>CEPF01005537.1_pt1 | contig 21808 bp, 20 predicted proteins | sample 530441 | NCBI WGS metagenome assembly CEPF01 (sample SAMEA2620094, study PRJEB7988) | marine metagenome | biome: marine biome (ENVO:00000447); feature: deep chlorophyll maximum layer (ENVO:xxxxxxxx); material: "saline water (ENVO:00002010), including plankton (ENVO:xxxxxxxx)" | depth 25 m
TTCGAAGGCATCAGCTCCCTTTTCTTTTATAAGGGCAGGGAGGCCCTCTCTGACATCTATGTTGTCTCTGTTTGCTATGTACAGGATTAAGTCTCTAAGAGATTTAATCTGAGCATCAGAATATTTATGCCAAAACTTATAGCCCTTGAAGGGCTTTGCGAGTTCAACTACCTGCTCTTCGTGAACAGTATGCCCAGCGTATGTCTTGCCATTCTTCAAGTATCCGAAGTTGCATACCTCAATGCCTACGCTGTTTGTATGCATCTTTTGCTTCCCGTTCTTCCCCAAATGCCACGCATACCCCCCATCAGGAATACATCTGACAATCTCACCATCGTTCTCAAAGTCTGTATTAAATATTGATGGGCCTCCAATAAGAAACTCGGTAGCGATACGCCCTCTAGAATCTCTTGCCCAATTATTCACAGTTCTGTATGGATTCTGCCACCCAGCCGTGTGGTGAATAAACAGCCATTCCTTTTTAGTAGGCCCTTCTAAGTATTCACCCTTAGGCAAGAAGTGGTTGTTGATTACTATGTCGTGAGTTCCACCTATCGTCTCTTGCCTATCTGTTGTAAGTCCAAATAGTTTTGACCAAGTGATAGGCCCTACAATACCATCAACATCTAAGCCTTCTTCTCGCTGAAATCTCATGACTTCAAACTCTGTCACGGGGCCAAAAATGCCATCAGCATCAATATCGAGTTCTCGCTGAATCTGTCTTACCTCTTCTCCCTTATCTCCTTTTCTTATTAGCATGATGCTTTATTTGTTACGACCCCATTAGAATCAACAGTCAGCACATCAGTACCTACCTTATAGAAGCCTGCCGATGCTCTTGTTGAGCCATTAGAATTAGTAAATATAATATCGTGTAGCGCAGGTGTACCTCCAGAACCCCCACTAAATGTTGAATGATGCAATGTTATCCCTGGTGTTCCAGCACAAGCGGTAACAGAACTAGAAGCATTATAAAATGCCGTGAATGATGGTAGTGCAGCAGCACAGCTTGCTGTTATTTCAAACAGATTTGCCTTGACGCAGAAGAAGTTTAGCAACAACCTAGATGGAGATGCTGATGTCTTGGGAACAATCATTACATACTCGGCCACATTTGTAGCAGCAGTCACTTCTGATGTATCTATTGACACATTCTGAACACCATCGTTAGTATATGAAGACCCGTTATAGTCTATAACCGTAAATGGAACTGAAGCAGAGCCCGAAGAAGGTAGTGGGGCAATCTTCCCGCTATGAGACCAAAACTTTTCAACAAACCCAATCACAGATGAAGTATACGAGTTAAATGTACTTGTTCCTAAACTAGCCAACAGCATGCCTGCGTGTTCTGTATTAGCAAGTGCTCCTGATAAGTCAACATTAGGCTTTATCCTTATAGTAACAGCACCCGTTCCACTTCCAAGTTCAACAGGAAACCTGTACAGCTCTTGATTTGAAAATACTTGAGCTGGCACAAATGGAGTAGATGCCGACGTAGCACAAGCAGTAGCACAAACAGGGCAGTCCACTATTTCAGACAATGCACCACTATTGATGTGATAAGCCACTCCATTGCCCCTACTATATAGACCATCGTTTGCAATGTTTGCCAAGTCTCTATCCGTAAACACTCCCTTAACCTTCAACGGATCATCCGCATCAATATATAGCTGCGTACTACCCGTGGTGCAACATACAGTGTTTAGGTTGTCATCAAATGAACTTACAGGAGAAACCACACTAAAATCAGCTGGTCTGTTTACATTCCTTAAATCCCATATTAGATACAAATAATTTTCTCCAGTCTCTCTTACATAATTAAAGTCAGCAAAGTATCCATTACCTGCGCTGTTTGCGGAAACAGACAGTGGTGGCTTCAGTTCAGAGTCAGCTAGTATTGTTTGGATCTGAGAGGCTGAATATTGTGTAGATGTCTCAAGTATTCTAAACCTATGAACAGGGTCAGCAGCAGTCATATCATCTAAAACAAAAGACCCATTATTAAACGCAGACATTCTTATTGTATCACCGCTAACAGGTATGATGCCTTCTCCAGGCAATCCCGCCTTCTGAATAAAACTACTCACGACAGTAGCATTTGAGCCCGACCCCAAAACGAATTGCCCACCTTCCAAATCTGAGTACCCTCCACTTTCTATTCTTGAAAATGCATACCCCACTTGCTGCCCATCGCTCTCATTGCTGTTAAGCACAACATACACCACATTCAATAGTGTTGGTTCAGGGCAAGGAGCTTTAATTATAAACTCACCCATCACAGCCTGAGGATAAGATATATCAATCGTAACGTTGTTTGGCTTGGACTTATTCTTCGTAAAGTTGAAGGTTGTATCGCTGTTTATAGCAGAGCCGCTACCACCTCTAGTAGAGCCATCCCAAGTAATAGTTGGCGTTATGTTACCCGCAGAGGTTCTCTTAATTGTATATCCGTCAGCCAATGAGACAACCCCGCCCCCATTTTGTACAATCTCTGTTTCAGAATTAATAGACTTTACACTTCCAGTAGCTCCCGTTGTTTTGTTTACAATAACATCATTGGTGGCAACACCATCCGTTACAAAGGTGGCATTCGTGTCTATTAGTTTCCTTCCCTCAGCAAAAGCATAAATCTCATATCTCTTGCCGGATGCTGCAATGTCTGAGCTTATTGTAACCACCTCATCGCCATCTATGTTGGTTATTGTGGCTATGTTGCCATCGATTCTTACTTGGTCGTTGACAGCCACTTGCTCTCCAAATATTGCGGTTGAATCCACTAGTTTGTTTGTAGTGGTGCTTGTTGCTGTTCCCGTCTTCTTTATTGTTGGGTTGTTGGTTGATGACCCCTCGGAAACAAATTGAGCAATATCATCCACCTCGATGGTAATTGCTATATCTCCAACAGTGTCTCCAAAGTCAACCTCTGTCTTCCTAGTTGTAGCAGACGTGCTGTTTACGGCCTCTAGTTTCCTAGTTACGATTATATCGCAAGGTTCTATCACGGTTCTTTCAGGCAACGCCACATCAGTGCCCGCCAATACATACTCATCGGAATGCTCATCAAAACCTCCAATATGTTGCGTGTTTATGTTTGCCTTGAGTTTATCTCTAAAGTAAGACCGAAGCCCTGCATCTGATATAACAATCATTTGGAGATTGTTTGAAGAAGTTCCACTTAATCGTATCACAGCCCCTCTCTTGGCATCAGTAAAGAAATAATCAGATCCGTGCCTTGAAAAACTCTCTGCGTTTCTGCTTATCCCGTGCTCCTCAACCCTAGCCACTTGAGTTCCCAAGAACTTATCCCCCTCAGCAGTTAATACAACATTGCCTGAAGACGTTGTTACTAGTGTTTTATCTACTACTACGTGAGACACCCTGTCCTCTTGTAAAACTAGGAGGTCGTTTCCAATATCAGACAAAACCATAGTTTCACCAAACATCCTGTCAAGGTCTTGAAAGTTGCCCACTCCAAGGTTGAATTCATTTAGTCTATTAAGGTTTGTCTCTTGAACAAAAATATCACTGAATGTAAGCGAAGCAAATCTGTCTTCCTCCTTGTATTCCGTCTCAGATACAGAAGAAACTCTTTCTCCTAAAACAATCTTATGTGCAACCTGCCTATCTCTAGCCTTCATAGATTCTGCTCCATTAGGGAACATTATACAATTGAAGAAATTTAGGTCACATATAGCATCAGCACTTGTTGCTGTATTCTGATCTTGCGTATTACCCTTGTGAATTCTCTTACCAGCACCATCAACGCCTATATCAAAAGTTTGGTTACCCTCAAAATATATGTCATCGTTTATTTCTATTGGCTTTGTTTCAAATATGAAAGTTCCATTAGAACTTATAATAGTGATAACACCCTTGCTTTTAGCCTTTTTGCCCGCAGTGCAACCCTTTCTACCAGCACGAGTATGTAGTTCTAATCCGCCATTAGACTGTCTTATGAACTGAAACTCATGCTCTCCGTTAGGATCACTGCCAAATATGTTGTTTGTTCCCGACTGAAAGAAAGAATCCCCTATCGACGGGTCATATCTTGTATTAAGTGCTATCTCGCCGGAAGATACTTTTAGGCTTTCGAAACTTATACCACCCAAGTGCCCGTCGAAAAACTCCTTAAAGTTTGCGTAGTCGGATTGAGCAACAAACTCATCCATTATGTATTCATCAAAAAACCCTTTACAGTTATCAGAGGACCCCTCTCTGTGGTGCTTTATCTTCATAGATATGATACTACCCGTAGTGATAGGTATGTCGATACCTCCAGGTGTAAATAGCCTAAATCTCAATGGGTCTTGCTTGTTGTTTTTTGTTTGAACGCCATTGGGCTTGGGCTCTATATTTATAACAGATGTCTCCGCACTACTAACATCAAAGTCTCCATCAGGTTTAATGGACATATAAAGCCCCGCAGGAGTGTTAACTGATACAGGGAGACCATTTTCCTCAAACGACTCAACACCCAAAACAGTGCACTCCACCAAGTTATCTAAAGCCCCTGCCGAGTCAGACTTAACAATAAGCCTATCCCCTTCTTTCATTTTGTTTTGGTTGTCACCCTCTAGCCTAAAGTATGCTGTGCCGTTAGTGTCATCCAAGTATACTATATCGCTATATATGGTTTCGTGGTCACCACTAGAGCTTTTCATAAAAAACTTGTACTTGCTAGCCCATGTTGGTGGCTTTTGAGTGACAGGTATTCTCACTCTTGCGGCATTCCTTTCATTACTATTAGCTGGTGAAACAAAAAAGTCATTGTTCTGTGAAGTCAATACCGTTGAGGATCTATTATACTCATCCATATAGGCTATCCCAACAGTATAGTCCCTATTGCTATGTAAAGACTTCTTGCCCGAATCAGCCTCGAACGCAGAGTAATCCATAGTGGCTATACTGAAATAATCATAAAAGTCCGAACTAGAATGATTCAACTTGAACGCAGGAAACTTAAATGTTACATCATTACTGCCTAGCGTTGGAGTAACCTGTATCTGTCTTGTTTCAACTAGACTGCTTATACTTGTGCCAATAGCCTCAATGCCGTTCGCAACTATAGACATCCCTGTCCTGCTTCTTGTGCTCTCATAGGCACACATATACTGCTCCGTGAAGTTGTCTGTTGTATTACAGAAATTATTGTCCGTCACAGACTTAGAAGTGTCTATGTTCGTTATATTGGTGTAACCCTGGGAGGTTATATCAAACCCCAAGGCCAATTTAAACTCGGCACTGTTAAATAAGTCATATACTGAGCTGTAGTCTTTTGTTAGTTCGTAAAACATTTCAAAAGAAAACGTGCTTGGCTCAGACGAAGTAGCTACATAAGTAGACGATGCCTCTCTAGAAAAGTTAAACACCAAACTAAAAATTGACCCTTGAGTCAAAGGTTGGCTCGAAAAGTCAACAGTTGCCTGAGCATTATCTACAGTTACCGCTCCCCCACTAATGTTATAGTCTAAGTTTGACAGTGTAATTTCTGACCCCGTCTCATTAACCGTTGTTACAATAGGTAGTTCCCTCCTCTCAGCAGTGTAAGTCATTTTAACCTTAGCCCCATCGCTATCTAGCAGATTGAACCCATCAACGTAGTTGCCATAAACTAGCCTCCCACCAATAATGGTTTGGGCCTTAGCAAATCTAGGTACGTTATCAAATAGCCTTAACAGCTGGCTCTGAGGAAGTGCAGTATATATCTTACTATTGTCGAACGTAATTGTGTGGTCTATATTATCTGGCAATCCAAACTCAGCCTTGTCGTAGTTCTGTATTACGTTTACAACATTTGTGTCGCTAATCTTGTAGCATAGTTGTATGTCTGTTACCCTCTTGTCTCCCGTATTAAAGGTCACTTCAACAGAGTTGAATCTATTAAGCATCCCCTCATTATCATAAGATCCTCTATCGAAGTCAAACTTATTACCCTCAAATGCCACCTCGCTAAACTGAGACAACGCACTATACTCTCCGTCTCTGTATCTAAATCTATATGCAAATGATATAAACTTGTCCTCTATAAAGTTCTCATCAGTGCCCGTCTTGAGCATATTAATAGTTGGAGCACTTGATGGTGGTTTTTGTATAACGCTAAAATCATCCTCTGTAACGTTATCAGCTAAAGTCCCACCACTAGGAAAAGGATAATTCCTTGTTACGTTAATTCTTCTCGGTGGATTGAAGTCGTCTGTAAAGAACAGCAAGTCGCCAATCTTACTTACGCCATTTATTAAATGAGAAGCACTAAAGTTTAGCACGCTTACAGATATGGCATGATACAACAACTGCTCCGTATTCATATTGTACGAAACAATCATATCCATTGCCGTGGTTGTAGCACCTGTATTGTTAGTGCCTCCCGGATCATGGACAAACCAGTATATGGTTTCGTTTGCGTCATCAGCAAAAGCACCCAAGCACACTGTATCAAAAGAAAGCCTAGTGCCTGCAAACTCAAGTTCAGTTAGCCTACGGCTACCCTCAACATTCTGCACAGCACCAAGTTCACCAGAGTCACCTGAACTGTTGACCCTGACATTCATTGCATCTGTATATTGACTTGCAGGAACGATACGTTCGTCCGCTCCCTTGTTCATTTTACCTGCGGTAAATTCCCTACGTTCTCTCATTTAATTACGTTACCCTGAGACCTTAAATTCATTAGTAGTCTTCCCGGGTGAATATTGCTCAATCGTATTTTAGCGTTTCTAAGTAAGGCCGTTTTATCTTTTTGAGACCTTCTGACAACATACTCTTGAATACCCACCCTAGAGTTGACTATCATATATTTTATATAAGCATATATATATTCTTCAAACAGTTTGTTCACACTCACCAAAGAGTCGTCGCCACCTTCCATGCCATCAGAAATGTATTCTAAAAGACAGGTTTCATTCGCCATATGAGATGAAAAGTTTATAACTCCAGCCCTTCTATCGATTCTAAATGTTGGATTAGCATTTGCCGTTTCAGAGTTAAGACCAAATCTAGCCCCAATATTATAATCAAAGTACCACCTTCCATCAACAAACATACCCTCTCTGCCGTGAAACCTACTTCCCTCATTTAGGTATAAAGTTCTTTCAACGCCAGCTATTCTGTCTAAGTCCAATTCAGATTGCTCAGGCTGTAATATCTCTCCCGATTCATCAAAGAGTATACGACAATCATTGTCTTGTAAATAAGACATTGCGCTGTTAGCTTGAATGTTTTCTGTTAATGGGAATAAAGCTCCATCTTGATATAAAGATATTCTTATCCAATTAACAAAGTCAGGAGGCAATACAAACCTTAAGTTATCACATACTTCTAACTCAAGTGCTTTTATCTCTTTGAATGCATCATAGTTTAATTCTTGGATGCCACGCTTGGCGTAAAATATAACCTGAGCTCTAGATACATTGGCTAGCATTTCGTTGTTGCCCGTATACATCATCATAAAATTATTGACAATGTCCTTTAGCGGAACATACTGATACGACCCCCAGTTGGCATTTTCAGGAGCGGATCCTGCATTCTCATAGTATTGATATCCTGTTAAATATGGCATTATCTATCTTCGTTTGCGTTTATACTAGCTAGGACCGATGCATCTTTAGCAAATTGTGACTCCCTTATTGATATACCTGCCAAAGTAGCAATCTTAGATATAAGATAGGGAATCTCTGATTTTGGCAGTTCAAAGTCTTGGAAGTCCGCAGCAGATGCATTAAACACTTCCTGTGGGTTTGCAGCACCCGTTACAGTAACACCCGTCCAATTAGGGTCTTTAGGGTTCCTAACATACTGAGCTATTACACTGCCAGGGTTTGTTATGGTGTTAGGATACATTATGATGTTGTCGGCCTGCATCAAGCAAGATGGAAACATAGTAGATGGATTAACTAACGTAGATGCCGCTAGATTAAATATTTGAGACGGGTCTTGTATCTCAATCTCACTATACTTAGTAGGATTAAATATCTTGTACTTAAGTGCGCCTGCTCCAAAAATGTCATCGGTAATCTTTAGTGAAGTCCCACTCTCTACCTCCACCACAAAAGCCAAGGTATTATCATCAGTGTTTACAACCAAGTCGCCTGCGGATGCTGTGTTGCCAAATGCAGACAACCCCGTAAGTGAAGGGTCTACTAGTTTATTTGTGCTAACTGCACTCTCCTTTGTGCCCGATATCCTTTCAGTATCATAAAAGAAGAGTTTATTAAGAAGATACAGGTCGCTAGGCTTATCATACACATGCCCATCAGTAGCGTTGCCTAGTGGAGCTAGAGTTGAAAATATCTCTATGACCTGTCTTTTCCTTTCGGCTATGTTGGCATAATCCTCGTTGCTAGCAACAGATTTAGCGTTTGATTGATTTACTGCAACTCTTTTATTTTGCTTATCAATGTGAGTATTGTAATCATACATATACTCTTTAAAAATCTCTAGCTGGGCTTGTCTTGCAAAGTGATTGAAGTCCCTTCTTGAGATGTATCCGTAATTATTTTTATTCGCTAATGCGAGTACAGTTTGACGAACCTCATTAATCATAACGGTAAAGATACAAAATAAAAAAGGGGTCGAAAACGACCCCTAATAAAATTAAATACAACCTTTCGATTAAGCAAGTCCTTCGTCGAAGTCTCTCTGGTCGTATGTAATGCCTTCAATTGCATATGGCAATGTAACATCATAAATTGGGTTAGTCCAAGATGTCTCCAAAGCATTTCCGATTTCAGCCACTAGAGCTCTTTGTTGCTCCTTTATCTTGTCTTCTGTATTAGCAAGGCTTGATGTTATCGTGACAGTAGCATACTCAGCATCAGCATCATTCAAAGTCACTGAGTCTAAATGAATGTCGACGTTTTGCGTGCCTGTACGAGCTCTAACTGCAAGGATTTTGTCCACTGCAATTATGTTATCCATGTTGTCAAAAGAAAGTTTTATAAACTTTTTCATAGTAAAAAAATGTTGTTAGTTAAAAAATACTCTGCAAATATACTAAGAAACTAGAACCGATGCTGAACCCCTCTGTATAGCCACAAACTCTTCTGAGCCTTGAGGAATGACAAAGTCTGCCATTACCTTAGTTGAGTTAGACTGCAAGTGTGTTTCTATCTGATTGATAAGAGCATCATAGAAAGCCCCTGCTTTTGCTTCGCTTGGGTCATTACCCTCAAATACAATCGTTATCATAGCCCCGCTCGCATATTGAATCTCAATGCCGTTGTATACTAATGCAACAACTGGAGACCCCGCAGCGAATTCTCTTGGCCCTCCGACTTGAACTATAGATGCGATATCGTTACATCTAATAATGCTGTCTCTACGAGTATCCTTATCATATATGTTAAAGTTATTGCTCGCAGGTATCGCAAACGTACTATGTGTGTTTAATGTCAATTCGGTTGCACTGTCTACGGTTACTACTTTATCAAGAGCATATGCAGGTCCATTGTCTGTTGCTGTTGAGGTTAATACAAAGTCTCCTACATCAACACCCAGTGTTATGAAATTAGTACCCGCTGCACCTTTTAGTTGATTATTCGCAGTAGGGGTGTCACTCGTGCCGCCAGCCTTAGCTATAGCTAATGAGTTTATACGTAAATATTTTTCCATAGCGCAAATATAATGAATAAAAAAAAGAGCCCCGAAGGGCTCTCTAAACAATAATTATGAACTATCTATCGAGTCAAATATATAAATAAATATTTACTATTCACCCTTTTTCTTAGATAATTGTTTTTCGAACATATTTAGAATATCACCATCCTGTTGAAGTAATGATACCACAATGTGTTGTGGGTCTTCTCCATAAGGAACGCTAGTAAGTTTCTTTTTGTTTCCAGGAAGGTTGAAGTAAATGTCTTTGTTCTTGTTACGCATAGACAACAATCCTTCCTCAAAAATCTTAGCTACTATATCTTGAATCTCAAGCATAGGATCCTCTAATGCCTCTAAGAACTCAATAGGGTTATTTTTAGCAAACAAAATCACATCTCGCTTCAATTCAGCAGATGACATTTTATCCGTGTTAAGGCCTAAGAATACTCGACCCAATGTCTCCATTGTTTGAATATCAAGAGTCTTAGCAGCTATTAAAGCATCCACCTCGGCATTTATAATGTCTAACTCCTCTTGAGCGTTTTTCTCATTATCAAGCTCCATAAATATCTCTCCATTGCCTGGGTGAAGCTCCATAAATTGTTGAAGAACAGGGTTTGTAGATTGAACATGTAGAAAGCCATCCTTGAAGATGATTGGTTCTAAAATAGCGTTGCCATCCTGCTCATCTTCGAATGGGCTTTTTTGGTTGCGAGCGTATCTAAGGGCTCTGTTTGTTGTTCCGTCAAAATGTAACAAAGGGCTTCGGTGTGTGTGTCTTGAAGCCAACAAGAAGTTTAGTGGTGCTCTATCTTGCGTCAGCACGTATATTTTATCTTTCATTTGATTAGAATTTAAAAAAGGGGGAGTTGCCTCCCCCATTAATTAAGAAATATTAGTTCTTAAAGATAACGAAGTTGTTCGCTCCCATAACACAAAGCGCACGCTCTGATAAGAAGTGAACCTCCATTGCATCAAGATCAGAAGTTCTTACATCACCGGCAGAACCAGTCATCCAAGTTTTATATCTTCTGTCCTCAGACTCAGACGCACGATATCTTACGTGTAAGAACGGACGTTGAGCGTTTTTGCCAAGAATTTGGTCGTAAACAGTTGTAGAACCAGCAGGTACAAGAATACCGTTGATGTTTCCAGCTTTTACGCCTCCTCTCATAGTGGCATCGTTGAGGTATTTCCAGTCAGACTTGTAGAAGTCATATCCTCTGCGGAATCCTGTGAATCCGAGGTTCAATGCCATCTCTTCGTCGTTGTCGAAAAGACCGTAAGAAGTACCACCTACACCATAAGAGTTCTGAGCAGCAAGCATATCATCGATGTCGAAAGAGAACTGTCTGTTTAAGAACAATACGTTTTCTTCGATAGCACCTTGCTTATCAAGAACCTGAATGATAGAGTCAAAGTCAGAAAGAGTAGTTGGGTTACCACCACTCCAAACGTTTCCTCTATTTTCTACTGCGTGGAATAATCCTTCAGAACCACCTGTTTGTGCTAATGAAGATCCAGCAGGTAATGAAGAGTATGCAGTAGTATTAGGAGTTACAGCTGTTGTAGCACCAGAACCAGTTTCCATAGGAACAGCCTCAACCATAGCAGTCTCCAAGTAATCTTCGAAGCGAAGTCTTGTTTCGTGCTCTGATTTTAGATACCATAGGTAACCTGTAGCACCATTCTCAGTTGTAACCTCTACCCATCCGATTTGAGCCATGTCAGAACCGTTGACAGCATATCTGTCTTTTAGAATGATTGGCTTGTTTTCGAAGATGTTATCTTCAGCTTCAATAGAGCCATCCATTCCTGTGCTTCCTTTTCCAAACTCAGAACCATAGATGAATGCAGTTACTGTAGAACCGGTAGTGATTGAAGGAGTAGCAGCATAAGCAGCAACAGTAATCGTAGCCCCAGATACACCAGTTACAATAACTTTATCAGTTTTGCTAGAGCCAGCAGCCTCATCAGCAACAACAAGAGTTTGTCCAACTCTTACCGGAACAGATGAAGGAGAACCAGCTACAACAATGTCGAATCTTGCACTAGTTGTACCAGCACTAACAAAGTTGTTCGCAGTAGCACCTTCAAATTTAACGTGGAGACGACCCTGCTCCGCCCATTTGATAAGGTCAGAGTTAGTTGGCATCTCAGCACCTACCATTCTCATAAAAGAAGCAACGCTTCTGTTTCCATATCTCTCAAATTCCTTCTCATAAGTATCAGGTAGATACTGATCTAAGAATTTGAAATCGTTGATGTAGTTAGATGCCAAAGCAACTTTACTACCGTGTGGGGTTAATGCAACAGACCCCGCCTGTAATGAACCAGCCATATTTTACTTTTTAGGTTTTTTTGTTAATACTTTTTATCGTTAAGCCCCTGCTTCGACCTGAGTCTACAGCACGAACTTTGAATCCTCCGTCAGAAGTTACTTTTGGCGTTTGACGAACATCCATTTTGATGTTTTTCGCACGCTTTGCGTCACCTTCTATAGCCTCGGCTCGCCCTTGCTCATAAAAGAACTTGGCGAATTTATCAGGATTCATGGCTACTGATAGTGCTCTGTGATAACCCGCAGAATCTTTAATTAACCCATCATCACCTATAAACTTACCAATGAAGTTGTATACATCAGACTGAGCCTTTTGCAAATCCTTTGCGCTACCTGGAGAAAACGTGTAGGCCTTTTCATCAATGGTGAAATCAAAACCTTTGAAATCATCACCGAAAACCTCAGAAGTTTTCTTGCTAAACCACTCGGCTCGCCTTTCCGCTTCCTGTCTCTCGTTTTTGGCACTATTAAGATACTCTCTATAATCCTCTAAAGCTTTTTTATCCTCATCAGACAAAGATGCGCTTGACTCAAGCGGTGCCTTGTATTTTTCCCTTTGAGAATTAAAGTGTTTTTTGGCTTTAGCGAGTTCTTTTTTCCTTTCTATTTTTTTAGACTTAATCTCTCTTTCTTCCATAGAATCCTCGTCTGTATGAAATTTATCATACATCATGTCTTCGATGTCCGAGCGATCAAGACCTTCCTCTGTCTCTGAGTAGTAGTTGAATAATAAATCATCATCATCCATGTCGTCAGAAGATTTGTTTAATCTAACAAAATCATCCATTCCTCTACCTGTCTCCTGCTTGTACTTATAGTATGCCGCAACATCCTCAGGTAAATCTGGCGATTCACTTCTTTCAGCCACCAACTCATCAAAAGAGTCTATTTTTTTGCCATATCTTTCAGATATATATGAAAGAACATCTTCGTCACTAAGTGACTTTTCTTCTTTCGGTTGCTCTTCTTGTTGAACCTCCACCTCTTCTTTTACAACTTCAACAGTTTCTTCAACCGGTTTTTCTTCATTCAAAGATTGCTCATGCTTATCTAATAGCTCCTGCTCAATCTGTTGACTTGACTTTGCCTCCTCAGAGCCAAGGTCTCTTACTTTGATTTCCATAAATTAAATTTTACTCAAAATTACTACTTTCTTCCATATTGAAATTTTCTATCATATTCGGAAAGTTTAGTTTCATTTCTTTTTTATCCTCTTCAAAATTCATTGGAGGAAGATTGTTCTTTCTTTGATTAATAAGTTTTGACTGCTGAGTGTTCTGCTTGCTTATTCTAGCTTCTTTACCAGTCTCTTTCATTTTATCTCTGCTCTCAAGTTTAGATTCTTTAAGTTCAGCTAACTGATAGTCAAACTCAAATTGCTTTGCCATTAACATTGATCTTATCTCTGCTTCACGCATCGACTTCTCCATGTCTATTTGAGCCTTGAATTGCATTTCTCTAGCAGCCATTTGAGATTCAATTTGTTGTTTTTGCATTTCCATTTGCATAGCGGCCTGCTGTTTCTGCATTTCCATTTGAGACTTAAACTGCTGCTGCTTTTGAATGTTCTGTTGGTCTTTCTGAAGTTTTTTATTCTTCTTGACCTTTAAAAGCTGATTAGCAATTTTAGTGCTTTTCACCTCTCTTATATCAATCGCATCGTCAAGTCCAATGTCACCCTTTTGAATAGCTATTTGAATGTTCTGTTCTAGCTTGGCCTTATCTTCTTCATCTGGAGCGACATCAACGAAAATGCCAAAGTCATACATATAATAGTCTTCTATATCTTTTATTATTTCAGACTTATGTCTTCCAATCTGCATGGCTAACTCTTCAGCATGCTCCATGTATTCCATTGCGTCAGATAGTCTAATAGATATTGCCTGAGCAAGTTCTTTTGTTACAAAATGAGATGCATCAAGAATGTGTCGTGTTGCAGTATTGGAATTTGCTGCGGCTAACTTCTGAACACCAACCAAAGCATTTGAATCAGGAGTAGATCCGTCCCTAGCCTCATTCAGCCCAGTCACATCTCTAATCATTCTTAAGTAATGATTGTAATTGTTTATTAGGGCAGACATTTTTTGACCTCCCGAATGACCATTGATTGGCTGAATAGGAACTCTAGCATTATTGAAGTCTCCATCTTGTGTAAATGAGCGACCAACAACAGAACCTGTTTGAAAGTAAAGTCTAAGTGCATCTTCAGGATTGTATGCCGCACCTGTGCCTAAGTCAACCTCGTTAAGGCCATCGGCGTCAATAAACACCCCATCTGGAGTCATACGGTTCATAACCTGCTGCAACTTGAGATGTGTAATCTGAATAAGGTCAGCAAAAGGAATCATTCTTCTTACTAAAGACTCTACATTCCCCTTATAAACTCTAGGTGCAACAGCCACATAGTTTGGCATTGCGTGTTGGGATGAAGATTTAGGCCTAACCATATTCTCCATAAGATTCCACTTAAGTATAATGTTTGTTCCCATCACCATAACGCCCTCGTACCAAACATCAATAGTTTTCTCTACAACCTCAAACTTGCCATCCTCAATCATATCCTTTGGAGGATTAAAATCAGATGGTTTTTCAATCATTCTGACAGAACCGTTCTCCCCTACTTTCTTTTTGTACTTAAACGTGTTTGTTGTTTTGTAGTTAAAGTAAAGAAGGGTTGCAGTGTCTTTTCTAAAAGTATCATCCCCATAGGTGCTAGGCTCATTGTTGTAATCATAAAAGCCATAACTATATTCTGATATCTCAGATAAGTCTTCATTAGTTAAGGATGGGTCTATTTTACGTAACTCATTTACTGGAACGGTTTTAACCTCTCCCCAATAGAAACAATCTTTAAAGTAAGGGTCTTCGGTATAACTGTGTATAACGTCGGCAGGGTCAACATACTTTACTTCGACACCAGATCCTTCATTAAACTCATGCTTCGCAACACCCATTCCCAAGACAGCAATGTCGTAGTTTATTCTTTTCTTTAAATCCTCGTAGAAATTATCTTCTAGTATAGTAGATATAGCAGTTTCGGCAGCAACCTCAATAGATGGCTTATACTTTAACTGCATAATTAAATCTAACTCCTCATCATTTTCTGGAAGTTCATCCTTGCTAAATGAATATGGATTAATGTTAAACTTTTCAGCCATATTGTCTAATATGGGTCTAGCTAACATCTCTGACTTCAGTCTGTCTTGATATGTGTTTCTTTTATATATAGATGTTGGATCCTGTGCCTTTACCTTTACATCAAAAATCCTATCTGTCATTCCATTGACAACAATGTCAACAAACTTAGGTATAATAGGAACAGGTGTCCAGTCTAGATTTAAATAGCTAAGGTCGCCATCAACGGCAATCTCTTTTTTGTACTTAGATATCGACTGCTCTCCACGAGCGTACAATCTCATTTTGTGAAACTTTCGATACCTATCATAGTATCTACCCCGATTGCCATCTTTTCTAAACCATTCATATTGGATTGATTGCCCAATCCTTAAACCGAACTCAGGAGTTGCTTTCTTTTCGTCTGAAACAAACTGGTCGGGGAAATAGGTCGATGGTATATCTACATTAACTTTCTGCATCTATCTTAATAATTGGCTATTACTACCCTTGTTATTATACCTTGCAAAGTTAATCTTTATTTTTGATTGTTTAACTTCAGGCTTATATAGGTGTTTTTGGTTGGCCATAATCGCTAGCCCCGAACTAATTGACGCATCATACTTTGTCCTGTTGTTTACATCAAACTTTGCCCAATCTTCTAGAGTTTTCACAAAAGGCATTGAACCTATGTCTCCCATCTCTCTAAACTCTCCTGTCATGTCAAGCCCAACATATTTTTCAATATACGACTCTATAGCGGATGCGTGAGCCTGTTTTACGTCCTCAGATGAGTTGGGTATGCCCCCTATCTCTCTTTCGGTCTTAGAGAGTTTGTTAGAGGCCTTGTCGGGCCTGTTCATGGAAAACGCCCTATACCCTCTATTCTTAAAATGATAAAGGAGCCTAGCCTTATTGTTCTCCGCAAGTATTGGCATACCATAAAACACACAGGCCATAAGCACATCTTCAAAGAACATCTCTGCTGTTTGTGGCCTAGCAATGTACTCTAAGAAAAACTCATTAGAAGGGCCCTCGTCCATGTGAAACTTGGTAAGCCCATGAAGCGCACCATTAGACGCTCCCCCTCCTACAGTTCCTGATATATCATAAGGGTCGCATCCGAAAGACCCCATGTGCTCGTTGCCAGGGTATCTTCTGCCTCCCCTCATAATTACATTATTCTGCAAATGAGCTGGAGGAATCCAAGACAGTAAGAACCTACCGTTATTATCAGGACTCCAAACCACTTTGCTATCAGGACCATCCTTCCAATAGAACTTACCCCTTGTGACAAAATGCTCCTTTATTACAGAATCATTGTAGTCTATTTGCTGATATATCTTTGTGAGATTAAATATAGATGACTTGCTCTCATCTCTGAAAGCATGCGACTCTGTTCTTGGGAACTGACGGTAAAACTCATTTAATGCATTCCCATCAGACTTCAGAGACTTCACTTCGTTATCCCAATATGTAATAGCACCCGTAGATATCATCTCGCCATCCACTCCCTCTAGTTCAACGATAGGATCATCAAACACGGGCCACCCAAACTTGTTTATATACCCCTCGAAGTTCCACTCCATTGGAATAAACAATGAATACAGCCCACTCTTTGTCTGCCCGTTCGGGTTTCTTGTGGAGGGGTCCGAGTCCATATATAGTTTCTTGAAGTTGTCACCACCCTTGTTCAGTGCGTTACACGTAGACCCCATCATACACTTGCCAACGACACGACTACCTAGCCTCAAGCAGGTCTTAGTTACACGCCAATTGTTTAGAATGTTCTCAGGCTTATCCCACTTACCACTCTCGTCGTGTATTAGTAGTTTTAGTTTCTCACCATCGTAACTATTGTCGGCTGTGTTCTTCCAGTCAATAGTAGTGTCAAGGCCATCCATATCATCGTCCATAACCTCGTGCATGTTCTTCTTTGTAATCTTAGAAGCCGGAACACGGAACGCCAACTCAGTCTTCGGCTTATCCATACCATCCTGAATAGGCTTAAAGAAAAATGGATAGTTGTTGGCTATCGGTACAATCTTGTCTACAAATAGCTTCTTAGCATCACCTCCTGTCTTTGACAACACGCCAAGCCTAGAGTCCTTAGCTAACGTTCCCACATTTACAGACTCTGAAGCACCCATAAACGAAAATCCTGAACGCCTAATCTTTAGGTAGCACATACCAAAGCACCTCTTATCCGCCTTGCAGGCCTCCCAGTATATGAAGAATATTCTATTGGCCTCTCTAAAGTCAGGATACCCAACGTCAATCTTAGTCCACTGCAAGTACATGTAATGAGACCCTGTAAGGTAGGTTGGCTCACCATGGTTCATATACCAAAAACCATTCTCTCGGTTATCAAATTCCTGCTCGATATAGTCAACCCACATTGACTTGAAGTCAGACAACATTTCGTTCCATTGAAAGATTGACTTTATCCTATTTAGTTGTCTAGGATATTCCTTGCGCTCCCAATACTGCTCGTCTTTCTTTTTACTCCTAGAGTAAACATTCTTGGGTTGTTCGGGTAGACCTATAATAAGTCCATTAATATTGTACACCTCCCCTAGCGTACCATCTTTTGAGATGATTATAATATCGTACTTTTCGTCGTAGCCATACTTCCAGCTCTTCCCCTTGTTCTTTTGTCTTATGACTTGCTTGGGGATGCCTGAGTCTACAACTCGATATAAACTATTTTGACCTTCGTTCAGCAAATCCTCTAGTTGAACTTTTAACTTCGTTAAGTGCCTCTTTCTCCGCCTCGATTCTTGATAGTATCTCAAACGCATCGAATATGGCTAGTTTCTTTGTTGCAGCAGCATTCTTAAGCCTATCAGCAGCAAGTTCATCATCAGGATCTGGCTTGATGATATTTTCCTCAGCCACCTTGATGAGTTGTTGCACGGCCTTATAACCTGCATCAATAATTTTTTTCTTTATCTCTGAAGTGTTCGCTGTACTTTTTGTCCCAGCTCCAGTCTCCTGTTTTTTTGAATTGCTCATAAATCCATATTGCATCAGGGCATCTCTGCCATCTGTACTTTCCTTTTATTCTTTTCAATTTGCATCCGCATTGAAGCCACCTTTCTACTTTTTCCACTGAATCGTAATGTTCTCGGTAAACATCCTGTACAGGTCCTCCCCATCTATCTTAAACTCATATTCGCTATCAGGCTCAAAAGATATCCTGTCCCCAACGCTAAGACCTAAATCTACAAGCTCCTTATTAATATACTTAATCTTACCAATAAGTGGCTGATGTGAGAGCGGATTAAATAGCCAAGATTGCTCAGGCCCTACCGGCTCTATGAAGCAGTATTTGCCTGGACACTTCCAATCAACGCCATCATTGTATAAGAAAAACTGATCGTGGTCAACCAAGAATAGGTCGTCCTTGAAGAAACTCTTACCACTCCTGTGGTTACCCTTCATGTCGTAGTATGTTCTGAAAACATTATGGTGCACCAAGATAGTATCACCGACCTTTACGTCGCCATCATAATTTATTGGAACGGAGAGAACCTCTGCCTCTCTATTTGTAACCGTATGGTCTTCAGGAGATATACTTAAAATAAAATCAACGTCACCTATCTTCTTTGTGTTGTTGTATCTCCGTCCGCCTTTAGGTTTAACTAAAAACGAATGAATTGATTGCATTTAAAAATTTATATTATATTCTACCGACACCGGCATTGTTGGCCCAAAAGACTTCCAAAGCAAAACCTCGTCACCCTTTTGAATCCATATCTTATACTCAGCACCCTCCAAGTCTATAAGATGTATTTTATATCCACCACCTAGCACATCCTGTCCAAGGATATAGTGCATCGCACTACTCTTGTAGTCCGCCCCTATTGAAATTTTTCTGATTTGCATTAGAAAGTGCTTATGGCTACTCTCTTCCAAGTGTCTGTAGCGACACAAACATAAAAGTGAGTAGAATCAAATGCTATTTGTCCAGCTGTTCCTGTGTCCGAAGCACTTGATGGTACGGAAGAGCTGATAATTAAATTGGATCCAACATTAGCGGCTACGTGACTAGTTATATTAGCCATCGTAAATGTTTTGGTAGCGTTTGAAGACCCTGCATCAGTTCCTATTACATAGTCAGCGGCAGCTGGCGTTACCGATGCGTACTTTGAAGTATCAGATATTTTCCCCATTTTTTACTTTTTCGTATGTTCTCATTCCGCTTAGACCAAGCATTGTTACAAGGACAGTTATTAAGTGATCCATCTGCACAGGCTCTCCCAAGCGTTCTGTGAAGATAACAATAATATCTCTAGCGATAAAGTTGTATAAAAGTGCCAACCCACACACCCAACCTATAGTCGGTCTCCAGCCAGCACGAAACATCTCCCAACCTTTACTCTCCAGAATTGAGCTCGTAAAGTCTTTCATCTAGTTTGTCGATTTTAGTATTCATTACGTCAAGCTGTCTTTGGATCCCGTCGAGAGAAACTTTAATCTCTTCAGCGGATATCTCCTGCGGAGGAAGCATCTTTGCCTCATCTATTTCAGCTTTTAATTCAAAGTATGCCACGAATACTGAGAATATAATTCCCATTATCCATACAAAGGTTGACATTGGCATGCCGACAACGGTATCTTTCGTTATCAGTTTCATGCCCTTAAAATTACTATTTTTTTACCATTGCAAAAACTTAGGCGAATAGTGGATACCCACACCTATGTAATGCCTTGTTTGGCCCGTTGTTGTGATGCCTATACCCGTCTGAAAACCAACGCCAAATGATTTTCGTACCTTAACGAGTTGCCTCGGGTCTACTAGTATAGCGTTGGCATTGTTGAACCTAACTCCTGGGTAGTCAGTTCTCATTCTAAAGAACACCTCACCCGTTTTATTGTTCCGTTCTATTGTGTTCTCAACCCATATGTCCTGCTCTAGGTTTATTATAGCATCCGCCACTACCACGCCATCGGTAGGTATGGTCACCTCGATGGATCTGTTGCTCTTGCCGAACGTGTCTGTTCGCTCCACGTATATCTGCTTGTAGAACGTGTCGGTGTTTACTATAGTAATCGTGTCGTATATGAACGCAGGCACTTCAATAGTCTCTCGTATCTCTGTTGTCTGATTGGTTATGGTTACAGGTGGCTGAGACCTATCAACTGCTATGCTGTCCGCTAGTTCGTCCAGCTTTAGGTTTAGTGCCCTGATGTCAGCAGCGTATAGCCCATCGCTATCCATGTAGTTTCGGATAGTGTCTAGTAATGCAACGTTATTATTATTGATTCGCTGTATCTCCTGCTGGTATTCCTTCTCCTGCTCACACTTGTTTAGTAGCATGAACGCAAGGAATATGCAGAACATATATGGTATGGCTTCGTTTAAATTAAATTTATGTCGCCTCATATACCGCTTGACAGATAACCTTGCTCTTCTGCTTCTGCTTGTGTTATCCATTCCACACCAATTAATACTGAACGCGTAGGAATAGATCCATCAACAGCTAACACCCAATCTGTGCCGTTGGTATACCACGGATAGCTGTAAGTCGTACCACGTTGGTCAGGTGGTTGCCACGCATAAAGGTCGTAAATGTCAGCCGATGCCATTCTTGCCTCGTCCTCTGTTATGTACTTGTAGTATTTCATCTTAGTATATTGTATAATGTCCGTTGATTGCTGTTTCTATATCTGACTGTATGCTTGACTTGTCTCCTTGATATACGATAAATTCTTGCATATCCCACATATCTGGACTGCTAAAACTATATCCAAGCCTAAAATCAAAAGCACCGCTTCCTATTGATAAGTTACCGTCAACCGTTATTAAAGTCTGCGAAGTATTATCATCGTGTAGCACGTTGCGGTTAGATGGAGAATACGATGCACCATTCCTACGATAAGTGTCAGACGAATAATTACTACTTTTTATTGCTGTTGAAGTACTCCCATCTTGTGCGCCAAGTTGCCATCTGTTAGGCTGATTTTCAGCGTATAAAACACAAAAATCATTAGTATTGCAAACAGAGAAAAAGAAGTATTGACCTGTTGCAGGTATATATGTTGACTTTGGATCAATCAAATCAAGGTGTGTCGCATAACTTGCATTGTTGCCTTCGATTACAGGCTTGCCGTTGCTTTTTAATACTGCACCACTTGATACGATTTTAGGTTGTTCTGCTGTTGTAGAGTTTTCTATGTTGCCTCCATTACCACTTTGGTCGTACCACTTAACAACAAATCCATCGCCACTTCCGCAATGCGTAAGCAATGCAGACTCGTCAAGGTTGCCACTACTATCGAACCCAATATCTAACTCAACACTTGAGCCATTGCGTACACGCATACAATTACCCGTGTAATCTGCTCTTAGTTTGCGTACCGAGTAGGCAAGTATATTATCCGTGCCATAATCATCTAGTAGAAACGAAGAAGATGCCACCCGAATAACATCCCTTCCTATTGATATGGCGTTAGATATAGATATCATAATTACACTTCTTCATCCACCCATCCTGAGTAAACTACAAATTGACCATCTACAGTGTAAGTGTATTTGCTGATAATAAACTCATCATCAGGTAGCTGAGTACCCTCAGGGACATCAACTATTTCTAACGTATCTGTGGAGTTGGCTCTCTGCACTTTATGCGGAGCAGCGTCGTTCCAAGCATAGTACACGCCATCGTCCTCAAGTATAATATTGTCTGCTATCAAGCAAATTTGTCTTTCTATTTCTGTTACTAAAAATTTCATTACGAATTTGTTATTTCAAAGTTA
>CEPF01006564.1_pt1 | contig 20132 bp, 33 predicted proteins | sample 530441 | NCBI WGS metagenome assembly CEPF01 (sample SAMEA2620094, study PRJEB7988) | marine metagenome | biome: marine biome (ENVO:00000447); feature: deep chlorophyll maximum layer (ENVO:xxxxxxxx); material: "saline water (ENVO:00002010), including plankton (ENVO:xxxxxxxx)" | depth 25 m
GTGTCTGTAGTAGTACCTGTAACTGTATAACATCTACCTGTATTATTGTCTTGAACTCTTGATGCATTTGCTGGATTACCACTAGCTGTCAAATTTGGTATGTCTGTTGTAGTTGTTACTGTTCTAACTGTAGATGCTGTTTGACAATCTCTAAGTAAATAGTAAACAGGTAAAACTGTACATGAACATGAACTTAAAGCATCCAAATCTATTGAACCTGATGTGTTAGTTGTGTTTTGAATATTATAACAAGTGCTATTGTAAGTAAGTTGAGTATTATTTAAGTTACTACAATTACTAAAACCATAATGTTGTATTGATCCATCTGTGCAACTATTTAGGGAATAATAGTAAGTAGTACAGCTTCCAGTTGGTAAGGTTGCTATATCTACCCCAATAGATCCTGCAGTAGTGGTTGGACTAACTACATAAGTTTGATTCTGATAAATAAATGTACCAGTTAATGAAGCATTTGCACTCCAACCTATAACTGCTGTACCACTACAACAAGGGTTTAACTGATAATAATTAGTGGTTGTATTACCACTACAAGTTAACTGGGCTGGGGTTGGTGATGTTACATTACCTACTGATGTTACACTTGATAAAGCATTAGTAGTTCTAATAACATATTTAACATTAGATGAATCAAAAACTTGTTGAGTTACAGCCACCCCTGTTAATGTACTTGTATCTTGACCTGTTCTAAGATTTGTTTCCCCATCACTACATCTAGTTATTCCATAATAATAAGTGGTTGGAGTAGTAGGGGTTGAAGGACAATTTGTTAAGCCAGTAGCTGTTATTGCTTTTGCTGTAAATGTATTAGGCACATTGTTACCTGTAACCTTATAAGTGTTTCCTGAGCTATCTTCTACTCTTTGATTTACTGCTAAATTTAATGTAGCTAATGTAGTAGTAGATTCAAAAGTAGCATTTGGTGTTGCACATTCATATAAGGTTAATACATTAGTTAGTGGTCCTTCTTGTCCACCTGTACCCCCTGTATCACTTTGACTAACACCAATATCATTAACAGTATCATTTAATAATTCTAGCTGACTTTGACCACTTAATAAATCAGTTGTAATACTATTTATCTTATACTTTTCTTGATCTATTGTTACTGTATCTGCTAATGTAAAATTTAAAACAAACTTTTTAGGTAAAATAGCTTTAATCTTAGTTAATCTTTTAGCTGAATTAAATATACCAGCTATATAAAATCTATAATATTTATCAAACAAAGTTTCAGTAAATTCACTTGTAGTGGTCCATTCACTTAGTTCTAAATTAAAATGTATGCTTTCTTTGTTAACTGTTGCATCCCTACTAACAGTATTTGAAGGCATCCAATATTTGTTAATATCAACTATAGATCCTGTCCCAGAAGTTGCTTGTAAGAATCTAATATCATTTGTCATTTGAACAAACTCACCTATAAATAAAACTGCATTTTCAAAATAGGGCTCTTGTTTTTCATCTGCCATAAACCCCCATTGTATATCAGTACTTGATCCATTTATTCTTTCATACTTTAAATGTTCAAAAGGTGTTTCTACTACAAATTCTGAAGGATTACTATTTAGATCCCTTGTTTCTTCATACCCTATCTCACCCCATCTAGTTCCTTGTAATTCATAATGTTGTTTTGCTAATATAGAATCTGTATCAGCATACTTAAATTTAATCTTTCTATAAGGTAAAGCCTTGTCAACTTGTATAGACTGTGGATCTACAAATTCTGTGATGTCCCTAATAGTTCCAGCATTGTAAAATTCTTCTAGTGTTTTTACATGAATTATACCATCCTTTTGAAAAGCAGTTAAATTAAACATTTTAAAAAGTCCAGTAAGAAAGTCTATAATCTTTAAGTTAGGTAAATGGTTTTGTACTATAAATTCTTTTTCATTTAGCACATCAACTTGGGCAGTAGTTTGTGCAGTTAATTGATTCCCATTAGGTGTTGTACCTTGAAAAGTTACACTTGGAATTACAAATCCACTAGTGGTTTCTATTGTTAAAGTATAACCTTGACTACTATTAGTTAATTGTTGACTAACTATAGCTTGGGTATTAGTACCACCTGTAAATTCTTTTCTTAATACTATTTCACTTCCTTCTCTTATTACTGCTGTAAAATCTGGGTAGGCCTGTTGGCTATTTATTGTCCATACCCCTGTTACTACTTGATTTGGGGTTAGGCCATAGATCCTAACTGCTGAGCCAGATACAGCTATATTGTTATTATTCTTAGTTTCAAAAGTATCAACTATCTTTTCAAAGATTCCCATATCTTCAAATATCCTACCTTCTTTTCTTTGACAAAGCATATATAAGTTTTTATAAGCTTCTGGACCATTAGTTAAGCTAAAGAAGTCATCACTAAAGTTAATATCTTCATATTGATCCTCTATAGCTTTTATAATTAGATGAACTCTTAAAGAATATGTGAGATCCTCAAAATAAACACCATGAACATCATTAGCAGTTAAATTACTTGGATTAGTAGGATATAGGTTACCCCCTAACTTTGCATTAACAGTTCCATCTGCATTTAAGTAAGGAATTTCAGCAGTTGAATCATAGTAAAATCTAGTAGTGTTAGATATTAAAGCTGCAATTAAAGCTGCATCATAATTTTGACCATCAATATTAGAAAAAGATTTACCAGTTGAACTTAGTAAAGTGTTTTCTATTTCACTATAACTATATTGAGTGTTAAAGTTAGATAGCCAAGTCAAGCTACTTATTTCATCATCTCCTAATATGTTTTTTAGATCTACTGTACTTCCAAAGAAAGTAACCCTATAGGATTTGGGAACACCTTTTTCTAGATCAACTCCTTCTAGTCTTATCTTACCATCTCTATAAGGAATAGTGTTTAATTCTATTCTTGCATCAACCATCTTCCTAGCATCAAAAGTGTACCCTTGAGCAATATTAAACCTATAATAATGTTTAAAGATTTTATTGTTAGTATCACTAGCTGGAAGATTAAAAGGTTTTGAAAAGTCAGTAAAAACATTAGAAACATCTCTAACATCTTGTATTGTTTCAGTTAAGCTTACACTTTCATCTTTGTATAACTCAACATTTTGATTGTTTATATATAATTGAAATCTACTCATTATCTAACACTATTAATCACATCAAAAGCAAATTCAAAATCTAATGTATAATTAACAAGTTTATCATTAACCTTTGTCTTTTTAGTTAATGAATTAGTAACTACATTTATTGGATAAGTTGTACCACCAATTTGACCCCAGACTTGTTCTGATAGCATTAGTTGCTTTATTGTTTCAAACTGACCTTCATCTATATAGCCAGTGTTAAGTGTTATTGTTTCTTTAGCTTGTTTATTGTAAACATATTTTTGATGAGCAGTTATACTATAGTTTGTATTAGCTGTAAGAATTTTACTTTGATAAGTATTCTGACTAACATTCATTGCTATTGTATTTCTTTTATTAAAATAGAATTCTTGAATAGCACCAAATTTGTTAATAAACAATATTCTAATAATATCATAAATAGGCTCACATATTCTTTCTATGTTAACAGTTATACCCCCTGCAACTATACTACCTGTTTGGCTTGTAGAAATAGCAGTATAAGATACTGCATTAGAAGATTCAACAGGGATAAAACTAGCAGTGTTTTCTGGTATATAAATTATAGTAGCACTTTGCATAAGTTGGCCTGATCCTATTGTATGGTTTTTACCCTCACTAAATTCAGAATAACCATCAAAGCCATGTAAGGTATATAGTTCTTGCTCTGATCCTATTGGTGTATCAGGGTTACCTGCAGCAGTGTTAGCTGCCCTTGTCTTTTTATTACTTGTATAGAAATCTAAAGTTAGATAGGCAGTTACAGTCATATTTGCAATATCAGTTGATGAAATAGGTAAAGTACCATCAAAGGTTGGGTTAAGAAAGTCCCTGATCATTTCTGAAACTTCATAAGAAACTGCATTACTTGTAGTATCTTTTGAAATTACATATTGGGTTGATCCTTGAGGTATTTCTATTTTTAAATCTGCTGATCCTACATTAGTACCTGCTGTATGTTCTATAAAGTATGGAGATCTTAAATTAATTAGTGCCATTGTAATCTTTTAAAGTATGTGTTATAAATTTATCTATATCTAGTTCATATTTTGCAATAAACTCTTTAGGAAGTTTCTTGTAAGCTTTTTCAAAAGCACTAGAAAAGAAATAAGAAGGTTTAATACCTTTTTCAAATATACTCTTAGCTAATACAAATGTTAAAGATTGTCTATTAATAAATCTTCCTTTTGAGTCCCTTATTGATTGATTGAACTTACCACCTTTCTTTACTACCCATTTATCAAATGCACTAGGTGGTGGCATTCCTTTTAAACTATTTTTTCCACCTCTTCTTTTATACTTAAATGTCTTTCTTCCATATTTTCTTTTACCATATCTTTTGTTAACACCATCAACCCCTGCATCTTGATACTCACCATAGTCAGCCATTTCAAATTGCAACAAAAAACTATTAGGCATTATTTTATCTTTATATTTTAAAGATCTTGATAAAGCACCAGAAGTATTCTTTTTATCTTTTTTAAGATTCTTCTTAGCTTCTGCTATTACATCTTTAGCAAACTTTATTAATACCTTTTTAGTTTCTTCAAATTTCATTAGCACTTATGTATATCATTAATTATAGAAACAGTAAAAGTAGTGGCCCAACCAGCAAGTATATTTTCAAACCTATCAAAGAATGGCTCACATGAAGCATCTCCAAGTAATTGAAATCCATCTTTATATAAGTCACCTGATCTAAGCCTTGTTATTAATCTATTTGATACTGCTAATTGGGTATTAAGTATATCTTGAACATTAGTGTTTGTTTCAAATATATCAGTATCATAATCTTTATTATAACTATCTATCTGTTCCATTGTAAGTACAGTAAAACTAAAATCAAGTGTTTTTTCACTATTAGTACAACTGTCTATTATTATATGGGCTAAAGGAAACATAGTCTGTTTTTGTAGATCTATATCTGTAATATCCCCAAAAGTACATTGTTGAATATTAGGGTTAGATAGCAACTCTTCCTTTATTGCTGCTATAACTAAATAATATCCCCTTATTCCTTTATCTGTTGCCATAACTTCTTTTTATTTTATTGTTTTCTATTATTGCTTTTTCTGTTATATATTCTAAATACATCAAGACTTTGTGAACCCCAAGCTCTGAGATATGTTCAAACTTTGTAACATCCCCTTGAGCTGCCTGGTAAAAACTGCTATAGAATCCCCACTTCCTTTGGAATCCTGATTCAGCACTAAGTCCTCCTTGAGAATCCCCCTCTGCAAATAATCCATCATAACTTGACTCAACTCTTTTCCTAAATTCAATAAAAAAAAAACTGACCCTAAAGCTATACTTAAAGGCATATCCTTCATGGTTTCATCAAGTTTACCATCATAATCTTTTATGTTATATCTGCCCCTTACATTTATATCAATAGGCCTATATAGTATTTGCATAGCCTTATGCATTTCTTGCCAATCCCCTAAGCAAGAATCTAGATCAACAAACTCACCAAAACTTATTTCATCTAGGTTTGGTATAAATCCATATTGTACTCTATCTAGTGTAAACATTCTTTTTAAAGGTGGCTCAACTTCAAACATAGAAGCAAGATCTTTAGTTATGTTCATCACATCATTCCATTTCATCTTCATTACATACTTTAGCTCTATATTGCAAAAAAGCTCTATCATTTTTTGAGCTATAAAAACTTCATCTTCATTATCCTCAATAATCTTTAGGTATTTCTGATATTGTCCTAAAGTAACTTCATCAAGAGATTCTGGTACATTAACTTCTATTTCCATACTTATATAATACCTAATTATAAAAAATTTAAAAAAAAGTTATAAAAAAGAGGTTGAATGTTATAATAATGTATTATATTGCATACAATTAGAAAAGCATTTATTATGAATAAACCTGAAAAACTAACTTGGAAGCAAGTATTTAATTTATCTAAAACACTTCCAGAATATGAAAGAAAGAAGTTAGCTGCTTTAATTATAGCTGACACTCTTAATCCAATTCCTATGCATGACATTGCAGAAGAAATAAACTCTGTAGCTTTTAAGAAACAAGAGTACTTTGATCTAGTTGAAGATATGAATGATCTTGAAGAAGATCTTATAAAAAGTTTAAAATCAAAAAATATATTTTAAAATGAAAGAGATATTACAAGACTTAAAAGAATTAACTCAACATTTTAAATTACCTATTTGGGTAATAACCTTATTTATCTACTTAGCTGTTATAGGTCTAGTCATCCTTTGGCAGCTAGTGGATAATGTTTTTTTCATATTTAATTAATGTTTTTTAATAAGGCAGGTGCTTACCTGTACAGGAGTGGGAGGTTTTTAATTGGTTACCTTCCCTCCTTTTTTTATTTTATAGCATACTTACCAAAGTTAGCCCTTCCAAGTTTATGGACCACACTATATCTAAGACTATCACAAAAGTGATTATTAGCATCTAAAGGTTTGTTAGTAGGATTACCATTTTTATCTTCTATATACTTATAGCTTTCTAATTCTTTAATAGCATTCTTACTATCCTTAGTTACATGAAGCTTATATCTCCTAATTAGATCAATACCATAGTTTATCTCAAACTTCTTTTTGCCTTTTATATTCCAACCCATTCTATATATTTCTTCTATAGACTTAGGTTCACTAGAATCTGCAAATATTTCATCTCTTCTATCTAATCCTAGTCTTTCAAATTCTAAAGCAAGATCTTGATTAGTTAATCCTTTCTTATATAGTATTTCTCTAGAATACATATTAAGGCCATCTACATAAGTTACACATAAGCTTGAAGGATCAGAAGCAAATCCAAAGTCTAGGCCATAAGACAATAGTTTAGCATCTTCTGGTATTCTATCTACTACTTCAAACTTAAATACTAGTGATCTATTCTTACCCCTTAATCCTAATCCATAAACCCTCCAATAATCTGGATCAGTATCTTTTAATCTTTGTATTTCTTCTTTTAGTGTATTGCTTAAAAAAGGGTTATCCTTGTAGGTTGATATATGTAAGTTACAATCTGGCCTTACTAATACTTTATCATAGATCCAGTGGAACTGATCATGAGGATTGTAGTCAATTATAATATTTCCATCTGTCCTGAATAGTAACTGATTCCAAGCTTCATAATCTATCTCATTAGCTTCATTAACAAATAGAAGATCCCTTTTCCTACCCCTTACCCTAGATCCCATGTCTAAGCTAAAGAATTCTATTAGATTACCATTTAACCAATATTCATTAGATGTTTTATTATGATAGATCTCACTATATAGTTCATTATTCCTAAGTATCTCTAAGAAGTCCCTACTGGTACTAGCCTTCAATGATGGAAGGGTCTTTCTGCATACACTGATTACTTTGCCTTTGTTTTTATGACAATAGCTAAATATGATCCATAGCAAAATATTATAGGTCTTACCTGATCTGGACCCCCCTTGAAAGCAGTTTATTTTGGTCTGAAAATTTTCTAAGTGATCAAAGATTATATTAGTCTTGATCTGCTTCATTCTTGACTATCTTAACTTCAAACATCTTTTCACCTACAGTGTCAATTTCTGATCTTTCTATATAACCCCTCTTTTTACCTTTAGTTTTTAGATAGAATAATATTTCTGCAGTTTTACCTTCCTTTATATTAGATAATAGTTGATGTTCTGCAAAGTCTAATAGACCTTCTTTTACTTCTTCTACCTTATTAGCAAATTCTTGATCTTTACACCAATCATAGAAAGTCTGCCTAGATATACTAGCTGCCTCACAGGCTTTACTAACATTTCCCATCTTACTTGCAAAAACCTCTAAAAACTTTGATCTATCTTTTGCCATCTTTTACTTAATGAATCTTTTATCTTATCTAACCTTTCAATAGTGTACTTAGATTTAGGAAAAGTTTTATCTAATTTGTTAATAACTGTACTTTTTACTGTATAGCATGAAGTCAATAAAAATAACAATAAAATAGCTATTATAGACCTCATTTTCCTTTTTTGTCATTTAAGTGTCAACTTTGTAAGGTTTCTTCTTCCTTCATTTGTATAATAGCTTCTTCATACATTTCTTTTACTAATGTTGATAACTTTAGAAGATCATCATCTGAAAGGTACTTTAATTTAGGCTTTATAAAGTCAATTCTAGCAGCAGCTACATCTTCTTCAAGGCCTACTACTACAGCATGATACCAATCTGCTAAATTGCTATTGTACTTCATGTAAATATCAAAAGAATTCAAACTATGTATAACACTAGCATGGGTTATTACATATCCATGCTCTTGACATAAGTCTTGTATTTCCCTTAGACTAAATCTATAGTATTTCTTTAGTATTACATATAGTAAAGATCTAACCTCTACTACTTCTCTTCTTCTAGTTGATTCAAATATGTTATGGCCTGATAGGAGTTGTATTTCCTCTATTAGACTTCTAATCCTACTCTTTGTTCTAATCATTGTTTATTATTTATAGTGTTTTGGGTATTCTTGTTCTTTTAAAAGGCACTTCTTCTTTTCCCTTTGGTCCAGGAACTTTATATATCTAAACTGCCTTAAATTTAATCTTTTGGCTTTATCTTTATTTTCCTGCAGGTATTTAGCCTCTCCTGCATATCTTTTTGAATCCTTAGAAACTGTCATTTGAATATTATGATAAACTTGACCTTCTAATTCCCAAAAGTCACTTTTATGTTCCCCATAATATGAAAAGGTACAAGCTTGATAAACTATACCAAAGCCACCACATCTTTCATCTGCAAATGATTGGATCCATTTTATTTTAGGGTACTTTCTTCTTATATATTTTATAGAATAACTTATAGCCCTACTTTCTGGGTAATCTAGCTTTATTTGATCACTAAGCCACATCCTATTTAGTTCTAAGTATTGATCCATTTCTGTACCTTCTACAACACTACTACAACTAGCTGGATTCATAGCATAACCATACTGAAGGACCCCTACTAATTCTTCTTCTTCATATACCCCTAAATGAATATAGGTAGCATTATAAAACTTCTTACTATAATGATTTTCCTTTATAATCTTATTTGCTAGATTTCTATCTATAACCCTTACAAAGAAATTATCTGATCCAAATCCTATAACTTCCTTATGTCCAAATAAGGTGTCTTGTATAGAAAATATATAGCTTTTTTTAACCTTTCCCATTTTTGTCTATATAGTCTTGCAAAGCTGCTAAGGCCCTCCATGCTACTTTAGACAAATGCATACAACCATCTTCATCAATCTCTTCTGCCTGTAGTAGATGTCTAGTCAAAGCATCTAAGTGATCAGTACTTTTACTTTTATCCCAGTGGAGTGGCTTACCTTTATGGTGTTGCTCATTTCCAATCTTACTTATTTTAGAAACTTCCATCAAAGCATCAGGGAAATACTTTAGTACACCTGTCCAAACTGGATAATCTTTTCTATTCTTACTCATAACAATTTTAATTGATTCTTTAGTAAGTTATATCTTTTTAAAGCACCTTCATAATAATCTTGATCTATTTCAAAAGCATCTAAATCATATCCTTCAATATGACAAGCAATAGCTATAGTTCCACTTCCTAGATGTGTATCTAAGATCTTATATCCTTCTTTAGCATATTTCTTTAATAACCATCTATATAATTTAACTGGCTTTTGGGTAGGATGGAATCTGCCCCCATTGTTTTGGCCATCAGACAAAGCAGCACCCCTTGACATATCAAATATTCTCATTGCTTTATTTGTTTTGCTATACCATGCTAACTCACCATCTGCTAAGCTAAATTCTCTTTGTTGTTTATTCCAAATAATAAAGCTATTACTAAATTGCCATAGATAATCAAAGTAATTGCCACCCCATATTATTTGTGCCTTACTAACCCTAAATAATTCTTCAAAGTATTCTTGAGGTGGTGGCTCTTGATCCCAATCAGTTTGCTTATAAAGTTTATAACCCCTACCAGCTTTTGATCTACCTTTAGATTTTAATCTTCTTAAAGCTGCATCATTTTGCTTTTGATCAGCTTGTATTCCATAAGGAGGATCAGTAATAGCTAGATCATAACTATTATCTTTCATAGATTTCATAGCTTCAAGGCAATCTTGATTATATAAATTTATATTAGCCACTTTTACCAGTTAGAATAAAAAATAAAAAGTTGATTAATAAAATTGACCATAATGTAAAGAATGGCAATCCATAAACTATATATTTCAATAGTCTTTTTTGAAAAGCTATATCAGCTTTAGTTGTTCTGTAGTGATACCTAAGATCACTTCTTTTTATGTAGTGTTTCATAATTCTATATTAATATAATATTGATCTAGATCTGCTTCTTGCATGAACCACTCTTCATATATCTCTAGTGCTCTTTTAACTTTTGCTTGACCCCTTAAATAAAATTCTTCAGTTACTTGGGCATAACCAATATCTAAGGATCCTTTTTCTATAACTATAAATCCCATCCTATTTGGTAATATGTCAAATAGCTGGGAATAGATGAATGCCTGTACATCATACCCATATTTGTCAGCTGAATATTGCCAACCTTTTAAGGAACTTGTACTTTTTAGATCATACATAGTTGAGTTATTTCCTAGAACATCTGCTTTAGCTCTAAAAGGAAATTTAATACTATCAAATCCTATTTCACCAATTTCTGCTACTTCAAAATCACTATCATTTAATTTTTGTAGGACCATTTCATTTCTTAACAAGGCATCTGCTAATCTTTCTGCATCATGCTTTTCTTTCATTGTAAACACTTTACCATGTTCTGCTAAAGCATCTTTATACTTCTTAGTATTTTTACTTTGACAATCAACAAATATTTGTGATTCAAAAACTTCTGGTTCTAAGACTGCTGCATGAAATAGCCATCCATCTCTAAGTGCTTGGGATTCTATGGTTCCATATTCTAATATATGCTTATAAGTTTTAGGGGAATCTAAGAGATGTTTCATGGATGTTGAACTGAAAGCATATTTCCCAAGATAGCCATAATAATAGCTGTCATCTGAAGCTTTAGTTATAAGATCTTCCCTATTGTAAGTTTTACCATCTAAAAGTGTTATTTCCATTATTCTATTAATTTTAAGTTTATTTCAATTTTTAAAGTTTCAAATTCTACATGATAGATCTTTTGGATTACTTGAAAATGTAAATCCATGTTTTGAAACTCTACCATAACTTCTTCATACATATTGGGTACTGCTTCAAAGTCCATCCAAATTCTATTAACCTGATCAGTTACCTTGTCATGCAATATCTGCTCTGCCCCTAAGAAGATAGTGTTATCTTCAAATTCAACATCAACCCAAATTTCAATTCTTTTTTGAGGCTTTCCTTTCAGCCCTTCTAGCTCTATCAATAGCTCTTAATTTATCTGTTCTATATTCATCTATACTTAACATCAAAAGATGTCTATCATTTTGTAACTCATGCACATAAAATTGTATCTGCATAACTGCATTTATCAAAGTTTCTAGATCACTATTAGTTGGATTCTTCTTTTGATAATCTAATAGTATTTTATTTGCTATTTCACTATTAGTCAAATATTGTAAGTCTTTTAAATTGTCTAACTTTTTACTTACTAATTCCCTATCTATATCTTTAGAAGGAATTGGAGTATTGAATTCTAAACTGCTCATAAACTCTTATATCTATTTCTTTAACTTTAATTACTTGATCTTTATTACCTTCCCTAGTATATATACAATAGTAATCATTATTATTTTCACAAATAACAGTGTATTGTTCTATATGCTTGGCCAAAGCAACCCTATCATAAAAAACATAGGTATTAATATCTGCATATTCTACAACAAGAAACTTATAATCTCCATATATAGATCCTTTACCACCCCAGACATTCTTTTTTTCTATCCATAAATGTTCAGTGTGTTTATTGCCTTTTAGATCAACTGGGGTATTGTCCCCTATATAGAAATCTATATGCTTATCCTTATTTTCATAGAAGGTTGATTCTTTGCAGCCTAATCCTATTTTATTCATAAATTTACAAAACTTATCTTCAGATTCTTTTCCTTTTTTCCAGTTACCTTTATTTTGGTAGCTCTTTGGTTTCCATGCCATTTTCAAAAACTTTATCAAGATCTTTGATCCATCCATTTATAACATCTATCTTTCTTGCACCCCCACATCCACATGGTATATTATAATTATGATTAAAATAGTCTGCATGAAATCTATAAACTATTTCTAAATCATTATCAGTAAATCCTTTTTTACTTTTAAACTTGGACCATTTGTTATAGTCCTCTTCCTTCATTCTTATAAGTGAAATTTTTTTATTTCTTTTTAATGCCATTTTTTGTAAAAATATATTTGTTCATTTTTTCTTGCCTTTTATCACATCCACAGTCTTTATAACCAAATAAAGATGCTATAGATTTTGCTATCTTCTTTCCATAACCAAAAGTTATTTTTCTAATTACTAATTCTACTAAATCTCCTAATCCAATTTCTTTTTTAATTCTTTTACCATTTGACATTTTATATCCATTCTTTAAATATCTTTTTATTGCCTTTTCTATTCTCATACCCCCATCTTTTTTTTCAAGATCTTCTTTACCTTAGTATAAGTATTATACAAACTAATATAAGTTATAGTTGTCTTTCTACTAAGTTCAGCTATCTTAGTTCCACTAGCTACAATTTCAAAAACCTTTTGATCATACCAGTGTAACTTTTCAAATTCTTTATTAAACTTTCTTTCTATTTCTTGAAAGTCAAATTGACTATCAGACTCTAAATTATGTAATACTTCTTCATCTTCAAAATACACCTTACCTCTTTTTTTCTTTAATTGTAAAAACATAGTGTAAAGTATTTTAAATATATAATAGTAATTAAGTTCAGTTTCATTGTACCAAAGATTCTTACCTTTAACATTACATAAGTCATGAAGCTTGATGTACATCTCTTGAACAATATCTTCTGCATAGTATTCATCTAGTCCAAAGCTTTTGCATATATTGATCCAAGTCTTATGTTTTTGATATGCCTTTTCTAGTATGTTCATTTATCAATTCTATCATATTTTCCCCTTCAATACTATATCCAACATTATTAATTAAAGATCTCATCTTAATAGGTGACAGCAAAGTAGTAGGCATACCACCTGTGTCTGTGTTTTTTACTTTTAAAACATGAAGTTCAGTGATCATCCAATCTAAAGGATGCTGAACATATCTGTGAACTGTAGTAAAAAAATTACTTCTATTTGAAAATTTTCCCCCTCCTTCTGCATGGGACATTCTAGGTGCAATAGGAAAACCAGCATACTCATGTGTGCTAGGATGTACTAATCTAAGAGCTTCTGTTACAGCATGGGTTGTTAGCCAAAGTGCAACTTTATTTTTACTACTAAACATTCTAAATTCACTACATACTTGATAATCATATTCATGTGATCCTACTGATCTAAATATATCCCTATCCTTTTCTAAAGAATTGTATGGATCAATTAAAAAGCCATGATAATCCCAGCCTTTTTTTATTTCTGTCCCAAGATCAAGAAGTGATTTATAGGTTTGCATTTCTTCAATGCTTATGAATTTAAAGTGAGAATCTACCCACCCACTACTTTCTTTCAACTTATCCTCATCAATTTTGTTGATGGGTAAACCCTCTTTAAACTCTATAACTTTTTTAACTAAGCTGTATGGTTCATTCTCTGAACTAAATACTAGCCATCTAAGATTATGTTTATAAGAATATAAAAACATAAGATATAAGACTAAGTGTGTCTTACCAACATTTGAATGGCCTAAGAAGATTCCAAACTCTTCTTTAAACCTAAAGTGTGTATCAAATGACTTAATACCTAGAGACAATCCTTCCTTGATTTCTCCTTTTCTGATCTTATGGATAATATCAAGTTGGGATTGAATATCTAGTATCATTGTTTATTAATTTTTTAAAAATGGATTATCTCCATTATAGTCATCTAAATTTCTATCAGGGTTATGTTCTACTGTAGTAACCTTTCTTTCTGGTATAAATTCATTGAATTTAATGTGAAATTTACCAGTTCTACCTTTTAAAACATCCATGTTAAGATAACCATTATTTTTTTTAATGAACTCTTTTACATAGGGATTGTCTAAAAATCTTAGAAAGCTGTTAACATTCATCCTTTGTTTTGCTATTACAAAATCTTTAGGAGATTCTTCAACATACACCCCCTCAACAAATTCAGGCTTTTTAACTTCTGCCATTATTATTTAGGTTTAGTGATTAATTTTTTATATATAATGTCAGCACAATGACTTGCCTGATCTAACATATATAATTGTTGCTGTGATAAGATAATAGTATTACCATCTTTATCTTTAGTATATGGTTCAAGACCATGTTTTTGGAATTCTTCTGTAAATATAAATTGACTTACATTATTCCAAGCAACACTCCTAGCTATTGACTCCTGCTGGGTCATTGGAGGTTGTTTCTGTGTTTGAAAATTTGGTGCAGGATTTGAATTATTTGCCATATTATTTTCTTGTATTGGTGGAACATAATCTTTAGGTGCTAAAGCAGCAAAGGTCTGCCCCTCTTGTTTATAGTAATAACTTATTACAGGTCTAGGATTTTGTTCTAGTCCTTCTTTAAATCTTTCAATAGTTGATTGATTTTTAGCAAGAAACTGTGGCTTCTCACCATTTTTTAAATGCAAAATGTACTTAAAAAAAGTTTGATTGTTCTTATTAGACCAAGTGTCACCTTGTTCTACAAATTGTAAAGTGCTTGACTTTATTTTACTATAATCAATTTCACTTGTAGTCTTGTAAGCCATCATAAGTTTTATTTAAGTTAATTTTCTTTTTTACTTCTTCTCTTGTATCATAAGTCTTAATCTCTATTTCAAGATCAGTTACTTTTGAACTAAGGCTCTTGTTTTCTCTTAAGAGTTCTGAATTTTCCTCTAAGGTTTTCAGGTATTTCTGTCTAAGTAGTTTTACTTCTGCATGAAGCTCTTGTATTTTGCTTTCTTTTGCAGTGGGCTCTTCAGCCTTGTTTTTATAAATTGACATTTGAATAAGTGTTTTTCCTAATACAAATATAGTAAAATACTGTTATATATTACAGAGATGATAATAAATTTTTAAAAAAATTATATTTTTCTTCTAGATCAGCTATACTTAATTTGTGTGATTCCCTTGATTTTACTAATAGTTCAGTAGCCTTTTCACCTTTATATTTTTTATTTAAAAAAAGTGCAAATTTATATTGTTCTCCTGCATTAAAGGTATTGCAGTAGCTGCACTGCATGGCTACATTCTCTGGATCCCATCTAGTTGCATAGTGCCTTCTTGACATAAAGTGTCCAGCATGGGCATCTTTATAATGAAGCTTTTTATTACAAGTACAGCATTTACCAAATCCATTAGCATCACTATCCCTTTTTCTTATATATTCACTAAAGATCTTATCTAATTTTTTGATCCAAGTTTTTCTAGAAGCTTTTTTAGGCATACAATAAAGTTAATAAAATTAAAATAATAGGTTAATTACTGTTATAGTTTATTATACTATATTATAAACTATTATGAGTTATAATATATTATATTATTATAAATCTATAATAATTAACAGATATATTACAGGTAATTTATTTAGATATTGATTTAAACTTTTCAGCTCCTCTAGATCCAAAGTAAGCTACATAGACTGTAATTAACAAAGATTTTAGTAGATCAACCCATCCACTATCTACTGAAAAATCTATATCAAAACTATCTATAAAAATAAGAAGGACCATAGATATAGTTAAGAAGATTAAAGTCAAAGGTCTAGTGTTTTTTGACAGCCAACTATCTGACTGCATATCACTGGCCCACCTAGCAGATACTTCTTGTAGTTCAATATTATCTTGTTCTAGAAGTTTTAAGGCTGTTTCTTTATCCTGTGGTGGTAAAGTATCATCTTTAGTGATAAGATTCTTTACAACCCCTAAAATGCCTTTATCAGTTGCTGAATCAAGTAGATTGTTTAGAATCCCTGTCTTTCCTAGTAGAAACTGGCCTACTTTTGTTTCCTTTAGTTTCTTTCTTTTCTTTTCTTGGCTCATAGATCTTATATTTTGTTAAACCTGTTACTTCATCTTTGTAAGCTTCAAGTATTTGATTTCTATTCTTACCTTCCCTATAACTTACATGGACCCATCTAGGTGTTCCATCTTCATTCATAAACTCCCATATCAAAGTATCAAAGTCTAAGTTATCCTTTACATATTCAAATATATCTTTATTAGAAGTATCTGTAAAGTCCATATCTATATCTATAGCTTGACCTGTCATGTGTAAGCTAGTTTTTGAAGCATATTTTAATGCTTGATTTAAGTTAGCTGATCTATACATAGATGAAACATGGATAGGACAGTTAAAATGATCCCTTATAGGTTGAAATACCTTTTCTGCAGTTATTTTAAGGTTTTCTAAGTGTTCTTTAGTAGGTCCATTGTCTATGCCTAATCTCTTTGCTGTTTCACTTCTTACTGCTTCAGCTAGTGTCAAATTCTTACTAAGTTTCATTTAATTACATTTTAATTTTCTTCAACCACTTATTCCAAGCAGCTGCAACTTTATTATTAAAGGTTTCTAATTTATTTGCTAAGTATCTTAATATTCTTACCATATTATGTTGATTTTCTTATTGATCTATGTTTATCTATTATTGCTTGAATTTCTTCTAGTGTTTCTTCTATTCTCATTGACAGTCCAGCTTCTAGTTTTGCTACAGGCCTATTGTCCTTATATAAAATTAGTGTTGGAGTAGCTCTTATTGAAGCTTTAAGGGCATCACTTTGTTGCTCTACAAAAGCATATTGAACCTTAACACCTTTCAGTCTTTCTAAATTTCTATATTGATTCTGACTATTCCATTCATAATTAAAGTGAACTAAACTTAGATCTTGACTGTAACTAAAAGTAGTAAACAATAATGCTAATAATAATGTTCTCATTTTAATTTTTATTAATTATATCAAACAGTTTTTCATCTATCTTCTTAACTGTTTCATCTATTTCTTCTACTTTTTCATTAGTATTTATTATGTTTTCTCTGATCAACTGATCCTTGAGATCATACTCAGTTCTAGAAACTGGTGGCTCAGGCAACTCCTTAGCTAGTTCTATCTCTTGGGTTAAAGAATAGTACATACCAGTAATTGTTACTATAACAAAACCTATAGTAACTAAATTTTCTACAGTTATATTTAATTTTTTTCCTTTTATTTTATCTAAATCATCTGACATTTTAATTGATTTTATTTGTTAATTTACCATTTACCTGCTGGACAATATGAAGCAAGGTCTAATGTTTTAGCTGCAATAACACAGCCACACCCTCTTGCTACTTCTCCTGATTTAATATTAATTGTATGTCTTGTAGGATCACAAATAGCTACATTTCTCAAGCTACAATCATTACAAATTTGTAATCTTTTAGTTGCTAAAGCTTTAGTTTGATTGTCTAATAGACCAAACTTATCTTTAATTAAATTACCCCAACCATTTATTATATTGCTTATCATATTATGGTCTATAAACTGTAAATGTATAACTTCCTGAAAGAGAAACTCCACAACCAGTACTTGTTGGACAACCTGCTGTATGGAATCCTTCTGCACCATTAGAATTAGCTGTATAAGGTGATGAACTATAACTATGAGCTGAACTTCCATAATATGGTAAAAATGTTTTATTAGTTCTATACCCTTGCAAATAATTATCACTACAACAAGCATTAGTTAAACCTTGTGCAGAAACACTCATAGTACCTCTTGAATCTGCATGGTCAGCAGCAGCACTTCCTTTTCTATAATCAGGCAAAAAGCCTACAGTACCACTTGTATAATTTTTACAAAAGTTTGATGGGTTAGTACCACTTGTACCTGCACTAAAAACTCTATTTATACAACTATTGTCAGTTTGCCAACCTAATTGATGGTGTAAATATTGTCCATATCCTGCCCAACTTTCAGATGAAACTGCCCAGTTACCACCTTCTAAAACAGCATAAACATTATTATTTGTAGAATATCCAGTATAAGTTGTAGGAGTAGAAGATGTACAAGACTTCATGTTTTGTTGATATATTGTACTATCTCCTGTTTTTCTTGTCCAAGCATAAACATAGTATGTAGTACCATAACTTGCACCAGTCCAAGTATAATTATAACTATGACCATAGCTTACTGTTTGTGCTGTTGCTACTGTATATGTATGTAATAAACTCCAACTAGTGTTATATATTCTAAAACCATAATCTAATTGACAACTTGTATTAGTACAAGCATCATTAACACCACCTGGACCACACCCACCATTTGTGATAGTAGCATTCATTCTAAATCCATTTATAGTAGGATTATCACAGTTTGCTGTTACTACCATACCATAAGTACATGATGAGTACCCATAAAAATCTGACATTGCATCTGGTTCTGAAAACCCAGCTGAATTTGAAAGTGTACCTAAAGAAACATTGTCTCCAGTAGCACTTCCATCTACTTCATTAGCAATATCTGCTCTTAATTTTAATTCTCCTGAACTTGGAACTGGCATAATTTATTTTTTAATTATTAAACATCAACACACTCACTAAAAGCTTCTGTTTTTTTTAATTCATCATAGGCAAACTCAACTATTGTCTTAGATGTAAACTCCTCACTTTCTAAATCTATATTTACCATAGGTGTCCAATCATTTAATTGTAATTGTAGATCACCATTATCTTTTGCTTCTTTAGATTCAAAAACTTTATACATAATACTTAAATACCAAATTTTATCATCTTTTGAATGGTTATGTTGTGTAAAACCACATGAAGAAATTATAGTATAAGCATTATCAAAAGATTTATCTTCATCTATTATTTTTTCAATTATTGGTTGTTCCATTTCTACAGTTTTTCCCCTGTTTTCATATTGGGGATGTTCTGCAGGTATATCTTCAGGAATATCAACTGTAATTATTTCAGTTTCACCTGTTGCTTCATATTTATAAAATCTGATATTTCCTTGTAGAGCCATTTTTTATTTTTTACAATTATTACATTTATCATTCAATTCTTTAACAGCTTCAATTAATAAACCAATAAGGCCATTGTAATCTACTGCTTTAAAGCTATCTTCATTTTTAAGGCTATCAACCTCTTTAACAAGCTCTGGCATAACCTTTTCTAATTCTTGGGCAATAATACCACCAGATCTTTTATCTTCTCTATCAATCCAATCAAAAGTAACACCTCTTAATTGATCTAATTTATCTAAAGGATTTTCAATTACCTTAACATTTTCTTTTAATCTTTCATCAGAAGGTGTTGTAGTAGAAAAGGCAATAACATCTCCATCTGCATGGAAATCTCCATCAGCTTCAAATCTGAATTCATTAGAACCATTTATGTAAAGATCAATTTGAGTGTTATCAGTAAACTCCATGTAGTCTGTAGAATCAAGACCTATATATTGTACATTTCTAAGATCAGTATCAACTTTAGCTGCTGTTACTGCACCTGAAGCTATCATATCTGTAGCTATTTGAACTTCTGCTATTGTACCTGCTGCTGTTCCACCTAGAACCCTATTAGCAGTTACAAGATCTTGCATCTTATCATAAGTAACAGCATCTGAAGCTATTGTTAATGCTGTTGCCCCTGTAACATCTCCAGTATGTGTTTGGTTGTAAAGATTTGTAGATCCTTGAGTTAAGTTGTCTGTATCTTTTGTAGCCAGTCTAGTATCAAAAGCAGAATTAGCTCTGGCATCAGTATAATACAAGTTTGTAGTCCCTTCTGAAAGGTCATCTGTATCTTTGCTAGATAAATCTAAATTAGCACCTACTTGTAAAGCTATTCTTGCATCAGTTCTGGCATTTGTATAATACAAGTTGCTTGAGCCTTCTGTAAGATTATCAGTAGTAGAGCTTGTCTCATCTAAAAGTGTGATCCAGTTACCCCCATGTGCAAAATATCCTTTTCCAGTAGCATGTACATGAGCAAACATTCCATGATATGTA
>CEPF01012519.1_pt1 | contig 19477 bp, 15 predicted proteins | sample 530441 | NCBI WGS metagenome assembly CEPF01 (sample SAMEA2620094, study PRJEB7988) | marine metagenome | biome: marine biome (ENVO:00000447); feature: deep chlorophyll maximum layer (ENVO:xxxxxxxx); material: "saline water (ENVO:00002010), including plankton (ENVO:xxxxxxxx)" | depth 25 m
ATGGGTATCGTCAGGTTTGCAGAGTTGCTGCGTCAAGAGATTAGTACGCGCTTTGGTAATCAAGATGTACACATATTTGGCGACCCTGCTGGCGATTTTCGCGCACAAACAGATGAAAGTACACCCTTCCAAATCCTGCGTGGAGCAGGGTTGAGGGCCATACCAGCACCATCAAACTCAGTTGATTTGCGTTTAGAATCTGTGTCTCAGGCGTTGAATAAAATGGTCGATGGTAGGTCAGGGTTTTTGATTGATAGACGGTGTCCATCACTCATCAAGGGGTTTGAGGGCGGATATCAATATAAGCGTATGGAAGTGTCTGGTGAGAGATATGCTGACAAACCAGATAAAAATATGTATTCTCACATCCATGATGCTCTTCAGTATCTGATGCTGGGGGCTGGTGAAGGCAGACAGTTGATGTCTGGGCAGTCACCATTAAGGGCGTTTAACGCCAAAAAAGAGTATGACGTATTTGCAAGAAAGCCTAAAGCGCGTCAGCGTCAGGGGCTATGGGCCAGAATGTAGGAGTAAGATATGTGTTTAGCTAGGCGCAGCCCTCCGCCACCGCCAGATCCTTCTATTGCAGCAGAACAAGCAGAGCAAAGAGAGCAGGCTACTGAAAGGGCGAAGTCTTCTAAGGCAGAACGCTTAGAAGAAGCATTGACTACTATTGCTGGTGGACGGCGTGGTGGTCGTGGTCGTAGATCGCTTATTACCGGCTCTAGTGGCGGTATGGGCTATTACAATGAGTATATGGACTGATGATTTATAACGCCCCCATGATGGTCGCTAATGGTGCTGATGAAATTTCAAAGCAGTACCTAAAGAAATATGAGAAAGCAAAACATCATCGGCAAAATTTTGTCGATCTGTTTGAGGAGTGTTATGAATATGCTCTACCCCAAAGAGAGTCTTTTTATTATGAAGCAGCGGGTCAACGCCGCGATGACAAGATATTTGATGAAACTGCGGTGGTTGGTGTTCAAGAGTTTGCTTCCCGTTTGCAACAAGGTCTTGTCCCTAATTTTGCAAGGTGGGCAGACTTTACGGCAGGAAGTGAAGTCCCTCAAGATAACCGTGACGAAGTTAATAACGAACTGGATGAAGTAACTGATTATGTTTTTGAGGTAATCCAGAACTCAAATTTTGGTCAAGAGGTACACGAATCATTTATGGATCTGGCAGTCGGCACGGGCGTACTGTCAGTGGCAGAAGGGGATGCGCTGAATCCTGTAGTGTTCTCAGCTATTCCATTGCCACATGTCGTTCTTGATAGCGGCCCAGATGATCGTATCGATCATGTTTATCGGGAACGCATGGTGCGTTACTCAGACATTCCACTGATGTATCGCAAGGCCAAACTGTCGAGTAAGTTGACTGATAAGATCACTCGCTCACCAGATGAAAAGACTCGTGTTCTTGAAGTTGTCTGCAAAGACTACAGCAAAAGAAATGAAGAATCCTATCTGTTTTATGCAATTGAGTGCGGCTTAGGCGAGACTATTGCAAGCGAGTCTTACTCAGGCGTTGGCTCCAATCCGTTTATATGTTTCCGCTGGTCTAAGTGCAGTGGCGAAATTTATGGGCGTGGCCCCCTTATCAATGCCCTTAGTGCAATCAAAACAACCAACCTCACAATTGAGTTGATTCTTGAGAACGCGCAGATGGCTATCTCTGGCATCTATCAGATGGATGATGATGGCGTTGTAAACCCAGATACCATCAATCTCGTTCCTGGAACTGTAATTCCAAAAGCCGCAGGATCTATGGGTTTACAGCCTATTCGTGCCGCTGGTTCATTTGACGTAGCCAATCTTGTATTGTCTGATATGAGGCTGAACATCAAGAGAGCTTTGTACAATGATATGCTTGGCAATCCTGACAGAACCCCAGCTTCTGCAACAGAAGTTGCAGAGCGTATGGCCGATTTGTCACGTCGTATTGGTTCTGCTTTTGGAAGGCTTCAAGCTGAGTTGGTACAACCTGTACTTCAACGTGTAGTTTACATTCTCAAGAAACAGGGCAGGATTGAACTGCCCACAATCAACGGAAGAGAAATCAAGGTACGGTCTGTTTCTCCTCTGGCACAAGCACAAGCAAACCAAGACATTACCTCAGTCGCAAGATTCTTAGAGTTGGTGCAGGGAAGATTTGGCCCAGAGATTACGAATATTCTTATTAATTCAGAAGAGACTGCCGTTTACCTTGCTAAGAAGTTTGGCGTTCCAGACAACCTGATTCGGGATGTTAATGAACGTCAACAGTTGGTGCAGATGGCGCAACAATACGCGCAACAGCAACAGCAAATACAGCAACAAGCGGCAGGAGTAGCACTTGGCAACCAAGGCCCACCTCAGTCTTGATGGACATCCTCGTCCAAAAGAGATTGACCAACAAATTTCTTTGACTGTTGCATCACTCTTTTCCACAGATGCTGGGAAAGAAGTGTTGCGATATTTGAAGTCAATCACCATTGAACAAGTACACGGCGCGGGTGTATCAGACGCGGAGTTGCGCCATGTTGAGGGTCAACGATATATCGTTGGCATTATTGAAGCGCGTATTAAACATGCACACAAGGTGAAAGCAGATGAGTGAAGAAGCACAAGTTGAATCTGCCACCAGTGCTGAACCAACAGAGGCAGTACAAACTGAGACTGCGGTTGAGCGTCCTGAGTGGCTTCCAGAAAAGTTTGGCACAGCAGAGGATCTCGCCAATGCCTACTCCTCCCTTGAAAGCAAGCTAGGTCAGAAAGAAGAAGACTATCGTACTGCCTTCATGGAGGAGATTGAGAAAGAGGCTTACTCTAATCGTCCTGCTTCTGTAGGCGATTATGAGTTGCCAGAAGGTATTGATGAGGAGCTTGCTGGTGACAATGAGTTGTTGCAGTGGTGGGCAAACCATGCCTTTGAGAACGGCTTCAATCAAGAAGAGTTCTCTGAGGGCATCAATATGTATCTTGGTGCATTGAACGCAGATGTGCCTGACTATGATGCAGAGCTTGCACGACTTGGTGATAATGCTTCTGCTCGTACAGAAGCTGTATCTCTGTTTGCCAACAACTTCTTTCCTCAAGAGCAACTTGGTGCGATTGAGCGTATGTGTGAAACTGCTGATGGCGTAATGGCTCTAGAGACTATTATGGAAGCCATGAAGGAAGGTGGGCCTAGCGCAGATCAAATTGCAGCAGCGCGTATGGATGAAGGCACGTTGAAGCAAATGATGCTTGATGAGAGGTATCATAATCCAAGCAAGCGTGACCCAAATTTTGTGCGTCAGGTAGAAGACGGCTTCAAGAAAATCTATGGTTGATATTTTGAAGCGTGTCGGGCGGCTTTCTCTTATAGAGAGCCGTCCAGATGACCCTGATGAAATTGCTCCATATCTTCGATTCCATGATAAACGCGAGTGTATGATTCTTGGTTTAGATCCTCTTGAGGCTTTGAGAGAGCCGTTGTCTATAGATGGCGCAAGAAATTACACTATACGTTTTGATGAAACCCCAATAGCCATGTGCGGAACAGTCCCTATTGATAATAATACAGGGCGAGTCTGGATGCTTGGTACTGGCGGTGTGAACAGTAACTTTCGGCCCTTTCTTCGTGGGTGCAAAGCAGTAATTACCTTACTTCAAGGTAATTATGAAATGGTCGAAAACTTCGTTCCGATTGACCACACAGACACAATTATGTGGCTAACATGGTGTGGGTTTACGTTTGATAAAGATATATACGAGGTCAACGGCCATCAAATGATGCGATTTGTGCGTTGCATAAATCAGAAAAATAATGTTTACTACCTTCAACAACGGCCTGTAATGCACTGAGCGGCCCGAAAGGATAACCGCATTGAGGATGCCAGACAGATAACCGCACATCGTGAAACTTTAATAAAGGACTGATGAAATGGCTAACACCATTGATGTAGCTTTTATCAAACAGTTCGAATCTGAAGTTCACATGGCTTATCAGCGTATGGGTTCTAAACTGCGGAATACTGTTCGTCTGGCAAGTCAAGTGACAGGTTCTACTGTTCGATTCCAAAAGATCGGTGCGGGTACTGCATCGACTAAATCACGCAACGGCAATGTTACTCCTATGGAGCTTGCACACACTCAAGTGGAAGCGACTATGGAAGACTTTTACGCCGCAGAGTACATTGACAAGCTGGATGAACTGAAGACGAACATCAACGAGCGTCAAGCTGTGGCTCAATCTGCCGCTGCTGCTCTTGGTCGTAAGACTGATGAACTTCTGTATGCTGCAATGGACGCTGGTGCAAACTCTACTCAGATTCATGATACTGGTTCGGCTCTTGCCCTTGCTGATATCCTGTCTCTGTTTGAGACTTTTGGCACTGCAAATATTCCAGAAGACGGACAGCGTTATCTTGCTATGCACCCGAAAGGGTACGCTGATCTGTTCAACATTACAGAGTTCGCATCAAGTGACTTTGTAGGTGAGCAGAATTTGCCGTTTGCTGGTGGCATGACAATGAAAGAGTTCATGGGCTTTAAGGTGTTTTCTACCTCGGCTATCACCGCTGGTAAGAACATGGCCTACCATACCTCTGCTGTAGGTCTGGGCGTGAACGCTGATGTGTCTACTGAAATCAACTATGTCGCAGAAAAAGTATCGCACCTTGCAACCTCGATGATGTCGATGGGTGCAAAAGTTATCGATGATAACGGTGTATACGAAGTTCTGGATAACAACTAAGAGGAGACTGAAAAATGGCTTATTCCGCTTCTGGTCTTACTCGGTTGTCTGGCGGTTCTGGTGTTAATCTCTGGCACTATACCACCACAGACACGATTGCGACTGTGAACACTGCTGGCTACTTTAATGATGCAATTGGCATGATCCGTTCTCTGGACGTTATCATTGCTGTTACATCTACAGGTGGCACACCAGTTGTTACCCTCGTTTACGCAAAAGATGTTTCGGCATCTGCAATTGACGTAACCGATGGGTTGACTGTCACAGCGACTGACTCTGACTAAGGGAGTGGGGGGCTTCGGCCCCCCATCACCATATGGCAGTTAGTAGCACCCACGCGAATACACCTATCGATATTTGCTCTAGAGCTTTGATTCTAATCGGAGCAGATACGATTACATCTTTTGAGGATGGTACAACCGAGGCACTTGTCTCGGTCAATATGTATGAGGACATTGCTCGTACAGCGTTGGTCAATACACGCTGGCGGTTCTCTACTAACCAAGCTGAATTAAATTTGCTGACCGCTGCGCCTACTGGTCGCTATGAATATGCGTATCAGTTGCCAGCGGGTTATCTGATGGTTCATACCGCAACCGTCAATGACAATATCATTGACTATCAGATCTACGGCGACAAGTTGTATGCCGACACATCTGCGGGTGATAGCGTTATTCTGGATTACACATACAGGGCTAATGAGTTGGATTGGCCTTCATATTTTACTATTGCTGTTGAGTATTCTTTGGCAATGGTATTTGCGACTTCTATTGCGCGTGACTCAGGTTTGGCTTCTCTTATGGAGAAACAAGCTAGTAACGCAATGGCAAAGGCAAGAAGCCTTGATTCGCAACAGCAGACTACACGGAAGCTGGCAACATCGAGGTTCATTACGAATAGGCGTAGCTAATGGCACGGATTAGAGTTCCCCTTTCTAACTTTCAGTTCGGTGAAGTCAGTCCGTCTATGCTGTCTCGTACTGATACGAAAATTTATCCTAACGCAGCAAAGAAAGTAAAAAACTTTTTTTTGCGTAATGAGGGTGGGTTACTCAAGCGTTTTGGAACACGCAAAATTTATGAATTTGACACTACTGTTAATACAAGTAAGCGTCAGCAAATTCGCATCATTCCGTTTATTTTCTCAGATGACGAGCGGTATATCATTGCTCTTGAGAATCTAAAAATTAGATGTTTTAAAATTGATCCGTCTACAGGGGCAATATCGCTTGTAGAAACAATCACACAAGACACAGCCTCTGCGGCTCTGCCAATTACAGATAGCATCCTTGATGAGATTACTTATGCTCAATCTGGTGATGTAATGTTCTTGTGTCATCAGACATTTATGATTCGCAAACTAACACGCACTAGTCTTAATGACTTTGAAGTTAGTACATATGCCTTTGCTACAGACACAGATCAAAATAACATTTTTCAGCCATACTATTCATTTCATGGTCTTGATGTAACTCTTGACCCATCAAAGACTAGTGGTACAGGTGCAACCCTTACAACGAGTGTAAACTATTGGGATACAACGGGATCTCAAACTGGCGGCAACTATTTAAGCTCAAAGCATATTGGCTTGACTATTCGTTATCACGGTCAAGAGATTGAGATTAAATCTGTACAGTCTGCAACACAGGCCACTGGTGATATTGTAGACAAACTTGAAGTTCACCTTGATACAGATGCTATTGAAACGACAGACGGCACAGCAGACATCCAAATAACAATGGCGCTGCATGGTCTAAGTACCAGTGATAGCATTACTATTTCTGATGCTGGTGGTGTTGGTGGAATTACTGCAAGCAATATAAATGGCACACGCACAGTTCAAGAAATTGTAAATGAAAATGTGTTTATCGTTACTGCTGGCGCTAATGCTAATGCCAATGCAGTCGGTGGCGGTTCACCAAAGATTGAAACACATGCTCCAACAACGCAATGGGAAGAGCAATCGTATAGTGCCTTGCGGGGCTTTCCAGCGGCTGTGACATTCCATGAGAACCGTTTATGGTTTGGTGGCACACTTTCACAACCAGATGGCATCTGGGCAAGCCGTAGTGGTCTTTATTTTAACTTTGATGTGGGTGATGCAGAGGATGATGATGCGTTAGATTTGACAGCAAGCATTGGTGAGATCAATACAGTACGGCACATTGTATCAAACCGTGATTTGCAAATCTTTACCAACACATCAGAACTCTACATTCCAGCGTTTACTGATAAGCCTATTACGCCAACTAATGCACAGATTAGAAGGCAGACGCCTTACGGCGCTTCTTTTGTGCGTCCGCAGTCTCTGGATGGTGCGACTGTGTATGTGCAGAAGAATGGTTCCGTTGTTCGGGAATACATCTACTCTGATGCAGAGGCAGCGTATGTCTCTACATCGATTAGCCAGATATCTGCACATTTGATTAATGATCCTGTGCAGATGTCCATCCTGCGCGGTGCAATTAACAGGCCAGAATCTTACGCATTTTTCCTAAACCAAGATGGCACTCTCGCGATATTCACCTCCAATCGCGGGGAGCAACGTGCAGGATGGGCGCAATTTACAACCAACGGAAAGTTTCATTCCATCTGTACGGTTGATGAGCGTGTGTTCCTTGTAGGTCAATATGACAAAGGTGATGGCACAAATAAGTTTATTTTAACTGAATTTGATAGCAGTCTTGAGTTAGATTTCTCAGAAGACTTTACTGGCTCTGCGGGTGTGTTTGATGTTTCTTCACACTTTGCAAACGGCGCTGTCGTCGATGTCGTTAATGGCGATGACTACCTTGGGCAGTTTACTGTTGCGTCAGGCAATGTAGACGTCTCAGCAGTGCAAGCAATTACAGCAGCAGAGATTGGCCTCAAGTTTGATGTAGAGGCAGAAACACTGCCAATTGATGCACAGATTCAAGGTGGCCCACTTACAGGCAACCCAAGGCGTGTAAATCGTGTTATACTTGATTTGGTTAGTACATTATCTGTCTCTGTTAATGACAAGCCTCTTGTTATTAGGCAAGTTACAGATGACTTGAGCGCGGGACGTACAGCCGTAACAGAAAAGAAAGAGTTTCGATTGTTAGGATATAGTAAAGATCCAACAGTCAGAATTACCCAGTCTGCACCGTTGTCATTGCAGATTAATGGTTTGATTGCGGAGGTATCGTTCTAATGGCATTTTTCCAAGCAATGCAACTTGTAGGTGTTGGTTTGCAATTTGCGTCTGCAATGGATGCAAGTAGAGCGGCTAGAGATCAAGCTGCGTTTAATGTATATCAACAAAAATTACAATTGGCTCAAAACAAAATTCAAGCGCGTGAAAAGGCTAATATTCGTCTTTCTCAGTATGAGACTGCACAAGCATCGAACAGAGCTTTGTTTAGTTTTTTAAATAGGGATATTGGTTCTGACAGGAGTCTTAAAGCTTTTTTTGATAAGCAAGCTGAAACAGTAGGGCAAGATATAGCAGCAATACAGTCTCAAGCAAAAATGGAGCAAAGTCAGATTCGTTCTCAAATTGCTCAGACTGAGTTTGAGGGTCGAGTAAAGTCGCGTCAATATATGATGCAGGGTCTTACTGGTGTTGCTACTGGCCTTTATAAGTATGGCGTGAGTAAAGCATAATGGCTGTAATACGAGAGCAAAGAAGGTTTCAAATGGGAAACATCGGTGTCGTTAGGGCATCCGATGCAGGAGAACGTGCGGCTGTAAGCGCAATGCAAAATGCCGACAGGCTCATTAATATGGCCTTTGATGGTGCGTCTAAGGAGGCAAAGAGAAAGGGCATACAGCTTGCCAAGTCTCTTGATGAAGCAAACATTCGCACTATTAACCCAACTACTGGCTTGCCTCAAGCATTGGCAGAGATGCCAACCAGCTTCGGTCAGATTGCTAGAGATGCCTATGAAGCAACTATTGAAGACAGGTATCGCATCTCAATTGATAGAGAGATTAAGCAAAAGGCATCTGAGCTTGCACTGCAAGCTGACCAGACAGATGACCCTGTAGGCAACTACGAAAAGACTATGGGTCAGTACCTTGACAGCATGAAGGAAAATGCTCAAGGCACATACTTTAATTACATTAATGAGTTTGGTTCTGCCTATCTAGCAAGTACAAAACTTAATTTACAAGAAGCATCAATCCGCAGACAACGTGCCAATAGTGCCGTAGAGATTACTGAGCATGTTCGGGATAATTATCCTGTCATTGTGAACATGATTACATCTGGTGCAGATGAAGAAGATGTAACAGCGGCATTGAATGTAATGAATGGGTTGATTACGCGAGGGCAAAACTCTCGTGCATTGAACGCGGCAGAAGCAGAGAAGCTGTTTAATATTGTTGGTCGCGCGCGTGTTGAAGGCAGTGTTGCCTCTATGCTGGCAGAGGTTGATTCAATTGAAGATGGCATCAAGATTCGTTCTGCTCTTTCCTCTAATGGCAATACGCTAAAAGCTGTTCCTGCAAAATACAGAGAGTCTGTTCAGAAGATTCTTGATAACTGGAACTTTGCGAATGATGCTGGTTCTATTGATGCTTTGATTGCCAACGACTTGCAAACTCGTCAAAGCATTAGGACAGAAGAAACGCGCACACTGAAAGAGAGTGCGGCTGAAAACTATCCTGAGTTGATTGAGGATCTTCGCAATCAGTCACGCCGACCTTTCTATAGCAATAGTGCTTATAATCTAAACCCTATTGATGTCAGCGCAGCGATGGCTGCCCTTAACAATAACAAAGATAAAAATCAGCGGTTGGCTGGCAAGAAGATAGGTGAGATCAATCAGGGCGATCCTGATAGCGTTTTTCAGATTGGTCGTCAGGAAATTATTCGTGGCTTCATTGGTCGTCTTGCTACAGACAACCCAAAGCGTGAAGAGCTTATTGCTATTGAGCAGTTCTTTATGAGCGGTGGCAGGGATACACAGGGCGTTCCTGAGAAATATCTGCCAACTATGACAGCGATGATTAAGGAAGGCGCATATACAACTGATGATGAGCAGTTTCTTAGTGCGCGTATCTCTCGCCTAGAAGCTGATGAAGCATACCGAGTTACACAAGCTGACAAGGTAAAAAACGAGAATGAAGCCGCAGTAGCTGATGTTCTTGAGTTTAGATGGGGTCAAGAAAAGTCAGATGAGATTTCTGACTTTAGCGTAAGGGCTGGTAATATTGAAACAAGTGAAGAACTTGATGCGCTTCTTGCTGACCGTCAGGAATATGTAAACGGCATTGAGGCAGATCTCGCAGACCCAAACAAAGATTGGCTTTCTGCCCCAGAAGCAACAAGGGCTGTAACAGATCTTGATCGCCAGATAGCAGAAACATGGGCTAACAGCCTAGTTACAGATGGTCGCTCATTTACCCTGCTTGTTGGTGAAGAAGAGGTCAGCACGCCCATCACATCTGACATTGTTCTTGCTGTTGCAAATGCTTTTGAAAAGTCAGATGCAAATGTAAAAGGACTACCGAAAGAAGTTCGTCCACAAGTCCAATCTTTGATTAACAGCTTGGGCAAAGCCGCTCTTAATAACTCAGCGAGTGGTATTCGCACATTGGCAAATCAGCTTGCTGCTGCTGAAAAGGCGCAACAAGCAAACGTCAAACTTGCTAATGCCGCAATGGACATCAATCTTGGTATCGATGGGAATACAGCAGAACACAAGGCTGTCATCGATACAGAAGTGTTTGCCAGCAACCAAGTGCCAGAAACATTCTTTAGGCTTGGCAATTCGCTTCAGACAACTCAGGGCGAGAATGGTGTTATATTTCACCCAGCCACTGCGGCCTTATACAATCTTGGAAATAACAAACAGAGACTTCCAGATACATTTCTGAGTGACCTAGAGTCTGTCGCTAATGGCAAGATTGTTATGAATCCTGCCGCAACTTCTGTTTTGCTAACGCATTATAAAGCACTGCGATATATGAAAGACCCAGCATCGAATGAGACAAATAATGTGTTTGCTTCATTGAAGGGTAACAGACTTAGCCCACAAGCTATGGCATCACTTGATAACATGATTGCAGTTCTTGAGGTGCGTGGCGTTGTCATGGATGGGCAGATTAATGAGGAGGTTATCAACTCTGTAGTCACAAAGGTTGGGCAAACGCTCATTGACCCATCTGTCGTTGAAGCAAACAACGTAGCTTTTATAAACTTCATTAATGAAGGAAAGAAAGCTGGCGAAAGGATTGGCGTTGATAAGTGGCTGTTCGATAGCGTAGGTGGCAGTCGTACAGCATTTAGAGATCTGCTTCCTTACACACAGCATTTGATTGATCTAGGTGACTTGGAGCCAGAGGGCATCAAGAAGCGCATTGCTCAGATCTATAATGATTATTATCCAGAAACAGAAGGATATGTAGTTGATGTATCCATCAATGACGTCCGCCGCTCTCCAAATGCTTTGAAGCGCAGGATTCCTGATGATGAAGAGCGTCAAAGGTTTCTGAATGATATTGAATCACAGTTGCCAGATGGCATGACAATTCTTCAGAGAGGGTTGCCTGACCAGACTGACAGGGGCGATGACACTCTGTTTGGTGATGATTACTTTCCTGTGGGTAGCATGACAGGTAGCGCGATGATGGTTGCGGAGGGCATGTACTCGTGGCTTCGTGGCCCATACGATGCCGATGCGGATCGCTTGTTTAGAGAGACATCTACTGGTGAGCAAAAGGTATATCTAGTACCACAGCGTTACTCAGGTGATGGCAAGGTGCGTTATTATGTTCATACTCTAAATAAAGACATGACTCTTGTACCTGTAATTAAAGACGGCAAGGTTATGGCTTTTTCATATCCCAAAGGAAGGGATGACGATTAATGTATGAAGTAAACCCATACAATCCTCACTTTGGTATTTCTGCTGGCAAAACGCGTGACATTAACTTTACCAAGTCCAGCTTTTCGGATTTGGTTAAGGCACAACTTAATTATCAATATGCTCCGCTTGTAAATTACATTCAGCAACAGGTTAAGTATGCGAATGAGGAAGACCCGACATATGTTGCTATGGATGATATGGAGGGCTATGAGCAATACAGGTCTGCTTTGATTGATGCCAAGAACGCAGACCACATGGCAGATCTCAAGCGCGGGATTGATGAAAGCATTAAGCGCAGGGAGATTATGTATGAGCATGGTTTTCTGGCTAATGTGGCGGCTGGTCTTTTTGACCCGATTAATCTTGTGGCTTTGCCATTCGGTGGTGCTGGTCTTGCTCGGAGTATTGGCTCTTCTGCTCTTCGTGTTGGTGCGGGTGTCGGAACTCTGCAAGCAGGGCTGGAGGTTGCTCGTCTGCCGTTTGATCCTGTAGGCACATGGCAGGAATCAGCCTTTAATATCGGCGCGGCAACGGTCGCTGGTGGCATCTTGGGCGGTGCGCTGGGTATACCAGCCGCAAGGCGCGCAAAGGCTCTAGAGGCTACTACAAAAGAAATTAATGAGTTTACTGAAATTATTGGAGAGTTGACTGCTGACGAGGCCGCAAGCATTGGCAGCAGACAGACAAGGCAGTTCAGTGATGTTGCTGATGAGGCACTGGATGCTCGTGCCAAGTCTATTCCTAATGAAATTAGTTTGATTCAGAAAGAGATTGATAAGCTCCAAAGGTCAGTCAAAGACGGCAAAGATCTTCCTAAGAAGGTTCTCAATGAGATTGCTGGCAGGAAAAAAGGCATTGAGAATCTTGAGGCTGACCTAGTGAATGTTCGCAAAGAGCGTTCTCTGCGGCGCATTGAAGACTCTCGCATGGACGATGCTATTAAAGATCCAATGAAGATTGCTGAGAGTTGGTTTACCAACTCGTGGTTTTATAACAAAATGATTCCAACGCCGATGAAAGAGGCATTGCAGTCATCTATACCTACAAGCACAAAGAAGATGTTTGTTGACCTAGCTGGTGACAAGGGCATTTTGCTTGCAATGAACAAGGTAGGATTGACCACAGGTGATTCTGTTTATGCTAGAGCAAAGATCCGTGAAGGTGAGTGGGTTCAGCTTTATGACCAGTTGATTGATAACTTTGGCAAGTCATCTGGTCGTGGTACTGCCGTGTTTATGGATCACAACTTTAACAATATGGATGGCTCATTTAGCAAATATCTTGAAGAGATTAATCGTAAATATGTCAATGGCATAGACGGTGTTGATGATCTTGAGCGTGAATCTATTAAACTAATGACAAACTTCTGGGAAAAGTGGGAAGAACGTCTGACCAGAACAGGTTTGATTGGCAACCGTAAGTTCATGCAAAACATGATGATGAACAAAGAGTTCAAGCTACGGCAAGCCTATGAAAAGCTAGACGACATCGAAGCAAAAGAAGGCGTATCGTTTGTTGAGCAACGTCAAAAACTGCGTGAGTTGCGTAGGCAAAGAAACAATCTTAAAGAAGAAGAGTCCGCTCGTGGCCTGACAAACAAGCAACTGAAGCTACTTAATGACACTGAAGCAGAGATTGAACGGTTGGCTAAAGTTCCGCCAACTGTAACGCTTAATCAACGTAAGGCTATAGACTCTCTTGAGTTAAGGATTGCTAGGATTGAGGATGAGCTTACAGAGCTTGACCTCAACTTGCAGTCTATGCGGGATGACCCCACCATGCCGCCCAATGAAGAGAATATGTTCTCTCGTTATTGGAACAAGCAAGCTATTGCTGACAATCGTGAGTCATTCGGCAAGATATTGTTTGATTGGTTCAAGGCCAACCCGTTTGTCTGGGAGGCGAATCCGCAAGCACGATCTATCAAGCGCAACCTATTTGAATTATCTGATGCAGAAATCCTGCGTAAATATGGTGATGAGTTCAATGTCAGAAAGGTTGTGTCTGGCGACAAGGCTCGTGAAGCTATTAAAAATGCACACCCTAAAGGCGCATTGGGTATGCACCAGTACATCGATCTTGAGAAAGGCATCATCTACATCGACAGACAGGGTGTGTATGCCAAGTATCGTAAATTCAAACAGTCAGTAAAAGACAAGCAACAAACTATTGCCGATATGAGAAAGGCGGCTGGTGACAAGCCAGATCTCTATAATAAAGCCTATTTCCATCATAACATGTTTATGCTGAACAACTCTGATAGCTTCAGATCTTTTGCTGATTATCAGGACTTTGTTCTGCTACACGAACTTACACACGGCAAATTCAAGAAGCGTTACAAAGAAGACGACATTGAATACGAGATGCGTGTTAATGATGAGGCTCTCTCTCGGATGAAAGAGATCCACAAGGAGATGCGTACACCACCAGCACAATGGGTTCGCAACGACTTGGATGATAGTGATGAGGCCATTCAAGCAAGGGTCGATGCCGCTATCAAAAACATTCTAGATGAGGATGACCCCACATCTGAGGTTGCTTCTTTCTTTGGGCATGGCAAGTCAAAGCACTTCCGCCACAGGACGCTAGATATTCCTAACAGCCTTGTCTATGACTACATCGTCAACGACCCGATTGCTGTAATGAAGGCTTATACAGCCAGAGTTGCGCCTCGTTATGAGTTTGCCAATAAACACAATGGCAGATCTCTAGATGACATTCTTGATGACCTTGAAGATGATATGCTTGCTCAAGGCAAATCAATGGATGAGGTCAACGAACAGCGCAAGAACTACATTATCTTGTATGATCGCGTTGTTGGCTCGACTTTGAGAGAGCCGCATAGCTGGGACGCTCGTTTTGCACAGGTTATGAGAGATGCCGCACAGCTTAACTATCTTGGTTCTGCTGGATTTGCAACCTTGCCTGACATGGCAAAGATTTTGATGGAGCATGATGGCAGAACTATTGTTATGCTTCTCAAGAATATTGCAGACCAGCGTGTGCGTATGGGGGCAGAAGAAGGCAGGATCGCTGGTCAAATGTTGGAGATTCTGACAGGCAGTAGTCACATGCGCCTGACAGAAGAACTGTCAAACAGCCCATTCTCAAGCAACACCTTTGACCGTGTTTATACTCAAAATGTGGATTGGTTTAAAAATCAATACTACAAGGCAAACTTGCTTGCTCCATTTACACGTATTTTCAAACAACTAGACTCAATGGCTCGTTGCCACACTCTCGTTGACTACGCTGTTAAGGTTACAAATAAAACCGCATCCCCGCAGGAGATTGCATATCTTGCTCGTTATGGGTTTGATGCAAAGAAAGCAGCCAAGATTAAAAAACTTGCTGATGATGGTGTTATTGAGCAAATCGATGGCGGTTTGTATATGCCTAATACTAGGAACTGGCCTCGTGAGTTGGAAGAACTTCGGGATGATTTTAGATCTGCTCTGAACTCTGGTATTGAAAACACCATCTTGATGGGTACGCCAGCAGATAAGCCTGTTCTTGTAGATGGCGTGTTTCATATTCCTATGAGCATTGCTGGCAAGTTGGGGCTTCCAGAAGATAGCGTTGTTCGTGGCTATCATAGGATTGAGAGTCCTTTGCTTGGTATGCCGTTCCAGTTTATGTCTTACAGCTTTGCGGCTTTAAACAAGATTACAGCGGCATACGCGACCAATCAGGTAAAGAACAGATATACGGCTCTTGTTGCGGCTATGGGGCTTGGGGCTATGTCTGTCTATATCAAGACACCAGAGTTTGCTCGTGAGAAATTTACAACGGCAGATTGGGTGGCAAGGTCGTTTGATGCGTCTGGTCTTGCCGCTCTATACTCTGATGCTTTCTACACATCGATGAATACATCTCTTGCTCTTGGTGGCCCTGACATTGGCATGGGTATTGTAAATCCAAAATTTCCTCAGAAGAAAGATTATGGTGAAGCGGTAACGAGTGTTCTTGGTGCTGGCGCTAGTATTACCCATGATTTTATGCGCTATGGTGTCGGTAATTTTGTGCAAGGCGAGTATGGAGAAGGCACAAAACACATGATACGAAATCTCCCAGCAATGCGTCTTTGGTTCTTGAAAGAGTTTATGAACGAGACTACACGCGACATTGCTAATATGGGCCGATATTAATTGTGCGTTGAGGAAAACTCTAATTTAAGTTAGGATGCGACCATGACTATCAACTTGGCAGATAACAATCCGAGAAACGAATACACGGTTGCTGATGGCAATTCGCAGACTGTATTTACTATGGACTTTGAAATTTTTGATAACGCAGACCTCAATGTCTACGTTGACAATCAAATTCAAACTCTAACTACACATTACAAAATCTCGGACTCAAATACAGATGCTGACGCTGGTCATACCAGCGGCACAGATGGTCATGTGCATTTTACTAGTGCCATTACTGCTAGTGGTGCTGATAAAAAGATTGTGTTGACTAGGGATATTGATCTCCAACGTACTACTGATTTTCCCGCATCTGGCGCATTTCAGATTAACTCTTTAAATACAGAGCTTGATAAGATCATTGCGATTGCCGCAGATATTGATGATAGCATTGATCGTTCATTGCGTTTGAATGACTCTGATGTTGATGTGGCGATGACTCTGCCGCTACAAGCAGCACGAAAGGGTACTGTTCTTGGCTTCAATGCTACTACTGGCGTCCCAGAAGCAGGGCCAACAATTGCAGATGTATCTAGTCTTGCCGCAATAACCGCTGATATTGCGGCTCTTGCAGACATTGAAGATGGAACAGTGGCAACAGATGCAATCTCTGGCGTTGCTGGTATCAAAGCAAATGTAACGACAGTTGCAGGAATTGGCTCGTCAAACATTGCAGCAGTTGCTGGCAAAGCTACAGAGATTGGTCGTCTTGGCACGGCTGATGCTGTATCGGATATGAATACGCTTGGGACTGCTGACATTGTATCTGACATGAACACCCTTGCAGATATTGCAGCAGATATTACGACACTTGCTCACATTGAAGATGGCACTGATGCAACAGATGCTATCCAAACTGTAGTCACAAACATTAGTGCTGTCCAAGGTGCGGCCGCAAATGCAATTGCTGCTGAAGCAGCAAGAGATTCAGCAAAGGCAATCTCTGCGGCTATGGGTGCGGCCCTTGATAATTTTGATGATCGTTATCTTGGGACAATGGCTGACTCTGGTAGTGCGCCATCAAATGTAACGCCGACCATCACAACCACCAATGGCTCTGCTGACATCACTGTTTCTTCTGCTTCTGGCATATCTATTGGCATGAAAGTAACATCTGCCAACATTCCTGCTGGAACTAATGTGATTGGCATTAGCGGCACTACAATCAGCTTGAATAACTCAGCTACTGCGGCTGCGTCTGGTACATCATCTACATTCTCAGCGCATGGTGTCTTTGGCACATTTAACAGCAGCACTGATGGTCCATCTACAGACAATGATGGTGATGCTCTTGTAAGCGGCGCACTGTATTTTAACACAACCGATAATGAAATGCGGGTCTATGATGGGGGCAACTGGATTGCTGCCTCTGCGGCTGGCTCTGCGTCTATGAATATCTTTGAATATACAGCTACTGGAGGTCAGACATCATTCTCTGGGACAGATGATAATAGCGCCACGCTTTCTTACACAGCAAATAATTTAATTGTGATGATGAATGGTGCTGTTCTTGATCCTGATGAGTTTACAGCTACCAATGGTACAGCAGTGGTTCTGGATTCTGGCGCTGCTGCAAATGATGAGATTGTCATCTTTGCGTTCAAATCCTTTACCGTCGCCGACACTGTGTCCAAGTCATCGGGCGGCACATTTACTGGTGCAGTTACATTTGATGCTGGTGCTAACTTTGGTGACAACGACAAAGCACAGTTTGGTGCTGGCAATGACTTGCAGATTTTTCATGATGGCTCTAACTCAAGAATAAAAGATGAAGGCACAGGGTCGCTGTTGATAGGCGCAAGTTTTCTTGCAATTTCAAAAGCAGATGGCAGTGAAGATGCAGCCAAATTCTTCATGGACGGTGCAGTCGAACTTTACCACGACAATACCAAAAGGTTTGAGACAAGTAGCACAGGTGTGTCAATAACAGGCGCATTAGATGTAACCACATCAACCCACGCAAACGCCTCTGTCTTTAAATCTACTGGCAACACGCAAATTATGTTGCAAGACACTGATGCAACTGCAAATGATCAGTTCTGGGGCTTACAGGTTAGCGGCGGCGATTTTAACATTCTTACTTGCGATGATGATAGGGCAAGTGGATTTGTCACACCATTAACCATTGACAGCAGCGGCAGGATTACCAAGCCCACCCAGCCTGCGTTTATGGCGCAACCGTCAAGCACTCAATCAAATTTAGCTGGCGATACTAATGTTGATGTTCTGATGGGGACTGAACAATACGATGTTGGCTCTAATTTTTCGTCCAGCACATTCACCGCACCAGTCACAGGCAAATATTTTTTGAGTTTCACGCTTTATGGCAATCAACTCGCTGGGTCAGCAAATTATATGGAAATGTCTATTGATACGTCGAACAGAAACTACACTATCATTCAAGAACCAAGCGGTACAGAAAGTGTTTACGCAGGCGGCACTGTAGCTGTTATCGCAGATATGGATGCGAATGATACGGCTAAATGTAGAGTTACCGTCGGCGGTTCTTCTACATTTGATGTCACTACGTCGTCACGATTTACTGGCGCACTAATTTGCTAAACGGGTGAAATAACCCTGTCATAAAGGAGACACAAAAATGGCAAATCACAATAAGACGCTTACACTGACAGATTTGCAGCAGAAAATATTGTCAAATGACATTTATAACGACACTGATAATGCAGGCATTGACGCTTGGATTGATGCTGCACTAACTGGCAAAATTAACAACTGTTGGAAGCGTATGCAGCAAGAGTGGACAACCAAGCTGATGAATGACGACAGCTTCACAGATAGCATCCCATCTAATCAGGCAGATTTTGTTGCGCTGGTCACAGCGCGAAGCGATTATCAAAATCGCAAAGCGCGAGATGAGGCAAAATAATGGGCAACTCAAGAAACCTTGCAAACCTTCTTGGTACTGGTTCAACAATAGCCACGGCTAAAATTGCTGATGATGCTATTACTGCGGCCAAGATTGCCACAAATGCTGTCGTGGCTGATGGTCTGTCATCGTCTGCTATTACGTCAGCTGACCTTCCTGCTCACAGCCCTATACAAACCCTGCACACCAGTACGACGACATTTAGCACTGCCACAACCACATCATATTCAGATGTTACAGGCATGTCCTTGACGATTACGCCGACCGCAACAAACTCACTAATACGCCTCTCTGGGGTGTTATGTACGGCAATTCAATCAACCGCTAGTCAAGTAGACGTCCACGGTAGAACCCGAATACTGAGGACTTTTACGGGAGACAGCACAGAAGTCTTTGTAATTGACCTTCGCACATACGATTTTAATGGCGGCGCTGTCTTTATAAATACAGGACTTCCCTTTGAGTTTATTGACCAACCAAACACTACATTGGCTGTTACTTACAAGTTCCAAGCTCAGGAAGTGTCTACTGGCTGCACTAGCGTTGATTTCAACGCAGAAGCCGACAATAGATGTTCGTTTATAATCCAAGAAATTGCTGGTTAAAGGTAAGTGACATGATTGGTACATTTGATGACACAGCAGCAGCATTACATTCACTGGGATTGACTGAGTGGGTTTTGCGTGGCCGACCAACCAATGAAGCAGAATTTAACGCCATGTTCCGTAAGGTTACAGGCAGTGATTCAAACGGTTCTGCTATCGAAAGTGATGATCCTGCTGACTTTGGTGTCACATGGTCACAAGTTTCTGCCAAGATAACTGAGTTACAAAACGCAGAACC
>CEPF01026452.1_pt1 | contig 17693 bp, 13 predicted proteins | sample 530441 | NCBI WGS metagenome assembly CEPF01 (sample SAMEA2620094, study PRJEB7988) | marine metagenome | biome: marine biome (ENVO:00000447); feature: deep chlorophyll maximum layer (ENVO:xxxxxxxx); material: "saline water (ENVO:00002010), including plankton (ENVO:xxxxxxxx)" | depth 25 m
TGATTATGATTGTTATCAAATTAAAACTACCGTAAGAGGGAATAATAGCATTGTTAATGTACCTAATTTATATGAATATATTAATGGTAATATTATATATGATAATAAACTATTTGAAGGAAATGTAGAATATCTGGAAGATGAAATACAACCAAGCGGTATATTACAATATAAATTTAAAGGAAGAGATAGAGTTTCTGATGTATTAGATATTGTAGTTAATCATAATTTTACTCATACTTCAGATTATATTTACACAACTAATAATCCTACTAATGATTTAACTACTGTAATATTTAATTCAAATGCAAATACAGTAAATATAAAAGATTTTGATTATGGAGATACCGTAATTAGTTTATTTTGTTTAGATACTTTGATTACCAGTCAAACTAATATAGAAGTAGGAGATACATTATTTTGTAATATTAATGGAAAGTGTAGATTAATAGGTATAATACAAAGTATTTCAGGAGAAACAGCAGTATCAGGTACTTATTGGAATGGTTCAACAAGAACGGCTATTCCTCAACCTAATAATGGGTATAATATTACTTTAACAGAAGCAACAAATTACTCTTCTAAAAATAAAACCTACGGTGCAGATAATTTAAGAGTTAGTAAAAAGACTACTTCTTTAGGAAAGGCTTTATCTTCTAATTTATCTAATAATATAAGACCTACTTCATTAGAAGGTTGTTCAAACAAAGGACTATTATTTGTTGACGGTAATAGTATAAACTTAACAAGTGGAGAAAAAATAGAAAAATTAAGCAATTTATCTGCTATTGATTCAGAATTTTCTCAAGGTTTTCCTATTTCAAATATAAAAGGTAATGAAATAAGTGCAAATTTACCAGATTATAAATTTAACATAACCACAGATATTAATGAAAATATTATTAAAAAGTATGATACTATAAGTAGTCCGACAGAAATGGGAGTATTAAAAATAGAAGCATTAGAAAATAAACTATCGCTTATTACTTTAGCACCAATTTTTCCTGTTGTATTAGCAAAGACAGCCGAAAATACATTAGACACTACTTTAACAAATTCACAAGGATTATATTTTGTAAATACACAGGGGTTATCTAATGGAGGATTTTTACATTATCTTAGTAGTGAAACTAATAATAACGGGGCATCTAAAACCTTTACAAATCCCGGATATATTGATGACCCAACAGATGTAGATGGTATAGATTATAGACTTGAAGATAATTATGGTACATTTATATGGAGATATATTGGTCTACAAGAATCAGATAGCACATTGGTTTGGAATAATGCTATGATAGATAGAGTTTGGAATGTTAAATATAGCCAAACAAATAGAGAATTAAATCATATGTATGGAAATAAATCTCCTATTAATGGTTATGCTTCTGCTGTTAGAATAGAATATGATGGAGTAGTTAGAAATTGGGATTATCAATCAGTAATAACACAAGCATGGTTAAAGCAAAATTCACCTGAAGGTAGAGAAGGATTTTATAATATTGAAGGTTCAAGATTTTGGGATATTCTTAAAATGCCTAATGAAATTAGAAATCAAATTGCAGGTTTTGGTTTAGTGCTTAACCCAACATATGCGTTTAGAGAATCAAGTCTTAGAAGTTATTATCCTAAACTTTCTACAAGAATAGGTTTTCCCGGAGATTTAATTAACAATTTAACAGGTACATATTATCAGTATAGAGAAAATTATGAAGCATTTGATAAAGGTATAGAAAACTTTTATTTATTTTCAACAGGAGATATATATCCTGATAGTTATAAAAGAACAAATAGTATAGGTTTTACAAATAGAAATTTGTCAGATTATGGTATTATTTTTAAATCAAAGGGTGTTAAAGGCAATACTATAATAGAACATAGTAATTATAAAGGTACAATAGTAGATACATTAGAAAGTGACACAAGTTATGAAATAATGCCTATAAATAATTCTAATAAAAATACTTCTGAATTAAAAAGAATGGGTTTAATGAGATTAATAGAGGTAACCTATGATTGGCATTTTAATGAAGTAGATTATGAAAATTTAGATGATATAGTAAAATCAAGAAAATCAAGATTTACAACTGAAATAAAACCATTAGGTGATTATGTAGAGTTTTTTCCGGGCGAAATAGATATGTTAAAAACATCTTTTGGTAATCCAAAAGTAATAGGTTTTAGTATAGATGGTTCTACACAAGCAAATGGAGAATATACTGAATCAGGGTCACTTAACGGTAGTGCTTTACCATATTATATTATAGAAGAAGGTTCAACAACAATTCCAAACACAGTATCAGGGGTAATGGACTTTTTTAAAATATATACAGATTATGATAATTTTGATACAGGTTCAACTAATTTACTTGGTACTTATCAAGCCCAAATTTTAGGATTAACAAATATTGAAGGTGGTTATAGAACAGTCAATACAGGGCCTAATCAATTAAGATTACAAGGTTCTTGGCATACAGAAACAGGTATATTAGCAGGTAATTTAGCATCAAGTGTTACACAACAACCTATTGGTGGTACTGTTGGTACTTATACTGCTGTTGTTACTACAACAAATAATACCAATAGAGCAAGAGGATTTATTTGTGATATTACATTAGATTCACCAACTAATGTATCATCTATAGTATTTCATGAAGAATCAAGTAGCGTATTTATTGGTAAGAATATACATTATAAAGGTGCTCATTATCAAGCAGGAGATACTGTTACAATTGCTGGTTCTGCTGTGGGTTCTTCGCAAGACATTATTATTACCCTACAAAATTCCGATTTAACTACCGAACATAGAATATATTTATTTCAAACCGGTCAAGCATCTGGGCAAAATAATAATGCACTAAATTATGAAGATGTAATTACAGGTACTAATATTAAAAGATGTGATTATACCGGTTTATTAAAAATGACAGCAGATGGACAAGATGAGCCTCAAGATATACATTCTTATGAAGTAAGAACAAATGAAGGTGATTTTATTGCTAATAGTATTGCATATACAGGATTAAGAGCAGAAAACTATTTCTTTAACTATACTACAATTTTAGGTGCATTAGATAATGATGATGGATTTTATAAAGGAGTATATGAAGATACAGCAATAACTACTCAGACTGATGCAGAAAAACAAAAGGGGTATCATATATTTATTCCTTATCATGTAACAGGGGGAAGCAGAAATAATTTACATGAATCTGTTGGTGCATTACCATTAAAAAGAGGTACGCCTATAAGATTTGGTAGTCTATTACCTTTTTCACAAGGCGTAGATGTAGATTTAAGAAGTACACAAGGTAACACAACAAAATCTTTATCAAGAGTTATAGATGCATTTTCTGAATGGGATGATGGAACACAAACTGCAAATACAAGACCTGTTGGTTATGCACCAAGTCATTTATATACAGATACTATGTTAGTTATTAAAAGATTAAAAGCACATAATCATTCAATGCTTGGACAATCAAAAGGTTTTCCTATGCAAAATGCTCATATTTATGGCGATACAACTTCTATTAACACTAAGATAAATACAGAAGAAATTTATAATGGTTCTACAATACCAAACTTACATTTATCTTTTTGTTTTACAGATTCACAATCTTCATTCCCTTCAATTTTATACGCTTATAATTTTACAGATGTATCACAATACCCTAATAGAACAACTTATGGTTTTGAATCTACGGGTACTCAGGCATATGGTTCTGTATCAACAAATAACCATAGATTTTTATCTTCAACAGGAGGTAGAAATGTAGTAGATGATAGAGGAAATGATTTATTGGATAAATCAGACCAAATATACGGGGCAGAAATTTTATTTAAATTAAATTTATCTTTACTTGCCAGCAATGTATCAGTTATAGAATTAGATAATTTATCTCAAACAAGTGGAAGTTTAACACTTAATGCTAATGGCTCTACTACAAATGGTAGAGCAGTAATTAAAATTGAACAAGTAGATATTGCATCTGAGGATGGTTTTTCTACAAATAATGCAGGTACATTAGTTAATGTAGATGTGTCCTCATCTTTTAATAAGATTAATCAATGGGTTAATTTTGTTAATGATTTAACAGGTCATTATTTAGTTTCCGAACAAGATTTATCTAATAATGATATTCCTTTGTATATACACTCAAGAAGAAATGATGTACAAGAATCTACGGCAAATCTTATACATCAAGTTATTAGCCATAATATTAATCATAACGGTACTACAATAACACATTATATAGAAATAGATAATGTTCCTTATTCAAATGGTTCTCATCAATTATATAATATGTATAGAGTTATGAGAATAGCAAAGGACTGTACTTTTGATTTTACCCCTAATGATGTAGAAATGTATAAATTATCAAATAGATTTACTCGTATGCCAGCAGAAAATAAATGTTATACATTAGTAGGAAATTCAAATATTTTTCCTCATCGTGGTGCAGCAAGTACAAATTTAACAGCGTGTAATGAAGCAGTATTATCTATGTATGTAGGTTTAGATGTAGATGGAAAACCTAATTCAGATTATATTGTTAAAAGAGTTAATAATAGTTTTGCTACTGTTGATGGTAATAATAATACATTTATTAAAAATAAATCTTATAATTGTTTAGTTACAGATGGGATAACAGATTTAAATAAAGATTTATTATTTACAGGTGACGGTAGCCTTTCAAACCCCGATAGAATTGTATTTTCAGGTCAAATGAAAAATTTAAAAGGTATAGTTTCAATAGGTGAAGCATTTTCAGTAACTACTCAAAGAAATCCAATAAACAATACTGTTAAAAGATGTAATATAGCAAGCACAGTAGATATAGTAGAAGAAGTAGATGAGATAACAAATACTATATTAGAAACTAATAATATACAATTTAATCCAGAATATAATGTTACAAATGATTTATATTACATAGGTAACAATTACATAGGTAATAATGCCTTTTCAGTTATTAATAGATTATTAAATTATAAAAATAAAAGATTATATATTGATGGAAGAAATATAAAAGGGTTAGATAATATTCCTGACGAATGGAAAACTAATATAGTTTTATCAGAAAATGATGTTGATTCTCAAGTTAGCAATATTAAAAGAATACAATCTACATTTGATTTCTTTAATCATGTAGTAGTTTATGGTGATGGAGTAAAAGGTACTGGTAGAAATAGACAATCAATAAAAGAAACTGATAGAACAATAACTAAGGAAATAACAGACTTAACAATAAAAACACAAAAAGCCGCAGATGATTTAGCAATATCAACAGTAGAAACTCTTGATTCATTAAATAGTCAAGTAGAATTTCAAATACCCAGATTTAAAATACCATATCTAAAGGCCGGTCATATTATTACATTAGATTATCCTACTCAAAAAATACCAACAAATTTTTATCAAGTCTTAGAAATACAAACTATATTTGGACAATTGCCTAAAGTTATATTAGGTAAGTATAGTCAATCTTTAGCAGGAGTATATACAGATATTATAATTAAAAATCAAGAAACAGATGGTCAATTGAGGGGAGATAATTTTACTGATGAAACAGCAAATGTTTCCGAAGATGATGATTCCTTTATTCAACCAATGAAACTAAAAATAACTAAAACAACAACGGCATCAAGTTCTAATAGTACAATAGGGTTTAATAACCTAATAGGGTTTAACAGTAGTGTAGGGTTTGTTTCTACATCATCAAGTAGCCAAGAAGTAATATTAGATGAGGACTTAACGGGGTGATAAAATTTTAACAGAAACAGGCAAAGCAAAAATAAGAGATTTAATTAGTGCTGAATTTAATACAATGAAAATAGGTACAGGTGGAGATAGTACTAATCCTATGGCTACCGATTTAGATTCACCATTAGCAAGTACAACTGCTACAAAAGTTAGTACAGGGCAATCGGCATTAGATTTTATAGGTACATTTTCAGGTGCAACAATAGCAGGTCAAACAATTAAAGAAATGGCTATTTTTAATTCAGCAGGTATTATGTTGAGTAGAGTCAGTTTTAATCCTATTGGCCCATTTACAGCATCAGATTCAATAGAATTGGTTTTTACATTAGAGGTGAATTAAAATGGTAGATTATGCAAATCAAGATAAAATAACATCCTTAAGCGCAGCAAGTACAGATGGAATAACAGATGGTGTAGACCATCTTCATAGCGGTATAATTAAAGTATTGTCAAAAATAAATAAAGGTAATTATATTGCAGAATATGGTTCTTCTGTATTTCAACAAATAGCAGGTAGTAGCAGAACCAAATTTAAATTTAATGGTGATATAAAATATGTTAGAGATGGAAGAATATATGTTGGTACTCCGACTGAGGTTGAATTAACTTCAGACCCTAATGCGTCAAATGATAGGTATGATTTAATTGTGATTTCAGGTTCAGCATTAGCAGTTAGAACGGGTAATGATAATTCTACACCCGTTGTACCGGATTTACAAAATGATGATATTCCCGTTGCTTTGATAAAGGTTGTTGGTGGTTCAAGTGCAAATGCGACAGATAGACATATTCAACTATATGGATATGACAAAACTACTTTTGCTCAATCTATACAAAAGTTATACAACAATGTTGGTACAGAATCTGCGACATTAGAAGCAAATGGAGATGTATCATTAACAGGTAGTTTAATCGTAGGAAGTAATATTATCAAAGCATCAGACTCAGGAAGCACAATTACGATGGACACCAACGATAATGTAACCATTGGGAACAACTTAACAGTAGGGAATGACTTAACTTTAGGAAATAATGTAATTAGAGCATCCGATGGAGGAACAGTAATTACAACAGATACAAGTAGTAATGCAACTATCATTAATAACTTAACAGTAGGTGGCGATTTACTTGGGCCGGTTAATGGTACATTTAATATTGCTTCAATGCAAAGTATGGTGTTTAAAGTAGATACTCAAAATAATCGTAATGATACTTGGGCTTTTATGAATGGGGCAGGTGCTACGGTTGTTTCAATTGATGAAGTAGGTAATGTAAGTATGAACCATTTAGATGTCAAGGGAGGTATTATTGATTCGTCGGTAACAGGAACAATAACTATGCAACAACATACAGTACTTAGTAATGGCCTTACTGTTACACCAAGTAGACCAATTACAAATCAAGGTTATAGAGAAACCGTAGCAAGTAAATATATGGCTTTAACGGCTAATTCTAATTCAACTTCCGGTACTGTCATTCCTGATGGTAATCCAAATGCTTTACCGATAAATAGTACGGATTATGTTATAAGGCAAAATCTTATGGAAGCGATACAATATCCTTTAGATTGCTTAAAAGAAGTATATTATTTAGGTACGAATGAAGATGACCAAGTTGCTATGATTAATACTTTATCAAGCGGTTTATATTCAGGAGGTTCAAGTGACCCACTTTTTGAAATGAATATAGGTTTAACAGCAACAAATTTTCAAAATAATAATGGGTTATATGGTAGCGGTGGATTTGTATGTTTAGCAACAGACCCGCTTTCTGGTGGTGTAACGGATTTTGAAAATAGAAAAATTACATTAGTAAATACCAGTAATACACCTGTTTATATATTTACTTATTTAGGTATAGGGGAAGAAGGCTTCAATAAAATGATTGCACCGCTTTTTGGTAAGGGTATTTTTACACAAAATAGATTGAGTGGTTTGACAGCCATGAATTGTGTTAATTTACAATCTATGCTACATACTCAAATATTAAATACAATAACACAAGCCCCACATAGTCTAACATTTTATACAGGTGGTGGAGGCAGTACACTTAACGTACTTGATGCTTATGTTTTAAAACCAACAGAAAGTGTTACATTACAAAACTTTAGCGTTGATACTGAAAATCCTGAAGATGAAATGATGCATCATCATGGATTTATGAGTAATCAAATAATCTCTCAATTTTATAATCCACCAATTTCAGGTAATAGTGGGCCGCTTCATTATTGGATGCCTATTGCTAATGCAACAAATACTATAACAAGTAAAGTATTGTATAATGGTGTACACGATAGTATATTTCCTCATGTTGCACAATCAGGTTATACAATACATTCAGCAAAAGTAGGCGGTAGTTCAATTAATTTACCACCTCATGCACCTCAAGGAACACAATATTTTGTTTATGCTGAAACAGCAACTGTTGTAATATGTGCTAATCCAAGTGGAGGACATTCAATAGAAACTGCTGGTATTGCTTCACAAGATGTTTTTACTAACTCTACCGCAACAACAACAGGACAATCAGATACATTAGCGGCAGGTGAAATGGCAACTTATGTTAAATTGGCTGCTAACAAATGGTTAAAGGTGGGTTGATATGGATTTTCTTTTTACTAATTTAAAAAAGGGTACAAAGATTCGTAAAAAAAGATTAGCAGGTGGAGGTGGAGGTGGAGGTGCTCAAACACCATCTACTAAATTACCCCCACCAACTAATATACCTATAAATTATCAGTTTTATTTAGGAACACCCGGTTCTAATGTTTATCCTGCAATTCATTTTACTTTTGTTAGTTTTGCACAAAATACTGTTTCAATAAGTACAGAAAACTTTGATACTTATACAGATATTACTTCTATGTCAGTAAATCCACCAACATCAAATCCTAATAATCCAATATCTCTTGTTCCAGAAACGACATATCAACAAGAAATATCAGTACCTGTTGCAACTGCTAATTCAAATATGGGTCATTCAGCAGGAATAGAAATAATCATTGGTGCTTTATTTAAGTTTAATCAATCTTATTCTCCTACACATTATTATGATTATGAATTAACAATTGTTTCTCAATCATTATCAAACGGTGCAACACTTAATGGTTTTGCAAATAGTAATGTACAAGGGCCAGCATCTACTATTCCTAATACTACTAATTGGCCGGCAGGTGGTAAAAGTGGTTGGTTTATAGACCCATTTTTAACACAAAGTAATCAAACACCAGATACAGGTATTTACGGACAAAATTATAGTTTTATATTTCCTAATCCACCGTCTGTAACTAATGCTAATTGTCCAAGATTATTTATATTATATGGTGGTGGTAAAGGTTCTCAATTACCAATGCAAGTAGGAGACACATTCACTTTAAATTTAAAGGCTGGGTTAGATTTTAATGCTAATTATCCAAGTTCAACAACACCAATTTTTTATAATCATAGGATAGTGGTTACTTTAGTATAGGTGTTATTATGGGTTATTGTTTAGCAAATTATTGTTTTACGGGCTATGAAATAACTATTTTAATAATATTAGAAATATTATTTTGGGCTGGATTAGGTTTTTTTGGGATGAAAAAGATAAAACGCAAAATTAAAAAAATACCTAAAAATTAAAAATTGCGATTTTTGCATAAAAAAAAACGAGGCATGGCCGAAAAACCGACCATACCCCGAAATTTTATACTCAATTTATTTTACCAATTTACTTGCAACTCACCAAATATACTTTTTTCTTCATCAAAGTATTTAACTACACCATTATCTTGTCCATATTTCCACAAATCATATGTCAATTGTGAATCTTTTAAACAATAATCTACCACATCATCATAATCTCCTGCTTTCCATTTTACCACAGAATCAATACTACTCATATTTTTCTGGTCATCTATGGTACATTTAACTAAATTATCTAAATGAATTCTTTTACCATGTTCTTTTAATAAATAAGCACTTGTATCAATACATCTATTTGACTTATCTTCTAAAAATTTTCTTACAATATAAATATCCATAGAATCTCTAAGAACAGGTAAATCAAAAGCGTTAATATTATGCCCTAATAGAATTCCTCCTTTTTGGAAATGTTCGTCTAAATCAAATTTAAACTCTCTTAATTCTTTAATTATAACAGTAGTATCTTTTTTTAAGTCTTTAAGAGGTTCATCTACATATATTACCCCATTATTTCCATCCCATGTTGTAATACAAGCAACTTTGAATAGGTGAGTATTACCCCAACCTCCAATCTCATAACTTAAGTTTTTAGTTTCTATATCAAACGATAATACATTACTCATCTTCTTTCACCTTTAATTTTACATAAGTCTGTGATTTTCTTAATTCTTCAAAAATATGTTTTACACTTTGCCAATGACGATAAAATTTATTTCTACCACATTGTTCATTTTTTCTGAAGGATTCAATCATCAACTTCTTATCTACCCAACCATCTGTACCATTAACTTTAATCTTTGGGTTCGTTGAGTTATAAGCCGCAATATACATCTTCTCATTATTTTTATCAGAAAACCTTTTTGGTCTTTTCTTTAGTTTTTCTGTGAACCAACTTGTTATAGAATCAAAAGATTCATCTGTTAATTGTCTACCTTGTTTAATATGCTTTGCTGTAATCTTACTACTTCTTTCTGATATAGCACATAAAGCGGCCGCAATAGAAATGTTATTAATCATATTCATTAAAAAGGTATTTAGTGCTTCATAAATATTATCATCAAAAGTATTCATATATTTCTTCATACCTCTCCATACATTCTTTAATGCTTTTTGACCATCATCTGTCCATTCAATAACTTTTCTTTTATCTCCATCAACAGCATCTAATCTATCTTGAACCCATCTATAAGTATTATAAAGCATCTCAGAAAATTCTTCATGATAAACTGCTGAACCATCTTCATCTTCTAAAATTTCTCCAACCATATCAATATAATCTTCTTCCATTTGTGCTCTTAAAGATTCAGGTACATCTCTAACATAAAGCCACATTCTTTGGAATACACCTTTTGTTAAAATAACTTTTTCTAATCCTTCAGGTGGTAATGTCGTAGCCCACAAACTTCTTTGTGAATCAACAACTAAATCTCTACCCCATTCGGTTAGTCTTTTCTTAATTAAATGGCTCTTAGAATCTAAACGATTCATAAACTTTTGAAACAGCATAACTGTTTCTTGTTTATGTTGTGATTCTTTAAATATACCAGAATGTTCAAACTCATCAAAAGCAATAATACCACTACCATAAAGGCTACCAAAAATGGTTAAATCAATAACTTTAGGTATATCGTATTCGTCATCATCTCTTGCTTGTTGTCTATCATAGTCAGGATTATCTACATTTATTTTCATTGTTCCTAATAATGCTTGGTCTGTAAAACTATCAGGATTATTTAATGTAAATTGTCTAACTCCCGATAATGGTAAATTATTTCTTGTTGTAGGGTATGCGTTAATTAATTCAAAGGTTCTTTCCCATACAGGTTCAAGAAAATCAAACATAGTAGTCTTTCCACTTCTTGAAGTTTGAATCCAACAGTAATGGATTCTTGGGTCAAGCGTTAGTCTACCAATTGGTACTCTAACTATATCTTTTAATATTTGTCCTAATGTTACAAAATATGACATCGTTGCTGAATAATCATTGTAAAGAGAAAACTCTCCTACTACATTTTTCCATCTAATAGCATCTTTAGGTAATTCAATTTTCTTTGAGCGTATTACCTCTAAACTACTATTATCATTTACTTTTGCTAACGCATCATATAATTCCCATTCATCTACATTTAAATCTTCAGCCATTAATATCTCACTTCCTTTTCTTCATTTAATGCCTTTAAAATATTTTCAGCAGTTTTATTTCCTATGCCTTTTATTTTAATAATATCTTTATTATTAGACATTGATATTTCTGCTATACTTCCAAAGGTCTTTAATAGGGCTTTTGCTTTTTCTACTGAAACACCCTGTATTTCAGAAAGCACATCTACTCTTACATCATCTGTTTTTATTTTCTTAGGTAATTCTTTGTGTATAATTAAATTTTTATCTATATGTTCTGTTGTTGCTAATATAATATGAGCCGCAGTTCTATAACTATCTACCCATATAGGTTTTACATCTGTATGTAATGCTATTGAAGTTAAAGCACCAACAAACATTTTCTTTAGTTTTGTTCTCCATGAGGTTGAATTATAATTTGTTCTATGTAAATATTCTATTGCGTCATCTAATGTTCCGTATATTAGTATTATGTTTTTATTGTAAGTTCTATCCATATTATCTAATTGATTAAATATTCTTTTGTTTCTTATAGATTGTAAAAAGTCTGCGGCTGATTTTGCTTCTATACAACAATCACCAACAATATAATCACCAATCTCTAACCATTTCTTTTCTGTTTCTATTTTTGCTTTTTTTGCTATTGTTTCTAATGTTCTACTTAACTGTGAGTTTTCTCTACTATCAATTATTATCATGACCATACCTCCAACACTTTCCTATACAAAGTCCTTCTTCAATTAAAGTATTACAATTAGGTGACATATATCTTCCATCTACAATAAAACTAACGTGTTTTTTTGTTTCACTTGAATTATAATCAATCCATGTATCTTCATTAGAAGCGATTGTTTTTATTTCATGTTCTATTAATGCCTTAATATCATTTAAAGCATTACCAGATAAATTTCTTGGTTTAATATCTAAGTTTTCTTTTACAATAACAAGTTCAGATAAAAACTCATTATACCATTGTACTAATAAAACTCTTGCTCTATGATTAGGATTTTCAGCCATTACTGCATTTTTTAAACAAGGTAATATTGGTAAATCACCCGGACTATCAACACTATCAATTTCTATATCAGCAGTTTCCATTTTTTTAACTTTAGGCCAATTAACTAATTTATTACCATAATAAATAGGTTTTATATTTCTTTTACCTTTCTGAGAGAGTTTATATATACTGGGCAATCCATTTAATAAATCATCATGTGTAATAGGAATACACCAACGGTTTGCTTTTAAATGAAAAGTATTTTGTATTCTTCTAAGTCTACTTGTATTAATAACAACAGTATCAAGATAAGGACTTTTATTTACAACATCATAACATATATTAAAAAAGGCTTTAATTTGTCTAAATGATTTTGCTATATTACCATATACAAATATATGAAATCCTCTACCAGAAAAAGATATATTATGTTTGTAATCTTTTTCTAATAACCAATTGTGCATTTTTAATACATCTTGATACAATTCGGGCATGGATTTTTCATTACCATGTGCATCAAAATCTAAAAATATCCTGTCAAGAATAATAGAATATTCTAAACCTCTATTACTTGTAAAGTGTTCATAATTATAAACGGATGTAAATAAATTCATTTTACCGTTATACATATTAATAAAGTCTTTATATTCCTTTTCATTTTTAACTACAATTCTTCCCGCTTCTCTTGCATTATTTCTTAGACTCCCTGCCCACATTTCTCTCGGAAAATACATATTTATCACCTTCATGTATTGAACAAAATAAATTATTAGTGTTAGTTAATTCGGCCTTACAGCCTTTAACCTTACACCTTTTACTCATTCCATTCCTCTCTCTTTCAATTCACTATCACTTAATTGTTTAGTATCTGCTTTTATTCTATCTTTTAAAGTCATTATCTTTTCATTTTCGTTAGAACCGTCTTTAGGTCTTTCCAACTCTCTTTCCAATTCTTCTTCCATTTCTTTATTAATTTCTTCAATTGGTTCATCATTAAAATTCACCGTCGCTGTTTTTAAATACAAAGATAGTTTTGCGGTAATCCATTCCTCTACTCTATCAAATGTTGTATTATATATTGCTTTAGCAAAAGACATTTGACCTTTTGGTAATTCTGTATCACAGATAATATAATATTTAGTTTCTATATCCATGTCAGATATTAATTCTCTTGCTAATTCTGATACAATATCTTGTTTATTAATAATATCATTTAAAGTCCATTGTCTTTCCATTATTTTATTTTCTATTATACCGCTTTCATAAAATGTTTGACCTGCATTATTAGAACCAATCGTCATTTTGACTTCCTCCATCTGCCGCTTCACAATGGTCATAATGTCCACAATGAATACATTTTTTATAGAAATAAGATGCTTTCCATTCTTGTTCTAAATATGATTCAATTAACTTTTCAAATGAAGCCTTAACTGCGGTTTCAGAACGCTTAGAAACTTTTTCAGCATATACATAATTACTTGCTGGATAATACCAAGCCCAATGAGTAAAAGGAATATCAGGGTCTAATCCTAATTTTCTAATTTGTTCGGGGTCAGCATTTTCAAATAGTATTTTATAAAACGCCATTTCTTTTCTCATAACTGTTTTCTTAGTATCTTTCCAAGCACCTGTTTTTAATTCCATAGGTATATATCCTCCATCTTCAAAAAATAGTCTATCAATAATACCTTGCAAGTGTACTTCAATACCTGATTCAGTAGTGTACTTTGCATCTAACATTATTTCATTTCCAATAGGAATAAATGTATCAAGAGTTTCTTCTTGATGACATTCAATAAACCTTTCAGTATTATAAGCAGACATAGCCGTGTATAAATCTTCATAATCTTCTTTATCTGTTTCGGGGTAAAGACTTCTAAAATGCTTTTGTAATTTCATAGGTTCTTCTATAAATTCTAACGCATCATCAATCTTTACAATTTTCCAAAACTCTTCTTGGGCATTATGTACAATTGTACCTTTAATCATAGCAGGACTTGTTTTTTGTTTTATATCGTCAATATATCCATACTTATAATTAAGGTTACAAAAGCCATAACTACCAATAGAAGATTTTGTAATCTTTAATATAGGCGGTTTTCCATCTGTATTTCCTTCCCATTTATATGTGTATTCTCCATTTTCTTTTCTCATTCTAAACACCTTTTCTATATTTTTATTTGGGAGGATTTTTATTTCGCTTTTTTTAGTTCGTCAATTAATTGACTTGCCCCCTGTCGGGTAAGTCCATCAGGTATATCTCCACCCAATTTTTTGATATACTTGATTTGATTATCTGTTGGTTCTTTATCTGCATTTTCTTTAGATACTCTTGAAGTAGCACCTTCTAAATTAGTTCTTAACATAGAAGCAGTAGTTAAATCATGACACGCTTTACATAATTCAACAACATTAGACCTTGCACTAATTAAGTGAAGTAGTCCTTCTTTTTTACATTTATGTTGAGATATTATATGATGCCATTCAGTATATCCATCTTCAGGGGCTTCTAAACAAATACTACAAATGCCTGTTTTAACCCAAAGATTTTCTTCTTCAAGTTGTAACTTAGCAATTTTTTCTTCAGCCTTGTTATACTTTTCTTCCAACCTATCCATTTCATTCTTCAATTTTTGTATTTCCTTAATATTACTTTTTTCTCTCACATTACCACCAATTATCTAATGTTGTTTGTCTGCCGTCATTGGCTATCGCTGATAAATCCCACCTTAGAGATTCGTATATTAAACTGACTTTCTTATTTATTTCAGAATCGGCCAGCCTAACCCAATTTATCGGAAAGTTATCTATAACTTCCTCCAATTTTTTAAATGCAATATAATCCACATTTCTTATTCTTCCCTTAGTTTCATACTGTCTTGGGAAGTTCTTAATACCTTTGTTATCTACATTGTAATAATAATAACTATCACCTACATTTATTGTTCCTATTTCTTGATTGTAAAACAGAACACCTGCTGAACCACCTGCAATAGAATCATATTCGTCTAATGGTCGTCTTAATCTACTTTGTTTGATAACTGATGAGGATTTATATTTACCACCTTTTACTAATTTGTACATGGCTTTAGCATACTTAGTTACTTCTTCTTCGGTTTTACCTAAAGCAACCATTTTTAATATTTTAGATTGTACTTCTTTTGCTAACTTAGTTTCATTTGATTTCTTCATTTCAAAACCCATAACAAAGAATTCATCTTCTATATCCTTTCCATCTTTCCAAGAAAGATAACCACAATAACGATTCTTTTTCTTAGATAGGAAAAATGATTTTGCATATTTTTCAAATTCTAATACAACATGATTATTAAATACTTCATTTTGAATATAGTCATTTAATTTTTTACAAAGAAGCGTAGCATCTGATGTATCTTTTACTTTTACAAATATAGAATCAGTATGTCCATAAATTACTTCATAACCTAATTCTATTGATTTAAATGCTACACTTCTCATCGCTTCTCTTGCACTTGCTGTAATTGCTTGAGCCATTTCCATATCTCCCCAACCATAACCGTCTTTTGCTAATACTCCATATAAAGCATTTACACCACGCTTAGTAGCCATTTGTGCTGAATCCCATTTACGATATTCATCATCATTTTTAGCATTCTTTCTTTTGGTTTTATATTCATCACGCATTTTCATTAGTGTTAAAACTGCTTGAGGCAAGATACCAATATTATCTTTACAGAATGATACACTTGGTTTTTCTCCTTTCCACTCAACTAAATTTTTAGGCATAGAAAAATAAACATTATGTCCATCATCGCTAATAGTTTTTGTTTCCCATGAGATATTTCTTGCGGCCATCATACTTGGATATAGAGATTTGAAATCAAATACAGCAACATTTTCATGTAATCCAAAAGTTTCTTCTTCTTCAGGATTCATTACGAAAGCCGCTTCATATTTAGTTTTCATACCCTTCATACCTGTTGGTGCTTTCCAATTAGAATGTCGCATAAAATATGCCGCACCCATTTGTGAATTATGAAATACACATTCAAAAGGACAAATAAATAGATGTTGTAGAGCAATATCATTTTCACTAATATTCATTTCATTGTCCATTCTAACCATCAATTCTACATCTACTCGGTTATACTCAAGGAATACTTCAGTATCTTCTAACCATGAGCGTCTAAAGAAATCATCATCTGTAAATTTAGCATTTGTTCTTTTCTTACCTGCATCTTCACCAAGTAATCTTTTAGAACAATAATCTAATTTAAGAGAAGGAAGTGTACCTCTTTGTGAGTCAAGCCATAGTCTTTCAAAACGAGTCATCAAACAATAAGTAATTCTTCCCTTGATTGGTTGTGAAGTATTTGTATATTTAATATTATAAATTCTGTTATGAGATACGCCTCTAACTTCTCTATGTGGTGATAATTTTTGAGGATTGATTTTGTTTTCTAACAACCTACTAATAATTGTAGGTATATCAAAACCTAATACATACCAACCTATAATCATGTCAGGGTCTTTATCTTCTACAAATTTAACAAAAGCATTTAACATATCTTCTTCATCATCATAAACTAATACGTCTTTATAATAAGGTAGAGGTTCAATAGGAAAATGAGTCATTACATAATAGTATTCATCGTATGAATCATAAAATGTAATTGCATTTATTTGTCCATCATATCTTCCACCAACCTGTGTTTCAATATCAAGATACCATTTTCTTAAATTATATTGAGGTATAGATTCCATATTATCATTAGTATATTTTCTTGCTAAACCTATATCGGCTTCATAAGTTTTAATCCAATTATTCTTAGCATTATGAAAATCACCAACTGTTTCAAAAGAAACTTTTGTTAAAGGTTTATTATCAAGAGAAACCCAATCGCCAAATGTATATGTTGGTTTTATTCTATTATTAGAATACTTACTTGATGAAGCAATATACTCAGGCATATCATCATTTCTATCAATAAAAAGATATGGTTTAAAATTAGTAATAGTTTTATTAACTCTTTTATTATCACTATCTCTCCAACGCATTTCAATGTTATTTTTTACTTCACTAATAATCATAATATCACCTTAATATAATCCATGAGGTTTTGCTTCTAATTGTCCTGCTTGTGTA
>CEPF01020349.1_pt1 | contig 17664 bp, 27 predicted proteins | sample 530441 | NCBI WGS metagenome assembly CEPF01 (sample SAMEA2620094, study PRJEB7988) | marine metagenome | biome: marine biome (ENVO:00000447); feature: deep chlorophyll maximum layer (ENVO:xxxxxxxx); material: "saline water (ENVO:00002010), including plankton (ENVO:xxxxxxxx)" | depth 25 m
ATTTGAAGATCGCGGGGAGTTATCTTTTCCTAATCTGCCTCCTAACCAATGGTATATGGTTGACCTTTTTCCAGGCTATAACTTCAACCTTCGTGGCTCAGCTTATCGTTCTGACATTGTCACACCGCTAGGTCCAAACAAAGTTTTGATTGAGTTTCGTGGATATGGTTTGAAGAAAGATACGGAAGAAGAAAGAGCAAGTCGTATCAAAGCTCATAATACTATTTGGGGTCCTTTTGGTCGTAACCTACATGAAGATCTTATTGGTGTAGCAGGTCAAGGTACAACAATGAGAGAAGGTACTGAACGCAGAAATATTCTACATGGAAGACATGAAAATAGTACTATTCATGATGAAGTTGGAATGAGACATTATTATGGCGAGTGGGGTAAGTTTATGGATATGAATCCATCTAATCCCTTGAATAAATATGCTGTATAGAGTAACTGGTTATTTTAAAGAAGAAAAAATAACAAAAATTTTTGATAATCTCTATAATGCTATAGAGTTTAAGGATACAGTTGACGCTCACTATCCTAGTAAAGTAACTTTTGAAAAAGGGGTTTATCCGATGAGAGAAATGGTATATAATAGTTGGAATGGGGTTATGAATATGGATGTTAACCCTCTTAAACATATTCCAGATCTTCAAGTGCGACATTTAGTACTGCAAATTTTAGCTTGGATGTGGTGTATTGTATTTTCTATGTATATAGGAAGCTGGGTTGTTATGGGTATCAGTATGGTTGCTCATGCTCTACTTCTTACTGCAATAGTTATTACAGTAGGTACTTTTAACGTAGCAAAAAATAATCCAGGTTTCTTTAAAAAGTTTCCAACCTCTACACCAAGTAGAGCTAGAACATTATGGATTGAAGGTAAACCATATAAAGATCCATATGGGGGAGAACACGAATAGGAGACGTCCTATATGAGCACTAACGCTCATCAACGAAAGGAGAACGGACTGCGGTCCAGCATCTAGCATTTATTAGCTAGCTCTGCGTTATAGAAAAGAGGCACCGCAGAAGGCCTCTTTTCTTTTTTCTTAAAAAATAAAATAGTATCTCTATAATAAGTAAGTGAAAGAGAGGTAAGATGCCGTTTCCAGCATTTATAGAAAATACTCGTGATGGCGAGAAAGCTTATGATGTTTATACTCGTATGCTTAAAGATAGGATTGTCTTTTTAACAGGGGTAGTAAGAGAAGAGATGGCTAACCATCTCGTTGCTCAATTGCTATTGCTCGAATCTCAAAACGACAAAGCTCCTATTATAATGTACGTTAACAGTCCGGGAGGATCTGTAACTCACGGTATGTCTATCTATGATACGATGCAGTATATTACTTCACCAATTCACACGGTGGTGATAGGTCAAGCAGCATCTATGGCTTCGTTGCTCGCTTGTTCTGGTGCTCATAGATCTATCACTACCAACTCTCGTCATATGATTCATCAACCTTTAGGAGGAGCTTCAGGTCAAGCTACAGATGTTCTTATTCATGCTAATGAACTGGTTAGATGGAAAGAAGTTCTGACTAGTATTTATCAGAAACATACAGGTCAAGATTATGATAAACTGGTAGCAGATATGGAAAGAGATAATTATATGACAGCAGAACAAGCTAAAGAATATAATCTAGTTGATATTATAGTGGAGAATAGAGTTGAAAGTACAACTGATTGATAGTCTAGGTAGTGACGTAAATGTAGTAAATGCTGCTAGAGTATCTTTTGCAAAAGAAGTTTCTGAATTTTCTGATAGAGATGAAAAACTAATTAATTATCTTGCTTCTCACGATCATTGGACTCCGTTTAGTCAGGTTCAATATCAGGTAAGAATTAGCGCACCCATTTTTGTAGCTCGTCAATGGTATAAACATCAGATAGGTATTTCTCGTAATGAAGTATCTAGACGATACGTTGATTATACTCCAGAAGTGTATGCTAATAGATTATGGAGAAAAAGACCTGAAAATAAAAAGCAAGGTTCTTCTGATACTAGTTTCTTTACTGAATCTGAACTTGATACTGTTACTTTTATTTACGATGATGCTGTTAGACATGCTAAAGATGCTTATGCTGCTCTAATAGAAAAAGGAGTAGCTCCTGAACAAGCAAGAGCAGTTCTTCCTCAAGGTACTTATACAGAATGGGTCGAAACAGGTAGTTTAGCTGCTGCAGCTAGAATTGTTAGTTTACGTGACCAAGATGATGCTCAGAAAGAAATTAGAGATCTTGCTATAATGTTAGCTAAAGAAGTAAAAGATATAGCTCCTGTGAGCTGGAAAGCACTTACTAATGCGCATTGAGAATGACATAAAATTAGACTTTAAAGATGTTCTAATTAGACCTAAAAGATCAGAACTAAGTTCTAGATCTGAAGTAGTTTTAGATAGAAACTTTAAAGTAAACGAAAACGATGAATATAACTGGGTAGGTATTCCTATAGTTGCATCTAATATGGATACTACAGGTACTATAGAAATAGCTAAAATACTTAGAGAGTTTAAACTTTTAACTTTTTTACATAAGCATTATGAAGTAGAAGATCTATATAATATATTTTTTGAGCCTCAAGAGTATGTAGGTTACTCTATGGGTATAACAGATTTAGATGTAAAAAAATGGGAACAGCTTCAGTCTAAATTACCAGTAGGTAATATTAAATGGGTTTGTATTGATGTAGCTAATGGTTATACAGAACGTTTTATAGAATTTGTAAAAGACTTTAAAGAAGCTAACCCTTCTATAAGGTTAGTTGCTGGTAATGTAGTTACTGGAGATATTACAGAGCAATTAATCTTAGCAGGAGCAGATGTAGTTAAAGTAGGTATAGGTCCTGGTAGTGTTTGTACAACTAGAATTCAAACTGGTGTAGGTTATCCTCAATTATCATCTATAATTGAATGCGCTGATGCTGCTCATGGTTTAGGTGGTAGAATTATGGCAGATGGAGGTTGTACTTGTCCTGGAGATGTAGCTAAAGCATTTGGAGCTAATGCTGATTTTGTTATGATAGGTGGTATGTTTGCTGGTCATGAAGAATCAGGAGGAGAAACTATTACAGAAAACGGAGAGTTGTATAAAGTTTTTTATGGTATGTCATCTGATACTGCTATGGAAAAGTATGCTGGAGGAGTAGCTGAATATAGATCTTCTGAAGGTAAAACTGTAAAAATTCCTTTTAGAGGTTCTATTGCTAATACAGTACAAAGTCTTTTAGGAGGTCTTAGAAGTTCTTGTACTTATGTAGGAGCAAGAGAACTAAGAGAGCTTTCTAAATGTACTACTTTTGTAAGAGTAAACGAAACACATAACAAGGTATTTGAATAATGTCTAAAGATGACTTCATAAATGAAAACTACACTTTTACTAAAGATACAATAATAAATAATGAGTTAGACTCCTCTATTTCATACGATTTTTTTAATAAAAATAATTTACCAGAGGTTCTAAGAAGTTGCTTAGAGTTTTTGCAATCAAGCGGTTATCCTTATGTTACCAAACTAGTTGCAGTTAAAGAAGACGGCGAAGAGTTAGCGTCTGATGATGATATTAGTGAAGAGATTTTTGAAGTCTTAAACACTGTAGTAGAAGAATTAGATACAATTAGAGCTAATAAACGCAAAGAAATTAAACCTAAATTAGAAGTGGTTGTATCTAATGATGATGAAAATAACAGCACTGATAGCACTTAGTCTAGCTATTCTATCTCCTGCATATGCAAGCGAAAAATGGGTACAAAAACCTGTACAGTGTGGTTCTCCTGATAAAGCTAAAGGTATTTTAGAAGAATACGGTGAAAAAGCTATTTTAGGAGGACTTACTAATGTCAAAGGTCCTGACGATAATAGAGATTTTTATTACCCTTTATATGTTTTTGCTAATACTGAAACCGGTTCATTTACTATTATAGAATATCATTTAGGATCTAATGAAGTTTGTGTAATTGGTTATGGTAATGGTTTAGACTTTGACGTGCAGAAATTCTTTGAACCTAAGAATGAATCGTAATAAATAAATAGTCCAGGTTGCTCCTGTAGTTAAAACAGCCAAATAAAAATAAAATTTTTTTTGGAGCAACGATGGAATTTTACGAAAACATATTCATAACTACCCTTATAACTGTAGTAGGCTTTATTGCTTGGCGCGTTTGGACTATAGAATCTAACCACCTAAGGCATTTGAATGAAGATATCAAAGAGCTTAAAACTGATATTAAGTGGCTTATCGAATTTCATAAAAAAGAAAAGTAGTCTATTACTTTTTCTTTTGCTTTTCCCCACCCCTTTATCAGCACTCTCACAAGCTGAACATACTTTTATTAGACAAATAGACTACTGTTTATCTCAACTATATAAACGTATAGATGAAGATAGACATATAGATAGACAAATTATTATAGCTATGGCTTCGTTAGAATCTAATTATGGTAGAAGTAGGTTTGCTTTAGAAGGATATAATTTTTTTGGAATTAGAACTAATAATTTAGATAGACCTCATATCAAGCCAAAAGGTTATAAAAATCCTAATTTCGGTCTTATAAAATTTAAACATTTTTGCGAAAGTGTTAATTATACGGTTTGGACTTTAAATGACCATCCAGCTCATAAAAAATTTAGTAAATCAAAAAACGTTAATGACTTAATAAACTGGGCTACAGATCCTGATTATATAAAGAAGATAAAAGAACGTATCAAAACTCATTCAGAAAAAAGTCATAACTAACCTTATAATATATATGGAGGTGTGATTATGGCAAGAAGATCTAAAGTCGATATGTCAGCGAATATTAAAGCGCTGCTTGATCAAGAAAAACCAGAACCTAAAAAAGTTAGACGTCGTAGAAAACCTATGACAGATGCGCAGAAAAAAGCAGCTGCTGAACGTCTAGCAAAAGCTAGAGCGGCTAAGAAACCTGCTAAAGGTAAAACTTATCATGAAGTTTGTTATGATGAAAAAAGATGTTTTAAACCTCTTAAAGATGTACAAGCTTGGCTTAAAGAAGCAAAAGAACAAGCATATGCTTCTAAAAAAGATATGCAACGTTTAAAAGATGGAACAAAAGACTGGTCAGTTGCTTCAGATAAGTATCATTTTTGGTACGGTTATGTAAATGATATTAATTGGTATCTACGTCATGGAGATTGGATATCAAATACTTATGGTTCACAGCAACAAAATAAAACTAAATGGAAGACTATCGTTCATGCATATTATCCTGATGGTACAAGAAAAGATCAAGTAAAAGATACTATAATAGAGGATAAACCCAAGAAAAGACGTAAGAGGAAAACGAAATGAAGCTGTCTAAAAAGACTTTAGCTATCTTAAAAAACTTTGCTACTATTAATCAATCGATTGTAGTTAACCCAGGAAATAAACTAGAAACTATCTCTAATGTAAAAGATATTTTTGCTAAAGTAGATGTAGATGAAACGTTTGATAAAACGTTTGCTATTTACGATCTTAATGAATTTTTAGGTGTAGTGAGTCTATTTGAAGACCCTGATTTTGAGTTTGGAGATGGAGAAGTAATTATTTCTCAAGGTAAGATGAAGCAGAAATATTATTATGCTGACCCTGCTGTAATTACAGCTCCACCTGAAAAGGGTGTATCTCTTCCTTCTGTAGAAGTCAAAGCGTCTATGAAAAAAGAGCAATGGGGCGTAGCTGTTAGAGCTGCTTCAGCTAATAACGCTTCTACTCTTACGTTTACTAATGGTGATATTTTACTACATGATAAAGGCGTTCCTAACTCTAATAACTTTGTATTCGAAGGAGTTGCAAGTCATGAAGTAGATTACAATTTATCTATAGCAGTAGAAAAGCTTAAAATGATTATGGACGATTACGAAGTAGAAGTTTGTTCTAAAGGTTTAGCAAGGTTTAATGGAGCTCAAGGCATTGAATATTTTATCGCGTTGCTGCCGGATGGTAAATATGGCTCTTAATAAAGAACAAAGAGAAGGTTTAGAAAGTTCTATTTTCGATGCGCATTTTGCAGCTAATAAATTTATAGAATCTGGTAAAGACATTCATAAAAAATTATTAGAAATAAGTGTAAATGAAGCAATACAAACATTAGAAGCAGTTAAAGACGAAATAAAAGATGATGACATGGTTGGAAATTATAAAATTCATTTATTAGTTCCTCTTCAATTGTATGAAGTAATAAAAGCTAGAAAAGCTAATGAGTAAAAATTACGATAAAAAATGGAGTAATACTTTTAAAGATTTTAACTCCTTAGGTAAAAGTGGAGTAGTAACAGGTAACGCTGTTGCTATTGAAGTAGATGGCAAAGTTTATGAAACTTTGAAGCAAGCTAAAGAAGAGACAGGGAAATCTCTTTGGTGGCTTAAAAAACATGGTAAAGTATTATAATATTACTGTGCGATGAGGGTATGATGAAAAGCGATTTCCTTTATGTAGAAAAATACCGTCCTAAGACTATCGAAGAGTGTATCTTACCTGATAGTATTAAGAAAGTATTTCTTACCCTTCGAAATAAAGGAGAGATCATCAACCTATTGCTCTCTGGTGGGGCAGGTACTGGTAAGACCTCAGTAGCTAGAGCTCTTTGTAATGAACTGGATTGTGATTATATTATAATTAACGGTTCAGAATCGCGCGGTATAGACATGGTAAGGCAGCAAGTATCCTCATTTGCATCTACCATGTCTACAAACGGCAAGGTGAAAGTTGTGATTCTCGATGAAGCGGATTACATCACACCCGAAGCACAAGCTGCTCTCCGTAATTTGATTGAGTCCTTCTCTTCATCTTGCCGTTTCATTCTTACTTGTAACTTTAAAGCTAAAATTATTCAACCTTTACATTCTCGTTGTTCTGTAGTTGACTTTACTATAGATAAAAGTGAACTACCTAAGCTACAAGCTGAGTTTGCTAAAAGAGTCATATCTATACTTAAAACTGAGCAGGTAGAGTTTAACACTGAAGTAATTTTAGAAGTTATTAAACGTTACTTTCCTGATAATCGTAGATGTCTAAATGAACTGCAACGATATGCTAATATTTCAGGTAATATCGATACAGGTATATTATCCGTTGTTGATAGCTCTAAAGTAAAAACTTTAGTAGAATTTATTAAGAAGAAAGATTTTAAGTCTTGCCGTCAGTGGATAGCTGACAATCCTGATCCAGATGTGTTGTTTAGCGAGTTGTATATAAATATATCTAGTTTGGTAGACTCTGCATCTATACCTGAACTTATCTTAATTATGGGTGAGTATCAACATAGAGCTGCTTTTGTTGCATCTCAAGAGATAAACTTAGCAGCGTTTGTAGTAGAGGTTATGAAAAGTGTAAAATGGAAATAAGAGAAGGTATATTTAGATTATTGAAAAAAATTATTAACGAGAACAGCTTAACTCTAGCTGTAATCTATACTCTTGGTCATGTTATAATAGCAATGAATGTAGTTTATTGGCTTACAGGATCAACTATATGGGAAGCTGGAGTAGTAGCCTTAGTAGAACCTTGCATTAACGGTGTATGGTTTTATGTTCTACATAAGACATGGGTTAAGTTAACGAATGGAAATTGACTTATTCGGTAATATTATTCAGCAAGAGAAAGACTACAATACAGAAACTCGTAGTGATTCTCCCTTTGTATACATGAATAATATTTCTAAGAAAGACTATCCTGATAGTCTAGAAGGTTATAATCCTTTCCTTACTAATCTTGGCTTTAGTCAAAGACAAGATACGGTTCTCTATGCAAACGAGATGAATAAGTATGCTGATTTACCTGAAGAAGCTCAGTTTGACTTCTATTTTTATAGTCTACCTAAGAAAAATTATTTTGCTAAGTGGGCAAAGAAAATGAAAAGAGAAGAAACAGAGATGATTATGGAGTACTTCAAAGTTTCATATAAAGTAGCTAAGCAGTATGAAAAGATATTAGAAGAAAAACAGCTACAACAAATTAAGAAATGGTATGAAACTAGAAAGGGAGGAAAATAAATAATCTAGCGGGTCTTCTTAATTATGGAAGATAAAATGTTAGATAATTTATTAGAAGTGCGATTGCGAGAAAGAGAAGATTTCCTTAAGATCGTTGAAACCTTAACTCGTATAGGTATATCTACAAGAGATAAAAGATTAGTGCAAACTTGTCATCTATTTCATAAGAGAGGCAAGTACTATGTATGTCATTTTAAAGAGTTGTTTAAAATTGACGGTGTAGATAAAACGATGATTACAGAAGAAGATATTGAACGAAGAAATGCTATAGCTAAGCTTCTACAAGAGTGGGGCTTATGTCATATTATAGATAAAGATAAAGCAGAACCAAGTTCATTGAACAGAATTAAGATAGTTCCTTTTTCTAAAAAAAGTGAATATACCCTCAAACAAAATTACACCATTGGCAAAAAGGCTGAGTATTAGACTATAATATAGTTATGGATTACTATACTAATATTGTTCGTCGAGGTGATAGACTTCTTATCAGAGGTGTTCGCAACGGAGAAGAGGTTCGTGACAAGGTACGTTACGAACCTACTCTGTATATTGAACATCATAAAGATTATGGCTATAAGTCGCTATATGGTAAAAGTCTTAAACCTATAGAGTTTTCTAATATGAATGAAGCTTGGGAGTTTTCTGCTGAGCATAAAGATTCTAATCTTAAAGTGTATGGTTTTCCTCGTTTTGAGTCTCAATATTCTTTAGAAAACTTCGGTGACGCTGTTACTAAATGGGATAAGAAAGATCTAAGAATATTCAATATAGATATTGAGGTATTTTCTAACGAAGGTTTTCCTGAAGCTAAAGACGCTGCTTATCCTGTTACTGCTATCTGTATACATGATTCTAAAGTAGATAAATTTGTTACTTTTGGTCATGGTAAATGGAATGAAAAAGAGTCTATTCTACCAGAAGACATTCGTTCTAGAGTTATGTATGTTGAATGTAAGACTGAAACAGATCTACTTACTAAGTTTCTTCAGTACTGGAATAAATTTACTCCTAATATTGTTACTGGTTGGAATATTGAGAAGTTTGACTTTCCTTATCTCTATAATAGACTAGAGAATATGGGTATAGGAGGTCATAAGCTGTCTCCTTGGGGTAGAGCATCTCTTCGTAATATCTCAACTTCTAGAGGAGAAGAAATAGCGGTTACTATTGACGGGGTAGATCAGATTGACTATATTGAACGTTATCGTAAAACTAAGATACAAGAATCGTATAGACTCGACTTTATCGCTTCTGTAGAATTAGGAGAAAGAAAGTTAGACTATTCAGAAGTTTCTGGTTTGCATATGCTATATGTAGAAAACTTTCAGAAATTTATTGACTATAATATTCAGGACGTTAATCTTGTTAAACGTCTCGATGAAAAGTTAGGTCTTATTGACGCTCAGATTATGATAGCGTATATGGCTTGTATTAACTATGGTGAGGTTAACTCTACTGTTAGAACCTGGGATAGCTTGATTAATAAAGAGCTACAAAAGGATAGAGTTATACCTCATTTTCATATTACTACTGCTGAATCGTCAGGTAATATTCCAGGTGGTCATGTTAAAGAACCTCAAGTAGGAAAGCATGGCTGGTGTATGTCTTTTGACTTAAACTCTCTATATCCTCACCTTATCATGCAGTTTAATATCTCTCCTGAAACCTTTAGACCAGAAGAACAAGTATGGCCTATGGAAGGTGATATGGAAAGAGTGCAGAAGTTTTTGTCTAAAGAGAAATATAAAGCACCTAAAGGATTGTCAGTATCTGGATCGGGATACACGTTCTCCAATGAGATAGAAGGGGTAATCCCACGTCTAATGCGTAGATTGTATGATGATCGTAAGAAAATTAAACAAGCTATGCTACAAAAACAAAGAGAGGGTAAAGATGACTCTCTTGAAAACTTACGTCAATATGTTATAAAGATTCTACTTAATTCAGGTTATGGTGCGTTCGTTAACAAATACTTTAGATGGTATGATCAACGTATTGGTAAGTCTATTACTCTATCGGGTCAGTTAGTTATTCAGATTGCTGAACGCGAGATTAATAAATGGATGAATAAGGTCTTACAAACTGAAAACGTAGATTATATTATTGCTATCGATACTGACTCTAACTATCTTAACTGTCAACCTTTAGTAGATAAGTTTTTCTCTAATAAATCTAAGAATGAAATAGTAGATATACTAGATAAAATTGCTAAAGAGCAAGTGCAGAAAGTTCTAGAAGAAGGATGGGTAGATACTAAAGATTATCTTAACGCTTACGATCAAAAGATGGTTATGGAAAGAGAAGCTATAGCTTCATCTGCTTTCTGGACTGCTAAGAAGAGATATGCTATGTGTGTTTGGGATATGGAAGGTGTTAGAATGCCTGATGATAAACCTAAACTTAAGATTCAAGGCTTAGATGCTATTAGATCCTCTACTCCTCAGTCATGCAGAGAAGCTCTACTTACTATGATTAGACTTACTCTACTAGAAGATGAAAAGACTCTTCAATCATATATTTCTGACTTTAAAGATAAGTTCAAGGCTATGCAATTTGAAGATATAGCGTTTCCTCGTACGATGAATAATATTTCTAAAATGACTCAAACTTCAGGTTTTGCAAAGGGTACTCCTCCTCATATTAGAGGTGCTATACAGTTCAATAGATTACTAAAGCAATATAAGCTAGAAAAAGATTGGGAGACTATGAAAGATGGCGAAAAAGGAAAATTCATCTATCTTCGCGAACCTAATAATATTGGTACTAATGTACTTTCTTTTAATCATACTGTTCCTAAAGAGTTTGACTTCATAAAATATATTGACTTTGAGAAGCAATTTTCAAAAGCTATCATTGAGCCTATGGATATTATTCTATCTCCTATTGGTTGGACTCCGGAAAAGCAAAATACTCTAGAAGACTTCTTTTCTTAATAAATAGAATAAAGGAATTCTACTATGGATATTGAACTAGTTAAAAAATTTGGTAGTCTAGCTAACTTTAGAGATTTTCTATCTGAAAAAATAAACGATGGAGCTGAAATTTCTAGAGGTAAAGACAGTAACGATACTTCTAAAGAAGAGAAAAAAGAAAAAAAGATTTCTAAAGAAGTAGAAAAGAAAGCTGATGGCTCATCTACTGAAACTCATTACGATACAGACACGGGAGAAGAGCAACCTAATCCAGCAGAAATGCCTCCTCCTGCTCCCCCAGTAGATCCTGCAGCAGCTCCTGGTTCTCAAGTAGCTGTAGGAAAAAAAGATACTAATGATAATGAAGCAGATGCAGATAAGGCTGTTAAAATAGAACTTTCTGGTCAGAAAGAAAAACTTAATCTAAAGCCTAAGGTTACAGTCAAAGATAATGGAACTGACAGAAAGTAATTTGGAGATTTACGCAGCTAAGCATTATAGATCAGAATCGTGTCTAAGTAAAGAAGAGTTTATAGAAGATTATAATAGACACAAACTTGCGAAGAAACTGACTAAAAAATTTGCAGCGGAAAAGTCAGAGAATATTAGATTATTATGTAACCATATATTATGTTTTACTAATAGTTTTGAATTACCTGCAGCTAAAAATATATTAATGTATGGTATAACAGAGAAAGAAAAGAGTGTAATGAAGACAGTGTTAAATTATTTTGGCTTTTTAGTTCAAGGAGAAATGCCTCAAATTAAATTTGATTTATACACTGCAAAAGTTCTTAAAGAGATGGATAATGGCCGTTAATCAAGTTGTAGATACAGTAATTATTTTTAGAATACTTAAAAAACTGGTAACTCCTTTTCACAAAACCCCTGCTTTCAAAGCTGGTGTAATAGATAGAAATGGCAAAATTTTAATTAGACCAGGAGATAGAACAGCTAACCAAAAAAAGACTATTACTCTTTTAGATAGAATGGTTTTTAATCTTAAAAGACTATTAGCTAAAGTTCCAGGTGGCAAGACTCAACTTGCATCTTATGTTGCAGCTTTAGCTCTAATAAAAGAGTATGTGGAAAAAGAGTCTAACGAAAAGACATCTCAAGTGTTATTAGAAAAATTAGAAGAACATAAAATTATACCTAAAACAAAATATGACTTATCAACTCAAGAAGGCTTTATGGATGCTTGGGAAGAAGCTATGTATGAAGGAATGGCTTCTGGCGCATCTATAGGTGGTCCTCTCTCAGGAGCAGGTTCTAACGCTCAAGTAAATGCCACAGGATTAGCAGGGATTGATCCTGTTCTAGGCAATAAAAAAATTAAAAGAAGAAAAGATCTACGTAAAATACTTGACAGATAAATTATAATATCTTTATGTTCAAGTCATTGAGTGATTGTGTTATGCAGGGTACTTGCCCGTATTGTGGAAACGATTCTTTTGTTTACACATACGAAGAAGAAAAAGTATTTTTATGTCATCATTGTCAAAGACACTTAAGCTACGAAAAGGTAATAAAAAATGCTAACATGGATAGTAATGATGATCGGAATATTCGGTCTGTCTCAAGAGTCGCCGTTAACTATCAGAGCGTGTTACGTAATTGTGAGAGCTTATCTAATCTTGCTGATAACCATGAGTGCGTACTATATGCACGGTCTAGAAACCTCCCTGACAGCGTTTATAGTGAGTTATATTACTGTGAAGACTTTGGAATGGTTGCTGAAGCTGCCGGCATTAAAATTAAAGGATCTAAAAGACTTGTAATACCTCTCAAGAACGAGAATAACGAATTATTTGGGGTTCAGGGAAGATCTCTAGACGGTTCCGAACCTAGATACTTAACTATAATGTTTAATGAAGACGAAGAAAAGATATATGGAAAACATAAAGTTGATCTTACTAAAACTTTCTATTGTGTAGAAGGACCATTAGACAGTTTATTTCTAAAAAATTGTATTGCTATGGCAGGATCCGATGGTCTATCAGATAAATACAACTCCAACGCTGTCTTGTGCTTTGATAATGAGCCACGAAACAAGCAAATTGTTGATAAAGTGGAGAAATATATTGACAAAGGTTTCAAGACAGTCATATGGCCTGACTATATTAAAGAAAAAGACATAAACGATATGATACTTAAAGGTATTGATGTTCAATCAATAGTTGAGCATAATACTTACGCTGGACTTGCAGCTAAAATTAAGTTTAACGCATGGAAGAAGGTAAATGGCTAATAAATTAAAAGTTAATTATAACATGGACGAACATCTAACTGATTATGCTATAGGAATGTTAGAAGATTTTTATATGTTAGAGCATGAGAAATCACCACAAGACGCATATGCAAGAGCTTCAACAGCTTGGGCAACTTATAAAGGCGAAACTGATCATGAATTAGCTCAACGTTTATATGAATATGTTAGTAAAAAATATTTTATGTTTGCATCTCCAGTATTATCTAATGCACCAAATGGAAAGAAAAAAGACAAAGGTCTTCCTATTTCTTGTTTTTTGACTTATGTACCAGATACATTAGAAGGTCTTATTAGCCATAGCTCTGAACTGCGATGGTTATCTATCTATGGAGGAGGTGTTGGAGGCCATTGGTCAGATGTTAGGACTGTGAGTGATATTGCTCCCGGTCCTATTCCATTTTTGCATACTGTAGATGCTGATATGATTGCTTATAGACAAGGAAGAACTCGTAAAGGTTCTTATGCTGCATATATGGATGTATCTCATCCTGATATTATGGAGTTCTTAAATTTAAGAATACCTACAGGTGATGTACAACGAAAAGCTCTTAACTTACACAACGCAGTTAATATTTCGGATGAGTTTATGCATTGTGTGTTCGAAGGAGAACCTTGGCATCTAAAGGACCCTAAAGATAATTCAGTTAAGGAGACTGTAAATGCTAGAAAATTATGGGAACGTATTTTGGAGATTAGGTTTCGAACCGGAGAACCATATCTTAATTTTATTGACACTGCTAACAACGCGCTTCCTTCCAACTTGAAAAACTTAGGATTAAAAATTCATGGATCTAATCTTTGTAATGAGATACATTTGCCAACGAGTGGCGACAGGACTGCAGTCTGCTGCCTTTCATCTCTTAATCTTGAATTATATGATGAATGGAAGGATACGACCATTGTCGAGGATCTTATCACTATGCTCGATAATGTTATTCAGTATTTCATCGATAATGCCCCAGATGCAATCTCAAGAGCTAGATTCTCAGCTGAAAGAGAGAGATCTATAGGTCTAGGAGCTATGGGATTTCATTCATATTTACAAAGAAATAATATTCCATGGGAATCAGAATCAGCATCAGTAAAAAATATAATTATATTTGACAACATTAAAGATAAATCAGTTAAACAATCTAAATCATTAGCATCAATAAGAGGAGAGTATCCAGATGGTATTGGAACTGGTCTTAGACATGCGCACTTACTTGCAATCGCTCCCAACGCCTCTAGTGGTATCATTCTTTCTACTAGCCCTAGCATTGAGCCGATGAAAGCTAATGCGTTTACTCATAGAACTAGAGCAGGTTCTTTCTTAGTTAAAAATCAATATCTAAAGAAAGTATTACAAAAACATGATAAAAACGATGATAAGACATGGTCGTCAATCATTACAAACAAAGGTAGTGTACAACACCTCTCTTTCTTATCAGATACGGAAAAGAGTGTATTTAAGACTGCGCAAGAACTCGATCAAATGTGGGTTGTCAAACATGCAGCGGAAAGGCAAAGATTTATATGTCAAGGTCAGTCCGTTAATCTTTTCTTCCCTGCTGGCAGCGAAAAGTCCTATGTTAATAAAGTTCACCTTGCCGCGTGGGAGCAAGGGCTTAAAGGGTTATACTATCTACGTACAGAAGCAAAGTCAAGAGCTGAGACTGTTGCAGATAAAGTAGAAAGAATAGCATTAGAAGATTATAAAGGTACTGTTATCTACGGTAAAGACGATTGTCCTTATTGTGAGATGGCTAAAGAAGAATTCCTTATGAGAGGAATACAATTTGAGTTTGTAGATCTCAAAGAGATAAAAAAGACTGCAGCGGAAGTAACAGGCAGAGATGTCAAAACCATTCCGCAAATTTATTATAATGGTAATTATGTAGGAGGGTATGAAGAACTTATGTCTTTCTTACATGATGATGTCGCAGTTCAAGAAGGCGACGAATGTAGAGCGTGTGAAGGATAAGGAGAATTATATGTCTACATATACAGACGAACTTAAAGCAGAACTGGACAGAGTCACACTTAGAGGCAGTCCAGATAAATCATCGTTTGCTAAATTAGCATCTGTAATTTGGAGAATGGATCAAAGAATTCAGATGTTAGAAGAGCAGATTGTGGTAGATAGTAAACCAAAGAAGAAAAAGGAAAACTAATGTCATTACTTGAAGAATCTAAAACTTATAAACCCTTCTTGTATCCTTGGGCAGTTGATCTGGTTAAGAAACACGAAGAAATTCACTGGGTAGAAGATGAAGCTGAACTGTCTGAAGACGTTCAGGACTGGCGCACAAAACTTAACGACGAAGAGAAAGAGTTTATTACTCATGTTCTAAGATTGTTTACTCAATCTGATGTACAAGTAGGAGCTAACTATCATGACTTTCTTATTCCAAAATTTAAGAACAACGAAGTTAGAAATATGTTAGCTTCTTTTGCTAACAGAGAAGGTGTGCATCAACGTGCATATGCTTTGCTAAACGATACGCTAGGTCTACCAGAAGAAGACTTTCATAAGTTTTTAGAGTATTCTGAAATGGCAGATAAGATTGAATTCATGCAAGATAATAATGTTACTACTCAAACAGGTTTAGCATTAGCATTGGCTCAATCTGTGTTTAACGAAGGAATGTCTTTATTTGCTTCGTTTGTTATGCTTCTTAACTTTCAACGTTTTGGAAAAATGAAAGGTATGGGAACAATCGTAGAATGGTCTATTAGAGATGAATCTATGCATGTTCAAGGTAATGCAAAGCTGTTCAGAACTTTTTGTGAAGAACATCCTCGCATTGTAACTGATGAGCTTAAGTCTAAAATTTATCAAATGTCTAAAGATGCTGTAGCTTTAGAAGATAAGTTTATTAGATTAGCTTTTAAAGGTAATGCTATCGAAGGTATTACTGAAAAAGAAGTCAAGCAATACATTAGACATATTGCAGACAGAAGACTTCTACAATTGGGTATGAAACCCAAGTTTAACGTCAAAGACAATCCTATTCCATGGTTAGATTGGGTTCTCAATGGCGCTTCACACGACAACTTCTTTGAAAAAAGAGTTACAGAATATTCAGTTACTAGCATGGAAGGTAACTGGGGTAGTTATGAAAGGACAGCAGCGTAATGGAAATGTTAAAAGCTTTAATTAAACAATATGAAGGGGAGATTGCTGTAGCACAGGCTACGGTCCGTATCTATATGAATAATAGTGTAGGTATTGGAGAACACCCACAGCATGCAGAAGAGATTGACACTCTGTTAGGAACTATTGCGGATCGTCAAGACAAAATTGAAGCTGCTGAGGAGATGATGGACTCCAGATACACGGATCGAATGACTTTAAATGAGACATCCTCAGTCTAATATTAATCATGTCGTTTAAGCACAAAGGGTCATCTCTTTGTTGCCATTGTAATAAAAACTCAGCCATCTTGGCGTATGACTTTTGGTCATACTCCTTGATGGTTTCCTTTTTTAACTCACCTTCATACTCTTTTACTATTGTTGATGAACCAAAATATTTTTCATAAAGTTTATCAGGTTTACCTGAATAACCAATATAATATCTACCATCTGGGAAGTAAGTACAATATACTCTATGAACCTTCTTAGGAACTTTTTTTCGCTTTCTCATATTATATTTATATGTGCGGAATAAATGGTATTACATCTCCTAATCAATTCGATAGAATAGATAAGATGATGGAGTACACTTATAAAAGAGGACCTGATGGAAAAGACGTTTATAGTAATGATGACGTTACATTTGGTCATAACCTTCTTGCTATATTTTCTGACATAGATAAATCTAAACAACCATATCATTATGAAGATAGTGTACTTATCTTTAATGGTGCTATCTATAATTATAAAGAACTTGATGAATGGAATAGTCAATCAGGTACAGATACTGAAGTACTAATAAAAGGTTTATATCATTATGGTATAGATTTTATGAATAGATGTGAAGGTATGTGGGCTTTTGCATTTTATAGAAAAGGTTATACTATTATATGTAGAGATCATTTTGGTATAAAACCTCTTTACTACAGACATAATGGTAATGAGTTAGTATTCTCATCTTCTATAAATGCTTTAGAAGTAGAAGATAAAAAACTTGATATGTTTGCTTTTAGTTTATACAATGCTTTTGGTTATGTTCCTGGATATCTAACTCTACTAAAAGGTTGTTACAAACTATGTCCAGGAGAATACATTACACATACAAAAGATAGTTTTAGTTCTGGTAATCTTTGGTATAGTAAAAAGTTTAGTATAGGTGAATATAATAAAGAAGAGTTTGTTTCTAGACTAGAACAAGCAGTAAAAAAGAGCTATGTAGGAATAAGGCAGAGAGGTATTTTCTTATCAGGAGGACTTGATTCAACCTCTGTAGCTCATTTTCTTGGAGAATAAAATACTTTTACTAATAGATATACAGCTATGGATGAGCAGGTTAATGATGATGCTAACGTTGCTAAAAAAATGGCA
>CEPF01014370.1_pt1 | contig 17593 bp, 24 predicted proteins | sample 530441 | NCBI WGS metagenome assembly CEPF01 (sample SAMEA2620094, study PRJEB7988) | marine metagenome | biome: marine biome (ENVO:00000447); feature: deep chlorophyll maximum layer (ENVO:xxxxxxxx); material: "saline water (ENVO:00002010), including plankton (ENVO:xxxxxxxx)" | depth 25 m
CCGCAAGTCTGCAAAGGCGAGCCGCACGGGGCTCCGCACCGGGAAAAAGCGGGAGCAAGTGCGGTCTGTTCTCGTTGAGGACAAGCTTAGTGGTGTGCTTGGTCGCCCCTCGCGCAGGATCAACAAGATCGAAGACGGCATGGCACACTTCAACACGGACGAGCCCCCGGTGAAGCTCGAAGATGTGTTCTTGCGGGACACTCGTGTCTCTATGCTCGACGCACTTGACGGGTTCTCGTTGCTCGGTTCTCGTATGATGACCACCATGGGCCGGGAGAAGATGCGGCCTCTCTTCGGTGTCGTACGTGACATGTATCAGCGTATGGTGATCTCCAGCGTAGACGAAGCAGGCAACGTACTCATGACTCCACGTGGTAGCATGGTCAGCTTTCACAACTCTTTGGACAAACTGTCTAAGGAGTTCGGCGAGCAGATGAGTGAAGCCATGCTGAACCCTGCGCTGTACAAGGTCGGAGCCACGGCGATACGTGTCTTTAACGGATTCATTAGCTTCTTCAAACGCCACATCCTGTACGGCTTGCTGAACCCACGTGTCGCCTACTTCTCAAACATGCACTTCGGCGAGTACGCACAGATGGCAGACGCGGTTGGTCCCCTAGAGGCGCTACCGCTCTCGATGCAAGGGGCTCTGGGTTCGTTCCCATTTGCGGGCAAGTCGTTACAGAACAGCTACTATGCCATGTCCCGGCAACTACCTCCGGGTAAGATTGGTCTGCCTACGGCTACCGCTGCGACGTTCAACGGCGCGATCGATCGAATCCTGCGTATGTCGGACGAAACACTGTACGTCGGTAAGGACAAACAGATCGTCACAGGTCGGCAGTTCTATGCTGAAGCCATGGAAGACGGCGTAGGCGAGTTCCTGCGTGGGGCCGACTTCGGCGAGATTCTGGAAGCTGAGGCCCGTCGGCAGATTCGTAACAACCCAAATGCGTTCTTCAACGTCTATGATACCGTCGGTGGGTATCAGCGTATCCTTGAACTAAAGATAAGGGAAGTTACACGACGGCAACGATTGTTACTATACGCACACCTGCGCATCAACCGAGAGCTGCCTCGTGATGTGGCGAGGCGTATGCTTCTAGACTCGATGTATGACTGGTCCTTCTCTGTCGGAAGGCTGGAACGTGCGATGCTTGGAGACTTCGCGTTCTTCTATACACTTGTAAAGAACGGGTTCGCCCAGCAATATCGCATGTTGTTTGAAGCCTCGTCCGACGAATCTCTTAAAGCCTACCTTGCTAAGTACGCTCGGGGCCAGACCAAAGTCCAACGTATGCAGATGATTAGTAGGTTCCAGTCGCCGTACGCGGGGTATGTAGACCCGTACGAAGATCTGACCCCCCAACAACAGCGCGACACCGTGGGTGAACGTAACCTATCGAGCTTCTTTGCTGATTACCCGTTGATAAGCTCGATGACCGTCACCCCACGCCAGTATCGTCGGATGATCGAGACCGCAGGCTTCGGGAAACAACACGTCGCGTTTGGTATGCCGAAGGCTACAACGGTCGAGTTCGCACATTCTACTGCAAACATAGCCGCATACACCAGTGCGATCTTGATGGCAGGTATGCCGGGTATGGACAGCGTGTACTCGGTGAACACTAAAGCAGCCACCACAGGGCTGATCGAGGAGCTAGCCGATTCGATTGCCAACCCCATCTATGGTGAGATGGCCAAAGCTATCTTCTTCGATGCTCGGCGACCCAAGTCACCTTACGGTCGCGTGCTGCGTCCCGGCGACCTCGCCGCCATCCAGACACTTCGCAGCATGGGGCTAGACTTCCTCGTAGAAGTCAACCCAGACTCGAAAGATCCAAGGGTCAAACGCCTTAATCTGTCCGGTCCGCCTATTATGAACGAGCTGCTGTTCTCTATCCTACGAACAGAGCTTCTCCGGAGCCGCACAGCACTGGCTATTGCGTTTCCTGAGCTGACCAGTCCAGAAATCAAGGCGCTCGCTGACGATGACCCAAGAAAGATGCGGCTGTATAATATAGGTAACACCATCAACATCGGACGAACTGTCTTCTACAACGGTGAGAATAACCAAATAAATGATATGAAGACAGCTAAGGAAGCAGTTAAACTAGAACTTAAGAAGATGGAACGTCAAGCGTCCGCGCCCTTGATAAAGGATTAGCAATGTCAACCCTCGATCAACGAGTAACAAACTTGGAAGATCAAGTCGGCGGCATCCGCGAGACGCTTGCGATGGTGCAGAACGAACAGAAGCACTCTGTTAAAACACTCGACCGCATCGAAGCTTCGCTCCACGAGCTTAACAAGCGTAACCAGATTGACTGGGGAACCGCGCTTAAGAACCCTCAAACCATTGTTCTCGGGCTCATACTCGTCGGAGGCCTACTCGGTCACGATACGATGATGCTCGCGAACACTGCAATGAACCCTGCTTTAGCAGGTCCAACCCTTGACATAGTACCCTAAGTACTTTATACAACTAACATCATCTTTGGATAGTCTATAGGAGACACGAAATGGCTGGCAATCTTAAGCAGCGCCTAATCAAAGCAGGTCGCGATTTTAACTACGCAGAGGGCGTCAAGGTCCTCAACAACGACACGGCAAACGCGTTGCCCGCAGAGACTATCCTCTGCGGTGTGGGTGCCTCTGGTCCGTTCCTAAAAGTAGGGAAGACAGATGCGGACGCTCTTGCAACTACGCGAGGCCGGTTGCTGGTGGCGAAACACGAGATCCCCGCTGGCGGATACGGAGTGGCGTTGCCTTGGAAGATCGTGACTATGGACACTTCTGCCGGTGCAGTAGGTGACCCCGTGTATGTCTCCCTCACCGCTGGCGAGCTGACCCTGACTGTACCTTCGGCAAGTGGCGACGTAATCCGAGAGGTCGGAACCGTTGTTGTAGTCGGCGGAGCCACAGCAGGCAAAGTTCATTTCAGTGGTGAAGGCGTTCAGAACCTTGCTGTAATCCCATAAGGGGGCTTAGATGGGTGCCACGCGCATCAGACCATCACGGGTGATCTCCGAGGTCACCCTAAACAACCAACTGCTACCCAACGGGTCGGGTGCCACCCTTACATGGAAAGCCACCGGCCTACCTGTACGAGGTATCGTCCACCGTTGTAGCCTACGTATGGTGTATACCTCTCCGATTACGCAACACGATGAGTATGATGCGATCTGGGTACACACTAGCGGCACAGAGGGCGTAAACGCGGGTACCATCGAGTTTGCGCGTACTGTCGAAGCCCAGTACTGTTTAGACCTAAACAGTATCCTCCTCACGGGCGCACACGAACAGTTCGACTCGGGTGCGGCCTCGGTGTACATGCCGACACTGCGGTTGGCTAGCCCGATGACGATGACTGCGATCGGTACCGTTGCGGCTCCGTTTACGTCTACAAACGCAGCGGGTAACGACACGGTTGCCGTGAACCAAGGCTACAACGTAGGTGCCGAGACGGGCTTCTACTATGACGTGTCGGGCACGGTCAAAGGACCTAACGATAACACAGGTGAGTTGTACTTTACTTGGGTATCGGACGCCACGAACTACCGTACGGCTGTTGACCAGATCACCTGTCGGCTTGAGATCGAGCCCTGCTTCTAGGGAGCCGAGATGCCTCGCTCCATCAAAGACACTCGCATCATCGTTAAGCGAGACTTAGATTCGTCTAAGTTTCCTAACGGCAATGCAAGCGACGGAGGCGCGGCAGGCGATTCCTTTACTTGGACAATGACTGTACCACCACGGGGCTTCATCGTTCGAGCGCAGATGCGCATTATCCACACGACGTGGGGCCCAGACTTTAATAAGAATGAGGATGATGGGTGCATCTTTCTCTTGTCGGACGGACCTGCCGATGGAAGTACAGGGACAAACCCCTTGAGCAGCACGCAAATAAACAGCATCTTTGGTCACTCGATCATGAACGGTATGTACGGTGCGGAACAAGGCGGGAAGTTGCGGCTCGTCTACGAGTATCCCTTATCGCTGTACTGTACGATGTATACCTTGGACTTCAGCCCGCAGATGCCCATCGGCTCCGGTACAACCCGAGCTAACCAAGGCAGTGGACCTACAGGGCTGTACTACGATTTAAGTACCGAACTTGGACCATCCGGCGATAACGTAACGATGTACTTTACATGGGTATCTGCGGCCAGAAACTGGTCAGATGATTACCACTCGGCGCAGTTCCGGCTTGAGATTGAACCCCGATAATGGAAGAACTAACTGTAAGTGCTCAAGGTACACGCGTCAGGACGCTTGCGCAGTTACTACGTCATGCCAACGTAGACAAGAAGCGGTGGCGTGTCTCCTCTTGGAAGTGCAACTCATGGGAGCAGAGTGTTAAAGGTGGCGAAGCTACCATCACGCTCTATCAGGTCAAGGCACACCTAGAGCGTAAGATTGAGCCCGACCGCCAGCCTGCGTATCCCCCCAAGTTTATACCTAGAGTAGAAGGTATGCCCCGCAATCACGGGCTCCGGACTGCCTGCTTCATACCTGACACCCAGCTCGGTTACGCGTGGACTAAACGATATACGTACTTAGATCCTATGCACGATCGCACAGCTATGGATACTGTGGTTCGGTTCGTCCGTGCTGTGCGTCCAGAGATAATAGTCTTGCTAGGTGATATGCTCGACCTCGCGCCATGGTCTACGCGTTTTCCTAGGAAGCCAGAGTTTAGGCAGACCACGCAGCCTGCGATCGACGAGCTTCACTGGTGGCTAGCTGAGATCCGCAGCGCCTCCCCTTCTAGCAAGATAGTTTACATGGCTGGCAACCACGAGGACCGCATCAACCGTGCGGTTGTGGAGCTTCTACCCGAAGCACAGGACGTTAGCCCTGCGCTGGAGGAGAACTCGGTACTCAGTCTCCAGCATCTCTTGCACCTTGATAAGCTAGACATTGACTACGTCGGACCGTACGGGGCCGACTGGTGGCTGTGGCCAGAGTCCAACTCCCCCATCCGTGTCAACCACGGCACCAAAGTACGTGCCGGTGCAGGCTCTACGGCCACGGCGATCGCCAAGACCTCACGATGGTCAGAAGTATATGGTCACATACATAAAGTTGAGTTAGTACAAAAGACATTCCACGGACCCTACGGACCGCAGCAAATCACAGCTTTATCGCCGGGATGCTTGGTGCGTGTGCCGGGTCCGACGCCCGGTGTTTCTTTAACTCCAGATTGGCAACAAGGACTTGGACTTGCTATACTTGATGAGAACAGTCAAGATGTTCATATGCAAGTACTCCCGATCACTAACGGGCGGCTTGTTTACAACAATCAAATCTTTGAGGGCGAAGACCCCGCAGAGCACATCGCATTCGAGACGGGCTGGAAACAGTTCATTGGAGACAAAGATGCCTAAGAAACAAAAGAAGTTCAACATCTTCGCACTTGTCGCTCGCATCTTGCGTGTGGGCCGTCAGATTACGTTGGCCCTGTCGGACGATCAGAAGATCACACCCGACGAGCGAGACGAGATCATCGCCCTCTTACTGTCCGAGGTCAGCGCGTACCTCGACGAAGTGATGGGGTGATAGATGGCGACAACAGTTAATAAACAGTCTACTCGCATAGACTACAGTCAGATGAAAGAAGACAACGTGAGCGACACAACGGCTCGCAACGATGTCTTCGGTAAAAGCGGCAAGCTATACTTCTTGTACATCGGCCATGACGGGTCAGGTACAAGCGTGTTCGACTACCTGAAGCTGTACGACACTAAGGCAGAAGTAACTGTAGGTACGGATGCTCCAGACTACATCTTTTCCGCAGAGTCAGGCTCTAAGGAGATCTATCACTTCCCCAACGGACTGACGTTCAACAACGGACTAGCCTTCAACGCAAGCAACGCTGGCGGTACAGCGGCGGGCGGTAGTCCATCCGCCGATCTGGACATCCAGATGGTCTTTAAGTGAGGTAAACTATGGCGCAGATTCAACCCCTCTTAGGTCCCATCGGCGGCTTCGTTTACACAGCTACGGTCTCGAACGCTACCGCAGTCAACAACCCTTTGGCAGACACCAAGGTCACGTTGTACCAGCTAGAGATAGACAACACAGCTAACTCGGCGGTGACGTTTCTTAAGATCTACAACGCGGCTTCGCCTGCGCATGCTAGTAACGCACCTTTTCAAATCTGGAAGGTCGAGGGGTCTACGAAGCAGCACATCATCATGCCTGCGGGAACCGAGATTGGGTACTTCTCGTACATCGTCACAACCACCCAAGTAAATACAGGGACACCATCTGCAACAGCGAATCCAGTTGACATCGCTTTGCTGTATGGGTCAGCTCCCGTCTAGTTTAACCTTGGAGTAGACGTAGCCCTTGGTTGCGTCCTCCTCGGTGTACACGGGCCAAGGTGGCAGCGCGTTCGTGCTAGCTTCGCCTACGTACCGCCAGACGACACCGGGTACTGGTCTCGCAGCGTTCGTGGCTTCAAGCACAAGCAGGTCGTCGCCTGCCTTGCATGCGAGGAACGAGTGTCCGCCACGCCACTCACCCTTCCACACTTGGTATAGATACCAACCGTCGCCGTCATCCTTAGACGTGATCTCCATCGACAGGGCTTGGCTGATCGGACCCCACTTGTCGTCACGGTCCCACATCTGCCACTTCTTGTACCTGTCGAAGCTCCAGTCCGCATCAGGGTACACCTGACACAGCAGCCCCCACGTGAACGTCGAACAGTCTATCTGCTTAGTACCTGACTCGACCAGCGACGTGGGAGCGCCACGGACACAAGATGGGAAGTCCACCTTGTGTCCGTAGCTGTAGCCCTCCCATGATGGCAGGGCGTGAAGGATACGTTGGGTCAAACTCCGAGCGTCTGCCATCCTAACTTCTCCGCTTCGTAACAGCTTGGCATTACCGTGCTCTGAACGAACACGCCCGCAGCAGGCACAATGCGCACTGCGCTCATAAGCCTACCTAACGTGTATTCATCGTACGCTCTATCAGGAAAGATGTATATCGACCGCTCCGCTGGTAGCACCGCAGCAGCGAGGGCCACAGCTAGGGCCACGGTCTCCGCGCCCGAAGGGTATGGCCGGTTCTCGAAGCCCAACGTGAAGTCAGAGTCCGAGGCTATCAACTCAGCATCAGGCATATCATCCGGCAGGAACCTACGCATGTACTCCATCAGTGGACCCCAAGCTTCTGTGACGAACCTAAACATCTCCCGATGAATCGCCTTGAGGTGACGCTTCGCTTTGTCCACGTCCTCCTCAACGTCCATCCGTTCTGCTGCTGTGACACCGCTACCGGCGTACTTGGCTACGATGTCCAGCTCCTTGAGCTTCGCACGGTGCGAGCGTAGTCGCTTCGCCGTAGACTCTTCGACGCGCAACAGGGCCTCCCTGTGGTTCTTCGACGACGTAACCACTGCATCCCATCCGTGGATAGGCACGTCCAACTCTACATCGTTTTCTAAGTACTTAAGTAAGAACTTAGCGAACGCGACGTTGCTTCCTTTGATGGCGTCCAGTGCAAGCTGCACCGCGTTCAGGTATTCCTCACCCGTGTCGCCTGCATGCTTGGGGTACGACAGCCGTCCGTTATCCGATGTGTGAATCCGAGCGTGTACTGTCGAGCCCTCCGCCGACAGGTACTCGATGTATCGTTTAAGCTTGATGTCCTTACCTACGACATCACACACCTTACCAAAGCAGGCTAGCTCCAGTCCGTGCATGATCGAAGACTTGCCCGCTCCGTTCCTTCCGTACACTAGCACGTACGGACTCTTGAACCTATACAGCCTATCCTCTCCGCCTTCTTCCTTCACATTCGTAATCAGTGTCTTAATCATACTTCCCTCCAACTTGTTCCAATCTCTGCCTCTGCACTAAACGTCACCGGTAACCCCGGCACACTTCTTGTCATTACTTCTGTTACCACGTCTCTCGTCTCCTCTGCTTTGTCCTCCGGCACTGCGAACAGCACCGCATCATGTAACTGATTTACCAAGCCATGCTTCCTGTCGAAGTCGAACGGCAGGTGCCGCTCTACCAACTCAATCATCGACAGGCCAACGACAGCGAAGCCGCCTGCCTGTACGCCGAAGTTGAGGATGGCGTTGTAGTCCTCGTCAGCGAAGTAGCGCCGCCTCCCTAAGACGACCTCCTCGATATATCCAGTGGCCCTGCAACTGTCCAGTGTTCTCTTCCACCAGTTCTTAAACTCGGGTGCGTTCGCCAGCCATTTCTTATGTAGCAACCTGATTTGTTTGAGGCTGTAGTTTGCGTACAGCATGTTGCCCTGCTCGTCCTCGGCACGAGTGATGATCTCGTACACCTTAGGGGCCGACGCCCCGTACAGCGAGGCGAAACAGATGGTCTTAGCTAGGTTGCGTAGTTGTTTGAACGCGCCTTTACCCTTACCCATCTTGGTGTCCGGGGCCCCTTGCGCTGCCCAGAACTTCTCCCCAAACATCAGGTCACCCGTAAGGTTGTGCGGGTCTATCTCCTTCTTCTCGAACGCATCTAGGTAGTGCTGCTCGCCTGCCAAGGCAGCGGCGAAGCGAAGCTCCAGTTGATCGTAGTCCGCCCCAACGAACACACAGCCCGGTGGTGGGATGAACATGTCCCGCAAGTCAAACGGGATGTTCTGAAAGTTAGGATTGCTAGATGACAATCGTCCGGTCACTGTGCCGTGCGAGTTATAATCAGGATAGACATAGCCGTCACGGACAAACCCAGCTCCGGGGGCTAGCTTGTTTAGATAGGTAGACAGTAGCTTGTGCGCTCTGCGATAGAACCTAAGTGCGTTGATAAACTTACGGTGCTTGTCCTCTACCAACGGGTGTCCAACGAGAGAGCGCAGAACCATAGCGTTGATGCTCTCGTCACCTGTGTCGGTGAACTCTAGGACAGGTAGCTTCCACCTACCGAACAGCAAGTCACGTACCTGTGCATTCGAGTTAGGGTTCATACCGGGGCTGAAGCCCTCGATGACGCTGCGCCACCTGTGCACCTCATCGGTCTGCTTGGCGTGATGTGCAAGTCGTCTGCCCTCGTCGATGCGGATACCCATGCGTCGCATACCTGCGCAGATGTCTTGTAGTTTGGCGTCGGTCTTGTACAGGTGGTCCTGCTCTCGGTCCTCAGCCGTTATCTCCAGAGGTCGTCGGATACGTGCGGTCACCGCAACGTCCGTAGCGCAGTACTCATACAGCTCTTGGTCTGTCCTTGCGAGTACACCTGTGTGGTCAGCTTTCCATGCGGGCACGTCAGTCATCACCGAACCGATGAAGCCTAGCCTATGCCTGTGCTCAGACGCAGCCAGCTTGTGTAGAAGCAACGTGTCCACCAAGGGCTCAGGCGTCACGCCGAAGTGCTGCTCGACGACAAGGCGGTCGAAGTACCCTGCGTTGTGTCCCACCTTTGTAATGGTCTTGTCTGTAAACACCTTGGCCAGTAGCTCTGTGAACCACGCTCGATCTTCAGGGCTCATGTACGAGCCGCCACCGATGAGATCAAACGGTATGATTAGTACTTCGTCCTCGGCTCCGATACCTACGCACCTCAGCCCTGCTGTGAGGCAGTCCACGCCATCGGTCTCAACGTCGTATGCCAGTACCTTGTGTCGTGAGAAGAAGTCTAGCGCCTGCTCTCTTGTAGGAACATAGATAACTTTGGGGTCTGTCCATCTCAGCTTGTCCTCATGGTGACGTATAGCCTTGCTGATGTCCGAGGTGAGCACCTCCTTGAGGTGGCCCTTCTTGTTGCCCATCATAGACGGAGAGTAAGTAGGTAGTACGTTGACATCACCAACGCGTGTAGGACCGCCTCTGACAGCTTCTAGTGACGGGTTGGTACCCAAGGCTACCTTGGTAGACAGCGAGCCCATAGGGACGACTGTAGGGTAGTCTTCGAGCGCCCACTTGCGGTACGGTGCGCAGGCGGTGACCGGCGACTGAATAGGGTCTTGGCCTTGGCGTACGCGCTTGCGGTTGCTCGCCCGTAGCTTGGCTAGGTACGCGCTCGGGTCATCGTTGGGCCAGCGGCACGCTACGGTGTACGCCCAGCCGAAGTCTTTGCGTTGGTGGCCTAGCTCTTTGACCTCGTTAAGTAAGTAGATACCTTCTTGGCCGCTGAACGCTCGCCCTTCAGCGAACGCGGTCTTCGTCGGACCGTCACCCACGAACACGATGCTGTTGTCGGGGTCAGTAGCATGCTGGATTGGTACGGGTTGCCAGCACCCTTCGCGCATCCAGTGAACCCTCAGCGGACAGTTCTCGCAGTCGGCGCAATCTTGTGGACGTACTTGATTAGTCGTCATGTGTCCCTCCCTAGAGACTAAGTTATAGTTATGAGAATGGATAACAGAGAACTCGGTGCCCTATTAGTCACAATCTACATACTATCGTATGTAGCAATCAGTGTTCCTTTAGCCATCTGGATGGCCGGAACCTACCTCCAATGGACCCTCCCTTGGTGCGAGTTCGAGCACGTCCTCCAGCCAGAAGAACCAAGCATCGAACTCTTCATCTGTGAGATCACAGGGCATTAAGTACGTACCCTTCTTGATGCGTACGTGACCCTTCTTCTTGAGGCGATGGAAGCCAAGCTTCTCCATCGGCGTGCAGTCCGCACGCTTGACCTCCCACTCTTTCATGAGACGCTCTAGCGCATCTATCTCAGGAACGGTGAGGTCACTCCTCATCAAACACAATCCGAGCCGGGGGCTCCGTCTGTACACCAGAGTAGACCAGCACCAGCGAGTCGCAGTTTGGACAGGTCAGGTTCGTCACCATCGTGTACACCGTGCTACCCTCGGCTTCGTGGTCGCCACCCCAGATAAGTTCTGTGTTGCAGTGCCAACAGTTCATATCGTCTCCAAAAAGGGTGCCTTGGTGTAAGCATTTTTGGTGTTAGTCCAAGGCACCCACAACGTACTAGACGTTGATGAAATCACCTAGCGCGTCGTCTCCTCCAGACTTGGCACGGGTCTTCGCCTGTGCTCGTGCCTGTTGCGGAGTCAACCAGTTGCGAGTAGGCCAGCCGCCTTCCTCAACCGCAGGTGCGTAGTAGCAGTAGCCCTTGAGACCAACGACCACCTTGCCGATGCACTCGGCGTAGAACTCGGCGCTCTCGTCGCCCTTGCCAGACATACCACTGAACACGTCAGCCACCTCAGCGGGGCTCATGCCCAGCGAGCGGAAGAATCCAAGCCATACCTTCTTGACGCCTTGCGACTTCACGGTCGGCAGGTTGATGCCATCCTTGATGACGCAGCCCTTGGCTTCGCCTTCGCAGACCTTAGCCTTGAAGGTGACACGCTTGTTGCCTGTCTTGGTGACGTAGCCGTCTACGTATTCGATCTCCACTGGGTAGATGCCCTCTTCGGCAGGGCTCTCGTTCAGCGATACTCCACTAAAATCAAAGTCAATACTCATCTTATCCTCACAATGAAACTAAAAAGTTATCAATCAAACTATCATTATGGCGCGTCATCTGCGCCCTATCTATGGCATCGGCGAAGATCCACCGAATCCATCTGTCCCTAACTCCCTCCTTCTGCAACCGTTCAACATACGGGGCGAGTACCCCCTTAACCTTGGGTCGTCTGCTGTCAAGCTCAGTTACCAGCTCTTGCGAAATATCATACACCCACTTGTCCATGAACGCCAACTTGTCAGGACGCTTCACACCTGTGTGTCCTGATAACAACAGCACCTCACGGATGTTTAGCGGGAACCTCTCGGGTGTGATCGCCAGCCTGTCTCCCGTGACGTACTGGTTGTCGGGCCCTGTCTGTAGCAGGTACGGCCAACCGAACGCCGACTCGTCATAGATTACACGTGCCACAATGTCTGCGTGTGTAGGTAACTTCTCGGGCAACTGCCAGCCCGGTACCATGGGACAACCTCGGACCCATCGCTTCTCATTCTCCTGCCCAACTTCCTTGGGTGCCTGCTCGTGCATCGTCAGTACGACGTGGCACTTGGCTAGGCGAGCAGCGTCGCGCAACGCATACACACGGTTGTTGAACACGTCGAACGCTGTCCACCCTGCGTGACTCTTCTTGCATCGCTGTAGCTCCTGCTGGAGGATGATGCTGAAGTCGTCGATGATAATAGCAGGATACTTATCTTGTGCCTGCTTGATCATCTCCGTTATCTGCGGCACGCCGTAGCCCTTGTCGTCGGTCTCGATAACCTTGGGCTCCCAGTCAATCCACCGAGCGCACGTCAGTCCGCCCTTCGGCGTAACGAACAACCCATCTGGGAATGCGCGGACTGTCGCCAGCGTCTTGCCTGACTTCGCGCCTCCGTACACAATAATAAACACACCTTCCTCACTCATCATTTACCTCCCCACTGACATGTCGAATAGAACTTGCACTGTCGATACGGCCAGCACGCACCGTCGTGATGAGCCCCCGGCCAATCCTTGGGCTCCATGTTTTCATACTCCAGAAGCGTACGCTCCCCGCGAATAATGGACTGGCGGAACCGCTCAACCGAGTGCGGAGCTGGGTCAACCGGCATCCTCTTAAATGTTGGCGAGCCTCCGCCCTTGCCCCACTCGATGACGTTGAGCAGCACGCCACCCCAATCGTCGCCGAACTTCTTCTCCCCGATCATCTGGTACCCAAGGAACTGTCCGTTCATCGAGTACTTACTAAGTGTCTGGGGTGTCCAGCGTGCAGTCGTCTTGTGGTCTACGAACCAGACCTTACCCGTCATGGGGTGTCGCCATGCGAGGTCAACACGTTGCGTGTACAGGTACGTGCGGTTCATCTTCTCGTCGAAGATGTTTACCATCAGTTCTGTTTCAATACCCATGGGCTTCCAGCGTTCCTTGCCCCAGTGCATGTTGTAGTCTGCATACGTAGCGCACACCTGCTTGGCGTGGCGCTGCCATGCGGCACGCTCATCGTTGGGCTGTAGCTCGACAAGTTGCTGCACCGCATCCGTAGGAGTGTACAGGTCTTTGTCTGCGTACTCTTCCATGCCGTCGGCGTAGTGGTGTGCGAGTGCGACGTGCAGCATCGAGCCTTTTACGAGGGGCTCAGGCGGGTCGCCCTTGCGGACCGGCGGCGCGTCGGTCAGGTAGGATAGCGCGTACAAACGCGGGCACGTGAGTACCTTCTGTAACCGGTGCCATCCCTTGCGAGACGGGCCCGGATCGATGAGATGTTTCATGCGTCAGCCGCAGCCTGTGCCCACATCCACACATCAGTTGCTTCTTGTAGTCGCTCGGCACGCGCACCCGCATGCCCGTGTCCCATGTACCAGTACATCATCTCTTCTTCAAAAGTGTCGGCCACTTCGTCCAGCCCGAACTTCTCTTCAAAGTGACGCAGGGTTTCGCCTGTTGCTTCCGCCAGTGCGGAGACGACGGTACGTGCACCGTGCTTGTCTGCCATCTGGTCTAGCATTTCCTCTATGTCGTCTGTCAACATCATCTTCGTTGCCATCATAAACTCCCGGCCAGTGCGGCCAAATCTAAAATCGAATCCATTATCTCATCCTCATGACCATCACCTGCAAGTGTCCCTGCCAGTGCGGTCGCATCCTCGTCACCTGTCACGCCCGACACACCCTCCAACTTCTCCAGCAAAACATCTGCGACATGTTCGTCAACAGTACCCTCAGATACAACGTAGGTCAACAGTACTGGCCGGTCTGAGCCGTGCCTACTGAAGCGTCCCTCAGCCTGAGTAACCTGCCCCGGTGTCCATGGCAACATAGCAAAGTACACTGCGTCGGTGTGCTGTAGCCCGTCGATGGCTTCGCCGAAAGCGTCGGTCGTACCTACAAAGACGCCTGCCCCTTGGGCCGCTGCGTACTGTGCGACCTGCTCCATGCGATACTTAACAGAGTCGCCACCATGGCCATGCCACACAGGAGCACCAAGTTTCTTTACGCGTGTCTTAATAAGTTTGGCGAGGGCGTCGCAGTCCTTGCGTCTACCTGTAAACACTGCTACCTTTTGTCCAGCTTCAACGCAGCTCATCACTGAGTCTGCGATCCACTTGCGCTTGGTCGATGCTGCGACCGACAGGTTCGCCTCGAACAGATGCTGCTTGCCCATCTTGGCTGCACGCTTCAGTGTGTCTCGGAACGCCGAGGGCTTCGTCTGCTCACTCGGTGACAGGTACACAAGCTGACGCCGCTTGGGCGGTAAGCTCCTAGCCATCTCCGCATACGACACAGCGTGTACTATGCGACTAAGTATATGTTTAAGTTGTGCGCAGTTGCTCTCGCCCGTGGTGTCGATTCCACCGTACTCGCCCTGCTTTGCTGCGCAGAAGCGGTGCACCCAGTTCCAGTTTGTCCCGTGCTGCTCGGGCTGAATGAGGTCGAGCTGTGCCCACAGGTCACGTCGCCTGTCACGTATCGGTGTAGCTGTAAGCCCAAGGCGTGCGCTTGCTATGCGACTCAACTTAGCAGCGTACGCTGCACGGTTCTCCAGCCACACCCACTGGATGTCGCCGTCCTCGTCGAGTATCTTCTCCTTGCGTTTCCAAGCTTTGCCCTTGTGTATCTCGTCCCACACGATGACGAGCGGACGCATGCCCTTCCACGTCAGGATGTACGGGTACCAATGCATGAGCGTCTCCCACGAGATTACTATGCATTCTGTTTCTTGTGGTATGTCCATGCCACCTTGCCCGTCGAGCACCAGCATCTGCATGTCCGTGTACTGGGCACCCTGCGCTTTCCACTGACGCTTAGTAGCAGCCTTCGTAACAACTACCTTGCGTGTCCTGCGACTATGCGACACGAGCCACAACAGTGCGCCGAGTGTCTTGCCTGCGCCGCATGCCCACCAGAGGAACGACCCGTCACGCGTAGCGGACCACGACCACGCCTCACGCTGGTACTCTGTTAAGTATCCATCTAGTACCCAAGGCTTCACGCGCTCGCGTATCTCTGCTCTATCCCACGGGTTCATCTCCCCCTCCTTGGGCACTGCTGTACCCATCTGCGTACCAGCCCCCGCCTTTGAGGGCGAACGCGCAGGTACTTATCAAACGGTTTAGTTTATCACTGGCGCACTCAGGGCACGCGCTCTTTGCTGTGCGATCGCGCACCAGCACCTCGAACCGGTGCCCGCAGGCGTCGCACTCGTACTCGTATATCGGCATCTCTACGCCTCCACTACCTCCATGGGCAGTATGTGAAAGGCTATCCACGCTGTAAGGTTGCGGGCGTCTCCGCGTATGCACACGGATGTGTCCTCGAACGACACCTCGACCTCGAACATATCAGATACGACCTGATATATCACGCGCTCCTCGAAGTCAGGAGCCACGCCTAGGTCTAGGTCGATGTGCTTCGTATGCATACACGTAGCATAACCTACTATCTATTCCTCCTCCTCTCCTTCCGACACCTTCCGCGTCCACCTCCGTGGTACGTGGTCCACCGTCACCTCTATCGTACGTAACTGCGCACCGCACGCATCACACACGAGGCGACGCGCAGTCCACGGGACACGTGCGTGGTACGCGAACTTCTCCAAGGCTACGCGCTTACCCCAGCGTCGCAGGTACTCTCGACTGGGTGCGCACTCCACATTATTGTGCGTCACGTCCGTCACGCGCAACGCGTTTGCTCCACATCGTTTGCAAATCATCTACGTATCTCCAAAGGCGCACCGGCATGTGCACCGGTGCGCAAGGCTCACTTGTAGTCATACTGTTTGAAGAGCCACCACCCTGTGAGCACACACACGCACAGGGTGAGCAGCTTAGCGGACACGTCTATCATGCATCAAGCAGTAGCTTCAGGCCACGCTTGTTCATGTCCGCACCTGCGCCGAACCACGAGGAGTCGAGCAGCCGCTCGCTCTTGCGTTGCTGGTAGTCGGACGCGTCCTTGTTGCCTGCACGCACAGCGAAGTCGTGTGTCGTGTACTGCGTGATCGCATTGTACGCACCCCAACCCGTGCCACGCACACCGGGGATGTCTGTACCGATGCCTGCCTCGAACAACTCCGTGAGTCGTGCGTGCTTGTTCATCGCCATCGTGCGTCCACGTGAGGAGTCCTTACCCTCGGGCAACTCAGGCACGGGGACAAGCTGGTCCAGTACGTCGCTCCACTGGGCAGACGTGATGGGCTTGCGTGCGAGGTGACGCATGCACCCCGTGAACAACTCCACGCGCTCGACCGCAAAGCCTAGCGCACGTCGCGCCTCCTCGACCTTGTCGTGAATCCTACGCGAGTGGCGTATCTTCACGTACGGGCTCGTGTCCTTGTCCTCTCTCGCCTTGCCTATCGCCATCGTCTTCGTGTTGTTGCACACAACACGCACAGCCGTGGGGAACACCTGCAAGTTCATCTTGCCTGTGTGTCCGTTGATAAGGCACATGTACGGGCGCAACGGGTCGTTAGGTACGATGTCCGCCACGAGGTTCGTAAGCTCGGCAAGCAACCACACCTGCTCGCCACCGAACAGCGAACCCGCCGTGTGGTAGCGCACGAGACGCTCGGGGCCTGCGACCGCGTCCATGAACTTGAACGCCTCGCGATTCTGCAAGGGTGTGAACACCTTGCCTACCGTACCGAGCACGTCGTGCGTGTCGCTACGCGTAACCGCGAACCGGTCGGGCACCTGCACTGCGAGGCTGGTGTCCGTCGGGTACGTGTACATCTCGCGCAGGTTCACGTCCCAGTCCATACCTGCGGCGACGATTGCCTCCTCCGCAGTCACGGGCTGGTCGCCTACGTACTTACCTAGTCCGTGCCACGGGCGTGCACCCGCATACATCATGTTCGCTCGTCCGTTGCTCATGTCTAGTTCATGCGCCATGCTTCACCTCCGTAGCCTTAGGCTCGTACCCGAATAGTCGAATCGTTTCGTTCCCATCTGCATCCGTGTGCGCATACGCTATGGCAGCGTCTCCGCACGACTCACGCATCGTCTTGCACAGACGTTCCAACGCCTGCACGCTCACGTCTCCCGACACGGACAGGTGCACTGGTCTGTGCGTACCGCCCACGTCTATCGCTCCTGACTCAAGCTTCTCTACCTTACCCATCGCTCACCTCCTGCGCTGCTGCGCTCACCCGCTCGTGCTGTGCACGCGCATCCTTGACCAGCTCCTCCAGTTGTTCGAGCATGCTGTACTCCACGGGGTCGTCACAGTCCCCGCACATGTACTCGCGCAACCCACGCACGATGGTGTCGTTGGGCATGTGATTACAAATCATCTCCATATTCACGCCCGCATCCGCCATGTGCTCGACAAGCTCGTCGGCCTCAAAGTCCACGTCAATCTCGATGTACCCTGCGTACACCTCTTTACATATACCCATACTATGCTCCAGTGTGCGCATGCCGCGCACGTGTGTTGTTAAAACGGAATCTCTTCACTCGGTTCGTGCGCCTCTATCCACTCCTCCATGTCGTCTGGGTGTATCGGTGCGGGCGCTAGCACCGGTTCCCGTATGTCACCTACGTTCGCGTGAAGTTGGTACTCGTACACTATCCACGCGTTTAGGTATTCGATGATGCGGGCACGGTACTCGCGCACCTCCCGCTCGTAGTCCTCGCACGCGAGGTCGTACTGACGCTCGCGCTCTTCCTCTTCGCAGTTGCAACGCGGGTCGTC
>CEPF01028120.1_pt1 | contig 17079 bp, 18 predicted proteins | sample 530441 | NCBI WGS metagenome assembly CEPF01 (sample SAMEA2620094, study PRJEB7988) | marine metagenome | biome: marine biome (ENVO:00000447); feature: deep chlorophyll maximum layer (ENVO:xxxxxxxx); material: "saline water (ENVO:00002010), including plankton (ENVO:xxxxxxxx)" | depth 25 m
GCTATATCGCAAAACCGACATCATTGGGTCGGTTTATGGGTATTGTTAGGATTGTCTATGGCTTCGCCCATAGGTCGGCATCTAACCGATTTTGTAGCGTTTCTACACCTATACGAACACAATCCACTTTTATACGCTTCGCCCCTTAACACCACACCTTCGGCAAGGCATAGCCATACTTTTCACCGTCGCAACGGTAGGAAGTCGCCCCCCCGCCCCCACCCATTGGGGACAAACCACCCTATTCATTCAAGTATATGAATGATTTGCATATACACTTATATATGATGACAAAAAAATGAAATTTTTGTATCAATCTAACGCCCACCTCTCCGCATTTTACACGAAAAAAATTTTCTCAAAAAAAATTTATAAACCGTTAAAAAATGGGAATTTTCCGCCAGGTTTTGACGAAATATTAGAATTTTGCCAGTTGTCGAGCGTGGTCGTAGCCATGCTAAATGACTCGTGTTTGCTCGGCATAATGAATTGGTCTATCGCATGAGCGAAGGCCATAACCATGTCATTGTGTTTTCCTAAGTCCACAATGTCGCCATTTTTCCAAGCATGACTTTCTAATTCTTCTAAGAATGGTCTGACAACCCTGCGAGTTGCTTCATCTCCAAAGGGTAAAATGATTCTGCCTTGTTCAAACCATGCTCTAAGTCTGTTCATCAGCCCTTGCTTTAGGGATTTATTGCTTGCTTTTGATGGTTTGTAGTCAATAGTAATTCCTTTTTGCATAAGTATTGCATTATACAACCTTTGAAACCCTACATCTTCAATTGCGATAGGAGGCATTTGATACCTTTCATTGTATTGTGCTATTACATCTACCTGCTTTTCAGGTGGAAAGTCATTTCTTCTCCAAATATCAACGAGGTAAATGTAGCCATCTGAGTCTTGCCTCAACACTACAAGTACTGAATAGTCTTTACCTAACCCATGTGAAGGGTCAAAACCAATTACATACTTACCTTGATGAAACTTCTCCTTTTCTAAATACAACTCCATATCCATATTTTGACGAGTTATGTGTCTTGGGAATACTTGTGAATCTTCATCAATAACCCTACAAAGATATTCTTGAGTAAATTCTAATTCCTGCATTGCTTCTTTTTGTTCAAGGATAAATTCTATTGGTCTATGTTCAGGCCAAAGGCATTCTGGCTTAACATTATCGGGGTCTGCTTTGTATTCATCATAATTCTTTATTGCAGACCATACTCCAGATTTCCAAACCTTATTACCCAGCATTTCAGTATGGTAAATATCAGTCATAGCCATAGGAGTTCCTACACAATATAGGCTGGTTCCTGGAGAAAGCATAGGAGTAACAACCTTTCTAAGCCAACCTCTTACATTATCCATTGACATATCGCCCATATCCATAAGAACATCGTCAAGAGCAATACAGGCAGGGTGTTCACCACGAATAGCAGAACCAACAGATGTGGCTCTTATCCATGCACCATTGGTAAAAAACAATTCATATTTACCACCACGCTTGGTATCAAGATACTTTGACAATTCTTTATGCTTAAGTATATCTTCTCTTATTTCTTGTAAACGCCTTGAAGCAGTATCCCTGCTTGCGGAAAACAACCAACAAGTAAAAGGTTTATTACGCCACTTTAGGAAAAGGGCATGATGTAGCAATACGATACGAAGTGTAGTGGATTTAGAGTGGTCTCTGGGTGCAATGATGCAAGTTCTGTGAACCTGTGCATCTTTTCTATCAGTATACAAATTAATCCATTCACCGATATGATTTCCCCATGTATAACCTAACCATTCATAAAAATACTTAATATCGTTTTTTGACCTCAAAAGGCTCATACGAGTGGTATCAATACGCAAGGGGCATCAATCCTCCTTCTCTCTTACAGTGAGGACATAATCCAGCCATAGCCTTTTCAGAAGTCATAATGTTTGTAGCAAAACCACAAAACTTACAATATACCTTTTCACAAAACCTATGCTCTGTCATCTCTTACCACCCGTAAATATCCACAATAAATTGAAACTCCATTCTTTTTTGACCTGCATGCTGTTGTAGCGTATATTCCTCGCTTACCACAATTCATACATTCACGCAAACAAGTCCTATTCCCCATCAATGTCCCTCCACCGGAGAGAACAAACTGCAAATCAGACCTTCTTCTTTGTCAATCATGTAGCCAGATAAACCTGCTTTTGACATTGTATAACCAGCCCTTGCATGGTATCTGTCATGACCTGCAAGAGAAGCCAATTGAATAATAAGAGTACCAGCACTTTCTTTGACAGTTTGATGGTGTAAGTGTCCGTGAAACCAATAATGGTTGTCGGTGTTGCCCCATTCTTGTCTTGCTTCATTAGCCATAAGTGCAGGTAATTTGTTCATTCCTTTATCGCCATGAGTCAAACCTATCAAATTGTTGCCGTAAGTCATGTATTGTCTTGGGTATGGTGAAACTACGATATTTACATCATCAACATTTCTGTAATATGCGTCAAGATACATAATAAGAGCCAAAGCAGACATTCTATCGTGGTTTCCAGCCATGTTGTATATTTCAACAGGTGCTACTTGCCTAAGCAATTCTATGTGTTCAACAGCCAATTCACAACCACTTTTAAGGATTTGGGCTGGTGTTCCGCACATATCTTGCGGAGTACCCTTTGTAGTTGTTCCTAAGTCGTTATCTACATGAAACCAATCGCTACCTGTCCCCAGAATAATCTTTTCAGGTTGGTATGGTAGTCTTGAAACAAGGTCTTGAGTTCTATCCATCAATCTTCTTTTTGCTTCATCGAAGTTATATGTTTCTCCTACTTCATCTTCCCAACCATATTTGCCCCAATGAAAGTCAGTTGCCGATACAACAAGGGCATAAGGCTTTTCGCCATCAGTTAATTCTAAGCGAATAGGTGAAGCAGGTGCTTCAGGTATAAGGTTTAGGAATTCTTCTATTAAGTGGTCGTTAAGATTTCGCCACTTTGCAGCATCTTTTTCAAGGTCTTTCCAGCGAGCCTGTTCAAACTTTTCAAACAATTCTTTCTTTCTCCAATGGATTAGGTCATTTACCATTTCATCGGTATCTTTCTCTGCAAATTCTTCATCTGTAAATGGAGACATATCGTGAGTCCAACCATGTCTTTTTCGGTATTCTTCCAGCCAGGGTCGAGGCATAGCATACTTTCTGCACATTTCATTGATTGTTAGTGCGTCAGTCGCCATGTTAGAATAGTCAGCCTTCATTTGTCGGTGAACATCACCTTCTATTTGCACCACTTGGTCAGCTGCACGAAGGAAGGTAAAGTAAATATCTTCATCTTTATTGTAGTAATATGCGTCAGTTGAATACATGCGAGTGGTAGGTGCTGCTACAACTTGTGGATTTATTGCACTATTACCCTTCTGCCACCTTGTAGTAGCCATTTCCCAGCCCTTAACGGACTTTATAGGGTAAAGATTGTGTAGGTGTCGTGCGAATGCAAGCCTTGACATTGTAGCCAATAAGTGTGATTCTTTTTCAATTAGGTCATAACCCGTTCCTGGAGATGGTCGCTTAGACTTCTTATTGTTCATTACTCCGAACAAACAGTCAATTACCTATAAATGCACCCCCTATTGAATAATTATTTTTATGCTTGGGTGAGAAAAATAAAGGCAACACAGCGCCAATCTTTATTTATTTTTATTAATTTTAAGGGGTTTGGGGTCTCCCATAGCCAAATTTATTTGTATTTGTCCGATTGTGTGAAGTATGGACTTTTCGCACATACCAATTCCGTATGAAGAGTTCGGCAAGTGGGCTATACTACTTATCACTTTAGAGATAATATTCTGGGTCTTTATTGGCTCTAAGAGTATTAAACTCTTCAACAACCTTATAGGAAAAAATAAAAAATAAACACTTATACCGAGCTGTCATGCGTTTATTTCTTTCCGCAAAACGAGTGAAAGAATAAAAAGAATTACGGAACACTTAAAGGTGCTGTGAGACTGAAAACGCACTATGGGTATTTTTGACAGGTTTCTTGGAAAATCCGACAAAAAAGTTGAAAAAACAGCAGAAATTGTCCAAATTCCCATAGATTCACAAATTCCTTCGCCATTTAGTGCTTCTATCAAAGATATTTTGACTGAAACGGAGGCAATGAGGACACAAGGCTACAAACAATACGGTTCAACCTATGATACTGAATTTGATTTGTATGACGATATGCTAAGACTTGACCCAGAATTGAATGGTGCAGTCAGGGCTGTCAGCCTTACAGGCAACAAATACAAAATTGACTATTCAAAAGCCAAGAATCAAAGGATTCGTATGTGCGTTGAAGAATTTGTTGATAACATTGACTTTGATGATTTTATCATAAACACAATGCGAAACCTTATTGTCTATGGTAATTCAATAGATAAAATTGTAGGAAGGGCAGGAACGGGTATTACTGACCTACAAAGCATACCTATCACACAAATTACTATTGTTGATTCAAGACCAAACTCTGCAAAAAGCCCAAGAGCATACGGTAAAGATGACCCAATAATGAAAGCAATAACATATCGCTTTAGAGAAATGCAACAAGGCGAATTAGAAATACCAGCAGATGAAATATCGCACATAAAAATTGACTATCGTTCTAATTGGTGGAGGGATAGATTAGACAGATGGACTTATGGTGTATGGGGTGCTTCCCGATTTAGCAGTTTGAAACAGGCAATTCGTGCTAAATACAATACCATGAACAACCGTATCGCTATTGAAGATAGCATGACAAAGCAGTTTATCAGCATTAATATGAAGGCTGTTGAACATATTACTGACCCAAGAGAGCAAAGGGAAAGGTTATCGCACATTATGACTGAAGTTGGTAAATTGTTGGAGAACCTTCGTGCCGACCAAATCCCAATTTTGCCTGATTATGTTCAAATAAACCAAATGGATATGAAAAATGTCCCAGATAATAGTAAATTCCTTGATATGATTAATAGCGATATTTCTGCTGTTCTTCAGGTGCCTCGTGTTGCTGCTGGTCAAGAATCGGGCTCAACCTTTGCTGCTACATTCAATGCTAATATGTGGTCTATGCAAGCAATAGCAAGGCTACAAGAAGTTGTTGTTCAAGCAATACACAAACTTTGGTTGCATCATTGTGAAATGAAAGGTGTTGTAGCAACAAAGAAAGACTTGCCTGAATTATACTTTGAACCTGTTGATGAAGAAAACAACTACCAAGAATACCAAAGGGTGTCTTTGGGCTACCGTGATGGTGTTATTACAAGAAATGAAGCAAGAGAAATTCTTGGGTTTGCACCTGTCCCAGACGGGTCAGACTTTAAAGAAGGTAAGAAACTATCCGAAAGACCTTTAAGTCCTCGTCCTCAACAACAAATCAACGAAGGAGATAAAGGAGGCACTTCAGATGAGTAAAAAAGATACCTTTAACGACAGAATGGTAAAAAGAACTGTTATACCTTCTATTTATCTATGGCTTCTTGCTTGTGGCGCAGTAGTAGGTATGGGTATTCTACACCCAGATGTTGTCCTTGCTAACCTTGATGGATTTATTGCTCTTATTGCTATTATTGGCGGTACTGCTGCTCCTGCGCTACAAACCGTATTGCGTATGTGGGAGTCAGAACAAAGTCAAGAAGTTGATAATATACCAACAGACTTAGACCACGATAGACAAAGAGATGCTGCTCAAAAAGAACACATGATACAATTAGAAAAGTTGGCTCAAAAACACAAGCATGAATTAGAAAAGGCTGCTCAGGCTCATGCACACGAATTGGCTTCTCTTAAGGCTGAATCTGCTGTCAAAAGACCAATAAAGAAAAAGGAGTGATATTATGCCAGAGCCAAAAAGCGGAGAATCCCAAGACGACTTTATGGATAGGTGCATGGGTGATGATAAAATGAATGATAAGTTTGAAAATCCCAAGCAAAGAGCAGCCGTATGCAATTCATACTACAAAGCAGAAGAAGAAGTAGTTGAAGCCCTACAATATGGGAGGCCAAAAAAGAATGATATTAGAAAAACCCCAGCCGAACCAAGCGAGCGCAGAAAAGGCTCAAAGAAAAACAAACCTGGTTCAGCCAAGAAACCTAACAAATCAATTTCATTTAGCAAGGAAACAAACGCAAGACTTCGTTCCCTTATGCAAGAACACAACAAAAAAGGTAAAGGTAGCAAAGCATCTATGGGAATGCTCAAAACCGTTTATCGTAGGGGTGCTGGTGCTTTCAGCCGTAGCCACGCACCAAATATGTCAAGAGGTGGTTGGGGAATCGCTCGTGTCAAAGCCTTCCTTTACTTATTGCGAAACGGCAGACCAAGCAACCCAAACTACAAGCAAGACAATGACTTATTGCCTAAGTCTCACCCAAGAGCCAGCGAGGAAAACTTTGAAATGAATAATGAGGCTGGATATGAAGGTATGGATTGGATTGCAGCAGAATACAAAGGGCGAAAGGTTACTCTTAACAAACCATTCCGCACATCGGGAGGTCCAAAGAAGTTTGCAGTATATGTGCAAAACGAGTCAGGCAATGTAGTCATTGTTCGCTTTGGCGACCCTAATATGGAAATAAAGCGAGATGACCCTGCACGAAGAAAGAATTTCCGTAGCAGACATAATTGCGACAGTCCAGGTCCAAAGACAAAGGCTCGTTATTGGTCTTGTAAAATGTGGGAACGCTCAAAGTCTGTAACTGATTATACCAGCGATGAAGATGAAGAAGTCAACGATGAAATTGACTTGGTATTTGCTGAATTGTGGGAACAGCATGAAGAACAACCAATATGGCTTGACTTTGAAGAAGTTATTGAAGCCGATGAAGATTGTCATGATTGTGGCAGAGATTGTTGTGATGAAACAGTTGAAGCAAAGATGATTCGTAAAGATGTATTTGATAATCCAGGAGAGGCTCAAGGTCGAGCAAAAGAATTAGGTCTTGATGGTATTCATTCACATGAAGAAGATGGAAAGACTGTTTTCATGCCAGGTAAAACTCATGAAGAATACATTAAGAAGGTCGGTAAAGACATTCCTAAGAAAGAGCAAAAGGTTGAAGGCTACAAACACAAAGATAAGGAAAAAGACAAATATGCTTCTTACCATAAAGATACTTGCCCTCCAGGAAAAGAAATGCGAAACGGTAAGTGTGTTCGTGTTGCAGTAACTCTTGATGCTACTATGACTTACGCAGAATCAATTGTTGAGGCTAAAACAGGTAAGACTGTTGTAAAAATTAGTGGAGTTGCATTCCATGAAGGTATGAACAAAAACAATTGGTCTATTACAAGGGCTGGGGTTGACAAAATTTTACCACAAATGATTGATGCAGATGTTACTCTAAATCACCCAAAGGCTGAACAAGGTCGCTTTAAGAGAAATATGGCTGGTATTGACGAAGGCGTTGTTGGCCGAGTTACAAAAGCGTGGGTTGAAGGTAATGAAGATTCTTGGGAAGTCCACTTTGAAGCAACCGTTGAAAGAAGCGAATTGTTTGAAGTTTTGGAATCTGGACTCTGGTTCCGCTCAGAATACGGTGTTTCTATCGGTGGTACAGGAATTCCCGACAGAATTGTTGAAGCAGAAGATGGGAAAACTCAAATGGTATTCGAGCAAGACTTCACTTTTGACCATCTCGCAATAGTCCATAAACCAGCATATCCTCGTGCAAGAATTGAAAATGCTGTTAAGACTCAAGAAGCGATAAGTGAGGAAATGCTTAAGTATAGTTCAGCACCTGAAGGGGGACATACGAAGAAGGCGAATACTATGTCTGAAGAAGTAATTGAAGAAGTCATCGCATCTGAAACTGAAGAAGTTGATGCTATGGCTGAAATGGAAAAAGCACTGATTCTCGCTAACTCCCGCATTGCTGAATTTGAAGCAAAAGCGGCTGAAGAAGCAGAGAATGCTCGATTGGCTCTTGTCAAGGAAGCAACTGAAATTGGACTCAAGGGTCATGAAGCACTACCAAGTGATACCATCAAAGAATTGATGGCTTCTTGGGAAGCATCTCGACCTGCTCACAAAGAAATGAAACCTGTTGAACCTGCTGCAAACGCAGTAGCAAGTGTTTCATCATCAACCGCTGTTGTTGCAAACTATCTAAACGGCAGTTTGGTTGAATCACCTGAAGCAGAATACTCTGCTTCCTTTAATGCTCTTGTCGCTGCATACAATCGTGGTGGCGGTGAAAACCTCGCCCCGACATTTGAAGAAGCAAAGGCAAAGGGGTTGATTTAAGATGCTAACAGGAATCGGAACAGGACCAATTAACGCAAATTTGAAGGCTGGTGCAAGTGCAGGACTTTCTGGACTCGTACTAAAGGCTGATGGAACAAACACAGTCGCATTGTGTGATGGTGTTAGTGATACCCCATTAGGTATTACTATCGAATCTTCACAAAGGGACAAAGATGATGCTCTTGTCACTGGTGGCAGAGTTTCATACATGCCGTCTGGCGGTGTCCTTTACATTCGTGCTGATGCTGCAACCTATGTAGTCGGTGAAACAATTGAACTGACCGCAACAGGAACAGGAAAGAATACTTCTGGAACCGGAACTGTACTCGGTGTTTATGTCGGACCTGGTGAAGTAATTAGCGCTGCAAATGTTGCTGCTAATGAAAATTTAATTCTTGTGAATACAAACAACGCAGGATGGTGATGAAAAATGGCTAACGAAAATTTAGAAACAATTATAGCAAGAGATAACGATGCAGGACCATTTGGTAGCAGAGATGCCGTCAAAGAACAGGTATTGCGTGATTTTATTCAACTACAAAGCAAAGTTTTGGCTATCGGAACTGACCTTGTAGGAACAAGAACCGTTCCCTGGTTGGAATTCACATGGTATACTGGTGTTAGCGGTGCTTTCACCTACCCAATTGATGATTCCGCAACTGTCGGTGCAACCAAAATCGGAACAAAGAATTATTCAGTCCAACTAAAGAAAGGTATGGGAAGAGTAACATTCCTTGACTCCACACTACTTCGTGGCGAAACCTTTGAAAACATGAACAGACAACAACTTGGCGTTACTCAAGCATTGGCTGATACCATTGACAACCTAATTCTAAGTGGACTTCATGCTGGTGCTGGCGATTCCGTTGCTGCTACTGCTGCCTTCGGTTCTTCAACCGCTGATGAAGAAAAAGACATTCTAAGTGCTGCTGACAAAATCTTCGACTTGGCTCGTGTATCTGGCAACGAAACCCTATCCGTTGTCCTACCTGCTGTAAAGCGAAGTGCTTTGTTAAACACACAACTATTCGGAAATGTCATTCAATCCCTACAAGACCACCTAAAGGGTGTTTTGGGAATGGACTTCAAGTATACTCGTGATGACGGTGGTACTGCCGGAACAGACAGCGCAATCGGTGTAGATGCTCTTGTTATGGTTCCTGGTGCTCAAACCGCTGAATTCTTCCAATACAACGGTGCTGGATTCAGAGAAACTGAATTGACAAGACTACCTGGTGTTGGGTTTGATTGGATGCTAACTGGCTACATGGGAATGGTTGTTCACGAACATCAAGACGGTGCTTCCGCTGGTACAACAAAGCGAATCGTTAAGATTACAGGCGTACAGTAAGGTGATGCTTCTTGCGTCATTTTACTAAGGCTCGCCTTCTCAGGGCGTTTTGCTTAGAAATAGACCCAGACATTACCGATGAAATGTGGGCTAAAGTGTCTGCACTTCCTAAGCCTGAATGGTCTGAAGAAAAAGTAAAGGCGTTGCTTAAGCCAAAAAAGTCAAAAAAGGTGAAGAAAGATGGCGACAAAGAAGAGTAAGGCTCCTGCAAAGAAAGCAGAAGCAAAGGCAAAAGCACCTGCAAAGAAAAAGGGCAGTTCAAAGGCTGCTCTTGTAAAGCAATTAGATGCTAAAGGCTATCACTATTCGCCAGATTACTCTGCTACTCAACTACAAGCAATACTTGATAATTACAAAAGCGAATTATTTTGGCTTGTTCGTCTTGCAGGCAACACCACTCCTGAATTGGTTGCTAAGGGTATATCCAGCAAAAAAATAGTTTATGCTCTTCCAGATTGTGAAGGTAGCGTTGAAATTCTAAATAGCCGTAAATTGATTGTTCTAAAAAGGACTCCGACACCTTCAAATAATGCTGTTGTCATCTGTGAATGTATAGGTGAAGTCAATGGCAGTAACAACTGATAACATACGGGACTTATTAGGAAGGCCAAAGGGTCTTTTAACAATAACAATTAGTGAATACATTAACATTAGAACAAACTTTGTTGATAAAGTTGCTCGTGATGATAAATACCTAAATGACGGCACTAATGCTGTTTCAACAGCACTAAAAGAAGATGCTATCAAAATGCTCGTAGCAGTAGATTGCTTGAGCATTCTTATTGACACACTACCAGGTCAAATGGGTGTAATGGATAGTGATGACGGAAGATTTCAAGATAGAAGGTATCAATATCAATTAGATATGTTTAGAAAGAGAGCAAAAGAGGCATTAGATTTAGTATCTGATTCCGGTAGTTCTGCGTTTGCAGTAAAGAGTACGAGTAGTAGGATTAGTGGCTAAGAATGGCAGATTATATATGGACTGGAGCAATAAATTCATCAGCCGCAAATGCTGGTAATTGGGTTCAAAGTATTGGGGGTGCTGCTCATACAGTAGCACCAGGAGCATCTGATGATATTATTATTAGTCCTTTACAAGCAATTACAAATGCAGTTTGTGTGTTTGATATTGCAGCAGTAAATAATATTAATCATAGTGTCCCAGAAGTGAAATTAATTTTTGGTGGTGGTAGTCTTACTGCTCACACAATAGCAGGTTTGTTAACTCATGCAGGTCCAATAGGTGTTTCTAACACAACAACTTCAATGGTTGAAATCACATTTACAGGAACATCAGGAGGAGGTCTGGGAACGGGTAGTTTTGTATATCTTCCGATAAGAACTCCAGATGACACATTTGCTCATTGGATTAGGACTGCATCATCTAATACTTCAAATGTATTTCGTAGTGATACTATTAGCCAAATTAAATTTATTTACAATACCACCAACCCAATGCTGTTCCTTCCAGGTATTTACCCAACAGTACAATTAGATTCAGATGTTTGTCCTCATCATTCCGCACAAGAAACAGAATTAAACATGGGAACAGAAGTTGATTTCTATAATTTAATATGCGTAGGTCAAAATTCGTTTAAAGAACAAAACAAAAATACTTATGCTTCAAACCCCCTATTAGAAAGAAATAAATCATTTAGAGTCAGAAACTTTACAATGAATACGAAGGGTGATTTTGAAGGAGGGAAAGCTGAATGGATTTTCTATGCAGAAGGTTCAGCAACAAACTTAGAATTACCTCTTACAGGCACAGGCAGACAAACATTTGGTTGTGGCGCAACAAACAAATTTGACAATATTACAGTTCTAAAAAGTAATACAACTTCAAATTCAATTGCTACTATACCTTCTGGTAATCACTATCTAAGAAAGTTTACTGTGGGCGAAGGAGTTTTAGTAAAGGCATCAAGAGGGATATGCGAATTGCATATTGCTTCAAGACCAAACATTAGAGGTGCATGGCAGTTTTACGCTATTGCTGATGGGATATACAGGTCAAAGAAAGAAGGAATGGTAGAAGCACTACATTCTGGAGGCACTAATACCAAACAATTTACAGATTATTCAGTAGCATTTGTAAATCCAGGTGTTGGAGTAGGAAATCACTTTTTAGATTTAGATAGCCCACTTAAGTTTGATGCCACTACCTTTACTTTATCATTAGGGTCTGGAGGAATTGAATTTTCAGATGGAACAATACAAACTACTGCTGCTACGGGCGGTGGTGGAGGCGGAGGTATGACTTCATGGATTATATCAGACGGTTCTTTAACACAAACAATAACTAACGGTGATACTTTAACAATAACAGGCGGAACAGGACTTACATCTGTTGTTAGCGGTAGTCCTCAAACTGCTACTATAAATCTTGACAATACCACAGTTACTGCAGGCACTTATACCAATGCTGATATAACCGTTGATGCACAGGGTCGTTTAACCGCAGCTGCAAGTGGTACTGATTCAAATGACAAAGTAAAGGCGACTTCTGCTGATGCTACTGCTGATTTCTTAGGCAATAAATTAGTTTCAGGAACAAACACTTTGACTCAAATAAATATTGACCCAATTACAGGAAATCATACTGTAAGCGTTAATGCTGAAGATAATAAGGTAGCGGCAACTGCAACTGACATTGCTCCATCAAATTTAACAGACAAGTTATTAGCAGGGTCAAATATTACTTTTACTACAACAAATGACCCTATTCTTGGCGACCAAATAACAATAGCATCATCTGGCGGTGGTGGTGGTGGTGGTGGTGGCTATCCATTGTTTAGGCATGATGAAAACCCAACCACTCATAATTTCAAGCCTTTTAGATTATTAGCAGATGGAGATACAATAAAAATAGGACACGGTTCAACCGATGTTTCAGTATTTAGTCCAGGGAATACTCTTGGCGGTGGTGCAATAGAAATTATTACTGCTGATGATATAGGAAATCCGTCAGGAAATACAGGTCGAGAGTATATCTTTTACGGTCAAATGGGTAAATTAGGTGGTATTAATAACACAAAATATAAGTTAGATACTCAACAAAATGCAGGAGTCAAGACCTTTTGGCTTCCTCACATGGGTAATATAGGAACGGGCTTTGGAGGTTCTACTATTGTCGCAAGTGAAATTATTATTATTGGATTACCAAATACAAGTAATGTTAGAGTAGTAGATGCTGGAGAACATGATATAATATATCAAGATATATCAAATTTTGAAGGAGGTCTACCTCCTGAAGAACCCGAAACTTGCAGATTGTTGTTAGTGGTTGACCACCAATATAGATTTGATACTAAAAGAGATTATCCCTTACTTCCTAATTTTGTATTTAGCGAAATAGAGTTAAGTGGTGATAAGCGGAGGTAAGTGAATGTCCGTTAATGTTAAAAGAGTATCGTCTCGTGATGAATATATGGCTGATGAGGTGTCATATAGAGGAAAGGTTGTTTATCAACCTCCTGAAAGGTGCTATACCAATGTGTATATCAAAGAAACGCCTCATGGTCTGTTGGTTTCTAAGAAGAAGGGTGAGCGACACTTCTTAGTAATTCCCTGGAGTAAAGTCGTTCAAATACAAAGCGAGGATTGATTATGGACTTGGATAGTATTGTACTGTATGCGTTAGTGGCTGCTTATGTTGGTGAAAAAGGTTTGGCTCTTTACAAAAGAGTTATGGCTGATGGAAAAATAACCCTTGATGAAATCGAGGAAATCATTGAAGAAGTTACTGATATAGCAGAAGATGCAAAAGAGATGATAGAAGATGGCGAATGATGTTGAAGAAAAAATAGAATCTCTTGATGAAAGAGTGCGCTTGCTTGAACAAGCGGTATTTGAATTATCAACAATGGCTAAATATCTTAAGTATGCTTTCTTTGCTATGTTGGCTTCTCTCGGAATGGATGCTCAGGTGATGATGTAAAGATGACTTATTATTGCTCTACTGCTGATGTTGCTGACCGTATGGGACTTAGTTCTCAAGAGCGTTTGGCTGCAGCAACAAGATTGACAGGCGCAATCCGTAGGGCTACAATTGACATAGACCAAGAATTTTTTTCAAGGGGTCGTGATGAACCAAGCAAGGCTACTGCAGAAACAACTTTATCTTCTTCTATTACTGCTGGGGCAACTACAATTACAATAGGAGCTCCTTCTTTGTTTTCTTCTGCTGGTTCAGGAAATGTTGATGGTGATACTTTTCAATGGACTGGAAAGTCAGGTAGTGATTTGACGGGAGTTACAGGTATTTCTTTTGACCACAGTGCAGCAGTATTAGTGCAAGAAGGTGAAATAGCACACATTATTAGAGAAATTTGTGCTGACTTAGCAGCTGGTTATATCTATGAGGACCAAGCAGTTTTCGGTGATGGTAAAGACCTAAGAGCAAATACCTTCCGCAAAAGAGGTACTGAAGCACTTAACAGAATTGCTCATCACGGAGGAATTAACTAATGGTTATGACCGTTTCAGAGGCTTTGGGCGAATCCTTTAACATAGCACAATATATGTCTAAGGTTCGTTCTTTACCTGATGTATCTCCAAGAGATGCTGCTTTGGTTGATGGTGCTTTTAAAGACCAAATGAAAAGAGTAGTGTCTGGTAAACAGGGGGCTATGATGATTAAGTGGAATTGGTCTCAACTTAAGAAATTTATGAATCAACTAACCGAATCGGGTCTAAAGAAAACATTTGCTTTGGCTACTGCTCATGCTGCTCGTTTGAGCACAACAGCAACAAAACTTCTTTTACAAAAGGGAGAAGGCTACCACAAAAGGAGTCCAGGAATACGAAGTCCATTTATCCAAGCAAGACTTAAGCGTGATACTACAGGAATGTCAATTTACAAGTTAGTAGGAAAACACCTAAACTATGACTTTGATGTAGAAAAGGCAAGATTTATAGGTTTTGTTGGTAAAGATATGTCAACACCACTAACAGGTTCAAGAGGCGCAGATTTAGCACCTCTTGTTGAAGGCATAAAAACAGGTAAAAGACCTATGGCTCCAATGTTCCCCGTAGCAGCAAGTGTCAATTGGAATCCTTCAAAACCAGAGTGGAGAGAATCACAAGCAGCCAACGACTTAGAAAACTTTTTTCAAATAGCGATTGATGAAAATAACAAAACCAAAATGAATCCCGTTAGAAGAGTAAGACCTGTTCCGTTTTTAGAACAATGGAGTGTTAGGACTACAAGTTTAACTATGGATAAATTTATGGAGTTGATGTTAAGATGAGTGTAGCAGGACAAGGAGTATCTTGGTCGCATAGACTAAATGGAGAAGACCCAGCAAGCCCTTTAGGGCATAATCAAGGTTCTTGGGACACAACAGTAGCAGGAACAGTAGATGGCGACTTTTGGAAAATAAGTGCTTCTGGATATAACACAATTAGTACTGCGAATTCAGGACTTACTATGATAGTTTCTTTAAAGTATGGTGCGTCAATACCGCCCGCTGGAACAATCTTGGCTTCACTTGATAATGGCGTAGGAGAAATCATCGTTAAATCAACAGGAAACACTACTTCCTTGACAATAAGTGCTTCTGGTACTAATGATGCAATACTGCCGGATTTAGACCTTACACAACCCTTTTTCTTTAGGTTAACTCTTGATAACCAACATGGTAGATTTTATCCGTTTGATATGGAAGAAACTGAAACCGGAACAACACTATACATAGAAAGAAACAGTACTGCCAGCACATCTCAAGTATCATTTGGTTGCAATGCCGGAGAAGTTTTGTTTGGTAATGTGTATTATACAAGTGATGGGGCGTTTTCACCATCTGAATTAGCACCTTCTATTTGGACTACTGATTTGCTGGTTAGAAACGGTTATAGAATTGTTGAGGTGTTGAAAAATTCAAAGCGTATGTATCTTAAGACATTTGTTGAAGATGCTTCTATAATATACGCTCATGACTTATCGCCTGCAGTAACTGCAAGGCTACAACCTCCTACAATTTTTGTAGTAGTGCCTTCTCTTACAACAAATATTGAAGCGTTAGGCGGTGGCGTAGTTTATCATGATTATCAAGTTGAAGTGTTTGTGGTGACTCGAGCAGCCGATTATAGATATGCTCATAGATTGTGTGCTGAAATATCTGGTGAAGTAGTTGAAGAAATATACCTAAGAACCGGACAAGACGACAATAAAGACGCAGTAGTGGACTTTTCTTCATCAATTGACATGAAGTTAGAAGAAGATGAAGTGATTTGTGTAAATCATCATACATTTAAGTTTAGGCGCAGAAGCAACTATCGCAAGAGATAACGCAGACTTTAAGTGTGGCTGACTGGTGAACAGTGAGTATTAGGAGTTGTCTATTATGGGAGACTTTGACCAGCGTTATGTATCAATCGAAAAAGAATCAACTTATGGAACAGACCCAAGCAGTTCACCTGTATTTGGCGAAATTGACGATGAATCATTTAAACACATTTACGAAACTATGGTTCGTGAAGATATGTCTAAGTATGGTGCATCAAAGGTGGTTCGTGGTAAAGAGTATTGTGAAGGTTCTTTGAACACCGTTATGATGACCGACCCATTTACTGCTACTATGATTGCTGGTCTATTCGCTACCGATACAGTAACAACAGGTACTCCTAATGTTCACTTGCTTGAAGAAGGAAATCTAACAACTGACTTTTACCCAACCTTTTCTATACACATTGGTAGAACAGCCAGAGACCACATCTTTACAGGTATGTCTGTAAACAAAATGTCTGTGTCTGCAAGCGTAGGCGACTTTACTACTATGTCCTTTGAATGTCAAGGAAAGTCTGAAACTACATCACAAGCAACTATGCTAACCCCAACCTTCCCAGACAACGAACCATGCTACTACGCTAACGCAGAGATTTTCTTTAACGGCAACGCAACAAAGTCTGCTGATGTAAAGTCTTCTGACTTTGAAATCTCAATCAACCGTGATTTGGACTCTGGTTTCTCTATTGGAAACTTGACTCTAACACAGGCACCACCTGTAACTCGTAGGTCTATTAGTGGGACTATTGAATTTAACAACCCAATGTATGCTGCTACTGCTGACGAACCTTTCTATGATGCTTTGACTCAAGTTGGTGGTGTAAGCGGAACAACCTTCATTTACGATTCAACCGTTGTTGGTACTCCAGCACTCCGTATGAAGTATATTGAAACAACAAATGCTGACATTACCTTTGATTTCTTTAAGGTTGTATTTGATGCACCTGAAACATCTGTTTCTGGAAGGGAACATCAAACAATGACAACCCCATTCTTTGCGCTGTTTGATAACACAAACGACTGCATGGTTAGTTGCACAATTAGAAGCGCAACTGCAGGCGCATACATTTGATTAGTATTAGTGTCTTTAAGACAAAGTTTAGTTTAGTAGCGAAGTGAAAAAAATGCCAGTAATGAAAAAAGAATTTGAGTTCGGAGACGACGAGACAGGAAAAATAAAAG
>CEPF01003911.1_pt1 | contig 17013 bp, 35 predicted proteins | sample 530441 | NCBI WGS metagenome assembly CEPF01 (sample SAMEA2620094, study PRJEB7988) | marine metagenome | biome: marine biome (ENVO:00000447); feature: deep chlorophyll maximum layer (ENVO:xxxxxxxx); material: "saline water (ENVO:00002010), including plankton (ENVO:xxxxxxxx)" | depth 25 m
AACCATCCCGAAGTATATGACGAATGGATGAGTGATGAAAGATGATATTAGTTGAAGATGATTGTCCGTTCTGTAACTTAGAAATGTTTGCAGAAGTACTTTGTGAATGTAAACTAAAATCAATACAGGGGGTAAAATAATGAATGATGAGCAAAGAAAAAAAATAATTGAAATTGTAGAAAGAGAATGTGAGACATTAAGACTTCTCCATAAAAAATTGCGTTTGGGTATAATCCATGCGATACATGTTGTTTTAGAAAAAATAGATGAGGAGAATTATGAAGAGGCTAAAGACATAATATTGGGTATTATAGTCGGTCTAGAAACAGGAAGTAATGGGGTGGAACAATGAACATATTTGCACTATCAGAATGTCCTGTAGAATCAGCGAGACAGATGTTAAACAAGCATGTAGTAAAAATGCCAACAGAAAGTTGTCAGATGTTACATACTAACTGTCTATACTTTTTGTTCGTAAATTGTCATGGTAGAGAACCCACTCTAAAAGAACTAAAACAATTTCACAAAGAATCGCATTTTAGTTATTTGATGAAACCTGCTATGCTTAATCATCCTAGTACTATTTGGGCTAGAAGAAACAAAGCGAACTATATGTGGTTGTATAATCATGCAGTGGAGTTGTGTAAAGAATATACTTACAGATATGGTAAGGTTCATGGTTCAGAAAAAAGAATCTTAGATAGTTTTACCTTTTCATATGATGAAGATGAATTGACTCCAGTAGATATTGCTATGGCAGATATTTACAGATTACCTAAAGAACAACATTCTTGGGATTTTGTTATTAGAAGTTATAGGCACTATTACCTAGAAGGTAAGTGGCGTTTTGCCTATTGGAGTAAAAATAGGAGACCTAGTTGGTATCCTTCTGATTGGAATTTAAATAAAATGTTAGGTGAACATAATGTGTAAAGAATGTAATGGAAATGGATACATCAAAACCTTCTGTAGAATTACAGAACGGTTTGAGTTTGATGATTGTTGGACTTGTAAATTTAATGAGATGGAGGAGAGAAAATGAAATATTTTCTAGAAGATAGTAGAACAGGAGAAATTAAAATGTTCGGTGATAGAGAAGAGTTAGTTAGTTGGCTCATCTTTGGAAATAAAAAAATAGAGGAATTAAAATGAAAGAAATAGAATTTAGAATAATAAGCGACGAGGCACTACCTCCGATGATAATTAATAAGAATGAAGACGACTTACCAAAGATAATAATAAACGACTATCATAGAATTTGGCTATGTTTAAATAGAGGTGTAATTGCAGGAACTTTTGAGGTTCTTCCAAAGAAAATAACTGAAATCTTAGATGCTTATTTGAGAGAACAATACCAATATGAAATAATGGATAGAGGTGATTAATGTGGTTAATTTGGTAACAAAAGAAACAGGAAAACTTTGTAAAGAATGTAACAAAATGACAGGCACTACTAAATGCGATAAATGCAATAGTTATGTTTGTAGGGCATGTGCTAGATTTATCACTAGCCCGAACAGTCCAGACATTATGATAGTTCACAGCATTTGCGATAGGAGGAGAAAGAAATGAATGATAAAATAAAACCAAAAAGAAAACTAGGAACAGGCCACTACGATAGAAAACTAATGGAAAGAATGGTTGAACTATCTGTTGCCGATAATTATGAAGAAGCGAGTGAGGAATGGCTTGCTACAGGAAATGTATATTGGGGAGACATGGAAATTCCCGATTGGTGGGAGACTCCACGAAAATGTTTATGTGGTCATAGAATAGAATACCATTTTGAAGTTCAGAATGAAAAGAATGGTAATTTGATTTTAGTTGGTTCTGACCATATTAATACCTATCATATTCTTAGACATATTGTTGCAGAAAGGAGACAGCGTGGGGAAATTATCCATGCTGACGATATTACTGATGAAATGATTGATGAGTGGCTTAGTGAAAGAGTTGCTTCTATGAAGCAAACTGCTTGGTGGCATGCTTACGGTCAAATGTTTGAGATGATGTTTGAAGCAGTAAAAGAATATGATGTTAGAATAAATGTTAGAGTTAGAAAATGGGAATACAATAAAAAATATGGACAAAGTATTCCAATAACCCAAATTAGAAAGGTTGGAAAGGGAGTACAAGGAGACGACGACTACCAAATGGCTTCAATTGTTTGGAGATGGAATCATCCCGATAATCCTAGAAGACAAATTGATTCTAGAGGATATCCAAATGACAAACTTTGGGGCGACCTAATGTTATTTTATTCTAGAGTAGAAGAACATAAGGCTCAATGTGAAAAAGAAGATTCTGATTTACAGAAATTAGAAGATATAGAGGAAAAGAGAACTAGATTGAGAGAATCTCAATGGTCTTTATTAAAAGAAGATAAAGAGAGATTAGAAAATTCGATTATTAGAGATAGATGTGATTATTTTGGAATACCAGATATTACAGGAGTCGAAATAAGTGAATTAAATACCTTTGAGAAAAACTTTATGCAAAGCATAAGGGATTTACTAAAAGGTAATTCTTATTATCCACCGTCAAGTAAACAGATGGCTATTCTGAAAAGGATAGTAAGTGGAGAGAGGGTAGAAGAACCCTCAACATACAAACAGCAAAGATATCTTTACAGGTTAGGATATCAAGGCGAAGCAGATTCCTTAACAAAGTCGGAGGCTAGCGAAATGATAACACATTTGCTTGAATCGGGGTCACAACCCGAATATTAACGCAAGGCTTTATTAGGAAATAAAAAAGTAAAATAAATAGGAGAAATGAATATGATAAGTTTGACAATATTGAATGAAACAGGACATACATCTTTGACGCTAGAAGTTAGTGATGTAATAGAACAGATTAATACCCACCCTACGGACTGGGTATTCGTTGATGGAGAAATGGTTTCGAGAGAAAACATAGCATCAATCAACTGGGATACTGTAGAAGAAGTAGTATTGACCCCTGCTATCGTAGGCGGTTAATCAGTAATTTTAGAGGGGGGTCATCCCCCTCTATTTTCTTGGAGGTATTTTCTTTGAAATGGTTCAAGAATAGAGAAGAGTGCATTTTAGTGTACCAAACATTTATGGATGATTTTTCTATAAATAATCGGGAGATATTAAAGAATGCATTTCTCTATTCTGAAACACTTTCTGATAAAGGAGCAATATTCCATATTACAAGTGTTTTTAGAACTTGTTTATGGGATATAGATGAGGCCATATCAAAAGGTTTTCACAGTTGGATGACTATTAAAATACCCGAAAGAATAGATGCTATGAAATACCATGAGATGATATAATGAAAGATAAAGACCCAGAATACGAAAAAAGTAGTTGGTCGTACAAAAATAGAATTGCGACTAAGTGCAGGATTTGTGGAAGACAACTTCTTCTTCCCGAAGAAATGAAAAAAGAAGTTCATGCAGAATGCGATAAGAAATTGAATAATAATACATATGTGATGTGATAGATTGAGATATAATGTAAATAAACAGAGTATAGATGTTGAAGTAGAAAAAATAAACGGTACTTGCTACCTACAAATGACTCATAGAGAAACTACCGGAATGAGAATGGCTCAAGGCCAAGACGCTTATCATGCAGGGCTTAGTTTTAGTATTAAGCACCGCTTAAGAAGGTCGCCTAGTTTTGAGGCTATTCTACATTTTGATGACTTCATGATTCATCTAAAGAAAGATAAAGATTATTTTATGAATGGGAAGAAATTTGGTTTGAATATGATTGCTGATATTCTAGCAAGACTAGCATATGCCTATTCTTCCGGAATAACAGATTTGTGGCTATTGTATTTGAAATATACAAACATTCCAGAAAACATCAGATATGCTCTAGAAAATAGAGTACCATATCATTTTTATGAAGAATGGAATAAATGTGATGTTAGATTAAATGTAATGCAAATTGACTCTAAGAAATATGCAATAGAAATTTCTGATTCTGTTTGGGGAGAAATATCTAGTTCTGATTTGAACACATTCATTAATAGTTATAGATTTGATAAAAAGAGAGGGAATTGGCACTCTCTTTCACCTAAGAAGTTATTTGCTAGACTGATTGGTAGAGTCCCTACTAGTGCAGAAGAGACTCTAATGATTGCCTTTCTAAAACAAAATAGAACTAGAGACATTGTAGAACAAAGAGCGAAAGAACTAGTTTCTGAAATGTGTGAAAAATATCCTGATAGAATATTCTACAAGGGATTTGAAGTGGGAGATATTAACTACACAACTGGAGAAAAATATACAAAACATAATAATGAATTTCTCTTTGTTAAAGGAAAATTATTTGATTGGAAAATACAGAAAAGAGATGCTGTTTCTGGTGAACACGATAGGCAAAATGTTAGTGTTTATGTTTACAATGTTAGAAAGTATTCAGAGGAAGATGAAAAAGTCCCAGAAGAATTTGGTTGGTTGGGACCCATTTGTATAGATAATATGACTAGTCATGGTGGTAATTCTATTGGAGACCAAATGGTCGCTAGAGCGTTGGCTTTAATGAATGATAATATCGTAACTAAATTTGTAGGAACAATTCAATCTTACATAAGAGAGGAAATGTCGGAGCGCAGATTGTCTTTTGATAATTTAGAGGAACTAATATGAGTTGCATAGAATGTGGTCAAAGTGATTTTGAATTTAATGAAAGACTTGGAGAAAAAATCTGCATAAATTGTGGCTTTGTTGAAATAACTGAAAGGTTTGAGCAAAGCGTTTCTATGTATAATTCTAATGGGGAATTAGTTAGAGAAGCAACATTTAGAAAAACTCTCGGCTCTACAAATAGAGCCAAGTATGATTCAACAGAAACAAATATCCAAGTGGGTTTAGTTTATTGTAATCTAGTATTATCTAGCATTATGATAAACCATCCTCTTAGGGATAGAGTAGAAGAATGCTACATTTCTTGTTTTAGAGGGAATGTATTTAACAACCTATATAGTTATGAAACTAGAGCAACTGCTTTAGTTTACTATGTTTTGAAGGAAAACAATATTCCCATTAAACTTACAGATGTTAAAAAAGAATTCGACTGTGACATGAGAAAGGTGAATAAACTAACTAGAAAGATTGCCTCGCATTTCGGCAACTCTTCTGTTTATGCCAAAAATAACACAATAAGGGAATTAGACTTATTGAGTAGAGAAATTTTAGATACAGCAGAATATATTTCGCTGTGTCAAGAAATGCACATATATCTAATGCCAAAGTTATCTAACTTTACTAAAGGTAGAACCTACTGTGCGGCAATATGTTTGATAGTTGCTACGGCAAACTGTTTGAATATTAAGCAAGCACATATTTCTGCTAAAAGTGGATTTAGTACTGTGACAATTAGAAAACAAGCCCTAGAATTATTAAGTATTCTAGGCTTTCAATCGTTAAAAGAAATAAAAGGAAAAGTGATAATATGTTAAATAATAAAGATGGAAAATTGTATGTAGAAAACTACGAAGTAATAAAGGGGTATGAATCCTTTTGGGGTTGGTATTGGTTTGTAACTGAAATAGAAGAAGAAGATTATGAAGGACACCCACTATACTTTGGCTATGTTCAAGGATTAGAAAATGAATTCGGTTCTATTTGGATGGGTCAACTACAACCGCTAATTGAACAGGGAACAGTTTGGGAAATTAAAGAAGAAGATTTACCTCATGCGGGGAGAAGATAAAATGGATGAATTAAAATATGCAACAGTAGCAATACAATTGTCTAATGATATTGGATTGCCATATGATATGCCTAATGATTGGGTAGAGACAGTTTTGAGTATTGCTGGAATGATTAATGCCAAATATAATTGTGGTGTTGATGTTGCTTTTGGATTAGCAACAAGAAAAGGATTTGAAATAATAGATAAGGAAGTGAATGAATGAAATGGGAAGAAACAGATAAAAGAACAGTAATGCATATGTTAGGCTATGGTAAAAACATTTGGACTATGACTATATTTAGAGAAGCGGTTGTAGAGAAGAATCTTGATATACCTACTTTGCAGTATTTGATAGATACACATATCCAATGGTGGGGAAGTCATGAAGAAATAGAAGCCATTAAAGAATATCTAAATTTTATGCTTAATCGAGAAAAGAAAAAATTAGGAGTTGATTAAAATGCTAAAGAAAGATTATGTAAATATGACTAATTATTTAGTTGAATATATATTGAATTTTGAAGGTAGTTGCACAGGTTATGTGCCTACCCAAAAAGCGAAGGAAGAAGTAATTTACAGTATGAAGCGAATTATGGAAAATTGTGGAGTAGAATTTAAATCAAAAAGGAAGTGGTATGAATGAGAAAAATATTAGTTATTGGAGCAGGTGGAATTGGGAGTTTTCTAATTCCTATCCTAGCAAGGACAAAATTGTATAAGATTACAGTAGCAGACCCCGATATTGTGGAGAAGAAAAATCTGCCTTATCAGAATTATGAAGAAGAAGATGTGGGTAAGAATAAGGCCAAAGTTATGTATGATAGATATATTTGTAATGGCATGATACCTCATCCTATTCTAACAGATAATCAATTGAAAGGATATTCGTTAGTTATTTCCTGTGTAGATAATCTAAGTCTTAGAAGAACTCTTTACAGGTCAAATATTAACTGGCTTGATTTAAGAGCGCAGGGTCGCAATTGTGCATTTATTAGTTCTGATGCAGACCCTCAACAATATGATACTTTGTTAGCGGGTCCCGATGGTTCATTTTCTTGTCAAGGAGATAGTTGGGACGGTTCAAATAAAAATGTTCATTTTATGCAGTGTGCAATTGCAGGAATTGGAGCGCAGTGGATTCAAAGATATATGAATGATGAAGAAGTAAAAAACTTCGGAGTATTCAATATTTAATGTAATGATTAATAAGGTGATAAATATATGACTAATATAGAGAGAGAAGATATGAGTGATTTTGACAACCAATATAAATTGGGAATAGTTTCTCATTGGGAACTGAATAAAAAAATAGATGATGGTTTTCTAAATGAAATTTGGGAGGCTTCTACTAAGATTCTACCTAATTTAGAAGTCCAAGTTGTGATTGATGCTAACGATAAACTACACATTAGTAGTGGTAGTGGTTCTTATGTTGATTTTGAAATAGACCCTACAGGAATGAAATTACCTATTAGGTGTTGGATTCACACACACCCATTCGGTAAAGCATACTGGAGTGGTATAGATTGGAGAACAATTGATACATGGCGACCTATGATGAAGAAAGCAATAGTTCTAGGGAATAACGAAAGAGGTATTTGGTATAATACTTTGAAAGGAAGGAATTGGATTTGGGAAAATAGTGAGGGTGTTCAGAAGATGAATAATTCTATGTATGCTCCTAAAATTTGTCCGGAGTGCATTGATAATGAAAGGTTGTTAGAATTGCTTTTGGATTTTAGTTGGTTAGAGTTTAGACATTTAGATAGGGCAAAGGAACTACTAGAGAATGAACTATATGCCGATTCGGAGGGAAAATTAAATGACTAAGATGGCTATGAAATATATCCTAGAAGTGACTAGTATAGGAGAAGAAATTACTACCGCTATAGTCCAAGAAAGGATGAGTAAAATTACTCACAGCGATAATAAATTGCGTTTGATAAAACACATACCTACAATTCAAACGACAGCGCAACTGATTACAAGGTCTAAGCATTTTGAAAAAACAGAAAGGCAAGAGAAACCTAAAGTTTGGAGGCGTATTAAATGATACAATGGACTATTAGAAAAACTATTTCTCTAATGGGAAAGGTATATGTTTTCTTAGATAAATTTCTAAAACATGAAAATGGCAGTATTCTAGGAACAGAAATAGATGATGATTTTGAAGAAATGTCTAGAAAACAATTATGTTCTTACATAGAAGCAAAATTCGGATGGGAAGAAAATGCCTTTTGGAATTTAGAATCAACGCAGAAAATTAGGCTGTGCTGTCAAATTGCTAGAAATAATAAGTTCAAGGGTGTTAAAAAATGAGATGCAGAAATTGTAGGAGGAAGGCAGTATTACACCCAATAAAAGAAGTATGCCACCCCTGCTATCTCACAATGAATAAAAGAAAGGAGAAGATAAAATGAAAACTATAGGAAAGTGGATTGCGTTTCTACCATTAATAGAAGAAAGCGCAAGTGGAATAAAAAGCGAAAGTTTGGATAAAGGAACTGTTATATGCAAATATGAAGGTCGGAGTTTCAGACATGCGCAAAATAGTATAAAAGAGAGTGAAATAAACCTCGGTGACAAAATACACTTTGATATCAATAAAGTTGCCTACAAAAGTAGCGACTATTGGATTATTGATATAGATTATATTTACGGGGTGATTGAATGATTTTGTTTGGAGAAGAAGTAAAAGAAAAACTACTAGAAGGAATTAATTTAGTTGCTAATACAGTAAGGCCAACATTGGGACCCCAAGCACATAATGTAATATTACAAGGTAGTCCTCCAATTATTATTAACGACGGAGTTACTATTGCTAAGTATGTTTCTCATCCAGACCCATATGTTACTATGGGAATTAAATTAGTGCAAAATATTGCGGCTAAGGCTCAATCAAATACTGGAGATGGAACTACTACAGCGTGTTTAATTGCGGCAGGATTATGTAATGGATTAGCCAAATACTCAATTAGTGATGTGCATTCAGTTAAAAAAGATTTAGAAAAAATTAGGGATTCTGTATTAAATTCTTTAGCAGAACAAACTAGACAAATTAGTGATAATTTCATTACTGATATTGCTACGATTGCTTCTAATAATGATGAAGATATGGGACTACTAATTTCCCAAGTTATAGAAAAGGTTGGTCGTGATGGAATAATTACAGTTAATGAAGGAAATCAATTAGATACTACCTTTGAACTAACAGATGGTTTAGAAATAGATGAGGGATATTTTAGTCATTTGATGGCAAACGACCCATCGGGAATTTGTGAATTAACAAATCCAGTTATTTTGGCAACCAATAAACATTTGATTAATTTTGCAGATATGCTTCCTGCACTAGAACTGGCTTCTAGTAAAGGTAGACCCATTCTTATTTTTGCGAAAGCAATACAGGGTTCAGCATTAAACAATACAGTAATGAATATTGTAGACGGCAGAATACAAGCATGTATTGTAAAAGCACCTAATTTTGGTGATGCTCAATTAGATGAGTTAGGGGATATTGTAGCCTTAATGGGTGGCAAATTATTCAGTGATGAAAATAATGATGATGTTACTACTGTTTCATTTGAAGATTTTGGAACTTGTGAAAAAGCAATCATTACTTCTGCTTCTACTACATTAGTTGGTGGGGAGGGTGATGTAAGAGATAGGGTGTCTTCTCTGAAATTAAGATATGAAGAAGCCGACTCTAATTATGATAAATCTAGACTACAGAAAAGAATGAGTAGACTCCAAGGTGGAGTAGCAGTAATTACTGTTGGTGCGGGTTCTAGCATAGAAATGAGAGAAACTAAAGAAAGATTGGATGATGCGATTAATGCAACAAAGGCCGCTCTATCGGGAGGTATTATTGTAGGAGGCGGATTAGGTCTTGCTAATGCAACTACTGTTCTAGATGGGGGTATTAATCCACAAATGGAAATGATTGTTACAGATGCTTTACTACAGCCAATCAAATATCTTTCAGAAAATCATTCTCTTGATGAAATTGAATTAGGTTTGGAAAACACTAGAGGTTTTAATGCACTAAGTAGAGAAATAGAATGTTTATTAAACGCAGGAGTAATTGACCCTGCTAAAGTTACTATCAGTAGTTTTACTGTCGCTATGTCAATAGCAACACTATTCCTAACTACAGATGTAGCAGTATTGTTGGAGGAATAAAAATGGGATATAGACAAATGAAAAATTTAGCCTGTTATGTTGCTACCAATCTCTATGATTGGGATAAGCAAGACATAGAAGATATGGTAGAACAGGTAGGTTGTGTTGAAACCGTAGTTGATTTTCTTATAGAATATGGACACAGATTTGGTCTTGAAATGCAAGATAAAATTGAATGGGCTGAAAATGCAGAAGAGGAATGAATATGCTCGATGATAAAGAAATAGTAAGAATGACTATCGTTTACAAAGATGGCACAATGACTATTCTTAAAAAAGAAAAGAATGGTATGCTTAGTGTTGAGAGGAGAGAAAAATGAAACTATGTCCCGAATGCGGAAATGATTGTATAGAATATGAGTTAAGAAGATGGGGAATGTGTATTTCTTGTAGAGTTCCAGATTTAGATAGTCAAGAAACAGGTGAAGACAAATGAAAAAAAGAGCCGTCACTGTAACTTTACCAGCCCCTCATGCGGCAGAAATAAAATGCCCTATTTGCGAAGGGAATAAGTGTAAGGTTTGTAATATGACTGGCGTATTAAAAATCAAAGTAGCACCAAAGATACCTATTCAAAGAGCGCATATCATAAAATATGTCATTGAGAATATTCACGAGGTCGCTTCTGAACTTACAAGAATGTATGGTCTAACTCCAGAGATACAAACTAAAGAAATACATGAAACAGAAAATGCCCAATACGAAATTGTTCAGATTTCTAGTTTGGGTGGTGCTTGTTGGGTAGTAAATAGATTAGACCAATTAGATACACCAAGATATTTTACTTCAAGACAGGACTTAGACAAATTTAAACAAGGGTGGATGGATTGATAGAAGAAGATAAGACAGATAGTAAACCTATTAATTGGGGAATAAATGATGATGTTGGTCATATCCACACAACACAATGTTGTGGTTCAATTGTATGGATTTATACTGATTACAGAGAAGATGGGGAATTTTTAATTCCTATTTGTTTTGCTTGTAAAAGAAGAGTAACATTAGAAGGTGAAATAATTGAGTGATTTAAAATTAAAAGGAAGAATAGTTAGAGACTCTACGAATGAAATACAAATTTATTCGGGAGAATATTGGAAGAAAGAAGTAGTCGATTTTAGATGGTATCAAAATGACAAACCAACTAAAAAAGGAATAAGAATGAATTTAGAAGAAGCGAGAAGAGTGCATACTATTCTCACAAGAATTTTGAACGAGGCGGATATAGATGTGGAAATGGATTAATATTTTTAGAAAACAAGATGAATTTACTAAGTGGGCTAAAGCCCTAGAACGAAAACTGAAAGGTGAAATAAAGGAGATGTTTAGAGAAGCATGGCCTTCTGCTAGAGAATTGAATGAAACTGTTAGGGCTTCATTTATTTTCTACTGGGAATTAAGAAGTAGTGCTACACAATTACACCATGTTGCTCAACCAATGACTATTGGATATCTTGCCTATTTGGCAGATGGAGCGCAAGCAGTTAATAGAACAGATATTATAGAGATTCTAAATAATATGATTAGAAATATCCCTAGAATAAATGTAGAAATAAACAACGCCCTTATTCCTAAAGGTGAAAAGGATGAAGAAGAGTGACTATATAGAAATAGCCAATAAACTATGGTCTATTGCGATAAGGACAAATATGTCAGCAGATTTTTCTGTTAGAGAAAAAGAACTGATTAAAGAATTAATAAAAAAATGTAATGAGGTTGAAATTTATGAGATTTGCACGATTGATGGAAGCGACGGAAAAATTGAATCCGAAGCGAAAGGTAAGTTTAGTTTCCAAAGACGCTGAACTATTTGATAGGCCATTGTTATTTTCAATATTATCTATGGAATATCCTTCTAATAATATAGGAATACAAAAGGCGATTAAATGGGTTGCTTCTTCTTTAGAAATATGGGAAGATGAAATGAAGTCTGCCTATGAATCTTGGTCTGATTTAGGTGACGCTGTAAAATACTTAGACCACTCTAAATTAAATGATGAACATATAACATTAACACAACTACACAATTTGATTTCTTTAGATTGTGGAGGATTAAAGTCAGATTCTTTTAAATTAATAAAAGAGAAGTTAGGTGTAATGTCATCCTTAGAAAGAAAGTGGTTTATTCGCTATTGGTTAAAAATCCCTAGGAATGGGATTAATGAGGGGTTAGTAAAAAAGATGATTGCTAAATCTTATGGTAAGACTTTAGCAGAAGTAAAAAAGGATACTAATTTTAATTCAATATTTGATACTTGTAATTACTATGAAATGAATGAAACTCCACCAACTAATCTTACTCATGGTAGATTTGTTAAGCCAATGCTTGCCAAGGATTTACCTATGAAAGAATGGCCTAAAAATAAGATTGTAGACTACAAGTATGATGGTAATAGGTATCAGATTCACAAAGAAGGAGACAGTGTAATTATCTTTAATCGTAAAGGAAATATTGTAACTCCACAGTTTCAAGATGTTGTAGAAAGGGTTAGAGAATACCCCGTTGACCGTTGTATTCTTGATGGTGAAATATACCCGATTAAGGATGATGGTTCTCCTGCTGAACATAAACTGATGGCTACTAGAGTACATTCTAAAAACCATGAGGAAGCAAGGGAGAAAGTAAAGGTCAAATGGGTTATATTTGATTGTCTAAAATATCGAATAATAACTTTGATGGATATGCCTTATTCGCATAGACTTACTATGATGAAAGATTTACCCGACCAAGCACACAGAATGGAAGAGGGCGGTGATGTTCTAGCATTCTATAATAGAGCAATTAATGATGGCTTTGAGGGCATTATTGTTAAAGATGCTACCTTATCCTACGAAGCAGGTAAAAGAAGTAAGGGATGGGCTAAATACAAGCCTCCTAGAATAGAATTAGATGTTGCCATTATATCTGCAAGATATGGAGATGGAAAGCGTTCTAGTGTATTTGCTTCTTTCGATATCGCTGTAAAAGGAAAAAGTGGTTTTACTAATGTAGGTTCTATTGGAACAGGATTTACAGAGCAGGAACTATTGATGCTTACTAATAAATTGAGAACTACTATAGAAAAATACGATAAGGGAACTTACTATTTCTTACCGAGAGTCGTTCTAGAAGTTAGCGCAGATTTAATTACAAAAGATAGTAAAGGAAATATTGGTTTAAGATTCCCGAGGATGAAAAGAATTAGGGATGACAAATATGTTATCGATATAAATACAGAAGATGACTTAGAAAGGTGGATTTGATGTTTAGAAAATCCGTTTCCGAGTGGACTGAAAAATATGGTTCTGTAACAGTTTTTTCATATATGGTATATGGAGAATTGGATGACGAAGAAATTTCTACCCTTGGTAACGGGTTGAGCATTTTCTTAATAATGGAAGGAATTATGCCACTATTCAATATATTAGAAGAAGAAATAGATACTGAACAGGCTTTGGCTATGAATGAATATAGGGGAACTTTCATACAAATAGTCCTACCTAATTCTGTAGTTCATCTAGAGTCCTTAATAAAAACCGTAGCATCTGATTTTTTTAGAATAGTAGCATTAAAAAATAATTATATTAAAACCGAGAGAGTGATAAATAATGCATAGTAAAGATATGTTGATTGGTATTTTTATTAGTTTAGCAAATTGCGATATTCGTATAGAATCTAATTATAGAAGCAATACAGGCTACCAAGTAAAACCAAGGCTTCAACTTAGAGGAGAAATGAACTTTCTCTTAGAAGTGCAAAGAAGTCTCCTACATCATAATATTGTTTCTAAGATAAAAGAAGTCGAATCTAAAATGAGACCTAAACCAATTCTTAGAATTACAAGAGTAGCAGACTTACATAAAATATGTGAGATAATTCCTTGCGAATTATCTGATGCAAGAAATCAGTGGAATGATTTTAGAACCGTGATAAATATAATGAATAATAAAGAGCATCTAACTTTAGATGGCTTGGATAGAATACTAATAATTAAGGGTTTGATTTAATGGGACTTAAAGATATTAACAAAGACAGAACAATAGTAATTACCGGAAAACATGGAAGCGGTAAAAGTACTATGGCAAAGGAGATGTTTGAAGATGCTATCATTTATTATGGTAATGATATTGAAATACATGACATTTTTTCAATACCGAGAGAAAGAGGAATAATAATAGAAGACATACACTACAAACCGAATACAGATGAGATTCTAAATGTTCTTAGAAATTATCGTGGTAAAGTAGTAATGACTTCTCTTAATCAAAAAGATATTCCTAAGACAATTAAGAATATGGTGAAGTTCAAAAGAGCAGGTTCTAATGAATATATTAGAGAACAAATAAAAGAATTAGCACCAAGATGTGAAGAACCATTCTCTAATGAGAGAGATATGTTTTCTATAGTTTTGGAATATCTAAAAAATAGTAATAGGGATTTAGTAGTGGATTTGTTGAAGTTTAACAAACCTGCCGATACTCAAATCATGACTTGGTTAATCGAAAATATCCACCCAAATAAATTATTATTCGTTGATGGAGTAGTTAAGAGAAGATGGAGTCAAAGATATTTCTATGAGATGTTAGCATATGCTTACAATGGAAAAAACTATTCAAGACCATCTTTTCCAAAGAGAGGAACTTATTCTAAGATACCTTATCTTTGTAGAAGATTAAAAGTTAGAGATGAAAGATTGCTTAGGCAATTATTGAAAGATGAAGAGTTCGCTGATTGGGCGAGAACTAAACTGAATAATTCTGAATGTAGATTATTAGGTTTAGGAGAGAAAAAGAGAAAGAAAAGAAAACCAAAAATAAAAATGAATAAATTGAGTGATTATTATGAAAAGTGAAAAATTAGTAGAAAAAGCAAAACTAGCACAAGAACTTGAGGATTTAGTTAAACTAGCAAATGAGGCAGAAATGGCAGTAAGTCATCTTCTTGAAGAAATGAAGGAATATAATTTCCAAGAACCTCATGGTTGGTTAAGCAGTATTGTTTACGAACTTAGAAACGAAATAGAAAATAAATTGGAGGAATTATAATGTTATGGACAGAAAAATATAGGCCGGAGTTTTTGCATCAAATAAAAGGACAAGAACACTTTGTTATGGATGCTGAAAATTGGATAGAATTACAAAATATGCCTAATGTATTATTTTACGGTGTAAGTGGAACAGGTAAAACTGCTTCCGGATTAGCCCTTACAAGAAGTATATTAGGAGAAGATGCCTTAGATAATTTCTTTGAAATTAATGCTTCTGATGATAGAAAGTTAGAAACAGTTAGAACTAGAATAAAAGAAATCGCTCAAAGCGGAGGATTAGGTGGAGTTCCTTTTAGAATAATCTTATTGGATGAAATGGATGGAATGACTACCGATGCACAAAACGCACTAAAGAGAATAATGGAAAGGTATGCAAATAATGTAAGATTTATTATTACTTGTAATGATAGAACTAAGATTATTTTTGCCCTACAAAGTAGATGTGCAAACTATCATTTCAAACCTCTGTCATACAATGTAATTTTAGATGTACTGAATGACATTCTTTCAAAGGAAGGACATGCAGATAGATTCAGTGAGTTGGAAATGTTAGCCTTTATTAAGGCATATGAGGGTGATTTAAGGAGGACGATAACCGAACTTCAAGCGGCTGTCTCCTCCGACAAACCGTTATCGATTCAAGTGCAATCCGGACTAAAAGATTATGAAAATATTATGAATGAAATACTAAATAAAAATACAAAAGTCTTATCTCAATTACACAGCCTTCTTTATGATGGAAAGACCATCAAAGATATTTGTTTGGGATTACACGATGTTATAATTGAAGCAGAATTAGATAGCAGTTTAAAATACAAATTATTACGAGTAATAGGAGAAAGTGAATGGCGTTCCACTACTATGACACCGAGAGTTTTACTCTCATGGATGGTAGGGCAATTGATATGAAAAAAATGGAAGTGAAAAAATGGATGAAAAAATAAAAGCAGAAGTAGAACAAGGAGCAAACCTTCTAGGTCTTAGCGTTGAAGATGCTATGGCAAAGTATGAAGGAATTTGTAAAGAAACAGGAATAGAATTGTCAAGTCCTATTGGACTTGCACAGTGGAGAAGTTATGTTGCTAACGCAAGAAGGCAAAATAGCAGTTCTTCTAACAGTGGAAGCAATTCTCTTTCAAAGAAAGCCTTCGGGTTTTTCGTTTCTCTAGAATCTCCTAGGGATACTATGGTATGGAATAGAAACAAAGCAAAGGAAGAATATGGTAGAAATGCTGATGCTGCTTTAGAAGCAGGTCTTATTGCTACAGCAGAACAAACAAACGATGGCTCTTGGAAAGTTCTAAGAGTTCATGAGGGAGAATATCAAGAAAGGATAGTAAATAATCTCCCCGAAGGAGCAGAAGAAATAGATGGAAATATGATTATTCCGTTGGATGCTACTAAGAATTATCCTAGTGGTGCAGTAAACAGAAATTATGGGAAGCCTCTTCCTGCTAATGAGTTTAGAAGAACAGGAGTATTTTATGGAATGGTTGGGGATGATACAGAAATGAAATCCTACAACTTCTCATACAAGAAAAAGGGCTGTATTGATTTCGCCCCTAATTGTTTTGAGTTCTTACATATGTCCGTAATTAAAAATGAAAACAGTCAAGATATCTACGGTTATACGCAAGTAACTCTCAATAGTTTAGTTATGAATAGTAGCCTAGACCCAGAGAATGAAGAGTATAGAGATATGAGCAACTATAACTTTGTAGAAGTTCTTACAGAAGTATATTCTTCTAAGATTACTGAATTAGTAGATATTGATAGAATGCATAATAATAATTCTATGCTTCCAGTAAAGGAAAGATATGTAATTACTGACGGTACAGTTTGTAATATGAACATGACTCCTTATGGAAATGGAAATCGTGTAATTAATATTACAGATTTAAATGCAGAGTTTGACTACGAAAACGGAAATAATATGACTACTTGCTGGACTCCAGAACATATCAATATTGATTTTGGTATCGGCAGTAATGTAATTGTTATTGGTAGAACTTCTCAAAGACAAACAGAAGAAGGACTACAGCCTATTACTATAAATGTCTCCGGACTACTTGTAGTAGAAAGAGTAGGTTCTCCTGTAGAAATAGAAGCAATCGAAGAAACAGACGACGATTGGTT
>CEPF01005796.1_pt1 | contig 16218 bp, 26 predicted proteins | sample 530441 | NCBI WGS metagenome assembly CEPF01 (sample SAMEA2620094, study PRJEB7988) | marine metagenome | biome: marine biome (ENVO:00000447); feature: deep chlorophyll maximum layer (ENVO:xxxxxxxx); material: "saline water (ENVO:00002010), including plankton (ENVO:xxxxxxxx)" | depth 25 m
TGTTCTCCTTACAATTATTAGTGCAAGAATGGTCTGCCGTGGCGGACCTAGCCACTGTTTTTTATCTTGCACTAATTTATTTTCAGAACTGAGGCAACTATACTTCACTATTCAGGCTTCCATGGACCTTATATAAGACTCGCCTATTTTGAAGTATTTACTGGAGCTCTTCCATGTATCTTAGGCTGATTATTAGATAACCATTTAACTATCACTTCGGCAATGGCCAGATAGCACCTTAGTTGCCTCTATTCTGATTTAAGTCACTCAGGAACTTGTTCAATACAAGGAACTGTAATGTGACTATTATTGCACTGCAACTATCGTCGTCTTACGTGCGCTACGCAATCACCAGGAATATCCTGGTTGATTATATTTCATTTGGTCGTTTACCGACTTTCATCATCCAAGGTTCTAATGACATATGCAATAACCAGTCTGACATTGAAATAAGCTTACCTATGTCTTCTACGACATGTTGTTCGCCTATTTGTCTTACTGGTACTTTTCTGCCATCAGAATTGGTGATGTATTTACCAAATACGTCAATACACCAACCAATACCTTCTGTATGATGTCTCATTGATCTGTGAGTTGGTAGTGAACAACCACGCTTAGAATCATCAAACCAATGATGAATCTTAATGTAGTCGTCTACTGTACCGCCCCACTTCTTTACACTGCTTTTACTATGATAAAGAGGATCCATTACTCTACCTCCTCAGTTTTACGCTCTACTTTTTCGTTAAGCATATCTGTAATAAAATCGTGTAGTTGTTTTAGTTTTGGCTGATCTTTCTTCAAAGAAATATCTAATTCAACATCTTCATAAGACTTTTTCTTAGGAAATATATCCTTTAAAAATCCTTGAAATCTTTTTGAAAGTGTTTCATCTAATATTACTTCTGTCTTTTCAGACTCTTGAACCATTACATTTGTTTCTTGGTTAACATTAAGTTTAACTTTGCCATTATCAAACTCTACTTTAAAGTAGTTTTGGCTACCGTGATTGTTTTGCCAACCAGGATGCAACATTTGATAAAATGCTTCATCAACATTTTCCCATTCATCTTTGCGTACTCTTGGATACATTAATTGTAAAATTCTTGTATCAAAGTGTGTAAACTCATCATATACATATGATTGTGTTCTACGCAATGTAATGCCACGTTCACCACTACCAGGTACGGTTGTGATTTCATGTATTGACCATCCTAAATCTAAAACGCTTTGAACAACGCCATTAGACCAATCTTCTAGATCCATAGTAGCAAACGCCTCTGGTTCCATATCTATAAGATATTGTTTGCGTTCTTCTATGTGCTTTCTTAGTGATCTTGTATGTTCGTCAGATTCCCATAACGAATAGTTGATTACGGTTTCTGGATTTACGTTTTCACCGTGATGTGTGTGCATATAAAAATGTCTCATTATATGCGATGGATGTATTTGTGCACCATTTTCATCACGAAGTTCTACATTTTCTAAACAACCGTCATCACCATATCCGTTGTATTCAAGCTTGATACTTTTGATATTAGTATGTTCCATAATTGATTTAAACTTTTCGTGTAAGTCAATTTTAGTTGCATAGTTTCTAAACATATCTTGTATACTACTAAGTTGGCTCCAACCATAACCGTGCACTTTTATTGGTGAACCGTCTTTGTTTGAACCAAGCGTTTTATTCATAGCTTTACCAAACTTAATTTTAAGGTTTGTAAAGTTTACATCATTAAAGCTCATTATTGTCTCCTCTTTGTTTTATTCTGTAACTCAATTAACATTGCTGCAAGATATACTATCATATCTAACGCCTCTTCAATAGCATCTTGCAAGTGATCTCTTGTACCGTCTAATGGTACTTCTTCTCCGTGCTCTATAGCACCGTGTCGAAGTCTTTCTCTTATTAGTTCAAGTATTGTTTCGTTATTACTTTTTTTAATACCTAACCAATGTAATATTTTTTTAAACATTTTATTTCCCTTTTAGTTTATTTTATAGCCAAGTGTATACGCCAACCAGCTTTTTATTGTATACATTTGCCTAGGCTTCAGGCTATCGTAGATAACTTGGCTATAAAATATAATCGCATATAGCGGCAAGAGAGAACCGCTATACACTATCTTGTTCATCTATTGATTTCCCAAGAATAAAAAGAAGGCTCTATTTCGCCTTTGTTACCTTCCTTTTTTAAACTTGGTTTTTCACTCTCTTGGACATCGTTCATCACTGATCTTGATAGCATACTTAAACTATCATCACAACATTCTTCTTTGATTACAAAGTTGTATTGTTGTTTTTCATAGTTATATTCACTTTCTGCTATCGTTACTCTACATGCTGAACATACTACTCTTAATGGTTCTTTTTTCATTTGTTCACCACATTGTAGTATATTGCCCACATCAAAGGTTTTGACATTTTCTTGCACACTACATTTAACGCTGGATCGTATGCGTTATCTGCTCTCTTTTGTAATGGTTTCAAATCAATGTTGTATTGATGTTTAAACCAGTCACTAAATAGTGTAGAATGCTGCAACCTTGTGTGGTATATTGCTTTCTTAGTCATCTTTTAGCACCTTTATATTTACGGTTTTTGACTTAACATTGACAAAAGTTTCTACTACTTCAGTAAATGGTTCAAAGTATTCTACATCTGAATCATCAAAGGTTAGATTTATGTCAATGTTCTTTGGCAATGGTACATGTTTCTTTCTTGGTTTTTTATCGTCTTTTTTACCAGTCATAGAATAACTGCTTTCTAAGACGCTCTAAACTATCATAAATAACTTCTGCTATTTTTAGCACAAGCATTATGCTAATGAAGAAGAAAAACCATAAAGACAAGTCTAATGCTATTGAAGATATGGTATTCATATACTCTGCTGTAAACATAGAGTATTTCGTATCAAATCGTACAAATAGTACTATACTTGTTACTACTGTTGCTATACTAAGTATAATATACTTTAGTACATTTATTAGGTAATTGTTAATGCAAGCGTATGCAAATCCAGCGTCCTTACCTTTGTACGCTGTTTTTATTTTCATAGCATATCGCTTTATGTATTTAACGGGCATTTTTGCACCTCTCTTATTGTTAATAAAAAGCTTTGCCGACTAACATTGTGGATTAACTGATATAGGGTATATTGATATGATGTTGTGATCTGTTTTGATATTAGTCGGCATAAGTTATAATAATTATTTCTTATACCAATGGCAAGTCGTTTTTCCATACGGCAATTCTAATGATTTAAAAAGCTCTTCGATGCGATAGCACCGATGGTTGCACTATGGTACCAACATTTCTGCTGATACCATAGTACTGTTAGATTAACGATAATTATTCTTCATCATCATATTCTAACTCGCCAACATTATCGTTAGCTGGTTGGACATATAAGGTAATCAGGTTAACTGATTCGTCCTTATTATATGGATAAGACTGATACTCAATCTTATTACCGTCGCCGTCCTCGGTGATAACTTGCAAATTCTTTAGTGCAAGGTATTTCTCTAAGGATGGACGGAATGTTGCACTCGTCCAACTGTCGGATCGTAGGGTTATCAGATAGATAAATCTATACTTCTTATCAGAATATAGTTCATTCTGGGATTGAAGTGTTTTACCGCTGATAGAACCTAATGTGACATTCTCAGCAAGTTTATTGCGAACACTATCTTTCTTACAAGTAGTAGTGGTTGGACGCATCTTAGTGTTTACTAAGTAATCCTTGATTGAGATGTCACGACTATTAAGCATAGTCCATGCATCTTTTAACGCTATTTTATTAGACATTGTTAACTCTCTTTCTTTTTGTTTTATTATTATTAGGGGACGCAGTCCCCGAGGGTGCAGCTACGCCCGTTAAGCAAATATTGACTTGGAATATTCAAACGAATATTTTCAACGATATTGAATATGAAAAGTCAATATTTGTAGGGTGTAGGTGTTATATATACTACGCACACGCAATCTAGGGCAATTTTTTAAAATGATTGCAAGGTAGCTAAAAAAATGATTAAGTTAAAATATGAAACAGGTAAAAAAACTAATTACGTTTCTTAAAAAGAATAAAGTAATGGAAAGATATAATAAAGACAAAAATAAATGGGAAGAGGTTGAATTAGATCTAGGAGATGAGGAAACCTTTGGTTTAGTACAAACAATGTCTGCTGAATTGGATATTATGGTTACTATAGAAGAAATGGAATTAGGAATTAAGCCTAACAAGAATAAGATGAACTAGTGCAAGGTATAAACGTATATATATACGTATATATAAATGTACATTTATACATACATTTATGTATTGCTATATTATAAACGTTTATGATAAACGTATGAAGCAAAAAAAGAATAAACCGACTTTGAAAGAAGTTGTAGGATTAATAGGAATACTAGCCAATCAAGTAGAGCAGTTGAAGATGCAAATTTGGAACGGCGATAGGGCCCTTGATCTATATTTAGAGATGAAAGGCGATAAAGAAGACTTTAAAAAATTTTTGGAAGAAAAATTCCCTATAGATGATAAAGATAACAAAAAGACTGAAGAAAAATAATTTTCAGCCAAAAGAATACGTAGTGTATACTACCAAAGACAAAAGTATACCAGAGTATGTACATTGGCAAGAATGCGATGTAGACGATTGGGGAATTAGCGATGATGGATACATTAGTAAGTGTATTTATCGCAATGTGTACAAAAAAGGGACGCTAGTGACATTTCCGTACGGTAGGCAATGGTTAGGTAGCAAAAGACGTTTAGAATTTGAACCACACTGGCATTCTGGCAATTTAAACAACGTTTCTACAAAACCGTACAGTGAAATAGAAACACGCTCTAAAAGAGCAGGGTTAGCAGTAGATGCATTTATTGCATATAAGGTAGCGGGGGAAAAACCTGATATGGAACAGATTGGTAAGATATATAGACCAGATCAAGCAGAACCGCATATAGCTGCAAAAAGATTATTTAAGCTGAAGGAGACAAAGCAAATGATAAAAGATAAGTTACAAGAAGTGTTAACTGAAAAAGGTATAGATGAAGGATATGTATTAGATGTGATGAAAGACGCAGTTACTGTAGCACAAATGAAAGAAGATCCAGGAAATATGATACGTGCAGCAGATAAGTTGTCTGAGTTTTTAGATATGAAACCACAGAAGACTCAACAAACAGAAACTTTAGAAATGGATATAAGCCATCAAATATCAAATCAGTTTGAAACGCAAAAGAAAAAGTTGAAAGCTACACAAACTAGAGAGATAGGCGATGGAGAAGAAGATAATACTAAAAGGTAAAGAGGATAATATCTTAGTATTTTTAGCTACAATGGTACAAGTAGCAAAAGATATGGATTTAGAATTTACTATTATTATAGATGAAAAATAAAAAACAAAGTATTATACAAGAGATGCAACAAGATATGTTGTTATTTGGTAGAATGGTAATGCCTAATATGTTTAGTAGTGAGTCTCCTCCATTCCATTACGATCTTACAGAACATTTATTAGACAAGGAACGCAAACAAATAAATATTATAGCTCCACGTGGACACGCTAAGTCGTCAGTAGTTGCTGGTATTTATCCCTTGTTTCATTTAATGTTTGACGAAGGTGTAAAGGTTATTGTTCTAGTATCTAGGACACAATCACACGCTACTAAACTATTAGGTACTATAAAAGATGTATTAGACTATTCTCAAGAGTTTAGATACTTCTTTGGTTATTGGGGAATGCAATCAGCACGTAAATGGACAAACACGGAAATAGAATTAAAAGATGGTAGCGTTATTATTTGTAAAGGTACAGGACAACAGATACGTGGTATTAAACACGGAAATCAACGACCTACTCTTTTAATATTAGATGATCCAGAAGATGAAAACAATACCAAGACCGCAGAAGCTATGGAATATAACTTACGTTGGTTGTTGCAATCTGGTGTTCCGTCCTTGGACCCGTTATCTGGAAGAATTTGTGTTATTGGTACTCCGCAGCACGAACGTTGTATGGTAGAAACATTAAAAGATATGAAAGGTTGGAAGACTTTAGAGTTTAGACCAGATCTTGAAAAGAAAGTTGCTTTGTGGGATGAAGTATGGCCTGTAGAAAAATTAATACAGAAAAAAGAAGAATTAGATAGTATTAATAGACTTTCTGTGTTTTATAGAGAATATCTATGTCAAATAGTAGGTGACGAAGATAATTTATTTAAAAAAGAAGATATACAGTATTATGATGGTTATATAGAGCAGGACGAAGCAGGATTGTCGACTCTTGTCCTGACGAGCCTAAATGGTGAGGAAGTAGACGAGAGAAGACCTGTAAACGTGTTTACTGGTGTCGATCCTGCATCTAGTACGAAAAAAACTGCAGACTTTTCTGTAATTTTTAATATAGCCATAGATGATAACAATAATAGATTTGTTTTGCCTTACTATAGGAAAAGAGCTAAACCGTTATCATTAGCAGATGCTATTATACGTAATTTTAAAAATTATCGTAGTTCTAAAACAAGAATAGAGTCTGTAGGTTATCAGGAGATGCTAAGGCAATACATTAAAGAAGAATCTGAAAAACTTGGATTGTTTATCCCTGGACTTGAAATAAAAGAAAACCCTAGAACTAGAAAATCATACAGATTAGAAAGCTTACAACCATTGTTTGCTAATAGAAAAGTCTACATTAACAAAAATATGCAAGCATTAGAAGATGAGCTGTTATTATACCCTCGTGGTAAACACGATGACTTGTTAGACGGATTCTTTTATGCTAACAAGAATTCTTATAGACCATCACATAGTTTTACATCTTCGGTACCAAAAAAAGACACTTTTTACCATTCTCCTCAAAAAAGTTGGAAAATTAACTAATATTCCTTGACTTTTCTCGATTTTATCTTATAAGTTAATATAAGGTGCAAATAGATTTATTAAAGTATATGTTTAAGAAAGGTAGCTATGTGGAGCTGCTAGACAAACATACAACAATAGAAGTACCAAAAGGATATAAGGTAATAGATGCCAGACAGCGTAAAAAAAACAAAGAGAAAACAAAGAAGTCAGAACTATAATGATCTGATTGATGTGTTTGGTTATATTCCTGGAAGACTTAATAAAGAGTCTGGGGAGATAGCTGATGAAGTACAAGAGTCTTTAGAACTTTTAGACGAGTACAATAATTTGCGTGAAATCTGGGCTGTAAAGTTCCAAGAAGCATTAGAGTTTAGAGCTGGAGCACAATGGTCTCAAGAAGAACGTGATGTTCTAGAACAACGTGGACAAGCACCTATTGTAGTAAATCGTATACATCCTATTGTAGAAACTGCAAAATCTTTACTTACTTACAATTCTCCTGAGTTTCGTTCTAGTGCTAGAGAAGACTCTGATAGAGATACTGCAAAAGTATTTTCTGATTTATTTGCCTGGATGTGGGATCAATCATCTGGTAATGAAGAATTGAAAAAAATTGTAGACGATTACTATGTCGGTGGTATGGGCGTAATGCACATTTATCAAGATCCTATGGCTGATTTAGGTAAAGGTGAAGTATTTTTAAAATCTATTAATCCATTAGATGTATATATAGATCCAAATGCAAAAGATGTATATGCACGTGATGCTGCTCACATATTAGTAGTGAAGTATATTACTGACGAACAAGCAATGCAATTATATCCAGATTTTATGGACATTATAGAAGATTCTGATAGTGCTATTGATAATGATGAAGAAATACCAGCAACAGACTTAGCTGCTACTGAAGGTCAAATATTTAATACTGATGAAGATACAAATTATCATACTAAAAGAAAGTATATAGAACGTTACACAAAAGAAATGCATACTTATTATAGTATTTATGAACCTTTCTCTCAGAAAGAATATTTGTTTAATGCTGATGAATATGCAGAGTATAAAAAAACTTATTATATGCGTTTAACTAAAGCAACGGGCGAAGAAGTTTATATTTCTGATGAAGACGCAAAAGAAGAATTATTAAAAGTTATAGAAGAGTTTGGTCCAATATTTCATTTTGAATTACCTGATCCTGAGATAGATGATAAAGGTAATCTTATTCCGCAACCTCCTGTAAAGGTAAAAGGAATGGAAGGACCAGATGCTATACCTGGAAGTACTACAGTTATTACACCATTAACTGCAGAGGAAATGATAGGTATGGAAAATATTATGATGAATAAAATTGAAAAGTGTTGCGTAAAATTAACAGCAACAGTTGGTAACAATGTTTTATATACTAGAATACTACCAACAGAAGAATATCCTATTGTACCATTAATGAACGTACATCACAGAAATCCTTATCCAGAGTCTGATGTTAGACTATATAGACCGCTGCAAGAATACATAAATAAAATACGTTCATTAATTATTGCACACGCAAGTACAAGTACAAATGTAAAACTATTGATTCCTCGTGGCTCAGCAGATCTTCGTCAAATCGAAGAAGAATGGAGTAGAGCAGGTACCAGTGTTATTGAGTTCGATGCTGAGCTAGGTGCACCTATTGTTGCTGGTCCTGTGCCATTACCAAATGAATTGTATAAAAATGAAGCAGACGCTAAATACGATCTTGAATACGGATTTGGTATTTTTGAACTTATGCAAGGTAGTGGTATGAACTCTCCGTCAACTTATAGAGGAACACTTGTCGTTGATGAGTTTGGTCAACGAAGAATTAAATCTCGCAGAGATGATATAGAAAACTTTTTAAATCAATGTGCAAAAGTTGCTGTACCTTTAATGCAGCAAATATACACAGAAGAAAAGGTAATTAGATTAGTACAACCAAATGGATTGGAAAAAGAAGAACGCTTTAACTTTTTTAAAGAAATGGACAATGGCGATGTTATGAGATTTCATGATGTAACCATAGGAAGATATGATGTTAAAGTAGTCTCTGGCTCTACATTACCAACAAATAGAATGGCTATGCTAAATACATATATGCAAATGTATCAAGCTGGATTGATTGATCAAGTAGAAGTCTTGAAGAAATCTGAACTAGTGGATATAGATGGAGTATTAGCAAGAAGTGGTCAAGCAAGACAAATGGCACAACAAATGCAAATGTTGCAAGAAGAATTAAAGAAAGTCAAAGGTGACTTACAAACTGCTACACGTGAAGAGCTACACGCTAAGAAACGTTTAGAAGTAGAAAAATTTAGTTCCGATTTAGATAAAATATCTAATAGGGCTGAATCTGCTACTCAGCTTTACAAGGCTAGAATAGCAGACGTTGAAAACAATCTAATGAACTCTGTTGGCTCCGTAGAGAAAGAACTAGCTGAAGAGCTAGATCAGGAACCTCAACTAGGAGAGATGGAGAGTTAGGAGGATAATATGAGTAACGAAAATGAGATGCTAAACACAGAACAATCAGTAGATCCACTTACAACTGCTAGTGTACCTACTGGTGATGATGACATTTTTAAGGAAGTATTTGGAGTAGACACCGACCAATTTGTAGCTAAAGTTGGCGAAGAAGTTCAAGAAACCTCTACAAATGAACCATCTGAAGTATCTGATGTTAGTAATCCAAAGGAAAGTCCTGACCAATTTCAATATTGGCAGAGTCAAGCAGATAAAAAAGCTGCTGAAGTTGAAGCGTTGAAAAAGGAAGTAGAAGCTCTTAAGTCGAAAGAAACTTCTGCACCAGAACAACCTCAACCTGCAGTTGAGTCTCAGGAAATAGTTAGACCTATTAAACCTGTTAGACCGTCTGGTTTTGATAATTCCGAAGCACTAACTGATCCTGATAGTAAATCTGCAAAATATCTTGCAGCAAAGGAACAGTATTTAGACGATATGACTGAATACTTAATGTCTCAGGAAGAAAAACGTAATCAACTTACAGAACAACAGCTGGCACAGCAACAAAAGTTGCAGTCACAAAATCAATTGTTGTCTGATTTACAAACTGGATACGGATATACTCCTGAAGAAGCTAATGACTTTTTAGATAAAATGTCTAAGCCTGAGTCGTTGTCGCTAGATAACTTAGTTAAATTACATAAGTCTTTATCATCAAGAGAAAGTGAAAACATCCCGATGACACAACCTAATGTAATTGATCCAAGACAAAGTGAAATGGCACAAAGACAACAGAAGTTAGCAATTCCTAAACCTATCACGACACAAGCTGGTGCTAGTAAGCAGTCATCTAAAAGTATAGAAGATCAAATGATGGATTCTATGGTTGCAAACTATAAGAAAAAGAATCCATTTTAATTAAGGAGAAAATAAGATGGCGATTTATAGCATAAATCCAGGAGATGCACAGGGCTCTTTAGCTTCAACAAGTATTAATGATTCTAGAAGAATCTTTAACTTTGGAGAGAGAGTAGCTGAGCTTGCACCTCAACAATCACCTTTTCTTACTTATTTATCAAAAGTTTCAAATAAGCCTACAGATGATCCTGTATTTAAATTTTTGGAACAAAGACATCAATATCAAAGAAGAAACTTCCAGATTCAAGCTGCTAAATCTACTGCCGCTTATAGTAGTGGTTTTGACGTAGCAACTTCTTTGGAACTTGATGCTGATGTATTATATGATAAATATGGAAGAGAAGTATCAACAGCAACAGCACCTGAGTTTTTACTCAAAGATCAAATCGTAGCTATCGAATGTGAATACGATGCTAACGGACAAGATGCTGGTGCGGGCAGTGAAACAGCTGCTATTGCTTATTATAAGTTAGACGCTGATCCAGCAAAAGTAGATCCCGTTAATAACGTGAACACTGCTGCTAGATTAGATATGACTTTTTTAAGAGTAAACTATAAACCTACTGGTTCTAACGGACAAACAGCAACAAACGCAGGACAAATTTCACCTGCTAATGCTTCTAAGTTACACTTTAGAGAAAATGCAGATGCACAAGTAGTTGGTTCAGCTTTTGCTGAAGGTTCTGCAGATCCAGAAGGTTGGAGAGACGAGTTCTACAACAGAGAAGGATACACACAAATCTTTAAGACTAGTGTGCCTCTATTCTCTGGTACAGCATTAGCTACTCGTTATCGTGGACTATCTAACGAATACATGAGAGTATATCAAGAAAAACTTATGGAACATAAGATGGATCTTGAGCACGCTATGTTATTCGGTATTGGTTCTGACGATAGCACAGCTACTGGACCAGTACGTAGAACTTGGGGTATTGTACCTTTCACAGAACAATATGGTAAAGTAAAGATGCTTGATTATCAAAATGCATCATACGATACTTTTGTAGACACAATGCAAGATATATTTAGCGCAGAATCTGGAAACAGTGGCGAAAAACTTGTATTAGCTTCAAGAAGTGTTATATCATATTTCAATAAACTTGGCGGTTCTTCATTCCTAGGTAATACTATGGCATTGAACTCACAAGTTGGTAGTGGTTTAGACATCCAAAATGTACAAGGTGCATTTGGACACAACGTTACAAGAATTAGTACCATTTATGGTAACTTAAATCTTGTTATGGAACCACTATTTAGAGGTGCGTACGAAAATACTGCTATTATGATTGATTTAAATAACGTAGCATACAGACCATTAGTTGGTAATGGAGTATCAAGAGATACACAAATTATTACTAATGTACAAGATCAGGATATTGATGGAAGAAAAGACATGATTCTTACAGAAGCAGGTCTAGAAATTTCATTACCTGAGACACACACTGTACTACAGTTCTTTAATCCAGCTTAATAGTTAAATGAACGATGAGGGGGGTTGAAATATACTCCCCTCTAAAAAAAAGGGGACCAATATGGCACAACAAAAAATAGAATTTCCAAAAGAGGGACAAGTAATGTCTCCATTACAAAAAGCTAGAAAAAGTAAAGCAGCAGCTATTAAACCTGTAATTGTTAAAAGTATGGGTAAATTTAGCGGAGCAGGTAGAGGTATGGGCAGAATGCTTGTTGGCGGTGCAGTAGCAGCTGGCGTAGTAGCTGGAGTTGGAATACTTGCTAATAGAAGAAAAAAGAAAGAGAAGTAGTTATGAGCGTAGCAATTAGAAAACTAGGCAAAGCAGCTAAAAAAAGACTAAAAAGATATAACAAGGCACAGGATGTTATGTATTTTCATAATCAAGTAGGAGATCTTCCTATGGAAGCTTTTGCAAATCCTCCTAAAATGGATTTAGATCTAGCTGAAAACATATACTTTGCAGGAGGCAAAAGAGTTTCTGGCGTTTTAAATAAACCTAAAACTAGAAAAAGACGTAAAAAAGGTAGAGGTTCTTTACCTCTAAGAAAATAATGAGTATGGTTACTAGACTTACTAGAGCAGCTAAACAATTAAAGTCTCTAGGTAAAAAGAAAAAAGATGGAGGATTGTTTAATAATCCAGATCTTGAAACATTTCGTAATCATGCTGTAATATTAAGTGAAACTAAAAAAGCAGGAACTAGACAAAAGTTGTACAATGAAACTGGTATGACAAGTGCTTGGGATGAAATTAAAAGAAGAACTAAAAAGGTTAAGTAATGAGTTTACAAAGTGATATAGAAGCAATAACTGGTAGTGTGTCTAATATGACATCAGAAACGTTGTCGTATTGTAAAGAGGGGAATAGATATATACAAAGAATTATTGGAAAAAATCCTGCTTTATCAGAACGATTAACACAAGCACAGGATATTACAAGTAATAGTGGTTTTGCATTAACCAATGTTATTGATATTATTTCTGTTGTAAGGGAAAAAGACGATAGTAGTACAGCATCTAGACTTTGCAGAAGAATTAGTTTTTCAGATAGTTTTAACGCATTAGATACAGATAGTATATATTTTGCTACAGTAAACGATCCTAGATATTTTATAGATGGAAACACTTTAAAAGTATTACCAGAGCCAACAGCAAATCAAAAAGCAGTATTAAGACATATAACACCAAATGATAGTTTTTCATTGAGCGATAGCACTATTACTAATTTACCTAATGAATACTTTAGAGGAGTTGTTTTATATGCAGCTTTACAAGTTTTACAAAAAAAAATGAATGAAATAGATAAACCTACAGGAGCTACAAATTTAACTAATATAGACGTTAGTGGTGATGTTAATACAGAATCAGATAGAATTAATATTAACAAATGGTTTAATATAGTAGGAGATTATTTACAAGACGAAGATGTTGAGTTAGCATCTGGTTACTTGCAAAAAGTAAATACTTATTTACAAGCATATCAAACTGAGCTGCAAGCAGATTCTAGTCAGTATCAATGGTATGAAAGTCAATATTTTAAAGTATCTAGACAACTAGTAGAGTTTTTAACAATGTTCTCAGCTATGAGACTGCAACCAATAGGAGTACCAAATGAAGCTGCAGGAAATGATTGAACTAGTACAAAAACATCATCCAGATCTTGGTGATGTAGAAGTTATAAAGCTGTTAAATCAAGCATCTGATGAATTTTGTTCTAGAACATTAGTGTTAGATGAAGCTACGCAATTTAATACAGTAGCTAATCAAAGATTTTATGGATTAAAGGATTCTATCTTAGAAATAAAATCTGTAGATATGAAAGACGAAGAAGGTAACGTAAAATCAATTAAACGTCTACAAGGTAGACCAGAGTATAGGGATATAACATAATGAGCCATAGAGAAAGATTAAATGCTAGACAAACAAAGCAACACGTGTATTGGGTAGAACGTGACTCAATTGGTATTGCATTATATGATGCGAGTCAAAATGATAAAGAGTTATTTAAAAGCGTTACTGCTGTACACGAGATTACATTATTCTATCATAAAAAAGCATTACATTTTGGAGTTGATTCTAGTGGTAATTCTACATTAACAAGTACATCTTTAATGGATGAACAAAGCGAATTACCAACACAGTTTCATCAATATTTAGTTGATAAAGCTATTCAGTTAGGATATGAAACAAAACCAGATATGATTCAAATGGCACCGTATTTTGAACAAAAGTTTGAAAAAGGTATTAAAGAAGGTAAGACTTTTGCGAACAGAGGTCGCATTAGTGGTAGAAGAAGAATAGTACAGTACGATTTTTAATGGCAAATACTTGGAAAAAAGGAAATTTTGGTTTAGCTAGTTTAAGTGAAATTAATTTTTCATTTGATCAGCTTGAACAACATTTTAATGATAACACAGATGGTAATTTTACAGACTTATCACTACCAGCTGATGTGACACTTAGTAATATAAGTGATCCAAGCAGTAGCATTTATACTGATGTTACAAGAAGTGTATATACTTTTAGTAATGTAAATGCAGTAGCTAATCCTACTTATAGTGATGTAGCAAGTGTAAATGAACCAACTTATGATGATATAGGAGTGACAACATAATGGGTGGAAGTTTAACAGGACCAAACAAAATTAAAGATGTGTATAAAAAAATTGTTTTTTATGATGACAATAAATTAAAAATTGATAATGGATCTACAGATGTAGTAATTACAGAAGCAGATAACTTTAGTTCGGATATTCAAGCAGGAACAGGAATACAAACTGTTGAATCAAATGGACAAACAACAATTAGTGTGGCTGATGCAGTTATACTAGAAGGTGAAACTATAACAGGGGGACAATTCTAATGTCAAATAGAATACAAATTAAAAGATCAAACAATGCATCAAACACGCCTGGAATAAACGGTGTAGCTGCATTGGTAGCAGGAGAGTTAGCAATTAATTTTGCACAAAATGGAGGTGCAGGTAAATTATATTTTGGTAACAATTCTGGAACTACAACAGATATTACAACAGTACTAAGTGGAATTACAAGTGCACAATTAGCAGGTAGTATTGCTGACAGCAAATTGAGCACAATAAGTACAGCTAACAAAGTATCAATTTCAGCTTTAGATATAGATGGTGCAACTGCTGTATCAGGAGGAGCTGTAGCTGCAGCAGATTTAATTATTATAGATGATGGTGCTGGTGGAACAAACAGAAAAGCAACTTTAGGCAATTTAGCAACAAAATTAGGTGGTGCTGGACTAGGAGTATCTGGAGCAACATTATCTGTAGGAGTAGATGACTCTACTATAGAAATTAGTTCAGATGCATTAAAAATTAAAGACGCAGGTGTTGGAAGCAATCAAATAGCTAACGACGCAGTTGATACTCAACATCTTGCAGATGATGCAGTAGAAGGTGCACAATTAGCAGACAATGCAGTAACTACAGCTCATATACAAAACAACACAATTACTTCAGATGATTTAAAACAAACTGATGGCGGAGAAGCAGTAACTACAGCTACTATTAGAGCAGGAGCAGTTACGACAACTGAGTTAGGTGCTGATGCAGTTACAAGTGATAAAATTGGAGATGATCAGATAACAAATGACCATATTGCTGCAAACGCAGTTCAAACTGCAATGATTGCAAATAATGCGGTAACTGGAGATAAATTAGCTGATAGCATTACTATCGCACAAAATTTAACTGTAGATGGTAATCTTACAGTAGCTGGAGACACTACAACATTGAGCGTTTCAACTTTAGAAGTAGAAGATACTTTTATTGAATTGAATAAAGGAATAGCAGCAGCTGGTACTGAAGATACAGTAGATGTAGGTATTTATACTGCTTATGATACAGATTCAAGTGGAACTGATACTTTTCAGTTTACTGGATTAGGTAGAGATGCTAGTCAAGATAAATGGATACTTTTTAAAGCACTAGATACTGAACCTTCTTCTACGCCAGGAGCTATTGCAAATATGGGTACTTCAAATGGTAGAACAGGAACACTTCAAGCTAATTTAGAAGGACTATCAGGTTTTTCAAATACTATTGTAAATTATAAAATAGATTGCGGTACATTTTAGGTCAATAAATGGCTAATAAGTTACAAATAAAAAGAGGTACTAACCTCTCGAACGCTGGAACACCAGCTGAAGGTGAGTTAATATATAAAACTGATACGAAAAAATTATATGTTGGCGATGGATCTACTGCTGCTAGTAGCTTAACACCTATTGGTGGTGCATCTACATCTGGATCTAACAATCAAGTACTTACTGACAACGGTTCTGGCGGTATAACTTCTGAAGGTAATCTTACTTTTGGTGGTAGTCATTTAAAACTATTAGTAGATAGTGGAAAATATTTAGCAGGAGCTGACGAAGATGCTTACTTTATGCATTCTGGTTCTCATATGTGGCTAAATAATAGTACTGGTAATTTATATATCAGAAATCAAACT
>CEPF01026728.1_pt1 | contig 16064 bp, 7 predicted proteins | sample 530441 | NCBI WGS metagenome assembly CEPF01 (sample SAMEA2620094, study PRJEB7988) | marine metagenome | biome: marine biome (ENVO:00000447); feature: deep chlorophyll maximum layer (ENVO:xxxxxxxx); material: "saline water (ENVO:00002010), including plankton (ENVO:xxxxxxxx)" | depth 25 m
GCTCCGAATGTGTTTCCAACTATACTTACAATTTGTTGTGGAGCTACATTATTTTTTTGTAGCTGTTCTATTAGAGTTTCAGCTTCTGCTTTTTTAGTAACGGGCTCTGATTTGGGTTTAGCCTTGGGTTTAGGTTTAGAAATAACTTTTATTTTTTTTGGAGCCTGCGTCTTGTAACCTGCTAGTTTTTGTTTTAAATCCTTAACAACCTCTTCACTTCTAAATTCACTAGCTTCTTCTCTTGCTAAATCTTTTTCAAGCGTTTCTATTATTTTTTCTTTCGCTTCGGGCTTGACTTCGACTTTTTCTTCTTTAACCTCTTTGGCAGCGGCTTCGACTTCAACGTCTCTTTCTCCCACTGTTTCGCCATCTTTGGTTTGTTGGCGTACATCCACTTTCTCTGGGCTTGGCTTTTGAACGGCATCTTGTTTCTGTTTAATTAATACTTCTTTAACGTCTTCAACTGTTTTTATTTTACTTAAGCTTTCACTTAAAGGTTGAGAGTTTTCCTCACCTACTGCTTCAAATACTTTTTCTGTCAACTCAGGGGTGAGCTCAGTTTGACCCTCTAATACTTTTAGTCCTTCATCTATTTTAATAGTCAATTCCTCTACAGGCTTTGGAGCTTCTTCTAAACTCAATTCTTCAGCAACCTCTTCTTTAACAGGCGCTTCTTTAGTTTCATATTCCTTAGATAGTTCTCTTAAAGCTTGGTTAGTAGTTAACCCTTGAGATGTCTTTTCTTCTATTTCTTTTACTAACTCAGGGTTGTCTTTTTGCCACTGCTCATCTCTTAATAATTTATTTCTTCTACTAGGATTTTTAGCTAAGTCAGATAATAACATAGAAGTAGATTCAGGAGTTTCTGATATTGTTTTAAGTTCTGACTCTATCTCACTTGCTCTTTCATTTAAATTATCCAACTCTTTTTGAGTGGGTTCATCTCTAAACTTTAGTTTATCTAAATTTTCAGCTTCTGCTTTTATCCCCTCCAGCTCGTTCATTTTTTCAGCTACCTTTGCTTTGGTAGTACTGTTTTGAACTCCTATTTCCGAACTGTTTTTTAATACTTCTGAAACCTTATTAATAACATCTTGACCTTCATTAGCAGTTAGGTTTCCATTCTTTACTTGGTTTTTAACAGACCTACTGATGTTTTTTCTTTCTGCAGGGGTAGCAGTATTTATTGATTCTATTTCCTCAGCATTCAAAGCCACCTCAGTGGGATCTACCTCGCCTTCTTTAACTTCTTTAGTTGCTTTTTCAATAACGCTGTTTTGCTTTTCCTGTCTTTGTTCTTGGCTTTTTACATCTTCAATCTGCTCTTTAACACCTTTTAAATTTTCATTATACTCCACATCTTTCATGATGTCTGTTAACTTAGATTTATCAGCAGGACTTCCCTTTTCAGAAACTTCTTTAATTCCCTCTTCAATAAGCATTCTGTCTGTGTAAGCTTCTCCCTCTGGTGGCTTAGGTGCTTGTGATTTAATCCAATTCCAGTCTATCTTACGTCCCTTTGACGCCATTATATCAGCTCCTAACGCATCGTGAAATTTTTTATAAGTTCCCTTTTGAGATAGTCCCGATGCTAACATTACGCCCCATAACTGAGAGGCTTTTCTTAAAGGATCTACTCCTTCAGGATCATTAGCAGTTTTACCATACACTACTTCATCCCAAGCAATTCCTGCTTCCTTTCCTTTAAATAATATTTTATCTAATAATTCTGCTCCATATACTACATTAACAGCTAATCCTGCTTCTGCTCCTTTACCAACTACAGCCTTTCCAGTATTATAAGCAGGAACAAAACCTTTAAGTACATCATCAGCTACTTTAACAGCTGGTAATTTGCTTAGCAAAGAACTACCATAACTAGCCACTGGGCTAACAACTCCAAACGTGGTTCCAAGTAACGGGTCATATTGTTCTTGTTTATCTAAAAGTATTCCCGTTGCAGCAAATTTAGTTCCCTCTGTAACCCCTCCTCCTAATATATCTACACCTGCCCTGCCCCAGGTTCCATATTTACTGCCATTTGCGATTCTAGCAGCTCTAATCATTTGAGGTATTTTAGTTAGCTTAAGCGCCGCTCCTCCAGTTTGCAGTTCTGCTATCATACCTGTTATGTTGCCTGCTAGCTCCTGAGTTTCCTCACCGAAAGTAAGTTCAGATGCTTTTTCTAATCTATCTATTTCTTCTCCTGTAAAACCACCTTCTTTTAAAGCTGTTACTAATGGTTGTTTTCTAGTTACTTTTACCCTAGCTTCTTCGCTTTCTGGATCAATAGAGAAAGTTATATTAGGATTTTTAGAGTACTCATCACCAAGTATTGTTCCAATGAAGCCTTTTTCCATGGCAGATATGTCAATCAGTGGTTTATCCTTAGCCTCTGCCTCACCTCTATTTAATTCTACAGCTCTATTGACTGCATCAAATTGTCTTAGTTTTTCATTAAGCTGTTTAGCAAAAGGATGCTCACTCATTACAAATGGTATCTTACTCTTAATGGTGTTATCTTTTTCGTCTGGAAAATTTGCTATTGGTTGGAAGTTAGCAACTAACCCGCCTAATAAAGACGTTTCTTTTATTACATCTTTTACATTTCTTTTTACTTGCTTACTTAAGTTAAGTATATCATAATACAAGTCACTTCTAAGGCTTAACAAATCATCTTCAGCAGTGGTCTCAGACATTTTCTTAGCTTGCGCATCTACGTTTTTGCCGTACTCTACTACTGCTCCAGGAGCATTTATCTTTTCTATATACTTACCAGTGAACGGATCGTAAATTTCTTTTTCATTATAATATGGGTTACGAGTCATAGCCCATTCACCAGTAACTTGATTTAACTGCTCACTTAAAGACTCTTTCTTTTTTACTAATTCTTCGTAAGTTTTTTTATCTTCACCTCTTAACTCTTCTACTTTAACAGGAATTATTTTATCTCCATCACTAAACTGAAGAAGACTTCTCATTTCTAAGTCAACAGATTTTATTTGGTTTTGTATTTTTCTTTTGTTTTTATACAAGTCAGATTTAGCAACATCGGAAGGATCGCTAATGTATAGGTTAGCAAAGTCAGTTACTTTATTTTCTTGAATAGTACGAGCTTCAGTATTACTTATACCAGGCCTGTTCACACTCATCACTTCACCTTGAGGACCTGTTCCTACTACTTTCCTCATTGTAGTCTCTTGAATATTTTTTAAGTCTGAGTCTTTATTTACTTTACTTATTTTCTGTGTAAAAACTTCTTGCTCTACCTCTGAAGCTGGCCTAGCTGCTGGATCACGAATAATCCCTGGAGTAACTGTGGTGGGTAATTTAAACTCTTCTTCTTCTACTGACACCGAAGAACCATCTGGCTCTTGAGCCTTTGTAGTAGATTCCATAACTTCCTCTTGAGAATCTGAAGCCAATTCCGTTTCTTCTGTTTCTTCTTTTTTTTTTAAACCAGTGTTAGTGGTCCAAGTGTCAAAATCACTAGATGTTAATTTACTATCTACTAAATAGCCATGAATATTAGCCTGAATATCACTAGATCCAGAAACGTTTTGTTTCCAGGTGTCAAAATCACTTTTAGTTAGGCCTTTTTCTGTTAAATGAGACCATATATTATTAAGAATTTCCTCGTTCATTTTTAACCCATGTTTACGCTAGGAGTTCCAGAATTTGTCTCATCTTCATCAGATTCTCCTTTAAAATAAATTTCTTTTCTTAACTCCTGTAAGAAGTTTTCAAACATTTTTTGATTTTCTTTGAGGGTTTTTCCTTGTCCCGGCACTGGATCATTGTCTAATGTGTCAGATTCTATTACTCTACCATCAGGCATAGTATAAGTAATTTTCATAAAGTCGTCATCTCTAGTAAGAGGAATTACTCCTGGGCCTTTATCGACTACTTCTATATTTAAATTATCAATATCTTTCAAGTCTAAAATACCAGATGCTAATGCAACTTCTTTAACGTATTGAACTTTTTCTGGTCCAGTATCTCCCCAATCGTCTGTTATAAACTTATCAAAATCATAAGTTCTTTCTTTATCTCCAACTTTTACTTTTTGCTTAAAGTCTGTTTCTTCTAAAACAACTACTTCATCTCTTGGAACTGATTTTCTGTCTTCTTCTTTGTAAGTATCGTAATCAGCGTCAAACAATTCGTCAATTTTTGATTCTTTTAAATCAGGATTCATTAATCTAGCAATTGCTTTTTGACCTTCTTTATCTGTAGTTGATATTGTTTTTGTTGTACCTGGAGTTTTATCTGTACCTTTTAAGGTAACCACTAACTCATCTCCATTTTTACTGTAAAAAGCGTCATCTACTTTAGGATTAGATCTAATACGAGAGGCGTCTTTAGCTTCAAACGATTCTAATAACTGAGTGTATGGTTTTACTTTAATTGTTTCTTTATCATCATCAGCAGCAGCTAACCTTGCTTCTTTTGCTTTTGCAGCTCTTTTCTGTTCTTTAAATTTTGCTTCATCTAATTCTAATCTTCTTTTACTTAGGTCTTCAGCCATGTAAGCTTCTTTAAAACCTAATTGAACATCTGCGATTTCCTTTGATTTTTTCTTAAGTAATTCTCTTTGTTTTTCTGTTAGCTCACCACCCCAACTACCATCTGTTTCTTGAACCATTTTTATGCCATCTTCAGCATCTCTACCTTCAAACTTCCCCCCTTTAGCTAAATCACCTTCTTTATAAATAAAAAATTCTTGACCTTTAGAATTTAAACTGTTATCAGCTAAAGCACTAGCCACTCTGTTAGGCGGTCCAGTTAAGACAGAATTATATATACCATCTATTAAATTGTTATACTCTGTAAGCATTCTACCTGACGGATCTGCTTCAGCTATTCTTCGCGATATTCCCTCTATTGATTTTATTGGAGCTTCTCCTACTGCTAGTTTAAAATCTCCAGCCTTATCAGTTATATTTTTTATTTGCTTTTGTAAGTTTACTTTATCTACCAATTGACCTCTAAAATTATTAAGCTCATTCATATGAATAATCTCAGTCTTTTTAGGCTTTCCGTTTTCATCGTAACTGACTGAATATAATCCCCCGCTACTAGCATTAGGAACTAATTGCTTATTTTTGAAGTCTGCAGCACTAGCTATTCTTTCACCATTCCAAGTTTCAATTACTGATGAGTCTCCATTTTTTCTTCTAGTTTCCATGTCAGATAATCTCTTCTCAAAATCTTTAGAGAATTGACCAAACTGTTGCCAATCACTATTAACCCTATTCATGAGTCGCTTATACTGAGTAGAGTTTATTTGATTAGAACGAAGCATCTTGGTATACTTCATCATTAGATCTCTATTCGCTTCAACACCTCTTGATACATAATCAGAAAAATCTTGACTTACTCCAGTAGTAAAATCATTAATAGCAGACTCAGTTTCCTGTTGGATATTAAAATCTTCTTCCCTTTGCTTTTCTCTTTTAGTTACAACTCCAGTTATATCTTCACCAACTTCCCCTAATACTTTATCCCAATTCGTAGTTCTAGGAGCTCTATACCCTGCGTATTCTATGATTGCTTTACCCATTTATTGTTTAGTTATCATTAATCCAGTCAAAGGATCTTTTACTAAATTTTCTTCACCTAATTGAAAAGCTCCTTGCAGACCGCTCATGTCATAAGGAGTATTAACGTTTAAATTTTCGTATATTGGCTCTCTATTAAGGTCTTGAATAATGTCTAAGTCCCTAGCCATATCCCCTTCTACGTCAATGCTTTTTCTGTATTTATCTAATCTCGCTAGTCTTTGCTTGTCTGTTTCTGGCGATAATTGATCTATATCTTCTTGAAGTTCTTTGCTAAAATCTCCTGAAGTAACATCTATTTCCTCAATGCTTTTCCCTCCCCTATACAAATCGCTAGCCTCAATACCTCCAGCAATCACTTCTCCAGCTCCACCTACCAAACCTGCTAAAGCCTGATTAGAAGCAGTCCCTGCTGCTGCTGCTGCCCTTTGAGCACCTGCTAATCTCTGATAATCTAACTGTAAGTTTTTCTTTTCATTCATCAATCCTATTCGCTGTTCTTCAGTTAAAAACTTGTTATCCAACTTCAATTGTAAATCATCTAATCTGGCTGCTATCTGAGCACCTGCATCTGTAACTGCTTGAACTGTTCTTCCTGTACCACCTATAACTCCTCTCGCTCCTGCCTCTTTACTAGCTTCTGTAGCTGCTTGTGATTGTCTCATTACTCGTTCCATTAACATTTCTGTTCCTTTAGTTGGAGCTTGTAGAGCAGCAAACTTATTTATAAATCTTCTATTTGCAATCGATCTACCTAATCTCCCTGCTTCAATCGTTGCTGCTTTTTGAGCAGCATCTTGTTGTATCATTTGAATTCCAGAAGCGCCCATTTTAGCAATACCTAAAGCCACAGCAGGTGCAATGGCTAAAAAACTACCATCATCACATGAAAAAATCAAGTCTAATAGATAAATGTTTAATACAACTAAGAAATAATGATATAATGAAACGAAAAACGCTTTAATTCTGGACATAAATCTCACTTTTACACAAAGATACTAAATTAAGGATAACTCTTAAATATTTCACTATTTACTGCAAACAATTCAGCAACCGTTGTATCAGTATTAGTTAAAGTTACATCGTTGTAATGACCTCTTAAACCATAAGACTCAGCCACACTATTCTTAGCAGCAAATACAAAATTAGTAGCAACAGGAGTAGCAGCTGGATTAGTTATTTCAATAAAGCCAGACCCTAAAACGTCAGGTTCAGATATACCTGTAATAGCACCTATTTCAGCCAATGTACCTGTCCCGTCATCAAAATAAGCTATATCACCAATGTCTACTATTGGATTTAACGCTACAGTTGCTGGAAATGTAAAGTTAATTGTTAGTACGTTTCCTATTGTAGCAACAGAAGAACACTCTCCTAATCCTTGAGTAGATATCTGAGAAAAATCAACACCTAATCCCGTTTCTACTGTTCGTCTACTATTGGCATAAAAAACTCCTTCTTTAGGTACAAAATATTGAGCTTCAATCAACCCAACATGAAGATCACTAACCATTTCAGCTTTCCAGGCTTTAGTTCCTTCTAACTCAATAGTTTTAAACATTTTAGTTTCTATAGGAGCATCATTAAATACAAATCTAACTTTAGACGGTGCTGAAGCCGCTCCATAATACTGGTTTCTAACAGCATTACTGTGATGTTTCCAAGGTTTACCTTGATAAAAAGAATAAAAATGACTATTCATGCCCACCATCCACTCTGGAATGTAAGAATGAAAAGATGTCCATCCTTTAACTGTGGGTCCGTATGTTACTGTTATATTCGGCATATTTATATTTTATGGACAAGCTGTTACTTCTATTACAGTTCCTCTAGCGTCTATCAATAAAGTACTTCCGTTTGTTCCGCCTCCTTCTGATTTATAATATTGATAACCACCGTTAAATGGATTAATACCTGTAACTTTGTCGTTTGTAAAAATCTTGTCATTTACTGCTGGAAAATCAATACCATTACCTATAAAGAAAAACAAAGTAGGGTTTAAGTGGCCAGGTGGTATAGCGCAAGCATCGGCATGAGTTGTTTTAATTTGACTCCCATCCATTTCAAAAACTTTTGTTTTAGTGCTTATAGCTTCGAAAGTAATCGTAAAAGGAGCACCTTGACCAAAGCAGTTAGAAGGAATAAGTGACAGTGGATAAGAACCTAAAGCTTCGAGCGATCCCGTAATAACACCTGTAGAAGTATTAAAATCGAGTCCGTTTGGTAATATGAAGTTGGATGCTTTTCCAACATTTAATACTGTTACTGTTCCACTTATTACAACAGGTGTAGTGGTGGAGCTAATAGGGACGTTAGCATCAATGCTTATTAGTAAAGTGCTTGCCAATCCATCACAAGAAGTAAAAGAAACCGTTCCACCTTCGGCTCCTCCTTGAAGAAAGTAATTAGTGCAATTAGAAGCATAACTATAGCTAGTTGGGTTATTAGTAGTTTGTAATTTAATATTTAATGGTGCATTGATGATTACTGGAATTGTACTTGGACCAGTGTAAGAAGGGACAACTGTTTCTGCACAAGCCGCACAAGCACCCGCATTAAGAACTAATCCATCTGATCCTCCTGCTACCCAATTCATTCCAGGGTAAGCTGTTGTTCCAACTCTATGAACTGCATTATTTAAGTCAAGTGGTCCTCCATTCGGATTTTCATATATTATATCACCCTCAACAGGTAGTGCACTAGCTCCATCATGATATTTTGTGCCAGTTGGTGGTGTTGCTGTTGATCTACACACATACAAGGCATTGCCAGGATCTAAAGATTCATCTGCAGTAGAAAAATTAAAAGATGTTAAAGTAGGAGTTGGGACTGAAGCTTCAAATTGTTGATTATCTCCATAATATTGTATTTCTATATCATAAGTAGTGACAGTAGAACTTTTCTTAACAAAAGACAATGTGCCTGAAGTAGTCACAGGAGTTGTTCCTGTAGTAGCTATTACTGTATCACCTTGTTTAATAGTATATATGTTCCCAGTTACAGTGCTTGGCAAATAGTTTAAATCGCATCTACCAACTTTAGTTCCTAACTCCATTGTTCCGTTAAATATTCCTGCAACATTGTTAGTAGCTGCTGGTATTATAAATCTATTTCCTGAAGTTTGCTTACTTCTATAATCATATAATAAATACAAATATTTTTCATTAGAAGCTCTATTAAAGGTAAACGATCCTTCAAAGTTTCCTGCAGACAACGTAGGGGTAATCTCCACTGTGTTTGAGTCATTCAATAAATCATCTACTTGACTTTGATTGTATCTTGTGTTAGAAACCAAATAATACATTTTAGTACCCATTGTTGGGTCAAAAGACTTCCTGTTTAGTGCGCCAGTTTGAGGAGCTTTTAAAGTTACTGTATCACCAGACTTAGGAACAGCTTGATAACCTTCTATATCTTCAAATACATTATCTAAAAACGGTTGATTGTTTTGAACTATTTTTTGATTATTGAATTCAATATTTCCCACAGCACTATTAGTAAAGGTGTAAGAGGAATTGGTATTTAAATTTATATTAGCATCCGCAGTGCTTCCTATGCCAAACACGTCAATTGTAAGTGGAAGTTGAGCAGACTGTATAAAAGGTTGTATGATAGGTGTGTTATCACACCCTGTTATTTTAAAGTTTAATTGTCTCTGAACACCTGAGTTGTTCAACACGTTTATAGTAATAGTTTCATCTCCGTAACCACTATAATTAGGAGTAGTGTTGTTTACAGTTACCCAAGAAGTTCCATCGCCAGTGTCTACTAATTCTACAGCCCAAGCTTGAGTCGATTTAATATCTACTGTTACTGTTGAAGCGCTAGAACCAAACCTTCCTGTTGTATGTGGTATTATACTAAAATTACATGGAGGAGCAGAAATTGAATTAGAAGACAACACGTACTGCTCTTTAAATGGGTCAATAGCTCCTAATTTTTGAGTATTAAAGTTATCTCTAAATAAATCCTTAAAGTAATCACTCATTCCTAGCTGAGATATTTCAAACATACCATTTGATCCTAACTGTAATACAGCTCCTCTTTTGGCATCAGTAAAATACATATTATTGCCCCAAGTAGCAAAACTTTCTGGGTTTTCGCTAATTCCATACTCACCAACGTAAGTTATTTGAGTTCCTAAAACTTGTGGTATAGAGGCTACATTCCCGCCACCAACAGAATCAGATAGTAAATTTTTTCCATACAATACTTTAGACACTTTATCTTCCTGAAAAACCACTACATCAGCATCTCTAGCGTGAAGTTTTCTTACAGGCCCATATTCTATTTGAACATCTTTAAAGTTAGCTAAAGATAAGTTGAACTCGTTTAAGTTATTTACACTGCTATTCTCTCTATATATTCCACTATAAGTTAAGCTCGCTCCTAATCTTTCTTGTCCGTAATCATCAATGGGCGTAGATGCTCTAGGGCTATATTTTAAAGAGGCTTCATTCCAACCCCCTCTTATTCTCATAGATTCAACTCCATTACCAAAACAATAAGAATTATACTCAGCATTTTGAATGTCGCTAGTAGTAGCACTACTTAAAGTTGCTGTATTTAAACTTACTATTGCAGGAGCACCACCGTCAATGTTGCTCTGATTTTGGATGTTACCTTCATGTATTCCGTTTGTAATATTAAAAGTAAATGGTGTTTCGTAGAATATGTCAACATCTGCTTCTTTAGGTTTTGTCTCAAAAACAGGATTACCTTCTTCAGGTATAGTAATAGTCAATTCGCAAATTATGTTAACTAACTCAGGGTTGGTATTCCAAGTATCAGATGGATTTTTATTAGCACTTGCAACAATACACATTCTTACAGGAGCTCTTAAAGCTAAAAGTGAGGCCCAGTCAGGATAATTACCGAATGTAGGTATAGGGGTATTCCCTTTTTGGTACATTTGATTAGTCCAGTTAGACGCAAAATTTAAATTATATTGCCACCAAAAATCAGGATTAGTGTGAGCAGGATCACTGGGGTCATTCCATAATCCCCTCTTAAACATAACTCTTAAATTAGATCCTCTTTGTTGTTGAGCATTAAAAGCGTTTTTATGATCCCAGTTTAAGTAAACTTCATCTTCATAAAACCATTCTTCAATATTTTTATAATCTCTGCTGGCTATAAATTGTTGTTGCGAAATTGGAGAGTCAGCATATACTAAATCAGCTAAATTATTGCTTCCTGAACCTTGCAAAAAGCCTCTTGATACAATTTGCTCGTATATAGTAAAGTCTAATATAGAACCTTGTTTTATTTCTCTATCAACAAAATTTGCGGATGAATTAGCAGGGGTGGCAGGGTCGTTGTCTAAATTCCAAGTGTCTTCTATATTTCCAGGCAAAATAGCAATTCTACATCCTACTTGAGGTTGTTGTTCTAAATCCGAAATACGATCTGTTTGGTAATATTGCATGGACATATTAGGATTTATGACTGACCCACCTAATCCTGGTAAAGTTTTAGAGTGAAAGTTTATAACCCAAAAATCTCCTATTTCATATCCAGCTCCATCTGAAAAATAAAAATACCCTAAAGGTTGATTGGATGATGTTGAGCGTCTAGGAAGAGAGTTGGGAGATGAAGGAGAATAGGATATGGTTTCTGAAGAAGACCTCAAAGAGTAACCCCCACCCTCACTCATTTCTTCTAATTTATAAGCAGTAGTACTTATGACTGTTATTTTATAACGCATCGAATCAGTCTGAGTGTTTCCTGCTGGATCATAAGGAGAAGATTGGGAAGAGTGATTAGCTACAAGAGTTAGTGTTTGATTAGTTGTTGATTTACCATAAAATATAGGAATATCTATTTGGGAAACAGGGTTTCTAAATGGCTCAATATCTGTTACCTGAGCAAGAGCTCCAGGAGTCGTCTGACCTGCAAACTCTCCCATTCCATTCCAAAAACCTCTTCCTTCAAAACTATCTTGAAATAAATTATCTCTTGTAAAATCTCCATCTGGATCGCTTATAGCAAAATAAAGACCTTCTGCTTCATTGTTCCCTAAGAAACCTTTTTCTTTAACTCCTACTTCCAGTACCTTATATTCGTCTTTTTTAAGAGTTGGTGTATTCGTTATTACTTTAGCAATAATATAATCGCCTTCTTTCACTTTATTTACGTCACTTCTATCAATATAAAAATAAACTTTAGAAGACGCTACATAATAAAATAAAGGAAATATATTGTCGTAAGGTTGATTACTTTCTTTTAAGAATATTCGATACTTATTGGCAAAAACAGGAGGGTTGTTATTTATATTTATTCTTAAGTCATTAGAAGTGATTGATTGTTTAGTTGGTATATATACCGTATTACTGTATTGGCTATTGTTTAATGTAGGAATTAATGGAGTTGTCATTCTCCCATATTCATCTAAGTAGGCAATACCAACCTCATAATCTCTATTACTTTTAAATGTAGGCATAGAAGATCCAGGAGTTACATCTACCGTTTCTAAAGATACTGTAAAGTCTATATTTATTGGCGTATTAAAGCTATCCACGATATCAAAAAACTGCACATAATTACCATATAACAATCTACTACCAATAATAGTTTGAGCTTGTGCTTTTAAAGGTACATTGTCAAATAATCTAGTTACTTCATCAGCTGCTAATAAGTTGTAAATTTTGTTATTATTAAAAAGAACATTAACGGTAGAATTGTCAGAGTAGTTATTACCTTCCTTACTGTATGTTTCTACTATATAAACAGCTGAGGTTAACTCATTAGTTACTACTAACTGAATATCTGTTACTTGCGATTCTCCTGTTGTTATGTCAATTGATACTTGATTAAAAGTATTTAACATACTCTCAAACTCTGCATTTTGGTAATTATATTTATAGTCTCCTGGAGAAAAAGCAGTTGATGAGAAAGGTGATAAAGAACTGTACTCGTTGTTTTCATACTTCCACCTATAGGCAAACCTTAAAAATTTATCTTCAATATTGTTTGATTGTTGAGAAATATTAACTGATGAGTCGGTTAATTGAAGAGATATAATCGGTCTGGTTAAAGGAGGTTTAACAATAACAGAAATATCGTCTTCAGTAAAATCGTCTAACGCATAAAAGTTTTTAATGTTTAGTCTCCTAGGAGGATTTAAATTATCTGTCCAAAACAATAAATTATCAATGATACTTATACCTGTTATGATATATTCACTGTCAAACTTTAAAACACGACCCTTTGTATCTTCCAAAACTTTAGAAGCGATTCCTGTAGTCTCATTGTATTTTAATATGTAGTCAAAAGAAGTGTCTGTAACAAACCAGTAAAAAGTTTCTCTTGCATCATCTGAGATAGCTCCAATAGTCTTAGCAGCTGTAGTTAAAAACGATAAGTCACCACCTACTTGAGTGTTTCCTAACATGTTTTCAATGGATCCTACATTAGATTCTTCAGAGGTTGAAACGCCTATATTCTGACCATCTCTGTATACTCCAGGTGGTATAAGACGCTCATCGAGGTCTTTATTCATTATCCCCTTCGTGAATGTTCTAGTTAATTTCATTTAATCCATTTAGCTCTTCCTCGTAAAGGCATCAAAAGTCTTCCAGGATGTAAATTGCTTAATCTGATTTTAGCGTTTCTTAATTTAGCAGTCTTTTCTTTTCTAGCTCTATTAACAATGTACTCCTGAACCCCAAATTTATTTTCCAAAAGAGCAAATCTAATATAAGCATATAAGTAATCTTCTGCTAATTTATTAATAACTATTTCGTCATCATTACCGTTCTCCATTCCGTCTGAAACATATTCTAATACTACTAATTGACCACCCATCTCAGAACTAAAGTTTATTACACCGCCTGCTTTATCTATTCTAAAATTAGGATTCTCATTAGCTAGCGTGGTATTTAAACCATACTGGCCTCCTATTGGAAAGCCAAAATACCATTCACCATCACAACAGTAACCTTGCTTATTGTGGTATGGGTGACCGTTATTTAAATATAGCGTTGGTCTTGTTCCTTTGATTCTTTGTAAATCTAATGTAGAGTTTTCTGGACTTAATGCATTACCATTTATATCAAAAAGTATTTCACAATTCTGATCTTGTAAGTAAGCAGATGAAAAGTTAGTTTGAAAGTTTTCTATTAGTGGAAATAAAACACCATCTTTATAAAGTGATATTCTAACGTAATTAACATAGTCGTGAGGTAAAATATACTTTAAGTCATCAGTAACAGCTAGTTCTAGTATCTTAATATTTTTTAAAGCATCATAGTTAATTTCCTGAATACCTCTTTTCGCATGAAATAATATGTTGTATCTACTAACATTGCTTACAAGTTTATCGTCACCAGCATACATTAATTGAAAATTATTTACAACGTCTTTTAGCGACACGTATTGATAATCACCCCAGTTTAAATTTTTAGGAGCAACATTATTATTGGTATAATATTTTTCGTCGGTCATATACGCCATTAAGATTCAGTTTTAAGATTTAACATTTCCTCCCCCTTCTCAAAATTAACTACTGCTTGCTCTCTAATACTAATTCCTGCATATTCACAAATCTTAATAGTAATGTCAATGGCATCCGAAAGTGGTAGTTCAAAGTCTTGGTACGATGCACTGCTTGGATTAAATACTGGATCACCGTCGGCGCCAATAGTATTGTAAGTCCAAGCCGGAGTCTTAGGATATCTTACATAAGTCAATAACACATCTGAAGTGATGCTTTGAGGATAAACCTGCAAGAAGTTAGCTGTAGGTCCTACAGGGCTTGATATGGGCTCTGGTCCAACTACATAAGCTGGGTAAGAAGTGTTAGGAGCTGTTAAGTTTGATGATAACAGCTTGCTTATTTTGGCTTGAGAAACTCTTTCTATTTCTGTGTATGTTGCAGGAGTTACATTAGGTACTACCTCAGCTTTCAATAAAGTATACCAATCGTTTGGTAGTGTGAACTTTCCGTTAGCAACATGAGTTAAAGCACTTGAAACTGTAAAGGTGTCTAAAACCTCTTCCATTTCTTTAACAATATCAGCGTAGTTTTCACCTGACATTCTTTGATTTTGTTTCTTCTTCCAGTTGGCTAGACTAAAAAAATACCCCTCAAACACTTCTAGTTGAGCTTGGTTCGCAAATAAGTTAAATTCTTCTGGTGTTAAGTACCCGTTGTTGTTTTTGTTTAGTATAGATAATACAGTATTTCTTACCTCGTTGATCATCGAAAGCTATTTCCCACAAAGATAAGCAAAAAAAAAGAGCCTCACTTAGAGACTCTTATATCAATAACTTAAATTTATTTTACTTTCTTTTCTAAAAGCTCTAATACTTCTAGGCCATCATCTGTTTTAAAGTAAGATATTAAAGAATGAATATGATCCTCGCCAAAAGGAACAGTAATAATTCTTTTCTTATTTTCCTTCAGATTATAGTAGATTTCTCTTTTTTGTTTTCTAAAAGCAATAATGTTTTGATCGAATGCTTTGATTACTAATTCTTCTAGCTCTAAGTCTGAATCATCTAGCATTTCTAAAAACCCTTCTGGATCTTCTCTAGCATATAACAATACATCTCTTTTGAGCTCATTAGTTTTTATTTTATCCACTCTAGCCCCCATGAGAACTCTACCTATCATCTCTAGTTTGGCTAAGGGTAAATCTGAAGCTGCCTTTAAAGCATCAATCTCTAGAGTTAAGTTTTGTAAATCATCTTCAGCATCACGCTCTAAATCTACTTCTTCAAATATAACTCCGTTTTGAGGGTGAAGGGATAAAAACTGTTGCAGTAAAGTATCCGATCTTTTAGTGGATAAAAATCCATCTTCAAAAATAATTGGCTCTATTACTACGTTTTTATCTTGTTCGTCTTCGAAAATAGACTTTTGGTTTTTAGCATACCTCATTGCTCTGTTGATTCCTTTTTCTTCATCGAAATACAGTAGAGGGTTACTAGGTGAATTGGTTGAGTTGATAATAGTACATATAGGAGTTTTTTCTGATTTTAACCTATACATCCTGTCTTTTAATACTTGTTTTTTCATTTGATTTAATTTAATTAAGTAAATAATAGGGGGCCGAAGCCCCCTTATATAATTGTCTTTTTTATCCTTTGCACAATACAAAGTTGTTTGCACCCATAGTACATAACGCTCTTTCAGATAAGAAGTTAACTTCCATTGCATCTAAATCTGAAGTAGCAGCACCACCAGCACTACCAGTCATCCACGTCTTGTATCTTCTGTCTTCAGCTTCTGAAGCTCTATATCTTACGTGTAAGAATGGTCTCTTAGCATTTTTTCCTAAGATTTGATCGTATACTGAAGTAGAACCAGCAGGTACAAATACACCGCTTACTTTTCCACCAGCAATACCACCTCTTAAAGTAGCATCGTTTAAGTATTTCCAATCTGACTTATAGAAATCATAACCTCTTCTGAATCCTTTGAATCCCAGGTTAAGTGCCATTTCTTCGTCATTATCAAACAATCCGTAAGAAGTACCACCTGCACCATAAGAGTTTTGA
>CEPF01004491.1_pt1 | contig 15906 bp, 27 predicted proteins | sample 530441 | NCBI WGS metagenome assembly CEPF01 (sample SAMEA2620094, study PRJEB7988) | marine metagenome | biome: marine biome (ENVO:00000447); feature: deep chlorophyll maximum layer (ENVO:xxxxxxxx); material: "saline water (ENVO:00002010), including plankton (ENVO:xxxxxxxx)" | depth 25 m
CGCGAACGGCGACACGCAGACGCTGGCCGCTGCCAAATACTGGTTTGACATAAAAACGAAGTCGGCGCGCATCACATTCGACAACGTGCCACAGCTTTACGACGACACCTTCCACGCGGTGCAAATCAACATGAACTTAGGATACGCAGAAGCTGACGTGCCAGAACCTATCCTGCACGCCATCCGCTTGCTCGTTGGGCATTTGTACGAAAACCGGCAGCAGGTAACGCGAACCAGCGTAAACGAGCTGCCGTTAGGTATCCATTCGCTCGTTAGCCCTTACCGCAATATTTTGGCTGTATGAGGTTCGGCACAATGGACAGGCGCATAACCATTCAGCGCGCAACGCTGAGTGCAAACGCGTACGGCGAACGCTCGGAAACGTGGGGTACGCTCGCGACCGTGTGGGCCGAAGTGCAGTACAAGGAAGGCAGCGGCCGCGAAGCCGTGCAAAGCGACCAAATTTACAGCAGCCAGCCCGTGCATTTTATCATCCGCTATTCGTCGGACGTGAGCGGCATTCGACCAAGCGACCGCGTAAGCTACAACGGCGACATTTACCAAATTGAAGGTATCCAAGAAATCGGCCGCCAAGAAGGTTTTAGAATTGTTACAACTTTACGGGGTGAGTAATGGACGATTTGCAAAAACAATTGCGCAAAATCGAGAAGCGTTTAGACCGCGCCGCACGATTTGGAAGCTTACAGCACAAACAGTTGAAAAAGGTAAATCGTAAAGCGGCACGCGTTTACGTTCCCATTCAGCGCGCTGAGATTACAAACTACCCGCACGACATAATTATAAAGCGCAAAGGCAGCAAGCCCGTAATTGTACGCAGCGGCCAATTGAAGGCTTCTATTGGCGTTTGGTTCAGCAAGCGTAGCAATACAGCCATTGCCGGCCCGCGAGTTAACCCAGGGCCAAAAAAGAATTTCAAACGCAAGGTTCGTGAAAGTGCTGACGGCTGGTTCGCGCACATCGTCGAAATGGGCGCACGCCCCTCGCAGATGGAAAAAGGCATGATACCCGGCCGACGTGGGGCACGCCTAAAGACCAAAAACACCGGTGCATTTAAGCGCGGTTTGACGTTAGCACAGCCGGCGGTAAAACGAACGCAAATTAGCTTGTACCGAAGCGAGTTTAAACGATATATGAAATGACAGTAGGAAAGGCCATTTACCACCTTTTGACGAATGCGACAGACGTAACGGACATCGTAAGCACGCGCATATATCCCGAAATCGCACAGCAAGATGCGGATTTGCCATACATCGTATACGCGATTGCAAATAACGAACCGACGGATACGAAACGCGATGTCAGCCAATTAGATACCGCGCAAATTGAGGTAAATATTTATTCGGAAAGCTACACGCAATGCATTGATTTGGCCGCCGCAGTTCGCACGGCATTAGACCGCATAAAAGGCACGTATGCAGGCGTTGACGTTCAGAGCATCCAGTACCTAAACGAAATCATTGACTTCGACGAGCCGCAGCGCGCGTACAACATCAACGCCGACTACGACGTACGGATAAGCCGTGCAGGCACACCAATTCCGCAAGGGCCACCGGCGATTGTAACCGACGGCGACGGCAGCACGCACGAAGTTGACCCAGGCGGAACGTATACTTGCATCACGGCAACAGCGCCATCAGGCATACATTATCACCGTGTAATACCGTGGGACCAGAACGACCCAAGTTTAACGGCATACGTTGCTTATCAAAAAACGCAGGGAACTTACGATTATACCCCGCCAAGCAATCCCGAAACAATTGCGATGTTAGCCAATGGATACGTGGGCACCGACAGCGGCGCGCGTTTGGCGGAAAACAACAGATTTGGCAATACTTTTCGATACACTAACGACGAAGGCGAACAGTATACGGAAGGGTTTGCGGAAAGCGGCAGCAATACTAGCAGCAACCCCCGTTATTGCATCGACCACTTTACGGGTTTAGGTTGGTACGTTCAGGATGCATACAACGACCGGGTGCAGCGCACGCCGTCGGAAGCGTCCACATACGTAAGTTCATTTACTTACGCGGGCTTTAGTGATTGGCGTTTAGCAGATGCGGCCGAATACATTGTTGCCGCTCATTACGCTGACGTCAACAACAGTTATACGGGTGTTTACACACCGTTTGTTGACCAGTTGACAAGAAATTACGGTGGACAATTTTGGTACGGTACTTACACTAAGGACAATAAATATCTACAGTTAAGGACGAACGGCGCAACATTCCAAGAAAGGACCGCAACCAATACAAGCGGCCATTTGCTTATGGTGCGGAATCAATACATATGAACCCCTTATTTTAGAATCCGTAAATTGCACCCATGAAGGTAACGATTCAAAAAGCATACAACAAAGACGGTTGGAAATGGCCTGCCGGAATGGTTGTAGACGTATCCAACAAATTCGCGGCAAAGTTGAAGAAAGGCGGATACTTGGACAAGCCCGAAAAGACAGAACCAAAAAAATCTAAGAAATAATGGCCCAAACATCAGGCATCATTAACAGTTCGTCCATCCGTGTCTTTTTGGGCACTACGGACGACAGCGAGGTAGTTGTAGACCACGTAACCGAATGCAGCATTTCCATGACCACGGATATGCGCGACATTACAACCAAGACAAGCGGCGGATTCCGCGAGATTTTGCCCGGCCTAAAGTCGGCAAGTTTGAGCCTTTCCGGTTTGTTTGCTGAGGATGCAACCAACGGATTCAACCAGCTTATCGACCACCAAATTGCAGGTGACAAGCTGTTTGTTGTATTTACAAACACGGGTTCGGGTTCAGCGGCAAACGCAGGCGACGAGCAGTTCGATGTTGCAGGTTTTATTACAAGCTTGGAACAAACAGCCGGCGTTGAAGACAACGTAGGATTTTCTATGACAATCGAAGTAACAGGCACAGTTGTTCGCGAAGTAATTTCGTGATAACTTTGCTGCATGGTAGAAATTAAACTCGACGGCAAGACGTTTCCGGTTCGCGCTACCATGCGAGCCTGGAAACGCTTTGAAGACAACACCGGCAAAAAGGTTGCCGAGGTTGACAGCAACGACGTGACGTTGATTCCTGAATTGGTGTACTACTTCGTTCAGGAAGGTTGCAAGGCGCAGGGCATGGCGTTCGAAATGGACGTGGACGATTTTTTGGGGTTAATCGAAATCTCCGACTTGCCTGCACTTAGCAAAACCGTTGCCGACTGCATGGGTACTCAAAAAAAAACGAGGGCCAAGGCAAGCCGTTGAGTTGGGATGAAATCGAGGAAATGGGGTTAGGGCAATTGCGCCTTAACCCCGTTTTGCTTTACGACCTGACGTTTACCGAGTTCGGCAACGCCATGCGCGGCCACTACAAACAAATCGAGGAACGCGAAAAGGCGGATTGGGAGCGCACGCGCTGGCTGGCTGCCATCGTAGTAAACCCACACGTAAAGAAACGCCTCACGCCAAAAGACCTTGCCACGTTCCCTTGGGAGCAAAAAGAAAAGGCCGGCGACGGGTTTAGTATCTTGCGTTCATTAGCGAATTGATATGGCAAAACTTGGCGATTTAATTTTAAGGGTTGGCGCGGATACTTCGCAGCTTAACAAAAACCTAGGCATCGCGCGCAGAGATATTGCAAGGAACACCCGAGAAATCCAAAACCTTGGGCGCAATCTTACGGTAGGCATTACCGCGCCGCTTGCCATTATGGGCGCGACTAGCGTGCAGGCATTCCGTGAACAAAACAAAGCGATTGCACAGGTCGAAGCCGGTTTGCAATCGACGGCCGGACAAGTCGGGTTTACTTCGAAGGAGCTGCAAAAGATGGCCAGCGACTTGCAGAACAAAACGCTGTTCGGCGATGAGGTTATTTTGAAGGATGCGACGGCGCAGCTTTTGACATTTACCAATATCAGCGGCCAAAACTTCGCACGCACGCAGCAAGCAGCCTTGGACTTGGCGACGCGTTTGGACGGCGACCTAAAGAGCGCAAGTATTCAGTTGGGCAAAGCGTTGAACGACCCAGTTGCAAACCTCAGCGCGTTGAGCCGTTCGGGTATCCAGTTCAGCGAAGACCAAAAGGAGGTAATTAAGAGTCTGGCAGAAACAGGGCAGCTTGCCGAGGCGCAAACCATCATCCTCGACGAGCTGAACAAGCAGTACGGAGGCAGCGCCGAAGCAGCAGCCAAAGCCGACGGCGGGTTTACGCAGCTTGCCAATTCGTTCGGCGACTTGCAGGAAGAAATTGGCAAATTGTTGGTTCAGTACCTGCGGCCGATTGTTGACCGTCTAAAAACGTTTGTGCAGTTTTTGCAGGGAACGAGCGATACAACGAAAACGTTTGCGCTTGCTATTGCCGGCGTTGCTGCCGCTATTGGCCCGGTGCTGGTAATCCTGCCGAATTTTATTGGCGGTTTGAAGGCAGCAAAACTTGCATTTGCTGCACTTAACCGAACTATGCTTGCAAACCCATTTGGCGCAGTTGCTGCTGCGATTGGCTTGGTCGTCGGCGCCGTTATTATGCTCAACAACGTGAGCAGCGAGGGTAGCAGCAAAGTGGACGACCTAAAGAAAAGTTTGGCCGGCCTTGAGTTGGAGCAACAGGCGGCAAGCATTGAAGGCGCGGTAACGGCGCAACAAGCGTACGTAGCTCAACTAAAGCAAGAAAAGGCCGAGTTGATGAAGCTCGCACCGTACAAGCGCACAGCCAACAGCCAAGCCGGTCGCGACCTTAAAAAATTGGAAGCCGCATTAGAAACAGCCAACGCAGATTTGGCTGCAATGATGCAACTCGAAAGAGGCGTAGCGTTACAACTGAACAAGGTTGGTATTGAATCTAACAAAGTCGGCGACTTGCTTACCTTCCTTAGCCAAGGCATAAACAAGACGACCGCGGAAAGCAAAAAATTAGGGCCGGCGTTGGTCGAAGGCTTGCGGCCGCTTTCGGTTGCTAGCATCGATAACAATGTTGTAAAGGGGCTGCAAAAAGTTTCAACAAAGGTTGCTGAAATAGCCGAGCAAGCCAAGCAAAGTTTGATACAAAGCCAAGCCGAAATAGAGAGTTTCGGTTTGCGCATTGCGGGAAGTCTGCAAAACATATTTTCGTCGATGATTGCCGGCACGTTTGATTTTAAGAAATCAATGATTGATGCGCTGAAAGCTGTTTTGGCGCAGGCGTTGGCATTGCTTGCCGTGTTCGCCGTTATGACGGCATTGACAGGCGGCGTTGGCGGCAAGTTCTTTGAAGCCGTGGGCGGCTTAAAAGGGTTTATTGCAAGCGGGTTCGGTATTCCACAGTTCAGCGAAGGCGGCATCGTGAGCGGGCCAACGCTTGGCCTCGTCGGTGAATACCCCGGCGCAAGGACGAACCCGGAAGTAATCGCGCCGCTCGACAAGCTGCGCGGAATGCTTGGCGGGCAGGCTGTACAGGTTCACGGCCGGTTGTCCGGACGCGATATTTTGTTAAGCAGCGAATACAGCGCAATTGACCGAAACCGTGTAAGAGGATTTTAATGGCTACGATACGTTTTTACGGCGAATTCAAAGACGAGGTTGGTGATGTTTGGCGCATAAACCTGCACGACACCAGTTATAGCGGCAGCGCAACCGAAGTTACGTTAGGCGCTGAAGGTTTTGTTTTATCCTACGCAGGCAATAACGAAGACCGACACCAGCCTATTATTGGAAGTAGCGTAGAATTTACCGTCATGAATCAAGGCGGCACGTTTGACACGTTCCTTAATAGCGTTTTGCCCGCAGCAGCGGAAGGGCGAATACAAGTCGAGGTGCGACGCGACCCGGACAACGTAAACGATTTGTATTGGGCTGGCATACTTGCAGCGGAACAAGTCGAGCAGGACGATGCGCCAACGCCTAACCCTGTACGCATGACGGCTACGGACGACCTTGCCAATTTGCAACGGCTTTTGTTTGACCAAAGCGACGGCAGCGGTTTCAATGAGATTCGCACGCCCGTTGAGCATATGTTGCAAATACTAAACCAAATGCGCACCGAAAATTTGTGGGGCGCTACCGACGGGTTTTTCAGGTACGTGAATGACGTGATAATGAACGGTTACACGGGTTCGGATTGGCTAGACGAAGTGCAATTAGACAACCCTGTTGTGCATGACGACAGCGAAATTTATGAAGGCAGCCGAGGTTACAACAGTTACGAGATTTTAGAAAGCATTGCGCGCAGTTTAAACGCGCGCGTTTTTCAAGCCAACGGCTACTGGTGGTTTATGCCGGTCAACTGTTATTTGCGCGCAAGCGATTCCGACGATTGGACGGCTGACGTAGTGCAAGTAGATAAAAGCGGAAACGCAGCCACATTGACGACAGGCGAAACTGCAGAGCTGCAAAACGGATACGTTAACGAAACGGATGCTGATTTCGTAAAAATGGCAGGCGGGATTATTACTTACCTTTCACCATTAAAACGTGTACGAAGAACGCGTAAGTATGACGGCAACGAGGCTTTCGATGTTTCACTAATTAGCCAAGCCATTACGACAGGCGACAATATTGTATATAATGACACCGACCGCACATACATTTCGGGCCTTGCGTTTTCAATTACCGGCGGTTGTCAAATAGCACTTGACGCGGCAAGCGTTAGTAACATACCTATAAACAATGCGTTTCTACAATTGCAAATCACCATCAAAGCCGGAACGCTGTATTTTACAAATACGGGTTGGGGTTCAGTCGCTGGCGAGTTTATTCTAAACATTGCGCAATTCAATCAAAGCGACGGTTTCGACGCTGGCTTGCCTTGGTCGGTTGCAACAGATGAATTGCCTTCTCAACAAGTCGGGTTAGATGTTACCGTACAACTGCGCATAATTAGCGCGCTCGGTACGGACATAACAAGCAATTACGTCGGCGACTACCTTTTCTTAACTACCGTCATTCAGTTAACAGGCGACCAAGGTTTATTGGGCGACGAAGTTTTGTACGAGGCTGTTTCGAGCGACGACAACCGCATAGAAATTAACCAAGGTTCCGTTTTACATGGCGACCCTTTAAGCGTTATTGGAGGGCTGAACTATTTAGTGGCGTACGGCAACTTTACCTTAACAGGACACGGCAATACGTACACTAGCAGCCAAACTAGCACGGCGGTAAGCCTGCACCGATTAGGCGTGCAGGAAGCTATGGCGCAAGGGCAAGTGCCAATACAGCTAAAAAAAGGGCGCTTATTTGGTCGGCGTTTTGAGTTGTGGCAAACAATTAAGGAAGGAACGCAGTATTATGCGCCTTTCGAATTTAGCGTCGTAATGAACAGCCGCGAAAGCGATGTGCAGCGGTGGTTGCTGAATTTTGACGACACGAACGTAACGTCGAGCGAACTTGCTGTAAACAATGACAACGGCAGCGTTGACCTAAACCAATTTAGCATGAACTTATGAATGTAACGGCAGACATTTACGAGCGCATCAGCGAATTACGGCGCGGCGCGTTAGCTGGGTTTATAGAGGTAACTGAGGTTAATAATCGGGATGGCACTACATACACGTTGTCAGATACTGACAGCATTATTTTTAATACGTGGACTGGTGGCAATGGTACGGCTTCAATTAATTTGCCAACGACAACAGGCAACGAGGGCCGCATTATTCGTTTCAAAAGCGATGACACAATAGGAGCAAATAAAAAAGTTGTAATAAGGCCGGATGCTACCGGCGAAACCATTGACGGCGCAAGCTCTTATGATTTCGACCGCAGTTACGACGGTGTAAGCCTTTTATGCTATGACGACAAATGGTTCATCATTCAAAAGAAAGAGAAGAGCAGCGGCGGCGGTGGCGGTAGTTTAAACAGCGTTGCGGATGACACCTCACCGCAGCTTGGCGGAAACTTGGACGTAGACGGCAACGATTTTACGAGCGCAGGTGATGTAAAGTTTGTGGTTGACAGCGACAGCAACACAGCAGACAGCGCATTTATCATTGAGAACGGCGCAGGTACGGTTTTGTGGAAGATTAATGAATCAGGCATAACGTCCGGGCTGCTAACAACGACAACGCCGACATTGAGCGGCGCGGCATCAAGCTATTCGCAAAGCAGTAGCGTGACAGGAATCAGCGTAAGCAATCACGTTGCAGGCCGTACTTACAAGGCAAACATTTACAACAGCAGCGGAACAGTACAAACAGGCTTGAACCCAGCCGTTGACAGCAGCGGCAACGTCACTTTTACCGCGCCAGCTTCTACGGGCACAGGCTTCGAATTGCGTATTTCTGCGCTTGATGATGGTAAATTTGAAAGCGTAGAAGTAACTGCGACCTTTGAAGTAACTGCATCCCGCACGTTTGAATATTGGCGTGTGCAATGCGTGGACAGTAGCGGTAACGCGAGCGCAAACAAAGCTGCATTTGTCGAACTTGATTTCTACACAGGTGCAAATGCTACGGGGACGGAAACGCCAACCACCGATGCCACAAGCGAAACGAGTATTTCAGGTGTAACAATTTCAGCGGGTACCGTGGCTTCATTTAGCGGGTACGATGCTTACCGCGCCTTTGACGGCACAACGCACGGCACGGCTGCGGCAGGTTCAATGTGGTGGACGTTAGGAAACAGCAATGCCGATTTGGTTTGGATACAATTACGCTTTTCATCCGCGCAAACATTCCAAAGTTTAAAATTGACAGTTAACAACAGCTTTAACGATGCAACCCACGTTATTGTTAAGGGCAGTAACACTGGTAACTTTAGCGGCGAGGAAGTTTCATTTGGTCTGACAGCAATCAGCGAAACAGGCAGCGCAGGTATAACAACAATCAACTTTTAATATGACTCTTGACGAAGGCGCAACATACGAGATAACAAGCCGCTGGCCCGAATACAAGCAGCGCAACGCAGTTATTATAAAAGGCATCTACGGCAATCAGTATTTATCAAACATGGCGGCAGGTATCCAAGTTGTTCGCGATTGGCATAATGAATTGAAAGAGCAGGGCGAAACCGTATGGCGCATCAATGACGAATTAGTTAACTTGCTTAACGATTTAGCGACCTAAAAAAATGGCGATGTATGAAATTTTGCTAGCCTTAATACCTGTTGTAGCTGGCATTGTGGGTGTATGGGTGAACCTTAACAGCACGGTCGCACGATTAAAAAGCCGCGTAGTGCAATTAGAACTACACCAAGACGAGTTTAAACGCGATATGAAGGAACTGTTGGAGGCCGTCCACAAAATTGAACTGATGTTAGCGAAAATGCAGGCAAAATGATTTACCTTATTTTAGCAACAGTATTTGCGAACATGGTTTACAAAGCCCGCGAATACGGACGCGCTGACATTGCTGACCTCATTATAGCCATTGCTGCACTTGCAATAATTCTGTTTTGAGATACTTCAACTATCATGAGTTCGACAGCCCCGACGCAATTGGCAGCGGCGAGCACATGATGGACGAAGAATTTTTGCAGATGCTCGACCGCGCAAGACACCTTGCCGGCGTTCCTTTTCGCATCAACAGCGGATACCGAACCAAAGAACACAACAAGAAAGTAGGCGGCAAACCGAACAGCGCCCACACGATGGGATGCGCCGCGGACATACATTGCGTTGATAGCCGAAACCGGTGCTACATACTGGGCGCGCTTTTGGAAGTCGGATTCAACCGCATAGGCATCGCAAAGACGTTCATTCACGTCGATAACAGTTACGACGACAGCCACGACGAAGATGTAATCTGGCTTTATGATTAAACCACACCGGCCAAGATTAAGCGCGCAGCAGGTAAAAGCCTTGGACTACATCCGGGCAAACGAACGGCGCATCTTGGTGGTAGGCGATTTGCATTGTCCGTTTGAACTCGACGGGTATTTCGAATTTTGCGTTGAGCAGTACGAGCGGTTCAACTGCAACCACGTTGTTTTCATCGGCGACATTCTCGACAACCATTACAGCAGCTACCACGAAACCGACCCAAATGCGCTGGGCGGTTCGTACGAGCTGAACGAAGCAATCAAGCACGTTCGCAAATGGGCGGAAGCATTTCCCGTCGCTGACGTGATTATAGGCAACCATGACCGCTTAATAATGCGCAAGGCGTTCAGCTCATCCGTGCCAAAGGAATGGATAAAGGACTATAACGAGGTGTTGGGTACAAGCTGGGATTGGTGCGACCGCGTAGAGTACGACGGCGTGCAATACGTCCACGGCGAAGGCGGCACAGCTCGCAACAAGGCTAAAAACGATATGCAAAGCACGGTTCAGGGCCACATCCATACGCAGGCTTACTGCGAATGGAACGTAGGCAACAACTTAAAAATTTTTGGAATGCAGGTAGGTTGCGGCATCGACCGTGACAGCTATGCAGCCGCCTACGCAAAGCACTTTAAAAAGCAGGCGATTGGCTGCGGCGTAGTTTTGGGCGGGCATACTGCCATTAATTGTTTAATGCCTTTGTAACTTGCCGTCAAATTCTTAATTATGGGAGAACTTATTCAAACGTACTGGGCTGAGATTGCTTTGGCCCTGATGGCCTTTGTAAAGGTTATTGTAAACCTGACTCCGACCGAGGCCGACAACAAGGTATTCGGCTGGCTTGACACGCTTATAAACGCCATTGTTGCAGACCGGCGCAAAGAACGTCGAGCGGCAAGAAAAAATGATTAACTTGCAGCCGTGTAAGCATTGAAAGAAGTTTGCAGGTTTGTTTTTGTTTCAGCAGCGAAAAGGGGTTTATCCAACGGGGTAGCCCCTTTTTTTGTGCCCAAGAAAAAAAAAGTGCGAAAAAGTTTGCGTAACGAAAAAAGTTGCGTATCTTTGACTCAGTCAAACAAACAAAAACACAGTAACCATGACTTTTGAAATTACAGTAGGCTACAACGAGCGAATCGAAGCAGTTGATTTATTGCGCGAAAGAGGTTTTGCCTTCTCTACCGGCACAGCCGAACACACAGACGACATGATAATCTATTTGAGGGGCGGTATTGGCGACCTCGATGCGGCCGAAAAATTGTTGGCATCCGAAAACCTTGCATACACTTGGTAATATGTGGCGCGAAGGCTACGACTACCCCAGCGACGACGACGAGCAAGAAGATGATTTCTTCGAACGAGCTGACCACGATTACGAACAACTAAACGATAAGTAAAATGAACTATGTAAACTTTTCTGAAACACAATTGAAGCGCGAGTTTGCTTCTATTGTAAGTGAGTGCGTTGATATTCAACGAAACCTTAAAAATTTTCGCGGTGCTGAACGAGTGAACAAGTGTCTAACGCTTGGCAAATTATATGAAGACAAAGCAGCCGTAGAGCGTGAATTGAATTACCGGGCTGAAATGTATGCTGCGAACAATGACTAAAATGAGCAAACCAATTTGCGTACGCAGCAGCGTACACGTAAAGCCAACAAGCGACTTCAACGCATGGCAACAAGAACTAGCCGAAGAACGCCGTTTTCGTCGGTTAATTAACAACATGGCCGCCGACTTGGTTGCGGCTTACACAAAGCGGAACAAATGAGCGCAATAGACGAATTAAAAGCGTTGTCGGACAAATATGATATGCGCGCTGACCACTTCCACAAAGACCAACGCGGCTTTGTCATCATGACCCGCCGAGGCGTGGAACACGTACAGGCCAAAATAAAGGCCGTGGTTCGCTTTGAAATAGTGCCGGAATGGTCTGACCCTAGCGAAGGAAGATATTGCGTTAAAGCGTACGCAAAATGCGAACTGGGCGAAGTGGAAACGTACGGCGAAGTCAGCAAAGGCAACAACCGGAATGCGTACCCGATTGCAATGGCTGAAAAGCGCGCTTTGTCGCGAGCGGTTCTAAAGCTTGCCGGGTATGGCGGCATTGTGTACGGCGAAGACGAAATAGACGAATGAACCTCGATGAGTTTTTCGAGGCAGCAGAAGCCGACCAGCAAGCGCACCAAGAACGATTAAAAGATTTGGCGCTGCATCTGCTGAGTACGTCAACTATGAAGGACGACGACGAAAGATTAGAGGACGAGATAATAGAAACGAACCCCACGCCGCACCGTTGGCGCGAGATATTCGAACGACTAGAATTAAACCAATTGCGGGCTATCGACCTGCCGAATTGGTCGCAAACAGAATTCACTAAATCCTATAAAAAACATGGAATTAATACTTGAAGGCGTAGTACGCCGAATTAAGCAGCCGCAAGAATTTGCAAGCGGCTTTCGCAAATGCGAAGTTCACGTAGAAGTGCCCGATGGCGAATACAAGGACATTTTTCCCGTCGAGTTTATCAAGGACATGGCCGATGAAGCCGGCACGCTTACGCCCGGCATGAAAGTAAAGATGCGGTGCAATGTGCGCGGCCGCGAATGGGACGGCGGCGAAAAAGGTTGGCGCGCCTTTATGAGCCTAACCGTATGGAAATACGAGATACTGACCGAAACGGAAGAAATGAAATCGCAAGCCGCAGCAATTGAAAAGTTGGCAAATGATGATTGGCCGTGATAAAGTACGCTGGCTTGTAAAGCTACCCGAATACAAAACGCAAGTTCGGTTTGACAACTTAAAAAGCTGCCAACGTTACTGCCGCGACTTGCACCAAAAAAAAATTAAGTATGAATGCAACTTCTATTATGAACCTGAAGCAGTTTCTTAAACAGCACTTCGAAAACCTTGACGAAGCTGCCGACGTGCTGGACGTAAGCCGGCGCACCGTAGAAAATTACATCTACGTAAACCCGTGCGGCATCTTAAAGCACAGCGCGAAGTTCGTGCAGCGCAAGGACGTGAACCCGCTCGAATTGTTCGATGCGGTTGCGGAAACGATGGTACAACTGAATAAATCAAAAGCGAAGCAATCGAATGCGTAAAGGCATTTTTATACCCTTGGCCGTTTGGAATCTTGGCGAGCTGCACCCGAACGAACGGGTGTTACTTGCTGAGGTTCTGAACTTCGAAAGCCAAGGAAAAGAATGCTTTGCGAGCAACGCGCATTTTGCCGACTTGCTGAACGTATCTGAAGCCACCGCACGCGGATATATTTCGAAGCTCGTAAACGCCGGTTTTTTGGTTCGCGAAGGCGACAGATACAACCGACGACTGCGTAAATCTGCGCAAACGAGTGCGCAAATCCGCGCAGACGAGTGCGTAAATCCACGCAAACGAGCGCGTAAATCTACGCAGACGAGTGCGCAGAATTCAGCACATAATAAAACAGATAATAAAACAGATAAAGTATCAAGTAAAGAAAGCGCGCAGGTGCGCGACGTTGTTTTACCATTCCAAACCGACACCTTTACGGCTGCATGGCAAGAATGGAAAGAGTATAAACGAACCGACCACCGGTTTAAATACAAAACCGCCCAAAGCGAACAGCGGGCACTAATTAAACTTCAGAATGAACACCCCACAGAAACAGACGCCATCGAAGCAATCTACACAGCTATCGCAAACGGTTGGAAAGGACTTGTATTTGGCAAGTCCAAGAATGGCCGAACTAACGCCCGAAGAGCGCAAAACCTTGAAAGCGATGTCAACCGCGAAAAGCTTGCAGAATTTGCAAGAACAGGACGTATCAACGCTGACGGTGGAAACTTGCTTTAAAGGCACAAACGCACAAACGGCATTAAAGGTCGATGAGGTAGCAACGCGCGCCGCGTTGGTCGCAATGATTACCCGAACCGTAAAGTTCATCGACGCAAACAAGACGCTTTCAACACCGGAGGAAATCAGCCTAACAATAAACGAGCTGCTCAAAACGTACCCTTGCTTTACAATCGAGGATTGGCGGCTGTGCTGCTACCATATGGCCAAAGAGGTATACGGCCCGTATTACGAGCGGTTGAAACTGGCGCAATTCGTGGAATGCTTTGGCAAGTACAACCAAGCAAAAGCGCCGATTGTGCAAACCATACGCGACTTAGAACGTCAGGAGGCAGAACGAGAACTCAAAGAGGCGATACGATACTTGCAACCCGAATACGCGACGCAGACAAACCCACAGGCCGCCCGTGTAAGCGCGCCGGAATGGATGCGAGGCGAAGACCGGTTAACCTATACCGAGCGCGAGGAAATGGACAAACGAGCAAAAGCACGCAAGCAATGATTGAGCTGCACAACATCGACTGCATGGAATACCTCGCAACGTGTGCTGACAACGCCTTTGAACTTGCAATTGTCGACCCGCCTTACGGTATTGACATAAACAGCAGCGGCAGGTTAGGTCATTATGGAGGTAAACGCAAAAAATGGGACAGCTCGACACCTGACGAAACGTATTTTAAGCAAATCACTCGCGTAAGCGTGAATCAAATTGTTTGGGGCGCAAATTATTTTCAAATGCCGCCGACAAGGTGTTTTTTGATTTGGGACAAACAGCAACCGCAAGATGTAAGTTTTGCCTCGTGCGAGTATGCATGGACATCTTTTGACCAATCAGCAAAAACTTATTATCAAAGACCACAAGGCGCAGACCCATATCGAATTCACCCAACACAGAAACCCGTGAAGCTGTACGAATGGCTGCTAATGAAATACGCAAAAGAGGGCGACCGAATACTGGACACGCACCTCGGCAGCGGTTCAATCGCCATCGCTTGCCACAACCTCGGCTTTGATTTAGTCGGCTGCGAACTTGACACTGAGTATTTCAACGCGGCGCAGAAACGCCTAAAACAACACCAATCACAACTAAGAATCCCAATGCAATGACACCAATCGAACGCTTTTGGCTCGACCTCATCGACGGGCGCAAACACCACATACAGACGCTGTACGGCACGGACGCAATGCAACGATACCGGCCGCATCCGATGGAACGCGAATACTTCGTGAATAACAGCGGGCATCTATGTAACCACCCCGAAGTGATGAACTATAACCGGCGGTTCTACGACTTCTGCGAAGAGCATTACCAAGCAGAAAAGCAGCGGTACAAAGCGACGTTACAAGCTAACAAGCGCAAGTACCAGGCAAGCGACAGTTACAAAGCCCTCAAGGCAGAACGCGAGGAGCTTGTATCGTACATTCGGGGCATAACCGTACGCGATGCCAACAAAGAAGAAACTAACACGCACACAACTACGCAAAGCAATCGATGAAGCATTCAGCAAATACATCCGATACCGAGCAGCAGACAAAGCCGGATTCGCCGAGTGTTGGACATGCTCAACACGTCACCATGTTGGGTATCTGCATTGCGGACATTTTGCGTCAAGGAGGTACATGGCCACCCGTTGGCACGACCCCGACGACACGTACGGCAACTGTATGCCCCAGTGCGCCCGATGTAATTTGTACGACCAAGGACGGCAATGGCGTTTCGGTGAACGACTTAACGAGCATGTCCCCGGCCGCGCTCAGGAGATTATGCGAGCAGCACAACGCGAGCGAACGTATGAAATGGAAGAACTCCGGCAAATGCTGGACAGTTACCGTGCCCGTGTACAACGAGAAATTCATCGAGCGCCTGCCGTCCTTAACCGACCGCCAAAAGCAAAAGATGATACACGAACTAAGAAACAAAAGACGGCGCATGTTGCACGCCGACGACAATAACGCGACGATGCGCAAGAAAATCGGCCAGCAGCTGTACATGCTGACGGGGCACAGGGCATACATCTATGGCGACGATACCTAAACAGCACAGGCCCAGCCCGTGGCACAACACACAGCGCAAGCCAGGCGAACGTGTGAACCGCGAACCGCGATACAGCAGCACGCGTTGGCGTAAGCTGCGGGCCTTGTTCCTGCGCGAGAACCCTACGTGCGTAGAGTGCGGACACCTTGCCAACGTATGCGACCATATCACGCCGGTAACGCAGGGCGGCGACTTTTGGCACGGGCCATTCCAAGCCATGTGCGACAGTTGCCACGCACGCAAGTCACGCACGGAACGCAAGGATTTGCAAAGGGGTAGGGGTTTCTAAAAAACAGAGCCGGCTAACAAAAAG
>CEPF01000555.1_pt1 | contig 15891 bp, 5 predicted proteins | sample 530441 | NCBI WGS metagenome assembly CEPF01 (sample SAMEA2620094, study PRJEB7988) | marine metagenome | biome: marine biome (ENVO:00000447); feature: deep chlorophyll maximum layer (ENVO:xxxxxxxx); material: "saline water (ENVO:00002010), including plankton (ENVO:xxxxxxxx)" | depth 25 m
TACTGGCTGTTCAAATAGCCGAGCGATTGACAAGACGACTTAGAGAACATGATTGCGGAGATAATAAACACTAAGGACATTGAGTCAGGGTTATTTATTCTCATGGCTTTTGTTCTTATACTAATAACTATAATTAAATTCAGAATATGACACTAGAAGAACTACTCAAACTACATGAAGAAACGACCGACAAGTGTCGTAAGATTATGGAAGTAAAGAACAACGATTATACAGGAGGCGAAAGAGCAAACGACATATTCGCTAACTTCCGTTGTTCAACTATGCTTGATGTGCATCCTGTAACAGGAATCATGATGCGTGTACTTGATAAGATCCAACGCATAAAGACCTTCGCTAACGATGGTCAGTTGGCTGTATCAGGAGAGACTGTTGACGATGCCTGTGAGGACATAATTAATTATGCCATACTAGCAAAGGCCATGCTCCAAATTGAGCGGAGTTACAACACTCCTACTTGTTCTAAAGAGAACTACGATGCCCTCAAAGGGACAGTTGCCGAAGCTCTTAAAGAGAAGATACTTTAATATCCTCCACTCATTCTTTTATTAACTGCATCAGCGTAAGAAGTTTTACTCTTCTTCTTTTTCTTTGATGACTTCTTAGTAGTCGTTTTCTTTTTACTGTGTCCGTATCCCATCTTCTTTAGTTTTAGGTGTTGTTCGTATGTCTCTGCTTTTGTACCCTTCCCTGTCTTGGGGTGATACATCATGTGCGGTTTGAAATCTGCTTTCTTCATGGGTCTATCTTGATTTGTGGTTTGGGATATTCCTTCTCGTAAGTTTCTTTTAGAGTTCGCAATGTCATCCTACCATTGCGAGTTTGTTTTAGGATTGCTTCCAAAGGCTTCGTGATTATTGGGCGGTTCATAAACCCAAGCCTGTTCTGTCGGAGTCTTTCTTTGCTGACCCCTAGTGATCGGGCATCTTTCTCCATTTGAGCACGGCTCAATCCCAGTCCCTCAAAGCCTCTCATTATTTGGCCGAAGTCATTGTTCTGCTTGATTCTATTTCTAGCAAAGTTCAGATACAGATCTTTGATTTCTCCTGTAGTAATGTTGTCGCTGTTCAGCTTATACATTCTCTTGCTGTTGGCACTGTAGTCTTCCATGTGGGACTTAACGAATCTTCTGAATCCTTTATCTAAATCCATTGGGTGTGGTCTAACTGGCATGATCTCTTTTACTAAGTGACCGAAGGGAGAATCGAAGAATGTTTTAGCGTCTCTCCCTGAGAGCAGGGCATCTAAAGATTTCTCTCCTGCCATTAAAGTTCTAGGAGCAAAAGCTCTATCGAAGATATACTTTCCAACTGTCAACGCTTTCTTTGTATCTTCGTCGAAAACAATTTTGTTTCCGTACTCATCGTCATTCATGACGGCGTTAAAGATAGCACCCGCTAGTATCTGCTCGTTCATGTAAGGCTTCAAGAAGCCACCAAGAATTCCAGTTTGGTCTATAGGACTTAGATTGAAAGCCTTCTTGAAATCTCCTCTCAGAATATCTTGTGCTCCCATGACCATTGGATCTTGGATAATAGCAAAAGGATTCAAGTAAGTTAGATCTACTGAGAACCACTGACCTCCATACTTATAGATTACTGCACTTGTATTCTTCATCCACTCTGGGGCCATTGCTTTGAGTGCTTTATCCTCATCTTCCCCACCCGCACCAAAGATAGCTTGAACTCCTTTGGTAGCAGCAAGTGTCGCAGCACTAGTAAAGATGTAACCCCGTGCTCTCTTGTTTCCTCTCCTTTGTATAACGGGGTTGTCGCTTTTCTTTTCTTTGATGATTCTTCCTAGCCCACCAAGATATACCCTTGGGACATCAGCAGCGAACCTAACATATGGGGCGAAAGCCAATCCATATGAAGACGAAGACCATGTTTTAATAAACGGAACCGCTCTACTGTAAGACTGAGAGGTGTCCTTAACAATGGAAGCAGCCATCATCTTCATGCCAGTAGACGGAGTCCCATCTTCTTTCAAGAGTCGAGCATACTCACCATTTGGTTTACCATTTTCTTGCTCATACTTTGCAGCCTCTATTAGATGGCTCAACTCAAATTCGTATAAACCTATCTTAAAGAATCCATCTGCTGCTGACGCAAGCCTACCACCATGAGAGATTAAAGCGTCTGGAGCTTTCTTCAAAGCTGCGACAGTCATCTTTCCACCCTCTCCTACTTTAACTCCTGCTTTCTTCAGAGCAGGAATATACTCATCAGGTACTATAGCACTGCCTCCTTTCTTAACTGTGTTCATGAGCCATTCATTGGCCCGTCCCAGAACAGTTAGTTCTTTCTCCATATCTGAAAACTTATTCTTCTCTGTTAAGAGATCTGAGATTGCAGATATCTCAAGCTCGTCCCCGAAGATGTCCATGCTCTTTAGCTCAACCAACTCAAAGTTAAGTTGCTCTAGAGATCCTCTAGCTGCTTTAACCATGAGAGAACCCTTGCCTGTTTTAGGATCATATTCTGTGTCAAAGCCATCTCCCCTAGCTGCACTAACAGTTGCCTTGCCCATCCCTAGCAGTTCTCCACCAACTCTTCTGGCTCCACCATAGTATCCCTGCATAGGCCCAAAGAACAAACCATTGCCGATCATGTTCCGTAAGTAGAAACCAACAGAACCTAGAGTCTTCATAGCCAGAGAATAACCAGTAGCTTTCTTGAGGAATCTTTTTATACCACTCTCTATCTGGACTCTTTCGTTTCTTTCGTCAATGTAGTCATCGTTTCCTTTCTGACCAAACAGATCCTCTAGATTAGAATGAACCTGATCTGGGACATACATACCTTTGATAGGAGTTAGGTCATAGTCTCCTTGGTCTGTCTTAATTTGAGTCCAGTTTACATACTTATCATTCTTACCCTTTTGATATTCTTCTTCCGTAACCATCCAAGGGTTATCACTTTTAGTCCCAAGCTCCTTCATCTTGTTGAAGAAAGATTGATTGGAAACTCTACTAGCTGTGTGGACTAAAGTGTAAGCTAAGTTTTCTAGTCCCGCTTCATCCCCATACTCACCGAGAAGTTCTCTTATTGGTTCTGGAATATTCTTTTTCTCGTTCAGCTTATCAACCAGTTCGTTCAAGGATTCACTCTTGAACTTAACATCAGGAAGCAGAATTTGTTCTCCACCTGCACCTTGTCTGACTTCTATCTTTTTCCTGACCTTTGCTTGGCCGTAACTGTCTATAAACTCTTGCATCATGACAGTAGCTTCAGACCTGTAAGAGGAGTCTTTAGCGACTGCTTCCTCTTCTAGTTTTTGTCTAGCATCAGCTCTACTTAGCCCTTCTTTTTCCATCAAACTATCTACCTTCTTGAGGGCTAGTTGTTTTGCAAAGTAAACAACAGCTCTTTCTCTTACCCCTGAGTATTCGTCACTCTCTTTAACATCCTTGAGGAAGTTATTATCCTCGAACATACGATACCTACGAGTGATGTATATACCCCTGTTAAAATCAAAAGCTAATTTAAGATCGCTCTCATCCATTGTTCCTTTGAAAACCTCCATAGCTTTCTTGGACAACTGGTCTTGGAGTTTACGCATCTCCACAATAATTTCAGTGGCGAGCTTTGGTGAAAGTAAAAGCAAGTCTTCAAGAGCTTTATCTCTCTTAGCAATCTGCTCTTTGCGATTCTTCTCACGGAAATCCAAAGTCATCTGCTCCTTCTTTTCTTTTGCCTTTTCTTCAGCCGCTTTTTTATCATCGCCCATCAAACGCTTGGCCTTATCGAGCGCACTAAGATAAGCACCATCAACAGTGTTCTCTTGCTCAACTGTAAGCTGAGTACCCATGTTTGAACCAGAAGCGTTGGCAATCAATTCCATAGGAATGTTATCTTCCTTGCCCGTTATCTGTGCCAACCTAGCATTCTCTTCTTCAAAAATTCTATTGAATTTCTTTTGGTAGTCGGCGACTACTCCTCGTGTTTCACGAATGAACGCTTTGTTCTGGTTGTAAAATTCTACAACCCTTCTGTCTGCTCTTCTCTTAAAGGTTTTAACAAGTGTTCGCTTGATCTTACCCCTAAGATTTATGTCCTCATCTGATTCTAGTGAAATGTCATAATCAGAAAACTCCATGAGAGGGACATCAAGTAACTCTAGCCAGTTACCAATCTTCTCTTCCTGCATCCCGACTTCGTCGATGAACTCAGGAAGTTTAGAGTCTACCCCGAATTGAGATTCTAGATCTAAGTCTAGATCCGCTGATGGTTTAGCACGGAATGTAGTGGGTTGGAGTTCTGGTACTCCAAGATCAGTTACTCCTCCTCCGTCTGGAGTTCTCCTCCCACTAAAGAGTAGACCTCTTCTAGAGATAGCTTCCTTTTGGCTATCGTCTCCAATGAGGGCCTCTGCTCTATCAAGAACTCCAGAGTCTGGGGTTCCAAACCATAGCGGTTTTGGAATGTCTCGTCCAAGGATTCTATTTCTTGCTTGCTCAGGGTCATTTTCATTGTGGATGTTCTCACGTTCTGCGACATATTTCAAGTTCTTTCTGCTGTCTGCGGGATATATCTCTCGGATTGCTTCCCATGTTATTGATTGTAATTGGTATGGTGGGATACCTAGAGTCGCAGCAGCTTGTCTGTAAGCGTCTGCGTATATGTGATATGTACCCTGCATCCCGTCCCTGTCAGATGAAGCCGACGAAGTGCCAAAGTTATGTGCAACAGGAACAGCTTTCTGTGCATATGGCATAAGGAATGCCGCAGCAACAGCGTGTGTGTCAATTGTCACATCCCCATACTCACTATAAGGACTAGCTATGTTGTTAAAGAAACTCCTAACTTTATGGAACTTACCTAGTTGTGTACTAATATTTTCGGGAGATCCGTCTTCGAGAATAGAGAATGCTTTAGCTGTTTCACCTGCACTACCCCAACCATTAGCTACAGGTTCTCCATTTGGCTTTAAGTAAGGGCCATTTGGTTCTCCTTCGGGGGTGACGTTGGTAACTCCTTTACCAAACTCTGCCTCTGCGATTAACCTAACAGCCCATCCTACTAGTTTGGGATCTCCTCCTTTAAGCTCTGCAATTGTTTTACCTTTTATTTGAGCCAACAGATTCCGTCTTATCTCACGGGCCTCAGCATCAAGAGCATCTTTGACTGCCTTGGACTTACCTTTCTTTCTAGCTTGCGGAGCTTCGGCAACAGCAATCGTATCCTCAACAACTTCGTCGAACTTTTCAGTGTCCATAACGTAGTCCTGATAGTGCCTATAAACCTCAATGGTTTGTTCAGCTTGGGCTAAGTTTAAGAACCAATCTTTTTGTGGACTAAGCGAAGCCATAACTCCTGCGACTTGCTCAGGATTCAAATCATATTTTGCAGCTAGTCCGTTTGCTATCCTGTTAGCTCCTTGATACCACCGCTTTGAACGCTCTCTAATTTGAGGATCAACAGCATCGTGTAAGGCAATTAAGTTATCAGCTAAGTAATCTTTTAGTATCTGTAGTTTCTTCTCTGGATTTCTAGCTCTCTTAAATTCATCAGGCAGAATGTATCTGCCGTTAGGAGATTTAGATTTAAGTGTAGCTGTGATTTGTTTTATTTGATTCGGGATAGTTATCCTCTTGAGTCTATCTGCCGCTTTTGTATCTGGGTTTCCTTCACCTGCTACTCCACCAATATTACTTTCTCTTGGTGTTTCTTTGGGAACAGCTTTTGTTCCGATCTTTGATGTTCCTACACGGATGTCATCACGTTTGCCTATATCCAAAAGTTCTTGGCTGACATCTGCACCGAAGGTTGATTCCACATCAAGGGGGTCAACAATGTCAATTAGGTTCTCGTTGTATATAACAATCCCTTCAAAGCTATTATCAATCAGACCATCAATCCCAAGCTCCGTCATGATCTCATTGAAGTTATCTTCGCCCACAAGATCTCCTACAGGTCGCCCTCTGTATTTGAGATTTTTCCATGTATTAAAATCTTCTGCCTCACGGAGGTCTAAAACTTTAGCTGTCCACGGCAGTGAGAAAGCAATAACATCTCCCCCTTCGCTTTCTTCTTCAGCGAAGTCTGCATAGTTGTCCTGAGCTAACTTTCTATCAAAGGCAGCATAGAATCCCCTACCAAAATAACCTTTCGCAGATTTACTTTGGTCAACGCCTTTCTCTCGAATGTTCTTCCCGCCCTCCGTAGATGTGCCGTGATAATATACAACCCTGTTTTGATCAGACTTAGGAACCAACCGCTGTGAAGAGACTGCTTGTTCCATCAATGTCTCAACCACAGCATATGGGTTTCTTGGGTTGTGAGTCATCGTGCTTGGAGCAGGTCTATAGTTAAGCTCCAGTGCTCTGATCTCGATAATGACATTGTTGACTGCCTTCCTCATCTCAGGAGAAACATCTCTATTGTTTACATGATAAGTCAGCTTACTAAGCAATGCTTTCATGTACTGGATGAAAGTGGGGATGAGTGCAGGATTAGTAGACAAGAAAGCAACAGACTCATTCGTAGTCATTCCTCGCATAGCTCTACTTGCGTGGAGGACTAGGGCCTCTTCAGTCATCTTGTATTTTTCTACAGAAGACTCTTGAGGGTCATCACTTCTTAGTCTTTCTAAAGCAGCCTCTTGTTGATCAAGCGGGTAGTAATCTTTGATTACAGCTTCAAATTGTTCATCAGTCATTGAGTTAGTTATCTCAACGATTTGCCCATCAGTGAGCATAGCTCTAGCAGCAGCGTGTCCTATCTCCTCATTGATGATAGCTCCAAGGATGTGCTGTCTTCTTTGCGGATCTAGTCGTGTTGACTCTCCCATCTGAGCTAACTTGATAGCAGCCCTTTCTGGGTTAAGAATTATTGCACCTGTATCTGCGTCTACCTTAGCTACAACAGAACTCTCGTTATCTATTTGTAAGTTAAGTTCTCTTGGAAGATACGATGACACAAAGGTAACAACCTCTGCTGCTCTTTGTTGTAATACTTTAGCTAAGGATGCTTCGTCTCCCATGCCAATAGCTTCAGCTAAATCACTTACTTCTGCCTGTGACCTGTGAACGCTTCGTGCAACCTGATTCGCGTATCCTGATTTGGTTTCAGGACTAGGGATTCCATGACGTTGTGTGAGGTCTAGTGCCTGTTGAACAGCAGTACGGAATTCTTTGGTCTTGAACCCAACTAAATTAGCAATGCTGTAGAAGAGCCTTACGAGAAGATTACTACTTCCTTTTGTTTTGGAAGTAATCCCATTTAAAAATGCTTGGAACTCTGGATCAGTTAATACGTGTGTGATGAACTCATCGATGTTCTCAGTTCCATAAATTAAATTCGGCTTGCCTGTTTCAGAAGCCTTTTTCTTAGCGATGTTTAATAGCCTTTCGATGTTGGCAATAGCTTCATTCTCAGCAGGAGTTCTAGATTCAACAGGAGTACGTAATATATCGTCTGTGACCGCATGAATATATTCATGAACTAAAGTATCGGCTACCCCCCGATCACCAGATCTATCTATGTTTATTACAATTCTTCTAGTCCCATTCTGATCTACGTAATAATAACCCGCAGCTTCAATGGGGCTTTGAACAATTTCAAATTGAACTGACCTAATTAAATCTTTCCTTTTCAACAGAGCCTTAGCTATGACACGAAGTGGCTTAGGGCCTTCCTTTGCTATCTTTTCTAAGGCTTCAATAACAGACTCTGGGTTTCCGTCTTCTAGACCAAGTCCGTCTATCTGCTGAAGGTTATCCCTAGCAATCTCTCTACGATCTCTAATATCTTTTACAGCTCTCTTTTTATAGAGAGCAGAGGCTTTCCTAACTTGCGTGTAAAACGCAGATACATCGCTTGGAAGCAAAGCGACATCTTCCCCAACCAGAGCCTGTAACTGTGACTCGATCAAAGTGTATAAGGCAGGGTCTGTTTCTAAACTTTTTTGTGCGGCGGGATTCGTGACACCTAAAATAGTGAGAGCTTCTTTTAATTCTCTACCTAACTTGAAGTTCTCCATTTCACTTTCAAACCTTCCAAGTCTTGGATTAGCTGCTCCTCCACCATTCGCGGCAAAGAAGATAACTAATTCAGTAGCTGTTTTTTCAGCAGAAAAATTCTTTGCGACTTTCTTTCCCTTATATACCTCTTTGTTAAGAATCCTCTTAGCTTCCCGCATCAGCCGTTCGTCCATAGCCAAAGCAGTGGCGACATCCTCTATTCGTCCTTCAACAAATTTAGATAGTTTAGTCTCAGGTATGGGATCAATTGGACTTAGATTCGGCGGGACAAAATGATCTTCGGCATTCTTATCAGCATCATATATGTTTGGATCTTTATGTACTTTTGAATCTGGAGAAAGGATACTGGCGAAATCTCTTCGTGCTTTAGACTTTCGATCAGTCTGCATCTTAGTGTAATAAGATGCGTGTTTATTCCTTGTCTTTTCAAGGTCTACAACTTGCGACCCTACGCTCTCACCATTTGAAACTGCTGAAGCATATTTATAAATCTGCTCTTGCAGATCTAAACTCATTGTAACAGCCGCTGCCTCTACGTAATCTTTAGTGAGACTAAAGCCTGTTGCTTTTGCTATAATTGCTTTGAGCTTATTGATGTCTTTAGCTTCTTTTAACAAAGTGCCAAGAGCTACTTTCCCTCTTCTGCCACCTCGGTCACTCTTTGAAAAAGGCGTTTCAACTTTTAATCCTTTCGGTATATCAACAGTCAGCTTTAGATCTGTCACTCGCCTTACAATATTTTTGATGGCTGAGTAATCAGTCTCATGAACTGCTACTTTATTGAAAGCAGTTTTAGCTGACACCAAACCACCTTTGACAGGAACCATGATGTCAGTCACGTAATAGGAGTCCCCTACCTTTTCGGTTACAAAAGATTGGTTTAGCTGAGGGTTGTTATACTGATCTTCAGTGAGAGGAATAAGCACATTGTTTTGCAACAAGGTCAACATTCCTGCGGGATCATTGTTAAATACACCTACTCCATCTTGATCGATAAAAACATTTCCTTCGGGGTCTAGTGTCTTGGGTAGTTTGGCCCCACCTGTAGGCATCTTAACTTTTATGGTGGGATATATTTCTCTGACTCTAGTCCGTAGCTCGTTTGTTAACTCCCTTAGATATCTGCCATCAGTCCTGTCAAGTTCTAGACCTAACTGCTCTAAGTGTTCCTCAATGAAATGAACGGGATACCCTTGATCAATGAGATTCTCTAGGGCTTTGATGTCTGCTTCAGAAATCTTTACAGGGTTAGCTGCTTCCTTCTGCTCTTCCTTTAGTTTCTGCTGTGCTTTTTTACGCTGTGAAGCAGCCGCATTAGCATCAAGCAACTTACCTGCCCTAACAGCAGCATCTAGTTTAGCTTTTCTTTCTTCAAATAGTTCTGGTGGTAGCGACTGAAGAGCCAGTTCTTGTTTTTTGTACTCAGCTTCTTTGGCATTTATCTCATTAGAAATATGCTGATACTTTTGCTCAGGCGTTAAATCTTTTGAGAGTGTTGGGTGTGAAGACGATATTGCTACTTGCCCATCAGTAGGATTGCTTTCTCCACTAAGAGCATCATTAACTACAGGGCTTGTAACTACTTTAGGATCAGCGGTAGATTTCTTTTTAGTATCGTCCTGTGCATCCTTAACCGCTTTGTCTACTGCACCTTCTGTGTTATTCTCCTTAAACTTTTCGTCTATGTCTTCAGCTTCGTCAGATGCTTGTTCATCATCTGCCGCTTTGTCTGCCGCTTCTTGTTCTCCTGAGTCGTCGTCGTCAACTTTAGCACCTGATCCAGACCCGCCGCCTTGACCATAACGCTCGTTAATTTGATCAACCATCTTAGCCGTCTCAGGAGCAGTAGCTCTAAGATCATCCATCGATAAATCTTTTGAAGCATCTACCCTAGCTTCAAACTCTTTCATGATGCTTCCCTCAAGTTTGAGCATCGCGTCTTGATCAACGAAAGTTTTCTTAGAGAGTTTCTTTAAACCCGCCCCAACTAAGGGGGCTGTGCCACCCAAAGCTGCGCCTAAAAGGGCTGCTTGGAATGCGCCCTCTATTCTTTCTCTGAACGAGGTTTCTTTATTCGTCCAAGCATCTTGGATGATACTATTAACAAATTCATCTAATCCTTCTTCAAATCCTTCACCGACGATGCTTCCTCCATAACGCATCAATTTAGAACCACCTGCTTTTATGAGGGACTCTTTAGTAACGTCTTGCATTAATTTTAGATAACCCTCTTTTGAAGTCATACTACCAACTATCCTGTCGGTAATCTTCTTCATCTGTGAAAAGCTGACTCCTTGGAGATATGCGTTCTCCAAACCTCCAAACTTTCCTCCTCCGATCATTCCCATACCTGCGGTAATAATACCTGTAACTGTTCCCGCAGTTAACGCAGAACCAAACGCAGCTTTGTGGGCCTCCTGTCTTACTCTCTCCTCACTCCATCCTTCGACCCACTCTCCCGCAGCATCTTTATATTTAGCGGTATAGTCGTCCTGTATGGTTTTAAATACAGCACCATAAGTATGAGATCCAGATCTTGCAGCAGCAGATGCAAATTGAGCTGCACCAATATTAAGAGTTTTACCTAACTTGCTATTATAAACATTGATAGCTTTTAGTATCTGCTTGCCCTTTACGTTTTTACCAAGTGTCCCCGCTAACAAGACTCTCGTAGTTGCATCTTCAGCAGACTCAGTTACAATCTCTCCTGCTGCGTTTTTAAAAGTCCTGCGTTTAAGGGTGTTAGTAAACGTAGCTTTCACTAGTGTTCTCGCAGTAGTTGAAACTCCCGCCTTCGCCGTAAAGTATCCCCCCGCAGCTAGTGCCGATCCTCCTCCCGTAACAGGGGAGAGAGCTAGACCCCCTAATGTGATGAGGCCATCAACAATCAATGGAGCCGCTTGTTCACCCATCATCTGGAGTGTAGAAGCCTCCATCCCAAATATTTTTCTCATCTGGTTAAGATGAGCTAAAGTTTCTTGGTTTCGTACAAGAGCATCTTGTGCTCCTTCATTGCCTAAGAAAGCAGGTATAGCATACCAAAGAGTAGAAATACTCTGCACAGCACTTATTCCATAGCCCCTTGCTCTGAGGCTAGGATTATACTCAGCAACAAAGCCTTCCATTATTTCATTGTTGGAAAGGCCATTTAGTTTTCCGTCAATCAACGCTTCGTTCCACTTGTCTCCGTATTGACCATCGACAGAAAGCACCTCGCTATAGTCATTGAAGCGGGCTTCGTTGACTGCTACCCTTTGTGAATTTTGGATTTCAATCTCTTCGTCTGATAAACCTGCTTTTTTCAGAGCTTTGTCATAAAGCTCTGGTTTAAAATTTAAATCATCCTGTACGAATACTCCGCTGAACTTAGATTTGAATACATTCTTTTCTAGTTCATCTTCCTCATCGGTAAATTTAAAAGTAGCCTCAGTATCATACGTGCCATAAAAAGCCTGTGTAGCGATGATATCGTCAACAGCGTCCTCTAATATCTCCCCACTTAGCCCCGTCTTTTCGGTGAGCGTTGCTAAAAGTTCGTCCTTTGTTTCTTCAACGTCTTCTTCATACTTGAGGCGATCTTTTTCATACATCCTCTGTTGATAAACTTCATTCTGTTCATCTGAATCGAAAGTAATCCAATTCCAAAACTGTCGAATGCTCCGCCCCTTATCGTTTATCCAGTCCCCTGTATTGTGATATGCTCTATCTACAAACCCCCACGAATTAGTTCGCCCTAGATCTGTGGCTAATGCCTCGAACCTAGCTTTAATATCTTGGTCTTGTAGAGTGTCTTGGGGGTCTAAGAAAACTTGAATAGCTTTTTTCGCATCTTCTCTTTGCTCAATCTCATAACGCATCTTGTTATTTCGATCAGCAATCCTTTCTCTCTTTGACCGCAGAGCAAATACATCTGAAGCCATTACACCCTCAGATGAATGCTTCTTTATTACATCATACTCCGTTTGCCCCTCTGGAATACGACCACCTAAAAATTTCCGATTGCCTTCTTTATCGTAGTAAACTCCCGCACTAATTTGGTTGTTTTCGTAAAGACTTTTGACATAGTTTTCTCTCTTCTGCCTGAGTATCTCCCCCAACTTTTTTTCGTCGTATTCCTTACTAGCAATACCCCCAACTTGCCCGCTTGCCGCTCTATCTTTAGCAACAACATATTCAGTAATCAGCTCTAGTTCCCCCTCTTCAAAATCCATCACATCCCTAAATCCTTGGGCTGATTGTGTTTTGATAAACTGAGCCTCTTGTAAAAGAGAGGGCCTCCTCAAGGCATTGATCTTATTAGAAACTTCCTCAGCATTTTCCTCAGTTAAAAGATCTCTAGCAACGAGAGACTTTTGTAAGTTGAGTTGCAGACCTCGCTCTACCGCTTCGGTATATTGACCTCCCGCTAAATACTCGTCCCTTAAATTATCAAAGTATTTTGTTAAACTCTCTACCTCGTCGGTATAAACATTTTCCGCAGACCATACGTCATACGGAGTTTCGGCAATTTTATTAGTCGGTGTGCTTGGGTCTGACATAGCAGAAGCAATATGTTATTGGTTTACTTTTCTGGTTTTGGCACTGCGCTTGATCCCGCAGTTGTATCAATTTCGGGGGCGTTAGGATCTGCTGCGCCTAACTCTATGCGTTTACGTGAAAGTGCGTTTAATTGTTCTTGGCGTAATTTACTTATAAGTTCGGCGTAACTATTAGGTTTGATGACCCTCCCATCAGGAAGTGTGAAACCTGCTTGTATGCTCTCTAACATATTCCCTGCCAGAGCTGCGTCACTGACTTTCAAATCAGCAAATACTTTTTGTTCGGCTTCAAAGTCACGTATTTGATTCCCTAGAATTTGGACATCGGTGTCGATAAGATCGATCCTTTGTTTCTGTTCTCGTTCTAGCCTACTAAGCTCTTTAGCATCCTCTTCCTTCTGTTGTTTCTCATCATACCTTTTAACAGCTATTTCTGCTGCTTTAAGGTTTGATTCCTCGACAGGGTCAATGCCTTCGCCACTCGCTCTGTATACTTCCCTTAGATCATTAATCTGATCTTGCGTAGTAAACTCTCGCACTAAGTTATAATCTCTACTCGCAGCACTATCTAGCTTTGCTCTTTCTAAGTTTTTCTTTTTTTCTTTCTTAGCTTTCTCTTCATTCCTCTTTTGCATCTGAGCAGAGATTGATTGAAGAGCTGCTGAAACAGAGCTTCTGGCTACGTCACTATTCGCGATAACGCTTGAGTTGTTCAATTGAAATTGGCTTAACTGCACCATCTTCTCGTTAGGGTCGAGATCAGGATTATTCATTATATCTGTGAAATTTTGTGTAAGCTCTTCAGCTCTCTCATCAAAATCTCTTTTCTCACGAATGCCTTTTTTGCGTTGTTTAAATTCAAAGACACTTGTCTCATAAGCGAGATCAGCAGCTTTTTCTTTCTGTATTTGTCCTCGCAGTTTGACCATTAAGTCAAGTTGAGGAAGCACCTGCTGATCTGCCTTTGCATTAAGGAAAGCAGTCTCTGGTGCGGTCAACCCGTAGTTATCTCTTACGGGTGCTATGTCTCTATTAAAATCTAAAAGAGGATCAGCCATTATCCGAACAAGTTAAAGTTAGGATCGCGAAGGTCTTTAGCAGTTCTAGCAATAAGAAGTTGAGTTAGACCTCTGTTCATTTCTCTAATCTCTGATGCTCTTTGGGCATCTACCATTTGTTGCTGCCTCATTTGTGGAGTTGAAATAGCAGGAGCCATTGCTTCGGGTGAATCCGCGTATTGCATCGCAGCTCTTTCCGCAGCTTTAACAAATCCTTTTTTCCTCAATCGTTCCGCTAATTTAAGACGCGCTCTTGGGGAGTATAATCTCCTCCGTGAACCAGCTCCTAAAGTTCTGTTCGGGTCATTTGCCCGCGCAAAGAAATCCTCATATCTTCCTTTGTCGGCATTCATCGCCTCAAGGAGTCCCCGCTCTTCTTCTACTTCCCTCTCAAAAGCCTTGGGATCAACATCGAGATTGGCTGCTTCTCCTCTGAGCACACCTAGTTCTTTGTCTAAGTCTTCGCTAGAAAGATTTCTATTAAAGGCTTCAGTGAGTCTGCCTCTTAGCATTTTCTTTTTTTCAAGAGTGTCGGTTTCTAGTCCCGTTACTGACCCAAAATTTGATGCAAGACTTTTACCACTTCCCCCTGATCCCGATCCCGAACCTGATCCAACGGGGCCATACGCTCCAAGCGCGGTATTTAGAAATGATTTTAGTCCCATATTTAATCCAATAGCCATAGCTTAAATTTAAGTTATTTATAAGAGAAAGTCAATCGATGAGGGTAGCCTCAGCGTTCTGTAAAGCATTACTTAAAGTTTTTATAGTAGTTCTTCTATAAGGCATAGATAAACTACCTTCTTCTGGAGGGTCTACTGCTACTAATCCTAGCCTCTGTCGGGCGCAATCTAAGGCTAAAAAAGCGGCATCTGCTAAGTCGGGACTCCTCCCGAAACGAGATTTAAACTCAGGCTTCGATTCGATTTTCATGCGGAGGCTTCCGCTTTTCACCATGTCATAATTTCTTTCAGTTATTTCTTGGGCAAGATCTGAGGTTATTCCAAAGATTTGCTTTGTTCGCATCAATTCTTTTCCGACAAACCAAAGTTCTGAAACTCTATTGACGTATAAATCTGAACCTATTTTAGGGCTGTTGGCACTCACTCTTTTGTCACTGGCTTTTCCACCAAAAGAAATACGCATAAATTTATTCGACCACTCTCCTGCTAGAACATCACAGAAAGGAGCACCTGCTCCCGTAGCATCGACACTTACATTCTCTGGTAAGATCTTTAGCTTCTCACACTTTTCTTTGATCTGTTGAACAATCTGATACGTCCTCGGCACGGCTTTATTTGTAGCATCATCATTAAGATGTATGGCGTTTCCAAATTCTATAACGTATTGACCTGTAGAATCATATCCACATTTAGCTGTATACAAGATCGTCCTGTCCCCACCATTAGTAAAAGCAGGGTCTATCCCACACAGATTGACAGGTGATCCTTGCCAATCGACTTGCTTCATCGCTCCGCTAGAAGTTATTTCATTCTCTGTGTATATGCCTGTCGTTTCATCACTGTCAAAAAAGACAGCCCTAACCATTCGCATATACCCTCTGCTCTCAACCCCAAGTAACGATTTGTCTTCTGCAAGTTTTTCTTCTGTCGGCAACCAAGGATAAATGGTTTCTCCCGCAATTATGTTTGGGGATTTTTCACCATCTAAACGTATATATTTGCCATTCCATTTAGTCTCCCACTCATCGTCCAAGTTTGTGTCCACGCTATCCCACCCATCTTTGGGGGTAGACCATACTCCGAACGCATCAAATCTACTGTTGGGGTTGCTCATACCAATCATTTGGAATGAGGGGTTTTTAGACAAGTTTGTAAGACCTGCGTTAAGGATAGCTTCAGAAAGTTCTGAAAGCTCGTCTCCGATTAGAATCACTCTTTTCTGTTTGATACCAATAAATTTACCGACAGCCTCTTTGGTCTTACTCTTTTCAGCAGAGATCAAAGATAGTCCTGCTCTTTCAATAAGAATATCTTTCTCATTAATATAAGCAGCATTACCAATTGAATCCCGAATCTTGATTGGTGCATCATCTATCACTGACAGGAGAGACATTACACTACCCCAGATTCGTTTACGGGCTTCACGAAGCGTGGTGGATGTCATCAAAACTAAAGTGTCTTGCGGTTGGCAAAGCCAATTGATGATCCCCCACGCTGCCATGGTATGGGATTTACCAGAAGAAGCAGACCCTCCGACAGCAAGGTATTTGTTTTCAAGGGCTGCACGAATCATGAGAGTAGCCCAAGGATGACGAACCATTAATTTTTCA
>CEPF01004726.1_pt1 | contig 15689 bp, 22 predicted proteins | sample 530441 | NCBI WGS metagenome assembly CEPF01 (sample SAMEA2620094, study PRJEB7988) | marine metagenome | biome: marine biome (ENVO:00000447); feature: deep chlorophyll maximum layer (ENVO:xxxxxxxx); material: "saline water (ENVO:00002010), including plankton (ENVO:xxxxxxxx)" | depth 25 m
TCTGGAGAGGCTCCTACAACGTTAAAATCCGGGGCTTCAACAGTCACATCTCTACCTCCAGATGATGGTCCTGATACTCCTTTAAGATTCTTGCTATCGTACTTTGTAGCGAGTATAGCAGCTATTTGAGCAGCACCATTGGCTAAAGTTAAAGCTTGTGCTATTTGAGCCCTAATAGGGGATGTAGGATCTCCTACAATTAATTGTGACCCATATGCTAATATACCTGCCTGATAAGTATCCATAATGACCCTACTTATTTTAAGTCCTTGCTCTATCTTCCAGGCTTTTTTATTAGCTTCTTCTACTTGAGCATCATATTTCTTTTTAGCTTCAATCTCGTCTTCACCGGCAGCTATTCTAGCTTCTAATTCAGCTCTAGCATTATTTATTTCAATATTCTTTCTAGTGTTAGAGATACCGGTAATAACACCTGTTGCTTGTTTATATATTTCTTTTATTTCATTAAATCTCCTTATCTCTCTATCTCTTTGAGCATCTGCTAATTTACCTTGCAATTCAGCTAAAGCAATCTCCGCATTCATTCTTTCTACAGTACCTTCTTTAAATATATTAACTAGGTCTGTTTGTAATTTTACCTGGGACTGTAAATATCTAAGGTTAGCTTCTTCCGATTTACTTTGAAATATTTCCGGTAATCTAGACTGCTTATCGAAAGATTCAGCTTGTATAGATTCAAGTTTATAAGCTAATTCTAAAGCCTCTTGAGCTAATTCTTTATTTAAGATTACTCTTCTATCCTTGTAGTTTTCTTCTATAGCTTTTAATACTTCATCTAATTCTCTTTCACCATCTTCTATAGAGCTATTTAATTCTTGCTTTGACTTTAGTATAGCTTCATCAAAATTCTTTCTAGCATTTAAATCTTCTTGTAATTCTTGTTTAGTTTTTTCACTATCCTTTTTTCTATTTAAGAAGTCTTTTAATCTTCTTTCTTGTGCTTCTTCAAACTCCTGTTGTCTGAATTTTTGAGTATCAACAAATGTCTTAAATCTTACTCTATATGTATTCTTTTGATTTAGTTCTTCTTGTACTAATTTAGCTTGTTCTGTTTCTAAAAATCTAGCTAAAGAATCTTGTTCTATTTTTTCTATATCTTTATCTAAAACAAATCTAGCTTCTCTAAATTCACCAAATCTTGCAACAGCAGCTTGTGCTGCTCTGCCTCCATCAGTATCATCAGGTTCAGCAGTAAGTTGTTTTTCTATTTCAATAATTCTTTTTACAGCAGTATCGAATTGATTTACTGTATCTTCTGATTGAGCCCTAAATAATTCTGCGTAATCTACATCTTCATCTAGACCTGCTAACCTAGCTAAATATCCCTTTCCTCCGGCAGCTTCATAAGCTTCAGTACTCTCAAAGAATATTTTTTCCATAAAGGAAGCATTTTCTTCAAAGATTCTTTTCCTTTCCTCAAAAGTCTTTGCATCATCTAATTGAGCTTGTATACCTCTTATTTTTTCTCTTTCTGCAAATAATTCTTGATTAGCTTCTAATATAGCATCTAACTCACCTCTTAATCTTTGTTGTCTTATATATTCCTCTACTTGTTTGGTTAAATCTTCTAATGATGTTTTTTGCTTATCATAACTATCTACAATTCCTGGAGAAGCAGCCTCTAATTCTTTTAAGGCATTTAACCTTACTTCTTCTGATATATTAGTGTCTTTTAGAACCTCTATATACCCTAACATCTCTCTTCTTTGACTCTGGACAGTTTCTTCTAAATCTTCAAGAGAATCCTTAAAATCATCTGCTGCTTTTTGACTCCCTTTAAAAAAGTTAATTATATCATTACCATAAGTAATTAATAATTGTATACTTATTAAAAATATAGATTGAGCAGTAAATAAAGCTGCTATTGCTGACCTTAACCCACCGGCAGCATTTGCTGATGCAGAAAATAAACTAACTAATTGCCCTAAGTTGTTTGCGATAGCTGTAAACCCATAACTAGCATCAGAGGCTAAACGAGCAGATTCAGCAATTATAGCATTATTCAAACCGGAGTTAGTTCTCATAGCTTTAGCTGCCATTGCTGATTGTGTACTTGCACTAGCTAAACCAAGAGAAGATCTTGCAGCAGCATCATTAACCTCTTTCTGTATCTTTATTTGTTGATTTACTTTAGCAAGGTCAATAGCTTCTTGCTTTTGTAAATTACTTAGTATTTTAGTTGCTCTAGCTAATTTATTTGTTGATTTAGTAGTTTTATCTAATTCAGACCCTGCTTTTGCCCCTTTTACTTGTATCGATATAATTATTTCTTTAGCGTCTGCCATAGTACACTCTTTTTAATTGTTTCTTAACATCTTTTATATTCCCACAAGCTTTATACTTACCTTTAGCTATGTCAACATTTTCTGACACCCCATACCAATCAGATATATTTAATAATTCTAATATTTGCTTTATCATACTATTTCGTTATATGCTAGGTTTATTAACTCTAAATTACTTTCTCCTGTAACAAGATTTATTGTCATTGAATTAATTCTAAATATATTATCTTGTATTTTAAATTGATCATTTAATCTAAAATTGACTATTATATTAGCAGGTAAATAACCTCTAAACTTGAATAATCTTTTTGTTGGATCAAATACTGATTCTACATAATTCTTATAAAATACCTCGTATAAAGAATTAGTATTGTCTCCATAATTAGTTGTTTGCCATTCATCAAATTCTAAATCAAAATTCAATGTGAATGAGGGTGCCGTTGCTGAAGTGCCTTCATCTTGTGCGTTTGATGGTCTCCAATAGTTATCGATACCTGTTGGTGATGAAGTAGAAATATAATTTATCTTTCTAGTAGAAGATAATCCTGTTTCTCTAATCCCATAAAATAATAATGGTTTTATTAGCGTTTTATCATAATCACCTTTAGCAGGTACTATAGGAGGACCGGCATCATAATCAGTAGCTGTAAAATCACCGGAAGCACAATAACCCCATTGTATATCTGTTAAACTACTTGTTTCTGTTGACGAAGTATTTAAATCTCTTAATCTCTCATATTTCATATGGGAGAAAGGCACTTTGATTTCATATTTACTGCCTCTATCTATATTAGGGTATTTTCTTCTGATATTAAACTCTGCATCACCAAAAACTTCATCAAATTGTTCTGTATGGTGTTCCATAAGAACAGTACTGTTTTCTGTATATTTAAAATCAATATCTGTAAATGGTAATAAAGAATTTACTTTATGATTTGTATTATCTATATATTTAGCTATATCCGTAGTACCTCCACTATGGTTATATATCGCATCACTATAGAAATTATCTAAAGTATCCACATATATTTTACCATAATTAGTGTCGGCCACTTCATCAATATAATATGCTGTTAAGTTGAATAGCTTAAATAAACCGGTTAAAAAATCTATTACTTTCATCTCCGGCATTCTATTAGGGACAACAATTTGCACTTCTGTATCTTGACTAGAAGTAGTATATGTTTTTTCTGTTGATATAGCTCCTTGTTGTGATGTTATAGCAAAAGATGTAGAGCTAATAGTTAATTGTTCTTTAGATTCTATAATTATTTCGTATTCTTTATCTGGGATGTTTGTTAATCCAGGGACTACAGATCCAAATACGATAGGAAGTAAATATATTCCATTAAGTAATCTAGAAGCAGTAAATTCTATATTATCTGTTAAGTTTATTAATTTGACTTGATAATCTTTATCAGAATCTGCTGAATCTAATGTTACAGTTAAAGTCATAAGGAAACCATAATCATTAACATTTAATATTATTTTACTCCCATCAAAATCAACAACGCTAGTGGGGTGGGGATCAGATGATGTATATCCTGTAAGTTTACTACTATATATAAACCCTTCATCATCATCAACATCAGTTATCTCTCCTTTTTTATTATTCATCCATAAATAAAGATTACTAAATGGAGTAGAATTAAAAAATGTATTTCTTGTGGATCCAGATGTAGTTGGTACTGTTCTGGTAAATTCTATACCATATGTTGATTCAATAGCTTCTATAAGATGAATAGCTTTTATAGCCGGTTTTAAATCAGTAAACTCTAATCCTCTTATTGTATCCGGTGTAGATGTGTCGTGGTAAATATTACCATCAAAGTTTTCGTCATTTGATAATGTAGCTGAAGAATTAAAGAATAATCTTTTTTTTGATGTTATAAGAGGATATATTATTGCATCTGTTTGTGATACTGAATTTACTGTGAAATCAAGTCCATCTTTAAGTCCATTCCTTACATTAGTCTCACTATATTCGTGGTTATAATTTTCTAGATAACTAAATAAAAAAGTGCCATCTGAATTTTTATCTGAGAATTTATCATCACCTAATAATTCTTTTAGAGATACTGTATGGCCATAAAAAACTATTCTATAATTAAATGGTTTATTATTTCTCATATCAACTCCCTGTAGAAATATTTTACCTATACGAAATGGTAGGTGATTTATTTCTATAGCAGCAGTTTTCTTTTGTCTAGCATCAAAAGCTCCTGTAGTTATATTATAATTATAATAATGTTTAAATATTTTATTATTTGAAGGTGATGCCGGGACATTAAATGCTTTTGAATAATCGGTAAATATTTTTCCTATATCACGAGCATCTTGTATTGATGAAGTAAGTTCTATAGTTTCATCTTGGAACAAGTCTACTCTCTGGTTCTCTATATATAGCTGTACTTTGTTTTGCATTACCTAACATTTTGTATATAGCTATTAGCATAGTCAAATTCTACCTCAAAATTTAATAACTTATCGTTTAATTCTGTTTTACTTGTAAAAGAAGAAGTTATAGGTGTTATAGGTATAGGTTCTTCTGAATCTAATCCTTTTTCGTGGATCCAAGCATATTCTGTTACCATAAGTTGTTTTATTACTTCATTATGGTCTTCACTAACAAAACCTGTATTCATTCTAAAGGTCTCCTGTGTTGTTATATCTAATAAAGATTTACTATGGGCAAATCTATTAAAATCAACTCCTGTAGATGAAGTAGTAAGTAAAGTTCTGTAATAATTTTCTTTTTCTGTAGAGAATTGATCTGTACGTTTTTTAAAGAACCATAAATCTTGTAATGCTCCAAATTTATTTATAAAAGTTATTTTATATGGGGTGAATTTACATTCTTCTATTTCTCTAACTTCAATCTCAACATCAGTACCACCTGGAGTTGTATATGTTACTTTTGTAGTATCTCCTGATCCTGTTGTAGATTTAGATGTATCGCTAGAATCGTCAGTTCTTAAAAATGTCATATCAGCAGTATAAACCTGTAAAGCACCGGTAAAATTATCTGCTTTTATATCATCTCTATCTACCCTTACATTCGCTACAGCACCTCCAAATATTTTACTTGATAATTCTGTAGCTCCATCAAAAAACTTAACCTCATTAACTCCATCTGTTGATGTGAAAAAGGGGATATGTAGATCTTCTCCTTTTTTATGGTAAATTATTTTATTGCTAATTAGCACATCTTTAGATAAAGTGGGATTTATATTTTCCCCATAATAAGGAGCATTTAGATAAGTATTTATATCTTCCATTTGCCCATATCCTCTAAAAGCAATAAATTTTCTAGCTATAGGTGTTGCGTCTTCAGTTGTTCTTTCTACTCCATTTACAGTATAAGAAAATGTTCTAGTTAAGTCTGTTTCTACAAATCTGTTAAAAGATGCAGTACTATAATTGCCATCAAAATTAACATCAATATAATCTTTTATTAATTCTGATATTTCAAAGTTAATTGTATCTTCATTAGATAACTTTGTTTTACTTAACGTGTATTGAGGTGTCTGTGGCCTTGTACCACTCTCACTTATATAGATTTCTAGTTTTGCACTTTTTAATGATAAAGCCATATTAGTCTAATTGTAATGTGTTTACTCTATGTATAGTGTCTACTCCATCTAATATTGAACTAAAACATCTACCTTGAGCATAATAAACGTTATACAAGGGTCTTCTTGGATGGTCAAGGCCTTCTTCATTAGTAGGTGTATGTCTATAGTAAAATATAAATTTTTGACTTCCTTGTGCAGGTGTTATTCCTGATCTGTAGAACTGACCTTTACTAATTGTTGAGTTTCCTAAAACACCCGGATATATTTTAAAATAGTTAGCTTCGTTTTTAGTAAATAATATATATCTAAAACTACTTGTTCTATCATCGTAAACGATACCTCCTTTATTATAATAAAGATCTGCAATTGCAAAACTCTTTGTATTTTGTTTATGGATTATTTCTATCTCAATTACATTAACATCTGTATTGAAGTAAGTAGATTTAGCTAAATGTTGAGTAGGAGTAAGCTGTGTTGTAACCCCACCAGAAACTGAGCTATTCTCAAATATATGGCCTATAGCATAATTACCTACAGTATTAAAATCAGTAAAAGCATAATAAGTATCTGGGAAAATATATGAACCTCCAACATTAACTACTTGAGTTCCGTTTACAGTTAATTTTAAATATGCGTTTCTAGCATTTGCTAAATAAAAAGCAGGTACTACATCTATTAATGTTCCTTTAGTTACAGTAGGACTAGATGGTAATGTCCCTGGAGAAACGCTAGGTGCTGAAGGACAGTTAAATGTTAACTGATAATCATCTGTGGGTAATGGAGCTGAAACCAAAACAGATACAGTTTCCGGTGAAGCTGCTGTTTTATTTATTGTTACACTACCTGTTTGTACTCCACTAGCTAAATTCATATTACCTGATGTTATCCCTGAGTCTAATAATTCTTGTTCAAAATCACTATTCCCTACATAACCTGATGTTGAAAAGTTAGGAACTGTTGTGTTCCAAGTTGCTGTTATACTTATAGGTATATTTACTGTATAATTTATTGTAACAGTTCCTGTTGCAGCTCCTACTTTTAAATTATATATTTTACCTCCAATATCTTCACCTACTTTAACTGTTTCTCCACATAAAACTTCTTGAGTTAATGTATCCGGTTGAACAGTATCAGCAGGTGGTGTTGGATCATCTATAGGATCATCTGCTGTAGCAGGTTCATCAGGAGCCCCTTCATCTACTACTGTTATGTAGAATGGACTTCTAACATTTATTTTCTGAATATCTTCTGGCATTATTCTACGTTTATATTATAAGTTTCTCCCTTTTTATAATAACCTGCTTTTTCTAAAATGTCTTGCAGGTTTAGTTTTACATCTTTTACTACCGAATCCGGTAATTTATTTAGTCTGGATAATGATTCATTTAGTGCCGATGAAATAAATCCGGTTTTTTGTACATTTTCCCTTCCTATCTTTCTACTTATAGCATATGCTATACCTTTTGCTTTTGTACTCTCTAGAGATATAATTTTACCTTTAGCATCTTTTAATGATGAGGTTTTTTTCTTTAACCATTTAAGTATTTCACTAACAGGAGGAGCTTTTCTTGGAGATCCATCATTATCGTCTAAATATTTACCATAACTGTTAGCTTCTATATTTATACTATATTCATTTTCTTTCTCCTGGGTTAATGGTTCAATTGAATTAGATAATTTACCAAACGCTTTTATAGGGGAGTTATAAGTGCCAGAAGCGTAAGTTCTAGTTCTATTTTTATCTATTTCTAATTTAACTAATTTAATTAGTTGCTCAGAAAACCCATCTACAAACAGTTTTGTATTTTTAAACCTATTAATCACAGTTAGTACCTCCGAATGTTACGTTATCATTTCTTATTTCCATATTCATAGTAAGAGACCAACCGGTAAGTAAATTTTCAAACCTATCTTCAAATTGGGTGGCAGTTGCATCATTCGCTAATTCGTAGCCTTCGTCATTAAGAGAACCTTGTCTAACTGATCCTTGTAATCTATTTACTACAGTTAACATTGTATTTAAAATATCTTGTTTATTATCTCTAGTATATTCAGGATTTGAAGTAGTTTGTTTATTCTCCTTAAAATCATCAACAACATCCATTGCAATAACATTTACAGAAAAACTAATAAATCCATCACCAAATACAACATCTGATGTAGTTATATGGGCTAATGGGAATATAGACTGCTTAGATAAGTCAATATCAAATATATCACCGGATGTAACAGTATTTATAGATTTATCAGCTATAAGTACATCATATATTTTATCTATAAGGTTATAATATTCTTTCATCGCTTCATTGCTTTCTTAATCATTCTTTGTTCTAATTCGTTTTTCTCTTTTTCAAATACTAAATACATTAAACACTTAAAAAGGGGTTCTTCTGTAACTTGGTCAAACTTTGTGATGTCGCCTTTAGCGAGTCCATAAATTGATTGATACCAACCCCACTTTCTACCAAAGCCTCCTTGAGCCGAGAGGTCTTGGCCCTCTTCGCTTCCATCTCCAAAGAGTTGAGGGAAGCTTTCGATAACTCGATCCCTAAATTGTAAAAAAAAACCACAGCTCCCATTACAATGTTAAGTGGCATATCTTTCATTAGCTCCTTGACTTGATCACTAGGACTATAGGGAGCTATAGTATATTTATCTTTTTGTGTAAAGTTTACAGGTCTATATAAAACCGCCATAGCTTTATGCATATCTTGCCAATCAGATATTCCTGATTCTACATCTACATATTCTCCTAAACTCATATCATCTAGTTTAGGTATAAACCCCATATCTACGTCTAATAATTTAAATCTCCTGGTTAATCCCCAATCTTTACTAAATGCATTAGATATTATTTTAAGTACCTTATCAAACTCAACAACCGGAATTGATTCCACATCATTAAGATTAACATTACAAAATATTTCTACTATTTTTTTATTTAAGAAATCATTGTATTCATCCCCTTTATTTTTATCGGCAATCTTTAAATATTTCTGGTATTGCCTAAGTGTAATTGATTCTAAAGATGCGGGTACTTTTAACTCTAAATTCCTCATATATAAAGTAATTAAATCCTATTTTTTTGTATTTATCAAAAACTCCAAGTGCCGATTTGTCATACATATATACAGTAATATAGTATATAGTTATATATATTCGGTATATAGTTATATATCTAATAAATAAAATAACTATATATATATCTGCCATATAGACAGTTGGAGATTATTCTTTATTGTATTTCGTATACATATAGCAATATAACTCCCATATCTTGGTGTCTACTTCATTCTTTTTATACTTCTTACCGGATCTTGTAATCTTACCATTATTGTTAACCTCGATGCCATAAAGTTTTTCATTATTCTTATTTGGTAAACAATAAATAAATATGCCGTTCTCACTACACCATTGGAATGCATCATATTGCATTGTATCAAACATACCTATTAAATTCATATTGTAAATATACATAAAAGGATAATACAATAACCTATTAGATTCACATTGGCAGTTGGAAAAACCTATCTGGGGAGAGAGTGGATGAGTTATGAAACCGGTCCTCTTATCCGGCAGAGTTAACTAAATATCAATTTTAAGGCTATTTAAAGCCGTTTTAAGAGCCTTTTATATATTCTCTAGTGTATAGATATAGGAACAATAAAAAAAGGCCGTTAAAACGCTTTATTTTGCGTTTAGTTAATATTATTAACTTATTTATGTTGTTTAGTTGATATTTTAAAGACCGGCCTACCTATTCAAATAAAATTATAAAGATAATCAAGTACTTACGTTAATATATACAAATAAAAAAGCCCTAAAAAAGGGCCTTTATTTTAATTTATTTTTATTTTAATTTAATTACCTGTATAAATTTATTTTACCATAATTAGATGTTAAATAATTTAATTGTTCATTTTCTCGCTCCTGTTGTAACAGCTTTTTAAAACGTCTTTTTTCTTTTATCTTTTTTATATTATGATCAAATTTAATTTTATTACTCATATTATGAAATTATTTTGTTTTTAAATAATGTTTCTAAAATTTCTATTTGTTCATTTTCTTCTAAACTAGAAAAACCTACACCATCGTAATAGCCTGAATTTTTAGAATAGTTAAAAGACTCAATTTCTAATTCTTCTAATAAATCAATGGCTTTTTGTTTATAATCTATTTTGTTACTCATCTTATTAATATTTAAATTACAAATCCTGTTTTATCATATTTGGCCGGACCTTTTGCCCGTAACCCTAAGACAACATTTTTATTATATATCATTAATAAATCGCTTTGGTCCCCGTCTAAAACTTTGTAGCCTTTCCAATATTTCGGGAGTTTGTCTCTGAATACGGCCGAAACATTGCCACCAATAGCCAAAACGGCCTGAGCTGTTGAGCTGTTTTCTTCACTCCTGGAAAAAGTTAAAAAGTAGTTTTTATGGTCCTTATAACGTTTTATTCTTGATATTAATTTTGTATAATCATAAAATACGGCAACGTGTGAAAAATCTTCAATATTAAAATTTGCATACTTTTTTAATAAGTGAATAAAATCAATGTCCGATGTACCATTTAAACGAAAAGCAATTTTTTCATTTTTCTTATAGGCCGTCAAACATTTTTTTTCTATTTCTTGCGCTAATTGTTTTATAAAGCTTTTTTTGTCTCTCAAAAAATACTCAGTTTTTTTTACGCGTCCCTCAATCACCGGGGCCATAAGACCCCGCCCGGCCGTAAATAGGCAAGATTTTGCGCAACCTTTAGAGGCCATAGGGCAAAGGTTATGATTTTTTGAATTTTGCGTATAAGGTGCCAAATATAAAATAAATGTTTTAAGATTGTTTTTTATTGTTTTTGCGTTACTTATTCCCGTACTTAATAATGTATCCGGTATTATTTCTTTTTTAGAAATTTCCTTAATAATATTATTAATTTTATTTTCCTTAGTTATTGCCATCTTAATTGATTTTTATTTATATGTAGTTTTTTAATTGTGTCTAAGTTAACGTTTCTATATTGTTTTATCCCGGTGTCATAAACCCGTATAAAACCCGATGCAATAGGATGTTTAACTTTTATTTTTTTATCTGTCTTTTTAAAATAGTTTTTTACAGAAATACGGCCCGTTAATTTTCGTAATGTTTTGTCCTGTTTAATAAACTCCACATAAAAAAAACGTCCTTTTGTTTTTTTAATTTCATTGTAAATATTAATGCGTTTAATATTTGATTTTACATTTTTATCTAGTTGAATTACTTTCATCGTATTATATATTTAAGTTAATAATAAAATTCTCTAACAATAAAAGCAAACAAGTTAAAAGCCCTAAAAAAAGCGAGTAACCAATTAATATAAGTTTTTTCATTTTATTCTATTTAGTTAATATTTGTTAGCGTGGAACTTTTCCACCTGACAAATATAAATAAAAAAATAATATAAAATAAAGCTTTTTTGCAAGTTTTTTTTTGGTCCCTAATTTTAAACCGGTAATAAAAAAAGGCCCAACCGGACCTTTGACCTATTGAATTCATACCCCTATTGAATTGCGTGGTGGGTATTAAATTCACATCCCTATTGAATTCACATCGTTTGTGAATCTAATGATCTCATAAGCTCGAAGAGTTCTTCATCGTGTACGTTGTGTACTTTATCTTCTCCGATTCTTTGAGCAATAAGATCCTGGACAATATCTAATTCTTTTTTAGACATCTTTATATTTATATTTCTATAATGAGTCATAATATTTATCATATCTATTTATTATTATTTTTCCAACTTTCCATAATACGTTCACCTGTTGAATCGTCAATGTAATATGTATAGTCACCTATTGTAACATAAAGACAGTTTTCGGTCCTAACATCTATTTTCATTGTATTTCTTTTAAATGGTTAATTAGCTGATCTAATCCGGAACAAATTCCAATGTATTCTCTGTGGGTATGGCTATCATTTATCCACTCTTTATCTTCTTTAATATCTTTAGCGATATTCTCTATTTTTTCAATTGTTATCATATTATTTAGATTTATCAAGTTCTTCACAATGTTTAGCAAAAGCATCTGTATTTAGTTGAATATGTATTCCATTTATATTACAACTATCTACCTTATAACTATCAACTACACCATCTTTATCTATATATGGTATATCGATCCTATCACTCATAAGAAATAATAAGTGTTCCATTTGTCTAAGGTTTAATCCCTCGTATATTTCGTGTACCTCCTGGTACTCATTTTGAATATTTTTATTCATACTTTTCATAATTAGTTAATTTTATAATTTGATGCAATATAATAATTATTTTCCAACTGACAAATATTTTATAAAAAAAGGGAGAAAATTATTTCCTCCCTCTAATTAAACAAAAATCAACTAATATCGACTAAGAATGAAAAAAAGTCTATAACAAATATATAAAATTATTTTACAATATACATACCTCTAGGAACACTTCTTACTAATAAGTATTGAATTGCGTACCTAGATGCATCTATTAAGTGGTTATAATTATCTATAGGCTTTACTCCATTAACTGCCCAAACGTAGTTATTAAATTCTTTGATTAAATTTTCTCCTTCAATATTTATGTTGTAATCTTGCATAAGAGAAATACCGGTTACAATGGACCCTTTAGATTTAACAGTAGGTGTTATATTAATAGATGGTTTTTTCATCCGGAGTTCTACCAAAATACGAGGCTCAGAGTTATCTGACACTATTAAATTGCGACCTGCAATTCTAACACAATAATCGTATATTTGTGAGGTTACAAGGCCTTTCTTATATAGATGCTCCTTTAACCATATAATCTTTCTCTCTTTATCAATAGCACATTCTACGAGTGCTGTTGGATCATTTGCAAAGCCGAAGTCTAACCCATATATTGAATCTATTGAATTGTTAAATTGTCCTACTTGCCAATCATTGAATATAACTCCTTCAGCTCTTTGGAGCCATCCTCCCATTATTTGATGTTCGTATTTCTCCGGTCTCCTTTCTTTCATACTTTCAATCTCATATACAAAAGATCTACTTAGATGTTTTATATTATCTAAATAAGTTGTATGGATATAAGTAACACCATTTTTAGTCCCATTAAATCCATCTGGAATAGATCTATTCTGAAAGAATCTTTGATATATCCAATGTTCTTTAGTGGTAGGGTTTAGAATTAATATACATCTATTTGTAGATATTTTACTACGAATAGAAAAATCTATCTTATCAAAAGAAGTCTCATCTAAAAGCTCTTCAGCTTCATCTAATACAAATGTATTAATCCCCTGGATAGATTTAAGCTTTGCAGTTTGATCTCCACTAGCAGTTTTTATACCACTAAAGTATATTGAACTGCCATTGAGTTTATTTGTTATTTCAGTTTTAGTTATCTCAAATTGACTCTCTACTCCCATAAGTTCAAGTTTCTCCTTAAACTCCGGTATAATACTCATCGAAGCAGAACTCATTGTGAAACGAGTAAATAATGTTTTTGTATTCTCCTGGTAGGTGAGTAATACTAAAAATGTATTAACGGCAAAAGATTTACCCGAACCACGGCCCCCTGTTATAACAAAGTATCTACTATCCGAGTTAAATAAAGTTTCGTATTTCGGGTTTAAATCTATTTTATTTGCCATAAAGTATTATTTGAATTCCGGTATTGTTTGTTCATACCAATATGCAAAACTTTCATCTCCATCAGGTAGTGGAGTATCAGATGCCGATAAGAAAGAATTTACTGCTTTTTTAAATGCTCTCAAATCTTCATATATAGTCTCTGACTTTATAATTCTAACAGCAGCTTGTCTTAACACCTGTGCAGATACTTTTTTCTTACCATATTTAGCCACTAATTGTGAAAACTCTTCTGACATAGTATCAGAGGCTGTCTTATCAATAAAAGATAATTTACCATTCATAAGTGGTTGATGACCTCTCATAATACCATCAAATGCAGTAGCAACAACACCATTAGATAATGTTTTACTGTATTGAATCATTTGATTTCTTAGATGGCTATATTCAGGTATCTTTTTTTCTGACCAAGATTTAACATAGTCATATAGATTCCAATTTTTATTACTAGAATTTAGAGAAATAATATATTTCTGTATTTCTTCGAAATCCTCTCCAAGCCAATCAATAATTGAGCAAGGTACTTCTTCAACATTTAATATTTTTAAAGCCTCCCATCTGTGTTGGCCTTCTAAAATATAATACTTCCCTCTTATTAAAGCGACTTTAATAGTATCGGCAAATCCATTATCTTCTATTAAATTTACCATTCTTTGGATGTGAGAACTTTGTGTATCTCTGTTCCCATCGAATAAATGTAAATCATCAATAGGTAACATCTTTACCTCTGCAAAATGAACTTTTAGTTCCATAGTTTATATATAATTCAAATTACGCCTACTCTATTAGCTTTTCGGCTCCCGCTATATTTATATATTCTATTCGTCTTTTATTTCTTTATGGTCCACATCTACAGTTTTAGGTTTACCAAAATCTACAATAGGAATATTTACATTCTTATTTATATTTATCTGTTGTTCTTTTGGTTTCCCGTACCTGTATTCCCATAGCATCTTAATATAATTAAAATTGCCTTTAGAAGCTTTTTCAGCAACATATATCCAAGCTTTCTCCTCGCTCCCAAAGGCTTTATTTAACGCTTTTAATGTTAAGGCACCCATCTCTTTTTCTTTTATCTTAGGAGGTCTCCCCTGGCCTCTAGAGATACCTTTAACTGCACCATTGTTTCTTCTCCCGTCTAATTTCTTTGGTTTCTTTTCTTCCATTATCCAATTACATATCCGTTTCTTTGATAATAACTTTCTCTCTCATCAGAGAACTGTTTTAACTTCTTATACTTTTGATTTACCTTTTCACTATCAATAACAAGGTCGTTATGTATTTGTTTTAACTTATCATATCTCCTGGTTAATTCATTAAAGCTGCTAAGAATCTCCATATATTGTGGGTCTATAGATTCAACATCAACAAACCTTTCAGTTAGTAGTTTATCTACTGTATTTAAGAATAGATGGTTTAATGTTATATAATCTACTTTTAATGAAGAATCAAACTCCATATATCCATCTAATTGTTTTATTGCGTGGAGAACAGTTGCGTGGTTTTTATTAAATATATTTGCTATCTCCTGGAATGACATCTTTGTATTATATCTTAATATCTTATAAAACATAGATCTAGCTATAATATATTTACGTTGTCTTGTATTTCTACTAATATCTATACCGAAATAGTTGTTTACTATTGTTCTTGCTATTTCTTTAGTTTGTTTGTTTAGGGTTGCTTCCTTTATCAAATTCATAATTTTTATTTCTGTAATCTTTATACGCTTTAGCTATTCCGCTACAGCATTCATAATGTTCTATATCTCTGTAAAAAGAAAGTAAATGACGAACTTCTTCCTCCCCTAATAATCCTAAACATAAGGAAAGATAAGTATCTTCATAACACTCTTTTTGACTAAAGTACATTGTATATATAAAATTCGTTTGTTGGCCTCACTTTATCTATAAAAAATGATTTATATATTTTTACTGCTTGTTCCGTTTTATGTTTGCCTGATTGATAAAATTCTTTACTGCATTCAAATATACCTAAACCTTTACTAAATTTATCTACTACAACAAATGTAAAGTTCTTATATGATATATTAAATAATGTACAATAAATATACATTTGCATATCATAATTCCATTTATCAGCACTATATCTAAACTTCCTTAAATCTCCACTTGTAGTTTTTAAATCTACAATATATTCTCCTCC
>CEPF01004095.1_pt1 | contig 14901 bp, 10 predicted proteins | sample 530441 | NCBI WGS metagenome assembly CEPF01 (sample SAMEA2620094, study PRJEB7988) | marine metagenome | biome: marine biome (ENVO:00000447); feature: deep chlorophyll maximum layer (ENVO:xxxxxxxx); material: "saline water (ENVO:00002010), including plankton (ENVO:xxxxxxxx)" | depth 25 m
AGTTTAGGCACTACGCTTCTATACGAGCAGCTAGGAAGTTTGCTAGTAGATATCTCTCAAGCTCAGAAATACAAAGTCTTACGATCAGAGATGAAATCGAAGCTAGGGCAAGAGCATTAGATAGTGATAACGAAACAGCAGACCTAAATATATTTGATAACCATGATACCTATCGGGTCATAAATCGAACAGGTTCAATTAAAATAGAATTCTAATGGGATTAATAAACACTAGCGTACCTAACCTTACACAGGGTGTATCTCAGCAACCAACAAATCTTAGGTTTTCTGGACAGGCTGAGACACAAGTAAACGCTTTAAGTAGTGTTATCGAAGGTCTAACTAAACGACCTAATACTAGAATTTTAAAAGAATTAAAGGCAGGTCTTCTTTCTCCGAACACTTTTGTCGATATTATAGATAGAGGGTCAGAAACTGAAAGATATTTAGTAGTTGTAGAACCTCAAGTAAATACATCGCTTGGTGGTACTGTACAAATGTGGAAAATCGATGAAGAAAATAATACGTACAATTCTATTTCAATTACTAATGGAGCAACAAATCAATATCTTCAAACATCAAACCCAAGAAAAGACTTAAAAATAGTCACTATTGCAGATACTACTTTTATACTTAACAGGTCTAAAGAAGTAACAGAAGATACAAACAATGCATTAACTAAACCTGCTTTCGCACATGAAGCTTTAGTGTTTGTTAAGCAAGCCGCTAAAGGTAAAGAATATAAAATAAGCTTAGGAAAAGGAAGTAGTGGAGTAACGTATGCATATTCACCAAACGAAGACGAACTTGTAAAAAGTAATAGAATACTTCCAGTACTTAAATATGGAAATAATGTTCAGCAGGGGTATGACTTAGTAAGTGGACAACAGTTTTCACCGAACTTTGATCCTAATAAGGAAACATTTGAAAAAAACGGAACCGAAACTTCTGATGGCATAGGTGAGTTTAATTCTGGAGGATACACAATAGAGTCTCACATTTTCGGTAACGTAATGAGGTTAAGACTCAAGCAGACAGGAACAACTGTAAATCAACCTTTTACTGGAGCGCATGAACTAAGTGTATCCGATGATTTAAATGATCAAGGATTAGGATTAGCCTATAAAGAAGTATCATCTATAACAGACTTACCTGCTAAAGCCTTTGAAGACTTTGAAATTAAAGTTAAAGGAGATACGGAAATAGGTGAAGATGATTACTATGTTAAATTTGTAACGAAAAATGGAGAAGATTTTGGAGAGGGTTCTTGGGTTGAAACTACTGGTTTTCAAGCGAATAGCGATCCCGATGGAACAAGAACCTTTGAATCAGATGGTCAAAACTTACATTTAAGAATTGATACTGCAACTTTTCCTTTAAAACTCGTACCCGAAACTACTGGTAGCAACTACAAGCTGCTTCAATGTGTGTTAGATCATAGAACTGTAGGAGATGATAATACTAATCCGTTTCCTTCTTTTGTTCGTCAAAAAATTAATGATATATTCTTTTTCAAAAATAGATTAGGAGTTCTAACTAAAGATAATGTAGTAATGAGTGAGGCTGGAAACTTTTTCAACTTCTTTAGGACTACTACAACTAGCTTACTAGACTCAGCTCTTATTGATGTATCTGTAGCTCATCCAAATGTTAGTGATTTACAAGCTGCTGTAGCGTTTCAAGAAAAGCTTTTATTAATGTCTCCTACTGCTCAGTTTATTTTACGAGGCAACGATATATTAACACCATCTACAGTAAACATAAATCCAGCAACTCAATTCACATCTGACTCTACAATAGACCCTCTATCCCTAGGTGGATTTGTATACTTTCCTTTTTCAAGGGGAGACTATCAAGGAATACGTGAATTTACTATTGATGACTTATCAAGCACTTATGATGCCTTTGAGATAACAGAACACGTACCTAAGTATATTCCAGCCGACATTAGGGAAATGAGGGGAAGTACTGCTGAAAATATTATAGTATGTACATCATCAGCAGATCAACAAGACCTATACGTTTATAAATACTTTAGAAAAAATAAAGAAAAACTTCAAAGCTCTTGGAGTAAGTTTAGGTTTCGCAATCAGATCATAGGATGCAATTTTATTGATAGTAAACTATACATAGTTCAATCCGAATACGTAGTAAGTAGTGGAACTAGGAGATCATTTTTAAGTGTAATACCTTTTGAGAGTGGACTAACGGAATCGAGTATAACTACAAACCATGCCATTTTATTGGATAATAGAATCGAATATGGTATTGGGTCTTCCGATGTTAGCTACGATTCGGGTACTAAAGAAAGTACTATATCAAACATAAGCTACGATCCTATGGGAGATACTGTAGTCTATACGGAAGACGGAACCAGATATGAAACCACTAAGGTAAACGGAACAACTGTTAAAGTGTCTGGTGCAAACTTTGCAGGTCATAGGCTTTACTTAGGTCACGAATATGAAATGGAATATGAGTTTTCAACTCTTCCTCTAAAACAACCAAGCGAAAGAGGAGGCAGGTCTATTAGTGACTTTGTTCATCAAATAATAAGAAACCTAGCTGTAGAGTATTCCGATACTGGATTCTTTTCCATAGAAGTAACCCCAGAATATAGCGATACCTTTACATATTCGTTTAACTCTACACAACTTGGAGCGGATTTTAAAATAGGAAAAATAGCATTAGATAGTGGAATGTTTAGAGTTCCTGTTCACGCACAACCAGATAAAGTAAAGATTAAAATTAAATCTAGTTCTGCTCTACCAGCTAAATTATTGTCTGCGGAGTTTGAAAGCTTTATAGCACCTAGATCAAGAAGATATGGATCAGGATAAGAGAGTAACTTATAAAGATTGCTATATAAGAGTTTCTATTCCAGCTTTGGATATGTGGAAACTTCACGAACAACTTCGCATTGCAGATATACTGGAGGTTATTGGTTTAGGATTTCATCCGTATAAAGCAATCGAAAGTTCTTTTGATAACTCTACCAAAGCATACACAATTGTATCAGGAGGTCATGTAACAGCCTGTTTCGGTGTATGTGATTCTCATATCGAAGATATAGGAGTTATATGGTTATTGGGAACTGATCGAATAAAGAACATTAGAAATACATTCCTAAGACATTCCAGAGAATGGATAGATAAGTTGATGGGAAATAAAAAGGCTTTAGTAAATGTAGTAGGTACTGCCAACACTATATCAATGAGATGGTTAGAGTGGGTAGGTGCTGAGTTTTTAAATGAGGAACCCCAAGGATATAAGGAATTTATAATCCACAAATAGAATTAAATATTATGTGTCCACCAGTTATAGGAGCTTTAGGTGCAACAATGTTGGGAGGTACAGCAGCAGCAACTTCAGCAGCAGCATACTCAGCAGGACTAGCAACGCTTAGTATAGGATCAAGTGCGCTAGGATTTATCGGTCAACGTAAGCAAGCCAGAGCAATGGAACGTAATCAAGCTATTGCTATGCAACAGGAAAGAGAACGTGCCGAACGACAAATGCTAGTAGCAAGGCAAAGGGAAGCTCAAGAAAACATATCAGCATTACAACAAAAGCAACGCATAGCTGAAGAAAGTAGACAGGCTATGGCAAAAGCTTTAGTATCTGCTGGAGAAGCTGGTGTAGGTGGACAATCAACTCAAGCTGTACTAGATGAGTTTTCAAGACAAGAAGGTAGATACCTTGCAGCACTTGAACAACAACAACAATTTCAAGCAGTTAATTTAGATATTCAACTTGGTGATATAGGCTTAATGTCTGAAAGTAATATTACAGCATTGAACAGACCTATTGATAGTCCTAACTTTATTACCTCCGCTTTTCAAGCTGCTGAGAAAGGTGCTACTGCCTATGCCCGTGGACAACAGTACTACGATATAGCTAACCCTCCATCCTTAGAAAAATCCTAATGTCAACACGTAAAACATACGAAAATAGAGCGCAAGTTCCACTACCTTATGGTCAAGCACCAGTAGTTCAAGCAGCTATTTCACAGGGTTCTGGAAGAGGTGGTACAGTAGTAACCAAAGCTGCTCCTAAAAATTCTTTCTTGAGTTTCGCTGAAACGATGGACTCAAGTATAAATATATCCAACAGTCTTCTTGGAGTAAAAGCAGTTCAAACAGAAAGAGGACAAAAGCTAGGTAAGTTAGCAGCAGACGCAGAAGAACAAGCATCGTTAAACTCTCTCGTAGAAATACAAGATAAACTAATTAAAGAAGGTAAGTTAAACGAAAGTCAAAGTGTTGCGTTTCGTATGGGTTTTACCCAAACAATGGGATCAAGAATAGGTGATGAATATGGAAATAAATTAAGAAGTAGAATACAAGATGCTATTACAAATGACCTAAGTGATGGTAGTGATCCAGAAGCATACATTAAAAGAATAACAGACGAAGTCTATCAAGAGTATGCGTCTCAGTTTGAAAATAATTCCCTAGGGTTAGCAGCATTTAATAAAGTAGTACGAAGCAAAAATAACGAATTTTATGCCAGTACTATTTCAGCTAGGAATAATAATATAGTAGCATTACAAAACAAAGAGGCTATTAATCATGCTTCCGCATCGTTAATATCTGCTACTCAAGAAACTATGGGTGAAGCTGTAAATACATTTAGTAATCTTCATCCTGATGAACTTAAAAACGAAGAGCTACAGATTAAAACGTTAGAAAATACCATTCGATCTTTAATGGGTGGAGAACCATCGTTTGAAAAAAATGAAAGAATCAAAGACCTGTTAAGATTGTTTGAAATTACTAAAGGAGCAAAAGGATCAAACTCTTTAAGCGTTATAAGTCCTGATAAATACTTTACTTTATCTTCAGCACAAAGTCGTTACGAAGCTAACCTAAAACAAAAAACAGAAATAGATTCTAGAGATGCTGACATTAATCTAACGGCATTGCCCGAAATGATTCAAATGGCATTAACTGATGATAGTCAGATTTCTGAGCTTGAGGATTTTATAAAAGATTTAGGAGGTCAAGATTCCCTTAATGAAAATCAAAAAGCAGATATTGAAAATCTTTTAAATGCTTATAGGCAAAGAGATCCAAACATTGAAGCTTTTATTAAAAAGGTTTTACCAAATAATAAAGTCTACGAAAAAGCCTACAGAAAAGCTTTAGGTAACGATCTTTTTGATCAAAGCATTGAAGAGTTACAGCAAGACTTGGACTCTGGAATTAGAGAGGATATAGCTAAAATCGTTTTTAAAAACGGACAACAAGGAAACAGAATGGGATTACAAATTATACTCAGCGATTATGGGTATGATATAAATCAACTAACAAACAAGGATAGAGTATTTTTTGTTGGAGAACATAAAAGAGGAAAAAGGGATTCACTAGGTACAACCCTTGATAAAGAAAATAACGAAAGTAGTTTAAATCTCGCAAGGGAAATAAAAGCTTTAAGAGGAAGGGGATTAACAAGTGCGCTTGGCCTATTAGAACAACTTGACGAATATAAGGGTAAAGACGATGAGATTAAAAAACACATGGTGTCTGAGATTACTAGAGAATTCGCAGCTGAAGCAGTAATATTAGAAAACGAATTTAGAAAGTCATTAGACGATAACATAAGAGCAGGAGTTAACGGATATTTTAGAAAAACTGGAAAACTTCCAGAGGGTGACGAATTACTGACAATACAAAATAACGCCTTTAACGCTATAGAAGAGGAATCTAAACTAAAATTTAAAGCCCTTACTGACAGCATTATAAAAAGAGTTCCTGTTATTTCTGGAACAAATATTGACTCAGAAACATTGCTAGAAAACTCTGTAACCTACTTAGAGCAGTTTGAACCTATACAAACTTTTAATAAAGGTAAAAAGAATCCTTCCCAACTTAGCAGGAGGGATCAATTAATTGGACTTTCCTTTAATATGTTTAAAACCAAAAAAGGAGCAGAAAAAGAAGGTGATCGCAGAAGTATAGGTTACATGAGTCCGAATCACATTCCAGAAAATGAATTACAAAACATTGATCCTTTTACAGTTCCTTTATTTGATAATAGTATAGTAAAAGGAAGCTCTTGGGATTACGATAACGAAGACCCTAATGTTTATAATATTTTAAGAGAAACTCAAAAAGAGTTTGAAGATTTAGAAAACGAAAATTCAGATGTTTCTAAGTCTATAACGCATCCACAAGCTGAATGGTTTTACAAAAATCTTGGAATAAAAAACCTAGATGAATACTTAGATTTCCTATCCGCTCAACAAGCGTTGACTAATGCTTACGATTTAACCGAAGAACGAGGTAATATCAAAAGTATATTAGAAACGTCTTTAAATGATGAATTTAAAAGTACAAAAATCCAAGCATTTAAAGATAATGCGGATAAAATTAAATCATACCTCAAACCTTTAGGAGGTGCAAATTGGTATGATGGGGGTCAAAAGAAACTTCCTGTTATTGAAAAGATAAAGGAAGAAGAATTTTTGCCAATAACATTTTAAAACACTATGTCATTTAATACTTTTTCTTCCAATCGAAACCTTAGACCTTTAACTTATGATGAGGAGCGAGTTAATGAACTCATAGAAAGTAGCAAGTACAAACAGCCTTGGCACTCTAAAGCAGCTTCAACTTTAGGAAGAGTTCCTTTGCGTTTTATGGATGACTTTAGAAATACAGCACACGATCTAACAGGTGGAGTTGTTAAAAAGGCTGAGTTCGATTCTGAATCTATAGTTTTCGGTGAAGATTCTGAACAAGGATTTGGATCAAATTTAGTAACAGAACTTGGAACTTTTGCTGTAGGATTTGGTGTTTTAAGTGTATTAGCAAAAACATCAAAGGTAAAGAAAGGTTTAGACTTAATTAATAAAAGCAAGCCAGCAGTAAAAGCTCAAACAGCATTCAAAAGTACTGTAGATGGATTAGTTAAGTCTGGTCGTATATCTACAAATACCGCAAGGCGAACAGCATTAATATCTAAAATTGCATCCGATGGCATGGTTAAGGGTGCTATGGTTGATTTCTTTATAGCTGACGTAAAGGATGAAGATACAATACTAGAGCGTATAGCACATAGGGCGCATGATGTTTACATAGGTGCAGCATTAGGAGCAGGTATTAACATTGGACTTCGTAGGTTTAAACAGTTCAGAAGAAAAAGAAGAGCTAAAAAACTTAATAAAACTGAAGAGCGAGGATCACTAGAATCTACTGTTGATAAATTTACGAGTACATTAAAAGAAGTTAAAACCCTAGCTAAAGATGCTTTTGACGAAGACGGAAACATTAGACCAGAAAAAGCTGAAGAGATAGCTGTAAAACTACACGACGAACTAGTCGAAAATGTTAGTGAAGACCTAGCTTCAGTAAGTAAGGATGTAAATTTCGAGATAGCGCAACAAACTAACGTTATTAAAGTACGTGAAGATTACGGAGCAAAAATCAATGAAACACTAGATAAGGTTAAAGGTAAAAGTAGTGAGGAAGCTAAAGAAGCTATAAATGATGACTTAATAGATAACTTTATAAAGTCCAAGGATTTACCCTCTTTACTACTTAAACTAAACCTAGACGTAGAAACTGCTAACTTCGGATTAATGAAGCACGTAGCAGATTTAAGTACACGCATAAAAAGTTTAGGAAGATCACCAAGTACTAAAGCGGTTGAATATACTGAAATAGAAAATATAATTAAAGAACTAGAAGTTGATTTACTTTACTTTAGGAGTGCTACAATTCTGAGAGCAAAAGCTGGTACTATGGCAGGTAAAACTCTTCAAGCACTTAGATTAACTGGAAGAAAATACGCAAGAAAAGATTTAGAAAAAATCAGAAAAGAAGGTAAAACACTTTTAAAGAACACAAACAAACAATCTATATTAGATGACCTAAATAAAGGAAACTTTAATAGAGATGTAAACTTTAGCGAAGAGGTTGCTGACAGGTTAGATAAGATAGATTCACTACTAGAGTTCATTGGTAAAAGAAAAGATGTAAACGACCCAGAATACTTAAAGTCTTTTGTAGGTGATCTAGAGGGTGATGCTTTACTTAAAGCTGTAGAAGAAGTCGATAGTGGTAAAGCCTTACCTAGGATAATGAAGAATGTTGTAAAGGCTTTAGGGATGAAGTCTAAGAAAACTCTTTGGGATAAGTATGAGGATTCTATAGTACGCAATCTAAAGGCTAAATACGGAAAACAAAAGCTTGTTAAAAGAAGAGTACCTGTTTTACAGGCTTTAAGTAGAACACTCGAAAAACGTTTGCAAGGGGCTATAGAACAAGCAAAGGAGGCTAAAAAATCAACAAAACAAAAAGCCAAAGAGAAAGCTTTAAAGGACGAACAAAATCTACAACGATCTATAAATGAACTCAATGACTTAGCTAACTTAGCAAAAAACCCTGCAAAGATAGAAGATTTAATTAGGAGGTTACAAAGATCAAAAATAATTTCACAAGAAGAATTTAATTCATACTTTAGTAGTAAGTTGGATAACCTAGCTAGTGTAATAATTAAGGAACAAAGGTACGATATATTAGCTAGATTAGACTTAGAACCTAATTTAAAAAGAGATTTAGAAGAGCTAGTAGAGTCTCAAAAAGCTAAAATAGCTAACAGTAAGTTGGTTTCCAAAGTTCTTAAAGAAGAAGAAATGGAATCTGAAATCAATGCAATCCGTGATGTTTTACTTTCTGGTGATGATAATGCTATTGTTGAGTTCTTTGAAGCTAGGCTAAAAGATAAGAAGAAAATAACTCCCTTACAAGAAGAGCTTAGAAATGCAAAAAGAGATTTAAGCAATAAAGTTAGGAACATAAAAAACAAAGAGGAGTTGATTGAAAGTCTATTTAACAAACTAAACGATTTAAATAGTAGAACAACTGGAGAAATACCAACTCGTTGGACAAAGTTTAAAGTAGCTAGTGATCGCTTTCGTCAAAGTATGATGCTATTTCGTCCTGACATTATACTATCTGGTGTTGTTTCGGGTATGATACACATGATAGATCAACCGATACGAAGAGCTATAAGAGCTTTGTTTTATATTAAAGGTTCTAAGAAAGAAGGTATAAACTCTAACCTAGATAACGTTGATGAGCTTCAGTATGCTATGGCTGAGATCAAAACAATGGTTAACTTTTCTAGCTTTTGGGATGCTGTAAAGAATGGACTAAGCAGTTTTAAAAGAGGTAGATCAGCTTTTAATCCCAGACTTAGATCAAGATATCAACAGGATGTTTATAATTTAGCAAAGGATGAAGGTATTACCGACATAGAGGATATTGTAGGCATTGACGTAATGACCAAAATGACTCCTGATCAAGCTAATAGACTATCTCAAATAGTTAAGTTATACGGAACAGATAATCAAAGGGGGAGAATACTGTTAAATAATTTTATAGATGAAGTAGACAGACTAGATGACGCAGGAGCATTAGCGAAGTTCTTTGATTTATTTACATCTATATCTTTCAGAGCAATGGGAACTGTAGACGATGTTTATCGAACTATGGGTACTATGAGAGCATTAAGAAGTGAGGCTTTACAAAAAGCTATAGAACAAGGAATCAAAGGTAATGAACTAGAAAAATTCCTTAAAGAATACGTTGAGAAAGCAACCAGTAGAGAAATTGTATCCAGTAAAGAAGCTTTTGGATTTGGTGGAGACAAGAAGGTTAGTATGCTCAAATGGAATATGTTAGAGGAATTTGAGGAAGTTGAGCAACTAGGTTTATCTATAACATATCAAGCTGATTATGCTGACCAAGTGTTTTCAAAAATGATAGAAAAAGCAGCTAAATATTCAAGAGACTATAAAAATGATAGTATAGGTAAATGGTTGGTAAGAACTTTTGTTCTTCCATACGCTAAAACTCCTGCTGCAATAGGACAATGGATGGTTAATAACTTTCCTTCTAGTGGTTTTATTCAAAAGTATTTAACAAAAGTTGAGTATGATAAAGCTATAGATGAATTAAAAATCAAACGAGATAAAGCAACGGGATTAAGGCAACAGCAGCTAGATAGTGAAATAAAAATACTAAGGGATAAAAAGGTAAAAGCTGAAGCAGATAGAATGGCAGATGGTATCCTAGGTTTTACTTGGACTTTTGCTCTATTCGGTGCTGCTGCTTCAAGTCGAATTACTGGTAATGGTAACCACATGACTGAAGCTGAAAAGATCAGAGCAATGCAAGCTGGATGGAAACCTAACGTAATTAGAATCGGTGGAATAGAAATGTCCTATGACAGGTTTGAACCTATCGTAAGCTTTCTAAGTATAGCATCAGATACCTTTGCATTTTGGAGAAGAGAAGAACAATACGAGGATGCAGGATTTACCGACGAACTTAAAAAGGATTTAGTTATGACAACAATGGCAGGTTTTATGGAAATGATTAATAACAAAGCTTTCCTTAGACCTATTGGAGATTTGTTTTCTGCATACGATGAAGCAGGTAGAGTTGAAAAAGGTAAACTAGCTAAAGGCATAAATAGGGTTATTGCTGGTTATGTTGGCAGTTATAGTCCAGCTTTTGTAAAAGACCTACAAGATATTCTTGATCCCTACGCAAAACGTGTAGAAGGTATACAAAATCAACTAAAGGAAAGAACATTTGGAGGGAGTAGTAGTGGATACTACAGAAATATCTTCGGTGAAAAAGAAATAGCTAAACGAGCTAGAACAGGTTTTGTTGAATGGTTTTCTCCTGCTTATATCAGTAAACGCAAGGAAGACTTTACCTTAGAGGTTTTATCTGGAATGAATACAGACTTCGGAATGAAAGGTAGATACAATCGTACTATCGGAAAAGAAATGTTTGATACCAGAAAGTATAGAAACGATAAAGGTCAAGACTTGTTTGATGCTTGGCTCGGTCACCTTGAGAAATATAAAATAGGTAACAAAACAATTAGGAAATCAATAACTGATGCTATCAAACTGTATGGACTTAAAGAAGGAAAGGTTAGGGGAGGACTCCCAGTAAACTCTGAAAGTGGAGACTCTATAACTGTTAGACTAGGAAAAATAATTAACGATTATGAAAAAAGATCATTTGAAGATTTCATCAGAAAAAACGGAAATAAATTTAAGGATAAAAACGGAAACGATCTAAGTGATCCTAAATTTTCACCTAAACTAGAATCAATCATACCTTTGAAATAACAATGGCAATTACATACGTAGATCACACAACAAGTTCCGCTCAAGCAACAGGTGGGGCGCAAGCAGGACAATACAACATACCCTTTCCATATCTAGAAAGTAAACACGTTGTTGTTAGTGTAGGAGGCAATCAATACACAGTACTGTCTAATCCTACTTTCTTTACCATAAGCGGAAACAATGTTGTATTAAACACTCCTGTTTCGCAAGGTACATTAGTTAGGATAACTAGAAGAAGTACTGGAGTAAATAATGACTTATATCCGCAGGGTACAGAATTTGTAGACTTTCAAGATGGTAGTGTGTTAACCGCAGAACAACTTGATAACGCATATCAACATAATCTGTTTGCCTGTCAGGAATCTAAAGAAGGCAACATTACTATTGGCACTCCAACCTTATCTACGGATTTAGTTACCAAAGGTTACGTAGATGGTAAAACAGATAACATAGACGATTTAGGAAATGTTAATATAACTTCGCTTTCTAATTCAGATATACTTAGGTATAACTCAAGTACATCTAAATGGGAAAATGAAAGTCTTTCATCAAGTCCCACTAGTTCTACAGATGTAGCAACCAAGGGATATGTAGATAGTGTAACTCAACGTTATGTTTATGATAGTGGATGGGTCAATCAATTATGGGATGGAGTTGGTCAAAATTATTCTATTTACTCTAACAAACTGTACACGACAACTTTAAGTACTACTATAGCAAGTTATTTTCCTTTTAAAATTCATGTTTGGCATAAGTTTACTAGCGGAACAGATGCGAGTAGTGGAGAATCTCTTGCGGAAATTGTAAGACCTATTGGTATTAATGCTGGTGGTAGAGATGATTCTAATACAAATACTGTAGGAGTATTTATAAATTATAAAGAAAGTACTAGGGTATTAAGACTATGGACTGGAGATTTTTCTACAGTTGTGGAACACTCCAGTAATTCACCTCTAGGTGGAATGTATTCGTGGGCAAGTAGTGGAGGATTAACTAACGGAAACGGAAACGGATACATAAGAGTACTAATATCATAATGGAACCAATGGCAGAACAAATCTCACACTTCCTTGACAGTATTCTTGCTGTTGTTCTAGGGGTATTCGGTTGGATCGGTAAGAAGTTTAGCGACCGACTAGATAGCGATGAAAAGCGTTTGACAAAGATTGAAGTCGAATTAGCTGCTCAACACGAACGTGACCTATCCGTTGAAAAACGTATGCATGGTCTAGAACAAAAGCTTGAAGCTATGAACGATAAGCTTGATAGGCTTTTAGAACTAATAATGAGGAATAACAATTGATGAAACGAGAACAACTAGAAAAACTACAAGTTCAAGTTACGGAGACTTATTCGTCTGCTATAAGTGAAATGAACGATACTGGGGAGTATAATGCTGCAATTCTAAATGGTGCTAGGCAGTTACTGAAGGATAACGATATTATCAGTCTAACAGAACAAGGTACACCACTAGGAAAGCTTGCTGATCTACTGCCATTTGAAGACCCTGATCCAGAGGCTGTTAGACAAACTCAATGATAGATGAACAACTTAAAGACTTCCGTAACTTTCTCTTTGTAGTATGGAAGCATCTTAATCTACCAAACCCTACACCTATACAATACGACATAGCCGAATATATGCAGTATGGGCCTAAACGCTCTATTGTAATGGCATTTCGTGGAGTAGGTAAAAGTTGGATATGTTCTGCTTTTGTAGTTCATCAACTTCTGTTAGACCCATCCAAAAACTTCTTAGTAGTCTCAGCTTCTAAAAGTAGATCAGATGACTTCTCAACGTTTACTCTTAGGATTATTCGTGAGATACCTATGTTAAATGGTTTACTTCCTAAAGATGGTCAGAGGTTTAGTAAGGTATCTTTTGATGTAGGTCTTGCTCCTCCTGCTCATGCACCATCTGTAAAGAGTCTAGGTATAACATCTCAGTTAACAGGTAGTCGTGCTGATGTTATTGTAGCTGACGATATTGAAGTACCTAACAACTCTCAGACTCAGGGAATGAGGGATAAACTTGATGAACAAGTAAAAGAGTTTGAAGCTATTCTAAAACCTCTAGACTCTTCAAAGGTATTGTTTCTAGGTACTCCTCAATGTGAAGATTCTATCTATAATAAACTAAGGGGTAGAGGTTATAGTTCTAGAATTTGGCCTAGTGAATATGTAACAGAAAAACAAGCTAATGATCTATATGGTAACGACCTAGCTGAAATCATTAGTAAGGAATCTGAAAACGAAGGACTGATAGGAAGTTCAACAGAACCTACAAGGTTTAGTATGAATGATCTGGAGGAAAGGAAACTTTCTTATGGTCGTTCTGGTTACTCTCTTCAGTTCATGTTGAATCCTAGACTGAGTGATGAAGATAGATATCCATTAAAACTAAACGATCTAATCGTAATGGATATTGATAAAGATGTAGCACCTGAGAAACTTGTATGGGCATCATCTCCTGATTTAGCTATAACCGATTTACCAAACGTAGGCTTTAACGGAGATCGTTTCTTTAGACCTTTCCAAGTTGTAGGAGACATGATTCCTTATACTGGTTCTGTTATGTCTATTGACCCATCTGGTAGAGGTAAGGATGAAACAGCTTACTCAGTCGTTAAGATGCTTAATGGTCAACTATTTGTTCCTGACTCTGGAGGACTTAAAGGTGGATATGATGAACAAACACTCAAACAACTAGCAAGCATTGCAAAGACTTATAAGGTTAACGAAATAGTTATAGAGTCTAATATGGGTGATGGTATGTTCGCTGAACTCTTCAAACCTATACTAAGAACAATACATCCATGTACCATTTCAGAAGTTAGACAAAGTATCCAAAAGGAAAAACGTATTGTTGACACACTAGAACCTGTCCTTAACCAACATAAACTGATCATAGACCCAAAGGTTATTCGTAACGATTATCAATCAGCATTATCCTATCCAACTGAAAGACAAGCTAGGTATATGTTAATCTATCAATTATCCAGAATAACTAATCATCGATCTGCTCTACTACAAGATGACAGACTAGATGCTCTTGCTATTGCTGTTAACTATTGGGTAGAACAAATGAGTCAAGATGTAGATCAGAAGATCAACGAACGTAAAGAGGAACTAATTGATGAAGAACTTGAAAAGTTCAAACGTGCTGCGTTTAACATACCTCATAAAGTAGATATGTGGAAATGGACGTAAGTTAACCAACTATATGAATCTAAAACTATGAAAGCAGACCCAAGACTAAAACGTGCTGGAGTAAGTGGATATAACAAAACTAAACGTACTCCTAGTCATCCTACCAAATCTCACATTGTAGTAGCTAAATCAGGTGGTAAAGTTAAGACAATTCGATTCGGTCAACAAGGTGTAAAGACCAATCAAACAGTAGGACAACGTAAAGCTTTCAAAAGTAGACATCGTAAGAACATTGCCAAAGGTAAGATGAGTGCTGCTTATTGGGCAGACAAAGCTAAGTGGTCACCTAGTAAAACTAAATCACCTAGCAAGAAGTGGAAGAAAGGAAGTTAAGATGGCATATACAAAAGGTTCTATGCGTAAACGTCTCCTTGCTCGTATAAAGGCAGGAACTAAAGGTGGTAAGGCTGGACAATGGTCAGCTAGAAAAGCACAACTATTAGCACTAGCATATAAAAAAGCAGGAGGTGGTTATACTGGATCAAAGACTAAAAAACAAAAGAGTCTTACTAAATGGACTAAAGAGAAGTGGGGAACT
>CEPF01027031.1_pt1 | contig 14893 bp, 12 predicted proteins | sample 530441 | NCBI WGS metagenome assembly CEPF01 (sample SAMEA2620094, study PRJEB7988) | marine metagenome | biome: marine biome (ENVO:00000447); feature: deep chlorophyll maximum layer (ENVO:xxxxxxxx); material: "saline water (ENVO:00002010), including plankton (ENVO:xxxxxxxx)" | depth 25 m
AAACGTAGGCTGCGGCACCCAGTCCCGTGCCTGCACCCTCGGCGGCTTGCTCCAGCAGAGATTTCTCTTCCTCTGGTTCTAGCAAGTCACTTATTGTGAGTGGCCTATCATCGCCACGCTCACGACCTCGCAACCTGCCGGACAAGGCCTGCTGTTGCAATATCCCAACTGGATCTAAGTATTCAATTAAGGGAGAACGAGCCATGTGTCACCTTAATTAAAAGTATGTATTAATACCAAGAACACTCGTTGGAGGTTTTGTACGCACGCCACGCACAGTCGCGTCGTTGTAGATGTCTTGCTCGATTTCTTCTTGTGTCATACCAAGTACCTTTCCGTACTTGTTGTACAAGTTTGTAGCAAGGCTTGTAACTTCTTCTGGCGACAGGTACTGGTCACTTGCAAATAAACCAGTGCCAAACAAGCCTCCACTATTTGAGGCAGAATTAATACCATTCGTCCTGTCTTGTTCGTATGCCGTAAATATTGTTGGACGCTCTATTTCTTTTTGTTGATCTAGTTCGGCCTGTGTATCTGCCGAAATACCTTGAGGCTTATTCTGTTCTTTAGCAACTGCTATGTCACGTTCTTTTTCAATGCCCGCAACTGTTTCGGCGGATTGTGCCGTTAGTCCAGCGGCTTCAGCACCTGTGCCTCTCAAGCCCTTAGCCTCTATGCCCGCTTGCCTTTCTTTGCTAGGAAGTTGAACATTAGCTTCGTGTTCGCGGTCCAGCCCCGCTTGTCCGGCAATGAAATCAGCCTGACCCTCAGCCATATCTTTTTCATGAGCCCGTAGGTCCGCTGCATTCTGCATGCGAGCAGTCATGTCACGGTCTCGTTGACTTGTTACTAGGCTTTGCTTGTACTGTTCCCTCTGTTCTGGGGTCAGCTGAGTCATGAAGAAATCGCTCTGACCTCGCGTCATGCCTGCGCCCATATTGGGACCACGGGCTCTCACTGCTGCCTGACGGTTCTGTTCTTCTTCTGCCCTGCCAAACGCTGCTTGACGAACCAACCTTTGATCGTCGATATTAAATATTCCATCAGGGGAAATATTTACTCCGCCAACCGCCGCTGAGTTATCTAGTGATTGGTAAGCATCTTCCATTGAGACGCCAGCATCTTTTGCAAGTTGTTTGGCACGTCTAACCTTATATCTTTCAAGTCTTCTCGCCTCTTGAGGAGTCAACTCTTCTACAGGCACGCCGTAACGCATTCCTACTTGAGGCTCTACGTCAATGTCTTCAGAAGGAGCACCTTCTAGGTTGCCCATTTGAGCACCTACGTCCGGCGTTCGCTCCATTTCAAATTGTCTAACAGGGACGCCATCAATAGCAGGGGAAGGGTTAGACACCATATCCAAGCCAGCTGCTAACTCCTCGTCTGTCATACCGGGAGGGACAGGAACGCCAAGCATTTCCAGTTGTTCTCGTAAGCCCATTTTTTATCCTAGCTTTTTAACTTTTCTTGATTTTGGTTTTGGTAAGTCCGCAAGGTCACTCATCGGAAGATCATCGTGATCAACCTTTGGCGTGTTCGGCTTGCCGTGCGTCTCTTCGTCGAGATCAGCTAAGTCGTTTTTTTCTGCCTTGAGGTATTTATCCATAACAGCGTTTTCTTTACCGTCGTCAGCGGCTAAGAGTTCTTCGACAATTTTACGAAGACCTGCTTCGTTTAAATCGTGGATAGGATCTAGTCTAAAGTTTATATTTTTCATCCAAACATTCCTCTGCTGCCTCCCATAAGGCCCCCTAAGATATTCCCCATGAAACCTTGTGCCATCTGCTGGCGAGTAAGTTGTGACATTAATTGTGCGTATCTATCATTTTCAGCGAGGCCTGCGCCTTGCTGTGCCAACATCTCCATGTTCAAGGCATTATCCAGCCCAATTTGTCCGGCTTGCTGTCGGGCGTTTTGGTCTTGCGTGACGGCATCAGCGTACCGTTGTGCATATTCGTTGGCCCCTCTAATAGAAGCCTCAGCAAGGGTTCCTTCGTTTCTGCTCACACCCGGACGATCCAAGTTCTTTAAGTGAGTGCGTGGGTCTGCGTACGCGCCTGCCATCGCAAGATTATTTGCAAGAGTCCTCTTGCGATTGTTGTCGTTAGCATAGGGGATTGGAGCTTGCCCTACCGAAATATTTAAATATCTATCCATTAGAATGGCTTTCCAGTAAGGCCTAAGTTAGGGCCACCACTAAATAGGGGAGAGATAAGCTGGTTAAGAAAACTCATTTGATTTCCAAGTGCTCGGTTTTGCAGTGTTTCATCGTTTTGTTTTGAGTCCTGCAATTGTCCCAAGCCAGCTAAAACAGACCGCTGTTGATTGTTCTGTAGGGCACGAGCAAACTCGTTCCCGAGCATCGTTTCGTTACCCTGCAACTGAGCGTTTATACCGGGGGCCACTTGCGCGTATGCTTCTTGTCCCTGCATAGATCCCGGACTTGCGTAGTTTACGCCAGGCATCGCTGCTGGTAATTGCAACGCAGTGCTGAATGGATTGCTCGGTGATTGGTAAGTTTGATAGTTCATGCTCGGTAATTCAATTTGTCCAAGTTTCTGTAAAACGCATCAAGCGTGTTCATTGGGGTCTTCATCCCCGCTAGCTGGGCGTACAAGTCTTTTAGTCCTGCCTGAGTTTGGTTCAGCCCACCAGTCAGTAGATTAAAGCCTTGTTGATACATTCTCGGATCAGTCTGTGTGTTTTGGTAGTATTGATCTGCACCTTGGTTTAAATTGTCTAAACCTTCGGTGGTAAATGCTTGCAACTGATTCATCATCGGATTGTAATTTGCATCGGCATAATCAAACATTCTTTGGCTTGCAAGGTCCGCTCGGTCCATGCCGTCTGTGTAGTTTCGATTCATGTCATCTTTGTATTCCCCCGCACCAATCTCCCCAGCCAATCGGTCCAATGTGCCTTGACCCATATCTCTGGAACGCTGAATGCCACCAAAGGCGTTGTTCGCTATAACTGCAAGCAACTCGTCGGGAATCTGCTCATCCCTCGTGTACATATTGTCATTGTCGAAATAGGTTTCACTGCCAGTATCTGAAAAAGTTCCACTTTGTTGGCTTCCGCCAGTAAATCCGCCTTGACCGCCGCCAGTTCCGGCTCCGGTTCCACCATACCCGCCAGACATAATGGTTCCGCTAGGCCCCGACGCCTGAAAACCGGGGCCACCTGCCGTCCCACCAAACAGTCCTCCAAAATCTCCCCCCATGTCAGAGGAAGCATTTATGGTCTGCTGGATGTTATTTAATCTCGTTCCACCACTTTCTCGATTACGAGTAGTCTCGTTTAGTTTTCGTATTGCGTATGGAGCAATACCAGCTGCGGCCTGCGCGTCGGCAAAAGCAGCTTGACCCTGCAACGATGCCGTTGATTGGCCTAGGTTGCCACGCGCTTGATTGTCAGATGCGTGCATGTTAGCAAGTTGCTGCTGGTTTGTTTGATTCATTAAGGCTTGGGCGGAGTGCTGAGAGCCAGTAATGTCTGCGAGGTTATTCATAATTCCTCGCTGCAACTGCCCAACCTCTGACATTCCTTGGCGAGTTACATTGCCCGCAGCGGTTTGACGAGCCGCCTCCATCATGGCATTTGCACCAAACCGATTGCCTTCTTGGTTTGAATACGCAGTAATCATGTTGCCTAGGTTGTTTGCATACGGGTTGTATGTCTCCCCAAAGGCTTGCATTCCTTGACCCATTGCATTCCGCTGGGCACCCTCAACTGCGGCAAGCATCTGCTGCCGAGCAGCCTCGGCGGCGGCCATGGCCTTGGACTGTTCGCTACGGCGGTTTTGGTCATCTCTTTTTTCGTTATACGACCATTTGCCTTTTGGATTGTATGGATTGAAGGCATACCTGTCGTCATAGGCCGGACTAAGAATCGTGGGGTTTCCCGTAACTGGATTTATGTAATACTGGCCCGGATTACCTGTTTTTTTGTAGTTGTCAGTAATATTCTGATTTCTGAAATCTTGATTGGTTGGTGGTAACCCAGTGTTAAGGCCGACTCCAAATTTTGGAGGTCCTCCCTTAAAAAACGAATTTAATGTTTTGGACATAACTAACTTAGACCTGTACGTTTTCTTAGTTTTTCGACTCTATTTTTATTGTCCGTTTTACTTAGACGGCACACAAAAAAACAAAAAAAGCCTTATTTTAAGCAAAGTGGCGGGCCGCCGTCGTATTGGCAAATGCTACGACATTCCACCGTTTTCGCGTGTCTTCAACCTTGAGTGTATACCGATAACTCTTAACGAGCTGCGAGAGCGGTATGTTTATTGTCTGAGAGCCGGCGTATTGAATTGTGCTACCAATACACTCAATATCAGGCAGGTCAAATTCATAGTCCTCTGCGGCCTCTTCAATTTCGTCTAATTTAATGTGATCGTTGGTGATTTTCTCCGCAGTTAGTCGCCACGTAAACACAAGGTGCCCCTTAGGTAGAGGTCCTCCAATAATGGTTGGACCAAAAAAAGTAGGGCCGTAGTTAGTGACGTCACCTTGATTGGTAATAACATTTGGCCCAATATTTATAGGTCCCTCATAGGTAATATTGTCACCATTTTCATTAATGGTCTTGTGTTGGTGGTGGTGATGAGTGTCTCCGTAGTTATGCTCATCGCCGTGGAAGTTTACGTCACCATAGTTATGGGTGTCGCCCTCAGTTGTCTGCGGTCCATAGTTGTGGTTTACTGGTCCGCCAAAGAACTGGTTCGTGTTAAAATTCGGATTGCTATGAAAATTTGTGTCGCCCAAGCTAATGTTTTCCAGAACCCCTCCCTGATAGTGGCTGTATGCGTTGTTTGAAAAGTCGTATGTACTGTGGTCTTCGTACAGCCATTCGTTGGTATTAGTCTGAAATACTTCCCAGTAATGCTCTAGTATGTCGTTAATGTTGAAGTCTAAAGAAGTTGAGTCAAAGTAGTTGAATGGATTGTTGTATAGCTGACCATTGCCGTATTCATTGTTAAGATTTTGAAAATCGTTCAGATTATATCTGTAGTCACCGTTGTAGTTGTTATTGTTGTTAAAAGCATTTTGATGAACATTTGACGAGTTGGCTCTGTGCTCCATCGGCAGGTTGCAATTCCCCGTGGCCATTCCAATTTGACTTAATTGGGCAGGGCTAACCGAACCGGCTAGTGCTCGCTGAAACGCCGCTTGAGTTCTCGTACTTAACATTACTCGACCCCCTTGATCGTAATAACATGCAGAATTGTTTTATCTGTTGACGTGACTTGCTGCCCTGTTACCGCTATGGCTAGATGCTTGTCACCTCCAGCCGACTTGGGAGACCCCCTGCCAGCGTACCTTGCGGTTGCCATTCCATTAGCTTCACCAAGCGTAGAACGTGTTTTTTGCATATTCAGTTTTGTAGAGGTTGTTGAAGACACAAAACCAGCACCGGGGTTGCTAGCAATAGCGTTTGCCCTAGCGGTAGGAGAAGCGTTAAAATGCAAGTTTAAATTTAAAGAAGATTCGTCTTCTGTCGGTGTGTAAAGAACTGATATGTCGCGTTCTCCGTCCTCGTCTGTAAGGGCCATTTCTCCTGTTTTTAATGTGTATGGAATTGCAACTCCATTATCACTAAACCCAGTAAGAGCGTTTAGCTTTCCTGTCTGTCCGCCAAGCATTTCGACAACTTTGCCGTCAATAACAGTTACTGTGCCACAAGTTACAGGTTCCGCAAACTCCTCTTTCCACCATGCCTTTGTTGCGAAACAATAACAAAAAGCACGTTTAGGCTCTGTGTCTGAACTGTTGCAGTAAAAGAACCTCATCGTTTTGTCACTAATGTCGCACTTAATAAAAAACTGGTCCTGTTTTGTAAAATCTATTTCACCGCTTTCTCTCCAGAAATTATCAATTGGAACAGAGATTGGTTCTTCTTTAGTGCCGTCGTATGTGTAGATGCCGTTTGTATCTGCTAGAAAAGCTGTGCTCTCCATAACGTCTGCACACCGTTGATTTAATAAACCCCTATAACAAGCTAGTTGAATGTTAGCGTCAATGATCGGCTGCGAAACATACATCATTGTGTAGAGGTGACGAGACTGGGCAATCAACATCATGTAACCCATGGGCACAAGACCGACGATATAGTCTGTGTCACCAATAGACTCTTGCAGTGTTAAAAGGTTTGTCCCAGGAACTGACTCTGGTTCGTCTGGCTCTGAGAACCGTAGAGTGTTGGGCTGTTGGCCTGTCTGGTCAGCCGTATACCACGCACGGTCTTGGTACACGACCGCTACGCCCATATTGCCCGGAGGAGGAAGAAACCTTCTTGCGTTTGTTCGTCCTGTTGGAAGCGTAATTGGCATTAGGCCAAACTCTGCCCTGTCCTGTGAAACTAATTCGTCGTCATGCACCGTATCCACAAAAGAAACAGGTGCCGTATGTTCTGTAATACAGAGGTCCCCCTGCTCAGTTTCTAAATTTAGCCCATCCTCACTCTGTATACTTCCTCCAAAAGTAAGTGTGGCCACACGCATTAACAAAACATTTTGATCGGCAGAGGACCTCCACAACTCCATTTTTGCTACCCGGTCATCTATATGCGGGTGTGTGAAATCCCACCGTATTCCAGCCGCACCGTCTTCAATAGTTACTTTGGCACGAGCACTAATGGAGGACGGTATAGGCCCACGCTGGTCTAGCGGAGTGTCGTCAATATAACGGTGATAACAATTGTATTCGCCCCGAAGATTCTTTGATATTTTCGCCACAGCCACGGCATCCTTCATAGACAACTCTATCGAGGGCTCGTGGTAAAAGTTTCCTTGGTCTGTGACAGTGACCCCACTAATATTACCTTGAGAGGTTATTGTGACAGTTGCAGCCCCAGCCAAGGCTTCAGTATCTTCTGGATCAGGTACCATTGAGAGGATTGGTGTTGCAAAATAACCGCTACCTGAGTTCGCTACTGTAACATGCCGAACGCCAAACAAAGTGTTAAGTTCAATTGCTGCTCCGCCGCCGCCTCCGCCGGAAAGCGTCGCGGTAACGTGCGTCGTAGCCCCCGCCCCGTAATCCTCCCAATTAATTTTGACAACTGAGCCGTCAATAACTTCAGCGTTCGCTTTAGCTGGGTAAGTTTTACCATCTGCATCAGCGGCCCAAACATTATTGAAGATCACATCAGGTGCCGCTGTGTAGGCTTGCCCGCCTATCAGTGTTTTTATGCTATCGACTGTTCCCGTCAAACCGACAGTAAATGCCGCACCAGTCCCGTTACCCCCACTAAATGTAATTTCAGGAGGGGTTTCGTAATTTTCTCCGTGCTCAATAACCTTTACCCGATCAACTACACCGCCACGCACAACAGCCTGTAGCTTTGCAGCTTTTGTAGGATTTCCGCCAGCAACTCTGACTACAGGCTCCTCGATATAGCCCGCACCTTTATCAACCATCTCAATGGCAGATATTCTTTTACCTTGGCCACCAACCGCAGGTAAAGCCGTGACAGTTGCAGCGGCACCTGGGCGTATTATGCCAATAGGTTCCATAACGCTGTCTTGACCGTTCCACCGCAGGCCACGCCCCATGCCATCAATGGCATATACGTCGCCAAACCGACTTCTAATAAAAGTAGCTGGCCGAACTGGTCCAGTATAAGCGTAGGCTTTTGCGTTACAGTTTCCTGAAATGTTCAGCGTCGGATTCCCTGTGTAACCAGTCCCTGCATTCGTCAGAATAATTGACTCTACGCGAGTGCCATTCATAAAAGCAGTAGCAGCTGCACCAGTCCCTCCGCCGCCAGTAAACGTAATGGTCGGCGGTGCAGTGTAACCGTCTCCTGTCGTTGTCATCTGGATGCCGTTAATACCGCCAGACGACCGAATTGATAGTGGCATTCTTCTGACTCCCTACGCTTGACCGTTCTTGACTGTACTATAGATTTTGCCTTCAGAATCTTGATAAATAATTTGTTCACCAACATCTCGTTGATAACGAAATGCCGTCACTATACTTTTTGTGGAAACGTCTGTGGCCGACCAAGTTTGTGCAGTTAAGCCGGGGCGAACAGATATTTGGCCGGGATTAATTATTTGCAAATTAACCTGTTCAGTCATAGCACCATCAGGCACTACATACGGAGAGGCGTTTGTTACTAATCCTGCCCACTTTGTAATTTCAATCATATTATTGAGCCTGATAATTGTCTGCTTTGAGTGGAGAACGCCACCCTAACGTGTCCCATATAACCCGGTCTGAACCTGATATTGGGGCAAGTTGGTCAGTCTCTAAGGCAAGCCTAAGATCCCGTTGATACAAACCAAACTTGTTGTCTACATCATTTGAGTTTCGTGTTCGTGCCAGCCAGTAATCCATTGCGGAGAGAATTGCATTACGCATTTGGGGGCTCGCATCAACCGGATCTGTAACTAGGTATTTTGCATCGGAGTCAACGCCTGAAGATATGGACGTGTCAATTGTTAAGGAAGTCGCTGATGCAACTGCCAAAATCTTTGCCTCCCTAACAAAAGGATTGAGGCTGTACAGCGTGTCGGGAACGGCAGAGCTTGTTCCAAACCGAATAACTGAACCAACCATATCGTCTGTAAACGACGTTGCCGTGCCTGTTACGGTGGTCCCAGATACTGTAACGGTGCCGGCTCTCGCAGATGCTTCGTGGCCAGATAAACGAATTTTTCTTGGCTCGCGTCTGTATGTGAAATCAAGTGCCTCAACTTCCGTAGGGTAGCCAAGTACCTGTATAGCCCACGGACCTTCACTTTCCCGATAAGGGTTATGAACAATCGTCCATGAGTTTGGCGGCCCGTGCCGATTACTTGTTCCTTCTCCCTTCATAGCCGTATCTTGCTCAACATACAAAAAGTTAGTTAAAGCGTTTTGGTCTACAGGGCTGTCAATATTTTTGAAGTCAATTGGTAGAGGGTAAATGCTGCGAAAAATAGTCGCAGCTGTAGCGGAAGCTAAGTCTACAGGATGATTAATGGTGTCATCTACTACTATCTCAGTCCCACTTGTCCTAGTAGTTATTTTAGAAACAACATCGTTGACTCTGATGCTTGAACGGTTGGCGTATGTCGGAAAGTCATCGCCACTCTGTTTAGTAAACGTCTTGGTGGTAGCATTATAAGTAACGGTCCCTGACCAAGAAGCCTGAAAGTCAATTCGGCCATGCTTGTGATACCACTGCCAATCTCGCAATGAACCAATTTCGTCTAGTGCCCTGTGACAGGCTGAACGAATATCTTTTTGCTCGGCATCTTGAGGACCGCCAGCACTGCCAGTAATCAAATGCTCTACACAGTCGAAGTATGTCAGGTACTTATGGTTGCTATGCACTGTCTTTTCCTTTTATTGTTTCCCAAAGGGCAACGTCGTCAGCGTAATATTCTCTTATTAATTCCTTTTGCCCTGCTGTTAAAACTGGTTTTTCTTGTCTTGCTTTATTAATGGTCTTTAAAGGAACTTTAATACCCAACCAATCTGCACATTCCTGCAACTGATCCATGCGGAAATAGGTAATATCTCCTTTAAAACGGCTTTGATGTCGAAAATGAAAGTTAGATGCTATCGTGCCGTTAATGCCGTCTAATGAATGAGTTTCGTTAAGCAAGTCATCAATAATTTCTTCTATAGAACCACACCTATTTTCTAAATTCATAAACGCAACAGCACTGCAAAATCGCTCTACAGGTTCTCTGACTATCTGCGCAACCTTGTGCTTCCTAGGATGAACACGCTTTGGAACCCAGCGATGCAACATCTGGTCTTCTGTTTTTTCACCATTTGCCCAGTGGGTTGTTTCGTTTAACTGCTTTACTATCTCTGGATAAAACTGACGAAGTATCGCCCAAGCAAAAGTGCTAGTTGCACACTTGCCGTTGAATGCCAAAAGTTTTTCGCCGCAAATAAAGTAATTCATTATGACCCGTGGATACTGTAGTTCGATGCAATACTAGGGTTGTCACTTCCAGTGCCAGGATTACCTCCTACGAAAATACCCCCACCACCAGTACCTCCGCTTAGATCTGTGTACATCTGATTTAATGCAGTAGCGTCCATGTCGTGATTTGAAACATCCCAGCCGCCGGCATTTGCGTAAACAGTTGTAGGTCCGTAAGGAGATGTGTACCCGTTAGAAGCACTAAAGTCACAATTAACAGCTCGAACTTCCTCAATACTGCTTACCATGGAACGGGTACCAACAGGGCCACCGCCGGCATACTTATCGTAGGCAGGGCTTCCGCCTGTTGCACCGGCGTGGAAAGTGGACAAGGAGGTCAAGCCAGAGAGGTCAACTGCTGTAATGTTGTTTGTGGAATCTGAACCGATGTCTATACCAATTATATTTCCAGTGACCGTACCGCTTGAGTTACAAGGAGAAACAGTCACTGTCTTGGTAGCACTGGACGACAATCCAGACATTGTAACCGAGCCAACGGCAGTGGTTCCGCCAGCGTAGTACGTTGGTCCTGTTGCAGTGTATTCTTGACCAATTACGTCAGACTGACCAGGAGAGGATACTTTAAAGTATCCGGTCGAAGTGTTTGCTGATACCTTGAATGTTGTTTGCGAGGCAGGAAGGTAGAACCTTGCATTCCCATCTGTGTTAGGTGTGATGCCACTGCCTGATGCGGCTGGAGTAGCAGTAGCAGTGCTGCTGTACGTCCCATCTCCCTCTGCATTTATGGCAGCTACTTGGAAACTATACTGTGTCCCATTTGTTAGGCTAGTCTTGGTATACGTGGCATTGGTGCTGCCTGTACTTATAATTGCTGCATTTCCTGGGAACCCAGACGTTACTCCCCACTTGACCTTGTATCCTGTAATGGCTGACCCGCCTGTGTTAGTCGGTGCAGTCCAAGTAAGAACAGACTGCGTGTCACCGTTTGTCGCAGCAAGGCTAGTAGGTGCAGCAGGAGTAGTTGCTGGTGTAGCATTAACGGAAGAGGTCTGAGAGCCGGTGCCTACGGCGTTGACTGCGGCTACTTTAAAATAATACTGCGTTCCGTTAGTCAAACTTGTCACGGTTTGCGATGTACCTGATGGCGTTGCAACTTCACTAAAACTAGCGTTGTCAGTGGACTGATAAACTTTATATCCTGTTACCGCAGTCCCGCCGTTGCTCGCAGGTGCAGACCACGTTAAATCAACCTGTGCGTTGCCGTGCGATGCAGCCAAACTTTGAGGCACTCCGGGAGTCGTGGCCGGAACTGCACTAACCGAAGATGTTTGCGTTCCAGTGCCTACAGAATTAACTGCCGCAACCTTAAAGTAGTATGTAGTACCATTCGTCAAACTGGTAATTGTCTGGGTAGTTCCTGAAGGAGTCGCAACTTCGCTATAGCTGGCATCGTCCGTTGACTGGTAAACCTTGTACCCAGTGATTGTCGCACCACCGTCGCTCGCAGGGGCGGACCACGACAAGTCAACTTGAGTGTTACCCCGACTTGCTGCAAAACTTTGAGGTACTCCGGGTGCCGTTGCGCCGGCAGACGGCGTTGCAGTCACTGAACTGCTGGCAGTTCCTGTTCCTATGGCATTAACCGCCGAAACCCTAAAGTAATATTGCGTACCGTTGGTAAGTCCCGTGACGGTTGCACTGGTGGCGGTGCTAGTGCCATCGCTAAACGTGGTAAAGGTAGCGTTGTCCGTACTGTGTTCAATCACATAGTCGGTAATGGCAGACCCGCCGTTGTTTGGTGCAGACCAAGACAAGGTAACCTGTGTGTTACCCGGTGAAGTCGTGACAGTGCCAACCTGTGCTGGGGCTGTTGGAACTGCCGCAGGGGTTGCAGTTGCTGTGCTGCTGTACGCCCCATCGCCAACGTCATTAACGGCAGCCACTTGAATGCTGTACTGTGTTCCGTTAGTTAGCCCTGTTTTTGTGTACGTCGTGTTTGTGTTTTGTTGGTGGTACACCGTAGCGTTTCCGGGGTAGCCAGACGTTGCACCGCACTTAATCTTGTAGCCCGTTATAGCGGCTCCACCTGTGTCTGTTGGTGCGGTCCAAGAAATTACAGACTCTGTATCTCCATTCGTTCCAGAGACACTGGTTGGTGCCGCCGGGGTAGTCGCCGGAACAGCACTGACAGATGATGTTTGAGCACCAGTGCCTGTTGAATTTACCGCTGCAATCTTGAAGTAATACGTCGTACCGTTTGTCAGGCTCGTAATAGTTTGTGAAGTTCCTGAGGGGGTCGCAACCTCTGTGAAACTTACGTCGTCTGTGCTTTGATAAACTTTGTATCCCGTTATTGTTGAACCGCCATCGCTTGATGGTGCCGACCAAGACAGTGCGACCTGCGTGTCGCCCCGTGTAGCCGCTGGACTTTGTGGCGCACCTGGTACTCCGGGGGCAGACGGCGTTGCAGTCACTGAACTACTGGCAGTTCCTGTCCCTATTGAATTAACAGCAGAAACTCTAAAGTAATACTGTGTACCGTTAGTAAGACCAGTGACAGTTGCACTGGTCCCGGTTGTCGTGCCGTCATTAAATGTAGTAAACGTGGCGTTGTCTGTGCTAAATTCAATTACATAGTCGGTAATTGGAGACCCAATAGGAGCGTTTGGTGCAGACCAAGACAAGGCTACCTGAGTGTCGCCCGCCGTAGGTGTAACAGTGCCAACCTGTGATGGGGCTGTTCCAGCCGCTGGAGTTCTTGAGCCAGTAGATGATGTTTGTGTTCCGGTGCCTACGGAGTTTACCGCCGCAACCTTAAAGTAATACGCCGTCCCATTGGTAAGTCCTGTGACTGTGTGCGAAGTGCCTGACGGGGTGGCTACTTGGGTAAAGGTAGCGTTGTCTGTGCTTTGGTAGACGATATATCCCGTAATCGTTGCACCGCCATCGCTTGCAGGTGCATCCCAAGATAAGGCAACCGATTGGTCGCCAATGAAACTGGCTAGATTTTGGGGCACGCCCGGTGCTGTTGGAACTGCCGGCGTAAATGTCGAGGTACTGCTGTACGTGCCTGTTCCGTTTAGGTTTTTAGAAGCAACTTGGACGCTGTACTCAACGCCATTGGTCAGGCCAGTTTTTGTATACGTCGTGCCTGTACCAGCCTGTTCGTATGGCGTAGCGTTACCTGGAAAGCCAGATGTCGGACCACACTTAATGCTGTAGTGGGTAATGGCAGCCCCGCCGTTGTTTGCTGGAGCAGTCCAAGAAATAGTAGACTCTGTGTTACCGTTTGTGCCAGAAACGCTAGTCGGCGGATCTGGAAGAGTTGACGGTGTGCCACGAAGATTTCGAGATGATGACAGTGGCCCAGCACCTAGTGCATTTACAGCTGCCACCCTGAAGTAGTATAGCGTTCCGTTTGTAAGGCCCGTGATAGTTGCTGACTTTACAGTAGGCGTCTGCACTTTTGTGTACGTTATGTCGTCCGTACTTTGATAAACTTCGTAATAGCTAATTGAAGAGCCGCCGGTCGTGAACTGTTGCCACGAGAGATGAACTCTTGTGTCTCCGTGCGTAAGGCTATTGGTAGAGACCGAAGGAATGCCCGGTGGTGTGTTCCCTGTAGTCGGCGTGACCGTACCGCTAGCTGCTGACTGAGGTCCTTCAAAAGTTGTATTTTTTGCTGAAACCTTGAAGAGGTAATTAGTCCCATTTGTCAGCCCCGTGATTGTCTGAGAGGCACCAGATCCACCATACGGAGTCCCGGTTGAGGTTGTGCCAAAGGTTATGAAGGCTGTAGTGGCGTGAGTGTAGGTCGAACCGCCATCTTCACTTTTGTATATTCTGTATTCAGTAAGTTCTGACCCGCCGTTGTTTGCTGGGGTGTCCCAACTTAAAGCAGCCGCTTGATTTAAAGGCGTAGCATATAGGTTTGTTGGGGCACTAGGCTGGGTAAGAGATAGAGGAGTTATTGGCCCAACCGTATTGCTGTCTGATCCAGTAGATCCGACATTAACGGCTGCAACTTTAAAATAGTATGTCGTATTGTTAGCAAGTCCTGTGACTGTGTGCGATGTACCCGTTACCGTTGTTACTTCGCTGAAGCTAACATTATCTGTACTCTGGTAAATTTTATAACCTGTGATAGCCGCTCCGCCATCGCTTGCAGGTGCTGACCAAGACAAAGCAACCTGAGCGTCACCGCCAACTCCTGTTAAAGACTGGGGCGCAGAGGGGGGGTCTGCCGCTAGGTACGTCAAGGTTGTTCCGAGATACACTTTCGTGATCGCGGTTGTTCCCAGTTTTATGGTTGGTACAGATGTGCTTCCAAGTTTAATAGGCATAGTTAATACTCAGTCGGTGAGCATGTATAAAGTAGTCGAGGACTTTACACTGATAGCATTATATTGTGCCGTGGTACAAGAAACTACATTTGTAACCCTTGCTGTTGCACTATGCCCAGCAACCGTGTTGTCACTAAACAGTTGTGCGATTAACTGAAGATTGCATTTTTTTGTTTCTGAGTTGTCTGCTTTAGTAATGGGTGCAACATCTGTATTAGCAGGAGTAGCTTCGTCATTCAAAGCCGAGATTTTTACATTAGCCATTTTCTATTCCTTGTTTAACCGTCTTCGTCTATTACTAAGCCCGTTAAAGTATTTGAAGTTGCTAGTGTTGTGTTCGTAGAATCTAAGGCTGCAACGGTAACTGATATATTGGTAACCTCGTCACCGGGACCATGGATAAAGAAGCCTCTGTTTGTTGCACTAAAGTATGCACACTGAAAGTCGCCCGTGCCGCTAACAGTTGCATTAGAACTAAGATTGGTAATAGTGACTACAGAACTTGTAGCCCCCGTCCCGCTAATTGAATATCTTAGCTTAGTAGTTCCTACAGGCAGCGTGGTGAAGGAAAAGGTTACGTTCCCTGAATATCCACTCGAACCGTCTGCAATTAGAGCGATGGTAAGTGAGGCACCACCGCCGCCGCCTCCTCCGCCGCCGCC
>CEPF01005197.1_pt1 | contig 14801 bp, 8 predicted proteins | sample 530441 | NCBI WGS metagenome assembly CEPF01 (sample SAMEA2620094, study PRJEB7988) | marine metagenome | biome: marine biome (ENVO:00000447); feature: deep chlorophyll maximum layer (ENVO:xxxxxxxx); material: "saline water (ENVO:00002010), including plankton (ENVO:xxxxxxxx)" | depth 25 m
TAGATGATTTACCACCTTTAGATTTATAGATGTCATCATTTTTAGTTTCTACTGTACCATCTTCGTACAGCACACCTTTGATAGTTACATTTTTACCTTTCTTACTCATCTAACAACGCTCTACCCTCAGCTATCTTTGTTTCATCTGTACTATCTAATAATATTTGTAAGTCATCATCATTGTATTCTTTTTTATTAATAATAGAAAAAGCATCTCCATGAATTAATTTTATGTAACCATCTTCATTAACTACTGTTATAGTTTCGCCATTAAAATTTATTTCATATGTCATAGTACAAATACCCTTAAATCTTTTATAGTTACAGTATCGCCATCTCCAAATACACTTCCATAATTTTGCATTGTAAATCCTGTTGAAGTTGGAGTATAGTCTACATTTGCATGAGTTTTTCCAACTGTTTGGTCAAACGAATGAAAAAAGAAATCAGGAGATTCACCTACATTATCAAAACTAAATGATGCCATAATAACATTTCCACCTAATAAAAAGTTAGCTGCTGAGCCACTAGCTACACCTGAAGTTGATAACTTAAATCCTACTGCAATTTTATCTCCAACGTTTAATGTGTTTGTTCCAAATATTATATTCTTTGTAGCACTACTTGAGTCAGACCTAATAGTAATGCTATCTAATTGAGAATTATCAACAACAGTACAGTTAGTAGTAGATATTGATGAGCGTTCATTTACTATTTCTTTAAATGTAATTTGTGGTACAGGAGAAACACCTGCACCGCCTGTAGTAACCCAACCTGATGTAGGTGGTGCAGAAGACTTTGATGGATTGGTATATCTTATAGTTGATCCTTGTAACATTAACCAAGTATTATCACTAGTCTTTCTTAACATCTTTGTAGCAAATGTTGAGTTGCTAGTCCAAGGATATATGTCATACCAATAATCATCATAGTACCCTGATACTCCGTGAGCAGTATGCTTTAATTCCCATACACCATTACAATTTAAACCAACTGCGGGTTGACTACCAGAATGTTGAGTACCAGCATCTACTGATCCACAAAACTTTGGCATATTAAAATGCGTAGTTATACTACCTTGTCGTAAATTTAACATTACAACTCTCGTATATTAATTACATTCTCGCCACGAATATTAGTATTATCGCCAGTCTTAAATGGTCTTGTTGTACCATATGGAGGTATGTAAAATGCACCTGATGTAGAACTATCTACTGCACTACTAATAGTTGATGTACTTAATAATACATAAGACCCACTTCCACTAGTGTCACATACTTCTATAATTGTATTTGCACTAATAGATTGATTAGTATTAGCATTAGCTTTTACGGTCATTCCACCGACTTGAATACTTTCCCCTGTGTTAGGAAATTTTTGTGCTTCAATTGACATAATATTATCCTTTTTTTAAATTAAGTTAATTTAGTTATTTTTAATGTTGCTCTAGCATCCCAGAATGCATGATCTGCACCTGTACCAGACTCATCATTTGCTACTTGTAATTTATCTGTTGATACATCACTAATAGTTAAAATGTGTTTTATTATTCTAGCATAAGGAGTTAAATCTGCTCCACCATTATAATTAGCAGTCAATGCATTTACACCTGTATTTGGAAAAGTTGATCCTAATAAATCTCTTGAAGTACCTGTTCCTTGTGCTATTCTAGTTCCTGTCCAAACAGTACCCGCCATATTAGTAGATGTATCACTACCTGTATTATCTCCTTTAGTAAATTGAGTAGTATAAGAATCTCCACCAGTAGTATCTTTATCAACGTGTTCATATTGTAAATCTACAAGATAAGTGCCTGTTGATGTAAATGTCCATATACCATTACTGTCAAATGATCCAAAATTAGCATGAGGAGAATTAGTTATTATATTCCAATTTTTCCATCTCCAATTACCTGTACCTCCTCTACAGTCAGCACTATAGTATTCATAAAAAGGATTACCTAATGCAATATGTTCAGGATTACCTGTACCAGCACTTGTTCTACCAATAATATGATTAGTAGCTATCTGTGCCATTGTAGGTAAGCTAACTGCATTACCAGCTAACTCTGAAGAAGTAACTGCACCATCAGATATTTGTGCTGATCCAACTGCATTACCAGCTATTTTAGAAGCTGTAACTGCATTGTTACCTATCTTGGATTCTGTTACTGCACTATCTGCTATTTCTGCTGTATCTACTGCATTTGCTTTTATCTCTGCTGTATCAACAGAATCTGTAGCTAATGCTAATTCACCTGTAGTAAATGTAAAATCACTTGTAACATCTACTGATATATTATTAGCAGTAATATCTATACCATTACCACCAGTAACAGCATCACCAGCTACAGATGAAAATGTTTTAGCTTCTATGTTTCCTGTTCCATCGAATCCAATAACTTTATTTGCCCTGGATGTAGATGATTCAGTTATATTATAAGTAATACTACCAGCATCACTTACAGGAAAACTTAAAATATTATCTAGTAGTTGTTGTTGTTGTTGATTTTGTGCTACTGCTCTATCTAATCCTGTGTTTAATGCAGTAGGATCAATAGCTGCTCCCTCTTGTAAATCATATTCCTGGGTCATTGCAACTATTCTTTCAATAGTTACTTTATCTCCACTACCATATCCAGCACCACCAATAGTAATAGTACCACCATTTGATGGATCACCACCTGTTTCAACTTTATATTCTGTATTATCTGATGGACTAGAAACTCTACTTAAAGTTACTTCTGATGTAGCTCCTGACGACAACGCTGTAACAACAATATCAGCTTCATTAAAAAACTTAATATTAAAGTTATAAACTGTCGTAGGCGAGCTAGGACTAAACTGTAATTTATTGCTTGTATTCGATAAAGACATACTATCTCCTGTTATTTAAATTTCTAATTTTTAGCATTGACAATGTCAAGCTTATTATAATTCTCTTAGCCTTTTCTTTCTCTTTTCTATTCCATATAAAATATCACCAGCTAATGGTATATCTCTTAACCATTCAAAATCATGTGGTTTATCTTTTGTTTTATCTAAGACCATATTTTTATACATAGATTCTATTATTCTTGTACCAAAGAACGGAGCTATGTTTACAAATGAATTTACAAATTTATCAACGTCACCAGTTTCTAATAATCTTACTATTTCAAATCCATTGAAAAAAGGATTTATACCCATGATAGCTTTAAAATATTGAGTACCTATACTAGCTTCTTGGATTTCTTCTACCTCATATTCGTCTGGTTCTATTTTAGCTAGTTGTGCTAACTCTTTAATTCCTTTTCTAACTGCTTGTTCAATAATTAATGTAAGAACTACAAACTGTACTGTTCCTTTAAATCCTTGTTTAAGTTGTTCTTCACCTACACTTTTAAGTGCTTCATTATTAGTACGGCCCCCAGCAATCATGTTTTCTGTACCAGATAATAATAAACTTACACCTTGTCTTCCAAATCTATCACACATTTTAAATGCAAAACTTTGTAATACTAATAATGGTCTGGCCCAGGGATTATCAATATAAAATTTTATATGATCAGATGTTGTAATAGGATGAAACTCTGCCATTTCCATATACAATAATAATTTAACATCTTCTGATAATACATTTTTTCTTAAATCATTTATGACTCCTTGAATCCAGGTATCATCTACCCATTTATCTTTTAGTATGTCATATAGTTTTTGTGGATCATTATGTGCTAAATTTGTATATTTAATAGTTACTGATTTAACTAAAGATGATTTACCTATAAAGTCAGCACCTCCTAATGGTGCAAACAATCTCTTCGTTAAATCTATCATTCCTTGTTCAAACTTTTTACCAAATTTTATTTTTGCTCCTGGGTTAGACATTCCCTCCTGAAACTCAATATCATATTTTTCAATACCAATTTCTTCTAATCCAAGTTTTAAAGCTTTTCCAGCTCGATCAGTTAATCCTTGTATAACTTTACCAGATTTAGCTACAGCTCCTATTCCATTATATACAGCTGAAATAGCAATATCTGCTAACTGTAATAATATAGTATCAGGTTGTAATATATTTACTGCTGATGTCATTGTTCTATATCTTGTAGCTAATCTTCCAGCTGGTTTATAGTTGATAGCAGATTTTAAAAGTCCTACTAATTCTTTAATTTTTCTATATGATTCTGAAGCTGTATCTAGGCTAACTGTTGTATTACCATCTTTATCAGTAGTAGTTTTTAAAACAGATTTATCTTCTAGTAATTCAATTAGAATATTAATTATATCACTTTCAGTTGCATCATCATTACCATCTCTATCATTTATCTCAAAAACACCATTAGATATTTCTACTGCTTGAGGCCCCTTTCCTAAAAATTGTGATCTTGCTGATATTCTAGCTGCTCTTGAAAAATAATTTTCCATATATGATATAGGATTTCCATAAAACTTAACCATTCCTGGAGTAACTGTTTCTACTGTTCTTCTTTGTAAAAGAGCATCATGTGTTTTAGTATCAGTTAAATATGATCTAATTATATTTTTCTTCTCTCTTGGAGTTAAAATTGCTTTTGGATTCTTTTCTCTTTTCTTTTTTAAAGCTTCTCTAAATCTAGCTTGTAAAGCATCAGTTGGAGATTTTTCCATGTACTTTACTAATCCATCATAATCTACAACTTCACGTCTAAAATAATTTATATTAGGAGGAAATCCTAATCTTCGTGCAATATCTGCAAAAACTTCTTGTGTTGATGTTATAGCTTCATCGCTCATACCAAACTTTTTAAGTGCAGCCCAATCTCCATTTAATGTAGCTGCAATAAATTCAGCTGCTTCTTTTGGTTTTAATGTTTTTTTAATTCTTTTAAATTCTTGTTCAAATGGTGCAAAAGCTAATTTAAACTCTCTTAATAATAATTTTTCATTTTGATGAAATCTCATTAATGCTAAAAATGCTTTAGGAGAAATTGCTTTTATTCTAGTTGTTAAATTACTAGGTATTAAGAATCTAAAGAAACCTCTTGCTTTTTCAAAAATTTCATTTGTTGGAATACCAAGTGTAGGTCTACTTATAGCATCTTCATATTCATCACCTAATAAATCTATTCTTGTATCAATAACTAACTCATCAGGTTTTTCTTCTGCCATTGTTTTTTGTGGTAAATAACCAGGATCATCAAACTGTCCAATTTCTTTTAAAGTTTCGTAAATTTCTTTTTCCATTGTAAGCTCTATGTTCTTCTCAAGATTTTTCATAAAGTTTAATTCTTTTTCACCGAACATAGTTAACTTCGTATCAGAATCTACTCTTAAAAATTCTGTTAAAGCGTTAGAGGGACTATCCAAAGCATCTCCTATAGTTGATGCTTCTGTAGGAAAATAATACGGACCATCAATTGTTCCATCATCTTTTACTAAATCTATAGCTATAAAATTATTTATTACACCATCTTTTCTTGTAACCTCAATAATCCTCATGCTTTTTTGTCTTTCATAAGGAGCATCTTTAATTCTATCTATTTCTTTTGTATCATAAGTAAATTCTTGTTCTGTTTCTAGTGCTTGATCTTCTCTTAATTCTGCTTCTAATGCCTTAACCATTGCTTTTTGCAATTCTTTTTTCTTTAGTTTTCTCCAATTCTTTGGCATCTTTCTATATGTTCTAGCTATTTGTTGTAACTCTTTTAATTTTGGTACAACTTTATTAAAAGTTTTTCCAGCAAGGTAATCTTTTAACTCTGTTATTACTTCTTGTATTCTTTCTTCTGTTATTGGTTTATCAAATAATAAATCAAAATCTTTTTTATCAACTCCTGTTTTTCTTCTAATGTCTTTTTTAAATTCTACTGTTGCTGGTTTTTTCTTAGCAAACGCTTTTTTAAAAGACTGAATACCTGATCCATATTGTCTAGCACCTTTTGTTAAGTCTTGAGTACTTGCTTCAGGTTCTTTATTTCTTGTAAATAAAATAGCTGAAATTATAAATTCTTTTTCAAAGTCTTGTAGTGTGTTACCATTATCTTTGTACTCTTTATAAATTGAATTAAATGTAGCTTCATTTAACTCATTGTTAGCTACTTTAAGTAACTCATTAGTTTTTAATTGTCTTAATTTATTTCTTTGTTTTTCTGTACCAACTTCGTCAAAGATTCTATCTGTTCTAGCTGTTGTTCTTAAAATATTTTGTTCTAAAGAAGTACCTTGAAAATTAGATTGTTCAAGAAAAGCATTATAGATTGCATCTCTACTTGTTCTTGCTTCTATTGGAATTTTTATACCCAACTCTTTTGCTTTTCTTAAAAGTTTAGGAATAGTATAAACTTGTTTACCTTTTATTTTACTATCAAAATTTCTTAATACTGAAATTATTGCACCCCTGTAATTAACAAACTTTTGTATAGTATTTAAATCAGAAAAGGATTGTTGAAAAACATTATCTGTTGGTCTTCCTGGCGTTTTAGTAGCCATTTCTCCAAGATTTCCTAAATCTAAAATTACATCAATAGTTTCATCTAATAAAGTAGTTTTTCCTAATTTGCCATATCCAAATATTCTTCTAACAAGAGCTTTAAATTCATTCCATAATGTTTGAGTTTTACTTTGTGGCATTACAATAGATGACATTTCTGCTTGAAATGCAGGGTCCATGAAAGCTTCTGTTACAAACTCAACCATAAAAGCCCCACCATAACTTAACAATCTATCAGAATCAGTAGTACCTTTTCTATAATGCTGTGATAGTGTAGCCATTCTCTTACCAAATCTTTGTACAAAAATATCTTGTCCAGTTTCGTTTAAATATATTTCAATTAATCTTGCTAGTTGAGCCATTTCATTATCTGCATTAGATATATCTTTAAAATATTGTCTTAAATTATCTAAAGTAAAACCATCATCAGAATTGTAATCTTGTCCTTGTGAAATAATTCCTTTGTTAACAGCGTTTCTTTCAAGAGCGTACATAGCTCGTAAAGTAATTCCATGTATCATTTCATGTAGTATAGTTTCTAAACTTGGAGAATCCGCTATCATTAACTCGTTTTTATCAGGATTAAAAGAGCCAGCTGCTCCGCTACCAGATGATTTATAAACTATTTTTACTTCATTAAATATACCAGGAAATGTTTTTTGTAATGCTTTTATTGTTTTCTTTAATGTTTTTGTTTTTGTATTACTAAATGAGTTAGCATTTAACATATCATCTATAACATCATTAAACATACCTACTTCACTTTTACCTGATTTTATTTCTCCTTTAGTTTTACCTTTAGTAGAAATATGACCGCCTTTTACTTCTTTCATGTCTATTCTAGTAACTTTTAATTTACCACGAGCAACATCGTGACTACCAGCAGTTCTTACTACACCTTTAGGTAATGGCATATCTATAAGGTCTTGAGGATCATAAACATGATAATCTAATATAGCTGTTCCTTTTTGATTTATGTCAAAATGAAATACATCTTTTTCTGATAGCCTTTGCATTTTAAGTAATTCTTCAACAAATTTTGCATCATCTAAATTAGTTAAATCTTCTCTTTCAATAGTATTTACAATATCACCATTTTCATCATATTCTATTGCTATGTGTTTTCCATCGTTATAACCAAAAACAATTTTGTTACTTAAATTTTCTTTAACAGATTCGTTAATATTATTTATAGATTCACTAAACTCTCCTACAGTTTTTTTAGTAGGATTTTTTGCTACATCAGCTCTAGCTTTTGAAAACTTATTATTAACACCAGCTATAGTATTTACAGGTACAGAAATACCTACATCTAAAACTGCTCCTAATGTAGCTGCTTCTACTAATCCCTCAGTTAGTAGTGTACCCTCTCCCCATAGTTTGTGATTTAAATTACTACCAAACTGAGCAAGAGTTTCTGATCCAGCACCTGTAGCTGCAGCTTTACCTATATTTTTAAGAAATGTAAATCCACCTCTAGCAATTTGTTTTTTAGTTAAAGGATTTAGTATTACATCTAATTCAAACTTTTCACTTAATGCTTCTACTGTTCCATCTATAATAGGCATAAATGCTGCTTTATATATTTGATTAACATCACCATCATCACTAGCTGATGCTGCCCCTGATGCACTAGCACCCATATATAATGCACCAATTCTTTTAGAAGCTTTGAAAGAAGCATCTCTAATTTGTTGTTTAGCTAATAATTTTTCAGCTGTAGTTTTTACTTTTTCATCTATTTCTTTACCTATTGCTTTTCTAATTTTTTTACCACCAACTGCTTTTGCACCACTAAGACCAGCACCAACATAATTACCTGTAAAAAAAGATAATGCTGTAACACCAAGTTGTATTAATATTCTTGGTGCTTCAAATGCAATACCAGCCATCATCCATTTGCCAAAGTCTTGCATCTCTTGAATAGTCGCTGTTCCTGAGGCCATTCTTTTGTACGTTAAAGCTACATCTACATCAGGTGTCCATTTAGATCGTATTTCACTTTGTTCTTGTGCGAGCTGTTGTCCTAGTTTATTTAATCTTTCATATCTTTCTATAGCGTTATCTAAACCCTCTACATCACCTATATTAAGTGTATCTCTACCAATAATATCAAGTGCTGAAAGTATTTCTTTTCCTCCTGTTACTTCCATTCTTACTTGTTCATCAATATTTTTAAAAGAATCTGTCCATAAACCCCAAAACCATTCTAATCCACTAGCATCATTTTCATAATAAAGACTATCCATAACATCTGGTGAATAATCTTCATCTGGATCATATGTGTTATTAATTTGATTTGTTAAAACTACACTAGTAGTAGTATCAATTACATCTTGATCCGTTAAGTAAGAAGATTCTAACTCAGAATCACCAGAACTATTATTTTTATAATAAGCATTTATCTCACCAAAAGGCGGAGTTTTTAATGGCCCTGATTTAGTTACAACAGAGTTAGATGAATTAACACCTTTCCAAGTATAGTTATCTCCATATTCATACTTTGCTCTTGCTTCTAATAAATAATCATCATGGTCAACTTGATACTTAGCATTATAATATGCTCTAGCTTGTTCTCTTTCTCTATCATCATCAGTAGTAGATTCAAGTATAGTTGAAGATTTATCTGGTCCAGATACTGAAAGAGGATCATTCTTCATAACATTAGCAGAGTTATTAGTAATAGATGGTAAAAAAGAAGTAAACTTTCCTGGATTATTTACTATAGCTTCAGTAGCTATTGTAACATCATCTTGACTTCGTAAGTGTGGATATTGAGCTTTTAATGAACGAGCTATATTTGTGTATGCTTGTAATGAACTCATATTATTCTTCTTCTATTTGTTGTTTATACTTATTGCCAAACATTCCTCTTCGAGCCATAGCTGTAAAATCACCTATATTAACACCAAGTGCTTTTGCATATACTTGTCCATATAAATTACCTTGAGCTGTTTTTGTATAACCATCTTTTAGTTTTCTAAATATTGGCATTAATGCAGTTATCTTTCTTTGTCCGTCTTTAAATCCAATTACTGGATAGTATGTCATTGGAATTGGTTGATCTATTGTCCAAGCATCTGGGTCAAAATCATCTGGTTCTACAGGAATAAATGTTACTTTTGTAAGCTCAGTTTCTTGAACTTTTCTTATATCTTTTGCTATTCTTAAATCATCACCATCATTTCCTGTATCTTGATATATATCATTATCATAATCATATACTTTATTTTCAAATGGTTTATAAACTATAGTTTCAGGTGTTTCAGGATGACTTATCATTTGATGTCTATCAATTTTTTCTTCTATAAATTTTTCTGGAAGACCAAAGGTTGTCATTAATTTTCTACTTTCTGGAGTATGAACTAAATCTCCATGAACAGTTTTTCTTGTTATCCCTGTTCCCTCAGTTTTCATTTCTCTTTTCATTAAATGAATAACAGCTAATGCTCTATCATCTTCTATTTCTTTTCTTCTTTCAAAGGCTGCTGCAGCATCTCTATAAGGTTTACTCTTTTTACCACCACGTTCATTTATTCTAATATCATTTAATACAGCTTCTACTTCTTTATAACCTTTATCAAACATTACTAATCCATCAATAACAGTAGCTCCTGGGCCATACATTGCTTCAGCATTGTCTACTGACATATTACTTCCTACAAATCCAACATCATCTTCAGTTAAGAAATCTTGACCACTTGTATTTACAGGTATATCAACTAAAACTACATTTGTTCCTAAATCTCTCCAACTCACAGTTTTATCTTGTCCTGGTACAACAAAATCATCACTTGAAATAATTGAATCTAAATCGTCACTTTCTTGTTTAAATGTAGGGGCCTCATCTGGTTGTACAAATTTATATGGAGATGTAGTTTCTCTCATACCAGGTATTCCATATATATCCTGGAATGTTAATGTCCTATAATCATTTTCAATTATTTTATTTGCATCATCTGTAAATTCTTTTTTCATAAATTCTTGAAAAGTAATATCTTCATTACCTTGACGCCACGCTTGAAATTTTTTTAATTTTTGAGTAATAAATATAGCTTCTTGATCATCGTCTTGAATCATATTTTGTTTTTCAAATAAAGCTACATAACTACCTATTTGCCTCCAAAAGGTTGCTGTTTCACTATCAAGTTGTATTTTATTACCTTTTCCATCATATATCATTTTATACATACCATTAGAATCTCTTTCACCTAACTCTCTAGAGAAATCAGAAAATACAAACCACAATAATTCTCTACTCATAGGGTCTTTTATTTTACCAATAGCTGTATAAACGTCTTTTAAACCAACATTTCCACCATTAATAAGTGTAGTTATTCTTTCATAAGCTGTGCCAACATTATCATCTTCAGCAACTTTTGGATCAGCCCTAACACCAATTTCACCAAGCACCATTGACATAAAACTATTTTTTAAATATGCTGGCATATCTGCTGTTCTTCTAGTTAATTCTTCAGCAACAAAATTTTTGTTTTGAAAATTACCCTTTTTAATATCTAAAGCTGTTGCAGAGTATATCTTATTATATTCCGTAACAATTTCATCTGTTGCTATAGTTTCTTGTGCTAACAATAAATTATTTAATTCCATAGAATGTTTACCCATTAAAGGTGCATCTTCTCCACCCTCACTTAATCTATTTATTTGACTTCTAATTTTATTTAAAACTTTTATTCTTTCATCACCTTTTAATAAATTACCAGCTACATCTTTTTGATATTGTCTAATTGATTTTTCAATAGTTTGATATAAAACTAAACTTTCAACTTGTTCAGCGTCACCAGGATCACTTATTTGTTTTAAGAAATTTATATTTGATTGTTGGTTAAGAGTTAATTCTTCTAAAGTAGCTTTATCTACATCAGACATTACAGCATCTGGATTATTACCATATTGATCTTGTATTTCTAAAATTTTTCTAGTATCAGAAATAATAGATTGTTCTAAATCAAACTTCTTTTGAGATACATCTCTTTTAAATTCTACCTGATCTCTTTTTACATCAATCTGTGAGAAAGTTTTATTTTTTGTAGAATTAATATAATTTAATTCAGCTCTAGTATATTTTTGTTGTGATAACCAACTTTCATATTCTTGTTTAGCTGGTGCAATAACTTCTGATTCTATCTTTTCAAATGGTATTCTATTTTCAGTTATACTACCATCAGGGTTTGTAGTAGGAGCATATTGTCCTTTTCCTAATAAAGCATCTTGTTGTTGTCTTTCTAAATCTACCAGAAACTCATCATTATATTTATCAAAAGCAACTTTTCTTGCTCTTGAATCTAATTCATTTTTTGTTTTAATAACTTGTTGAATTGATGCTCCAACTTTTTCTGCTGCTTGAGCTATAGCTTGTCCTGGTAATCCAGCTGTTCTAAGACTACCCTCTACACCTCCAGATTCACCTGATGGCTTTACTTGTTGATTATATTTTTTAAGTTGTATGGCCATAATTATTTCCTAAGCTATGTTAGGTGCGTTACCTAAATTAATATCTCCTGTAAAACCACTTGCTCCAGGAGCTTGTAGTTTATATGCTTGTGATAAATTATAAGCTGTTCCTACACCTTGTAAGAACGTACCAGCTGCTCCTATTCTAGATGTATATCTAGCTACTCTTCCCTCATAAATAGATTGTTGTGCTTTTGATTCTCCACCTAACTGTGCAATATCAGACTGACGTTTTAATTCTAATTGATCTAAACTCATTTGTGCAGATTGATCAGCTAATGCTAATAAATCTGTACCAGCTATCATACCACCTGTGCCAGCTACTGCTGCTTGTTGCATACCTCTTAATTCTCTTTGATCCCTGGCAAGTCTTCTGCCTCTTTCAGCAATAGCCATTGATTCAGCATCTGCTTGTTGTCTAGCTACTTTAGCATTATATTTAGCCATTGCATCTTGTGCTTTACCAGCTTGATATTGACCATAAGCTGACATACCAGCTCCAGCTATAGCTACTCCAGCTGCTATTGTTGTTAATGCTGCCATTATATAATCCTCATCATGTTTACCATATCTCGATCTGTTGCTTTAAAATTATGTTTACCATATAACTTAACTAAACTTTTTTTATTAACAGAGGTCATTAAAAATTTAAGCTTTAGTATTTTTGATAATATAGCTGCTTCTTCTACTAATAGTTTTACAGTTTTTAAACTTTCTTTATTTGTATTTTGAGGATTAGTTACCATCCATTCCATCCATCCAATCGGAGAAGATTGATCAGCATACACCCATACACCACCAAAAATATAGTCATCATCATTATTAACGCAAACAACTCCTGTAATGGGGAGTATGACTTCTGGAACAGCTTCCCAATCATGTCCTTTCCAATAAGAAACAAATTTATGATAGTCTTCATCTTTATACCCTCTACAATACATTTAGCCTCCCTCCGCATCTACCCATAATGCTAAGCTGATTACAGTCATAGGATAAGGTAAATCTTGCTTTACTTCAAGTATTTTTTCATTTGTCCAATCATTACGAATAAAGAATTTAAACTGACCTGTTTCTACATTTATTGGTTGGCCTGTTATGTCACTTGTATTTAATACAGGTAAATTACTAAGTTGTTTATTAAACTCTCCTACCTTTGCTCCCTTTGTATTTCTAAATCTTAATATTGCTTTAGTTAAACCTTTAACTCTAGAGTTAGGTAATCGTTGAGCTAAAGTAGGTTCTATAGGTAAGGTCCTCATAATGCTATCATATTTTAAACCAGCTATAATAGTGCTTGATTGTTTATCTATAGTAATACTACCACTAGATACAGTTTGTTCAGAATGAAAGTTACCATCTGCTACTACTTGTACTGTTTTACCCTCTAGATGATTTAATCCACTAACAGAAGTAATATTAGTTCCTGTAGCTGTAACACCACTATCTACAAACCAATCTAAATCTCTTACAGGTTTAAATTTTTCTACACAATAAATAGGAGAATCAGTTGTACCACGATTAACACATAACCATATAGAATCATCAGATGTACCAGATACAGCTGCACCACTTATAATATCACCATTAGTTGTTAATCTAGACCATCCAATAACTTCCTGGTTTCTTTCATATAATAATGAAGCTATATCTCCATCATTCTTAACACACCAAAATACTTGATTTGGTTGTTTTTGTAAAAATGTTTCAACTACACCAATATTATCTGATCCCTCTAATATAACATCACTTAATATATTTAAATCATTTGACTGAAAAGATGCTGTTTGTGAATTAAATATTAACTCTCTTATTTTAAAATTATCTTTTTGTGTATATAAAACAGCATTACCAGCAAGAAAACCTTGCATAGTAGATGATCCAAAAGCATTCTCTGGAATAGTTTTTATATTAGTTGCTGTTACTATTTCATCTGTTGTACTAGCTGGCGATACATTTATTATTGATCCTGATGTACCAGCAAATAAATTTTCTTTTGATTCTAAAAATCTTGTAGCTTCTGGAGAGTTAGGTACTCTTTTAATTGCAAGGTCACCAAAGCTACCTTGTAAATTATTAAAGAAATCACCAGACACACTACCATAAATTGTACCAGGTTCTGCTGATGTACCTGAAAAAAATAATCTATTTTGAAAAAATGCTGATGTCCTGGGAAAACCATTATCAACACTAAACGCACTTAATGACCAATCTTTAGTAGCATCTGTACTAATTATTTTACTAACTATTGTACCAGTAACTACAGTTGCAGAAGTAAATCCTGTTACTTTCATAATACCCTCAGAATAAATAGTTTCTGCTGATATTTGATAATCCATACCTCCAGAGCTATCTACTTCAGCAATAGAACTATAATCAACTCTAATTAAAGTTGTAGGCCCCTCTGTTAAAGGTGAATTAAATATAAAGTTTTTATTTGCTGTACCAGTAGTATCAAACTCTGCAAACACATCAAAGCTTACACCATTGTCTATGGACCTCATAACTTTTACAACACCTGTCCAACTAGAAGATGTTTCAAATTTCCAATCAGAAAAAGATACATCAAGTGCAGTTTCTGATGTACTACTTCCTGTTTTGTTTTCTCCTGTAACACGTTTAGTTGCACCCTCTCTAGGATGACGTACTTTAATAAAAGTTTCTTTTCCTGAATCATCCATTGTATTTGTAAATAAATCAGCACTAGCGGTAAGAGTTGCACTACCACCTACAGTTAATGTTCCTGATGGTGTTATTGTTGTAGATGTAGTATTCTCATCAAGAAAAGGAGGATAGATAAAATCTATTGGTGATATAGCAAATTGAGGAGCAGTAGAAGTCCTTTGTAATTGTTGTGGAGGATGATTAGGATGTGTAAG
>CEPF01039011.1_pt1 | contig 14747 bp, 4 predicted proteins | sample 530441 | NCBI WGS metagenome assembly CEPF01 (sample SAMEA2620094, study PRJEB7988) | marine metagenome | biome: marine biome (ENVO:00000447); feature: deep chlorophyll maximum layer (ENVO:xxxxxxxx); material: "saline water (ENVO:00002010), including plankton (ENVO:xxxxxxxx)" | depth 25 m
AACAATCATTAACAAGTCCAACATCAGGTAAATGTTTAATATCAAATCCAGAAGTAGGTAGTGATACAAATGGTATTAATTCTTCAGCATCTGAATATATAGGTAATGTAATACAAAATGGAACAGATGCAGATGATGTAGTAGAACATAGCGCAGTAAATTTAAGAGTAGGAATACAATATGATGAATTATTAAATAATACTGCTTCTGGATGGGATTATGATGTAGGTGGAGCAACTCTTTCAGATGTTTCTAGTAATCCATTAAAATTATTAGGAGATAATAATGTTAAATTTACTTCAAATGGAAATGGAACAATTAGTAAAGGTGGAGACCAAAGTTTAGATTTTTCGTTAGGTAATAATAGATGTTTTATTTTTGGATTTCATATTAAAAAATCTGAATATGATAATTTAGGTCAAGTTTTAGTTACTAATAGAATAACAAGTGTCTTAACATCTTCAATTACTTGGAAGTTTTCTGTAAATAATTTAAAACCAGATTGTTGGAATATTTTAGTTTGTTCTTCAGATAATATAAATACTATTGCAAGTGGTGGAAGTATTGACCAATCAAATGATGCTTGGATTGTATTTGCACAGCAAAATGGCACAACTGGAACAGGTAGTAATGCATCTCCAACATGGCAAATGAGTGGACCTGTTATTGCAGAAAATCAAGGATTAGAAGCATTTCAACCTGGTTTATATACATTTCATTATTCTTATTTATATGATGTAGAAAATAAACAGGAATCATTACCATTTACATTTAATGATGTAGATGAAGATGGAACATTAACTGATAGGGAAAATGTAAATAAAATTAATATAGTAGGAGGTCCTGTATTATTTAATTTTGATACATACATATGTAGCAATGTATCAGCTGGCGATGCATATGGATTAAATAAAAGAATAAGTGGTTCAAGATTATATTGGAAAGTAGAGGAAAATGATAATTACTTTCTTATTGGAGAATTAGATTTTGTTGAAAAAGGATTTAAATTTATACCAGAAGCAGATACTCTTTCATATACAATGAGTAATACATCAAATACAACAGGAAACATATTAGGTAAAACTGCTTTGATAAAAGGAATATCTCCAGATTCTGCTAATACAGTTGATACATTTAAAACAATAAATGGTTTTTCTACAGAAGTAAAATCATTAGATGCTAAATATAAAACTGCTGTAGTACATGGTAGAAGAGTATATATAGGTAATATTAAAAGACCTGATGGTAAAACACATCCTGATAGAATTATTAAAAGTCAGGTAAATAGATTTGATACATTTCCAGAAGGAATGGGTTCAGTAGATGTAGTAATAAGAGACGGAGAAAATATTGTTAAGTTAGAAGCATACGCAGATAGAATACTTCAATTTAAAGAACATAGTTTATATATAATTAATGTTTCAGAGAGTGTAGATTTTTTAGAAGATACATTTAGAAATAAAGGATGCGCATTTGATTATCATGTTGTAAGAACAGATTTAGGAATTGCTTGGTTTAATGACCACGGTTGTTATTTATATGATGGAAAAAGTGTTATACATTTACTTGAAAAACAAGGAATTAGATTAATAAATGAAGATGATTGGTCTTTGTTTGTAAAAGATGGAACTGATGACACAGATATGAGTAGTGCAATGATAGGATATATTCCTAAGAAAAAACATTTAATAATTAAAAATGAAAACAATGATATATATCTATATGATTTTGTTTTACAATCATGGACAATTGGAAGTGGTAAAGTAACAGAATCAACAGCAATGACAAACTTTGCATTAAATGGAGACCAAAATTTATTTTATATTGATAATACAACAACTATTAGAAAAACTTGGCAATCATCTTCTCAATCTACTACTTCTTTAATATTTAAAAGTAAAGATATTGATTTTGGTCAATCTTCAATAAGAAAAAAAATATATAGAGTTAGAATAAATTATAAAGGAGATGCTGAAGACTTAGTAGTTAAATATTCTGTTAATGGAGATACAGATTCTCCTTATGATTTTGAAGGAACAGATGCATCAACAGGTAAACCAACAGGTTCTACAGCTAGTAGCAGTAAACCATTACATGATAAAACAGATTTAACACAATGGTATCAAGCAGAATTAAAACCTGATGTTTCATCAGAAGCAAATAATATATATAGTTTTCAATTACATATGTCTGGTACAGTTGATAGTGATTTTGAAATAAATGATATATCAATAATATATAGATTAAAGAATGTTAAATAATGGGATTGACTAGAGAAGAAAGAAAATTATTACATCAAAAATCTAAACAACCTACTTTTGGAAATGGTAAACCTGATAATAAAGATGGCAATGAAGGAGATATATCTTTTAGAAAAGTAGAAGGTTCTGGAACTGTTGAATATGTAAAAACTAATGGTGAATGGGTAGCAGTAGCTTCTTCTGGTGAAATGCCAGTTGTAAGAATAATTGGTAGTACAAGGGGTGGAAGTTCTTCTTCATCAACTTCATCAGGAATAACTACAAGTTATGTTGGTAGTATAACTGGAGGAGTTGGTATAGATAGTACAGGAGCTACTTCTGGTCAAAATATAAATCATACATTAAGTTTAAATTTAAATGAACTAACAGACACAGCTATAACAACTAGTGATTCTATTGTTTTTATAGATGCTGATGATAGTAATAATTCTAAAAAAGAATCTTTAGCAGATGTTGTTACTTTATTATCTGGTGATGGTGTTCAAAATAGTTCTAATAAATTTGCAGTAGATGTTAGTGATTTTGTAGGAACTGGATTAGAAGATGATGGCTCAGAAAATATAAGATTGGCAACTCAAGGAGATGGTATTAGTGGGGGTAATGGAAGTACATTAAATATAACTCCAGCTCAAACTACTATTACATCTATATTTAATAATTCATTAAAAATAGGAAGAGCTACTGATGATGATTGGATTGACTTTGGTACTGATGATGCTATAAAAATTGGAGTTGATAATACAGAGAGATTAAGAATAGATACTTCTGGTGTAGACGTAACAGGAACATTAAATATAACTACAGATACTACTTTTGGTACTTATAGTAGTCCAAATTATAGTGATGGCATATTACAATCTGCTAATTTTGTTTCTGGATTTGCAGGTTCAGGTTGGAAACTAAATCCTACTAGTAATGACTTTACTCTTGAATTAGACAATATGTTTCTTAGAGGAACTCTTAGTGTATTTGAATTATTAATACAACAAATTAGAGCAACTAACGGAGCAGTATTTGTTACATCAGCTGCTAAAGTAGAATCTAGTAGTGGATTATCATCTAGTGATGATGATGGTACTATTACATTTGAAGACCCTAGTGGGAATAATATATGTCCTTTTTTAGAAAATGATATTATTATGATGCAACGAATAAATCCAGGCGCTTTAGTTGCTGGAGATGCAGCTGGTGGAGCTACTAATGTTATTAAAAAACTTGTTTATAAAGTTTCTTCTGTATCTAATAATGTTGCAACAGTTACAAATATTGGATATGATAATACAACATCGCCTGAGCCTGGAGATGATTTTGTAAGAATAGGTAATACTACTAATACAGATAGACAAGGATTGTTATATTTAACATCTGATGATTCTAATGCTCCTTTTATGGATATTAAAGATGGTGTAGATAGTTATGCTAATTGGCATGGAGCAGATACTACAAAAGTAAGAATAGGTAAATTATCAGGAATAACAGACTCAGCAATTAATTCTGGAAATGCATTAAGTGGTTTTGGATTATATGGTGGCAATGTTTTTCTTAAAGGTGAAATAACAGCTAAGAGTGGATTAATAGGTTCTAATGAAGAAGGTAAGCATGGATGGAAAATAGAAAATTCTAAAATTTATAATAATGGAGAAATTCAATATATTGATTTTGATGGTAGTGGAGATGGATTAAGTTTTGGAACTCAAGCTACAGATGGACCTCTTGCTATATCAAATGCAACAGGAATATCTATTGCATTCTGGATTAATTTTCCAACATTAGGTGTAAATGAACAAATATGGGCAAGCCATGATAATAATCTTTATTATGTTGGATATTGGGTTCAAAAAACTTCAGATAATAAAATAGCATTTAATTGGGGAGATAGTGGTGGAACAGGTAGCTCTAATAGAGAAACACGATTATCAGACGAAGTATTAGCAGCTGATACTTGGTATTTTGTAGTTATAACAAGCACTTTTCATGCTACTACAATAGGAGAAACAAAAATTTATGTAAATAATACTGCTACTACAGTTTCAGAACCATCTGGACTTGCTGGGGTTTCTACTCCTACTTATTCTTATACTGGTATAACAAGATTTGCTAAAGAAATAACTGGAGGTGTAGATACAGAAGGTGAATATAAAATGAAAAACTTTGCTGTGTGGAATACTAGATTAGATGAAACTAATGCAAATCCAGTTACAGCAATATATAATAGTGGAGAATATTTACCATTAGGTGAAAATTATGGCAATTATACACAATCTTCAAATTTAAAACTTCATTGTGATTTTACTACTGGAAGTCCAAATGATTTAAGTGGCAATCATAGTTCTCCTAGTTTTGAAGGTGGAGCTTCTATAGTTAATCCATACAATAATAGTTTTATAGGATTAGTACAAGCAAGTGTAAGTAGCATAACTGAACTTGATTCTGATGGAGCTAGTATACCTATAAGTTCTTTTTTTGCAGGTGCTAGTAGTAATTCTGGTGCTAACGCAGCTATATCATTTGGTAGTGATGGTAAGATACGAGGTAATGGTATATATAGAAAAAATAACATTGATTATTTAATAACAGCTTCTAGAATATTTGGTAATGGTAGTGATGGAGCAGGGTCACTTAGTGGTAGTGTAGAATTAACTTCTGATAAATATTATACAACATTAACATTAGCAGCTAGTACACAAATACATAGTGCAGGATATAGAATATTTGTAAGAGACACTTTAATCCTTTCAGGTTCTGGAATAAAAATTTATAACAATGGATATACAGGTAATTCAGGAAGAAATGCAGTTGATTTTGAGGGAGCTACTGCAAGTAGTAATAATGGAAGTAGTTTTGCTAATGGAACTGGAGCTGGAGCAAAAGGAGGTAGTTTATTAGGTGGAGTTGTAGGCGGAAATGGAGGAGATGCTGGAGATGGTGGAGTAGAAGGTACATCAACTAATCCTACAGCAGGTCAAGGAGGAGCATCTGTGTCAGGAACTACTAATTGTGTTAAAAATTATACTACAAATAATGGAGTTAAAGGGGGTAAAGGAGCTGGTGGTTCAAGCGGAGCTGGATATACAAATGCAAATGCTTCTGGGAATGCATCAACTTCAGGAGCTGTAAGTATAACTAATGCAGATTTAACATATATTATAGCAATGAAAGATTTTTTTACAACAGCAACTTCTATACCTTCTTTAGTTCCATCCGCTGGAGCTATTGGAGGAGGCGGAGGTGGCGGAGGTGGTTACGGAGGAAACTTAACTATCGGAGGCGGTGGTGGTTCTGGTGGATGCGCAGGTGGTTCAGGTGGTCATGTAATGCTTGTAGCAAGAGAAATAACTGGAACTTTATCACATTTAGAATTAGAAGCAAAAGGTGGAGCTGGTGGAAATGGAGGAAATGGATATGATTATAGTACAACAGCAGGTCAAGGTGGAGCAGGAGCAGGTGGTAATGGAGGTGATGGCGGATGCGTTGTATTAATAACAGGAACAGACCCTTCAGATATAGTAATAGATGTTAGTGGTGGAAGTGGAGGTTCTAATGGTAGTGGTAATACTACAGACATTGGTTCACCAGCAACAGGAGTAACAGGAACACAAATAATATGTCATGTATAAAATACAGATTGAAATACAATAATTTGTTTATTAAATTAAATAGTAAAAGTATATAGTAGATTATGGCAACAGCAGCACAAATAAAATCAGCAATTAGGTCTAAATCATCTGCTGAAAGAGGTGTATCTCAACAATTAGCAAATGTAGAAAGTTTGTTACAACAAGCTGATTTTTCATCAAAGATGGCAGATTTAGAAGCAAAACAAAAAGAAACAATGTTTGCTACAGCCGCTTCTGGATTAGAATTAGCATCTACATTTGGAGAAGGATTAAAACAAAAAGCAGAATTAGAATCTAATATAAAAGCATTTGAAGAATCATTACCTGATGCAGTTCGTAAAGCAGGTGGTGTAAGTGTTGTAGAAAATCCTAATAGAGCATCATTAATGGATGTATTAAAAGGAAAAAAAGGTTCTTTAACTTCTTATTTAACTGAAGAGAAAGAACAATATATGTTAGGTGAGAATGTATTAGGTAGTAAATATGATGTAGCTGCTATGGGAGAAAAAGCAAAAGCATTAAAGCAAACAGATTTATTAGATAGATTTATGGAAGGAGAACCTTTAGATAGTAAATCTCCAACATTACAATCATCATTACAATTAGGCTCAGAAGGAATGCCAACTCTTACTAAAGATTTTTCATCTATATACGGAAAAGATACAGATATAGAATCATTGCAAGATAGTGTAGACAAACCTTTAATTAAAGAAGATACTACTGAAAAGAATATTAATGAAATAATTGTTGAAAGTGAAATAGGTAGTCCTTTAGAACCAAATTTTACTAGAGGTCCATTAGCTCCTGAATTAATTGAAAATAATAATTTAGCAAGTTTTTTATTAGGAGGAGAAATAACTGGCGGTGATTATACAATGTCTCAACCTATAGACGAACCTACTGAATCAATATCAGAAAGATATGCTAAAGCTAATTTCCAAAATACAAAAGAAACTAGAAAAATAACTGCTGATGTTTTGTCTGACAAAATAAAAGATTTAAAAATAGCAAGAAAAAACTTAAAAGGACTTCCTAAATATGATAAAAGAAATAAAGAAAAATTTTCATCTTTAGTGTCTGAAAGAGAACAAGAATTAAAAGATTTATTATCTAAAGTTTATAATCCAGAATTAGATGTATTTTTTGGTGATGATTTTAAGGGAGCAAATTTAAGAGGTCAATTAGAAATACAAGATAAAGATTCAATTAGTTTTATTAAAGATTTTGTAAGTAGGTAAAGTATGATAGAATATGTAATGGCAGGATTAAGTTTATTAGAGTCTATAAGTAACACTAGTTCAGCTAGAGAACAAGGAAAAATACAATCAGATTATTTAAAGGATGCTTCATCAAAAATGAGACAAGCTCAAGATGCATTTAATAAAACTCTTAATCCAAGTTTGCAATCAGCAGTTCTTGAGGGAAGAAGAGCTTCAGATATAGTTTCTAGTAGTGGACAACAAAATATTATGCAAGCTAGAAAACAACAAGATGCAATAAGTAAAGCAACTGGTTTTGCTAGTATGTCTATGGATAACGATATGATTAAAAATATAAGAAGTGCATATACTACTAAAATGGAAGACTTAGATATTGGTCTTACTAAAAATTTAGCTTCAATATTATCTGATTTTGAAAAAACAAAATTTGAAATGCAATCTCAAAAAGAACAATTAGATATGCAAAGAAAGTTAGCAGACCAACAATCTCAATCAAAATATCTAGGTATATTCGGATAATATTATGTCACAAGCATTACAATCATTAAACTCATTATTAAAATATAAACAAGAAAGAGAACGTCAGAAGATTGATAGGTCTTTATCTATGATGGACATGGCTACAAGATTAAGACAACAACAATTAGAGAATGCTAGACAGAATGAAATGATGAGAATGAGAAGAGCAGATGAAGAAAGAACTTCTAAACTATTTAGTAAACAATTACAATCTGCTGAACTTGCTTTAGAAAAAGAAAGAAGAGAATCATCTCCAGAATATATTTCATTACAAAAAAGAAAATTAGAAGCTGAAGCTAGAAATGCTGAGTTAATTGCTGAAACAAGATATAATACAATTAAACAAACAGAATTAGATAATTTAACAGCTGCTATAAAATTAAAAAGTGTAAGCAATAAACAAGATATTGTAGATGATTTTAAAAGAAATGTAGGAATGAATGCATTATTTAGAGCAACTAGAGATTATACAATTGATGGAGAGTTTGAAGGTAAAGATATACAAGAAGTAAAAAATAATATTTCAAGACATGCTAAAGATAAAAAACAAGCTAAGTTTCTTGGTAAAATAGTAGAGCAATACCCAGGCTTAATAACAGGAATAGCTTCATATCAAATGTTAGTAAATAAAGGTGAAAGGTCTGAACAATCATTTAAACCATTATTTGAATCAATGAATAGATTATATGATGATTTAAATGCTAAAAAAGATTTAGTAAAACAATTTGAAACTGAACTTAATGTTGCTGTTAATAACTTAGAAATAAATAATATTGCATTAATGAGAAATCAATCTTTTGACCAATCATTTGAATCTGGAGCATTAAATTCTCAAATATTAGATATTGTAAATAAAAATTTAAAAACTAAAGGTCAAGATAAAAATGCCTTACGAAATGAATTAATGATACAATCTTTATATAGAATAGGAATGATTCCTTCAGAACAAGAATTAATTTCTATAAATGAACAATTAGCATCGGAAGGTAAACCGCCTATTACACTAGAAGATTACACAGATAAATTTGGTAATTAATAATATATGCCTACTCAAGAAGCAATAGAAGCTCTATTAAAACTTAGAAAAGAGCAACAACAAAATTCTACAGACCCTTTTACTTTTACTTCAGATAGATTAGGTCAGAGACCTGTTCGTAGAATAACTGGAGAAACAGAACAAGAAACTGAAGATAGAATTAAAAAAGATAAAGTATCTTTATTTCAAGCATTAGGAGCAGGTTTATATGAGTTTGGTGAATCTGCATCATTTGGTTTATTAGGTCTTGGAGAAATAGGTGTAGAAAAAGCGTTAGGAGAAGAATTAGACTTTCAAGAGTCTATGAGAAAATACCAAGAAGATAGTTCGCTAGCAGCTATATTAGGTGGTGTAGGTACAGGAGCTGGATTTTTACTTGGAGCTCCATTAAAATTAACTGGTAAACTTTTACAAAAACCTGCTACTGCTTTAATAGCTAAAGCAACTAAAGGACAAACAATTGGTAAAGCAACTGCTGATATAAAAAAAGCAGCTGTTAAAAGTGGTATAGAATCAAAGTTAGCAAATGAGTTTGGTAATGTAGTAACTGGTTCTACTATATCTGCGAGTGCTAAAAATAAACTTGCTAATGAAGCGTTTACAGATACAACAACTGGTTTCTTTGCAAACCTATCAAAGAGTGCTAATAGAAAACTTGCAAGAAAAGAAATAACTCAATCTCAATATGATGCAATATTAGAGATGGGAGAGCAAGTAGCAAGCAGAGGTGTACCACTACAAAACATATCTCAGTTTGCTAGAACTAAATATGGTAATACTAGATTTGGTAGATTTGCTACAGAAGCATTGCATGATGCATTTGTATTCTCTGTATCTGATGCAGTGATGGATGCATCGTTTCAATCTCAACAAATGTTAAAAGGAGAGCAAGAAGAATTTAACTTAGGTCAGGTAGGATATTCAGTAGCAACAGGTTTCTTAGCAGGTACAGCAATTAACGCAGCTACAGCTCCATTTAAACCTTTAGGTAAGATGTTAAAATCAAGAACAGATTTTGCACAAGGATTAAGAACATACTTAACAAGTAGAAAAATGTATGAAAATGAACCATTAGAAAACATTGTTAATAGTATGGTTGGTATAGCAAATAACAATAGAAAAAATGCTTTTTCTACTAGTTTTGATTATAAGAATTTAGATGGTGTAAAGAAAAGTCAAGATTTATTAGAATCTGACAATCAAAGCCATAAGACAAATATTAAAAGAATTACTGCTAAATTAATAGATGAACTTGGCGAAAAAGACGCTAGAACTAAATCAATAAATTGGTTAATGTCTCAAAAGAAAATATATGGAAGAGAGATGTTAGCAGAAGCAACTAGAGAGGGTATGCAAAACTATAGATTAATATTCCCTAGAATGTTTGTAGCTGGAGCAGCGATGGCAGGCACACAAGGAGTACAAGCATACGCCACTGGTAATGAATTAAGAGCAGAAGATTATATATCTAGTGTATTAATTGGTGCTTGGACACAACGTAGAGGTAACTTTGCAAGAGAAGTAGACTTAGGTAAAAGAATACAAGAACTTAGGTCTACATTAGAATTTGTTGGAGTTGATACTAAGAATACAGTCTTTGGTACTACATTTACTAGTAATACAAATATGTTTGGAGTTGGATTAGCAAGAGATAATGAAAGACTTTCTAAGTATTTAAAAGATGAACGTATTGTTAGTGATGAAGATGAATCTGTAGAATCAGGTAGACTTGCAGAAGATGAAAGAGTATTTTATGAAGATGTAAATGGTAATCCTATTGACCCTCATAACGGTAGAATGGAATATGTTTATGGATTACTAAGTCAAGACTTTAAATATAAAATACCTAAAGACCAAATATCTGAACGACAAGCAAATGAAATAATAAACATATTAGAAAAGCAAGGTTTTAAAACACTAGATGATTTTGATAAAGCATATGAAGATAGAATTGCTGAATCAACTACTACAATGAAAGAAAGTCTAGTTAGTGTATTAAGAAATATAGAAAAAGCAGAGTTTGAAGATTTTGGTATTACTAGCGATACAAGTAGTAAGCAAATGTCTATACCTAAAATTATAGAAATAAATACTAAGTTGCTTGATAGAGCAAGAGATGGTGAATTTAAAGAATGGCTTTCAGATAAAGATGGAGAAAAAGCAGTAGAAGAAATACGTAATGCATTTAGGAGTTTAGATACAGTTATACGTTCTACTATGGCTATTGATTCTAAATCAGCAAAATTAAGTAATGAAGGCACAACAATTAATTCTTCTGATACATTAAAAGATGTATATAATATTGTAAGAGATTCTGAAAAAGCAATACAATCATCTGTAGACCCAAAAGATTCAAGAGCAGAATTTAGATTTTCAGATGTTCATTCTTATTTAATGCCAGTAATACACAACGAAGGTAAAAAATATACTAAAAATGTTATGTCTAATCTTCAAAGAAACAACATGACAGATAAATTGAAGACTGCTTTATTTGATGTAGGCATTTTGCAAAAAGTAGATGGTGAGTTAAAAATTATAGATGATGTATCTAAGATTAAAGTAGATGAAGAATATAAAACAAAGTTTGATGATTTAACTAAACTTCACAACGTATTAGTAGCATTAGGTGAGTTTGACCCTACAAGTACAGCAATTAATAAAAAGGTCGAAACTGGTAATATTTCAAGGCTTAAATCTAGTATGCTAGACTCAGGTATTGATTTGTCTAGATTCAATGACCCTAATACAAAATTCTTATATCAAATGTTATTGAACGATATAAGTAATAAAAGATTAAAAGATTCCGTTGCATCTCAAGCTGACATAGATTTTATTGTACAACAATCAGGTAATTCATTACTTAGTGAAAGAGGTTTATTAGGAGAAGGTGGATTAAGAGGATTTACATTAAATAAAATAGATGCTCCTGAAGATAGAGACTTTCAGAATGAATATAATAAAAAAATTAACGAGTTAGATAAAGAATCTGGAGTTGTTAATATATCAGATAAAGTAAGAGTATTAACTGGGGTTCAAGTAGAAGAAGTAAAATTTTTATATGATTCTATTTATAATGTTGCAACAGCTAATGAAAATATGGGTATGGAAAACCTATTTAGAGCATTAACAAATAGTGGATTAGAAAGTCCTAAGAATAGAATGTTAGCATATATGCAAGTATTTGGTAAGAGAGGGCAGATAAGAATACTTTCTATGTTAAAAAGACAGGGTATTATTGATAGAAATGCTGATGGTAATTTAGAAGTAAACAAAAAGTTTACAATTGAAAAATTAAATAATGAATTAGGTGAAGCAAAGACAGAAGAAGAAAGACAAAAGATATTAGATTTACAATCAGATATTAGTAAAGATTTTAAAGAAGCATTAAATCCTATTATAGATAATTTAGATGGTCAAGGTGTTAATCATTATGTTGAAAATGAAATAAAAGAAAGAGAGAAAATTAAACTTAGGTATCAAGAAAAAGCATTAGATGAAGATGTAACTCCTTCAATGGGCGTTGATGAATTTTTTAGAAAATATAAATTTTTTAATGAAGTCATAGATGGAGAAGGAGATTTTATAGATTATAGAGACCAAAGTTCTGAATGGAAATCTGACCATTTAAAAGGATTAGATTTTATTTTAGATGACTTAGGTAATAAAGTTCCTAAAGCAAACTTAATTAATGTTGCAAAAACTCTTGTAAAAGATGATATTAAGTTTGATGACATGGATGGTAAAGACCAAGATAAAGTAATACAAGATTTAACACAAGTAGTAAGAGGTGTATTAAAAAGAAAATCTGTTAAGAAAGTATCTATTGTTAATGGTGAAGTAATTTATAATGATGATGCTACTTCTAGGGAAGTAATGCAAGGTAATCCTATATTTGATAAATTAGAATCTCTTGGTCTTGATTATGGTATATTTGATAACAATGTAGTATATACAGAGTTTGGTAGATATGTAACAGAAAAGTCATATAATATATTAAGCACACAAGGATTAAGTGATAATCAAAAATCACACATATTATTCTTACGAGGTCAAGTACAAAACTATTTAGGTAATAATTTACTTAATAAAAATTTAAGCGCTCTATCTCAAGACAATATACAAATTGCTGATAAAGGCAATAAAGGAGGAATGCTTAAGTTAGATATATTTGATGGATTAGATAGCATAGTTATAGACAGAAGTAGTTCATCTAAGATTGCTCAAGATTTTATAAGGTTTAGTAAAGACCATATTTCAAAAATAGATAATGCAAATGTTAAAAGACAAGTAAAGAAACTTGTAAAAGAATTTAAAAATGCAAAACAAGATTACGATTACACAGGTGAAAATATTGAGTTAGCTACTAGGTTTTTAATTTATGAAGCAGCGTATAGAAGTAAAGACAATGAAGTATTTTACAGAGTATTAAATGAAAATTCAGCAAAGAATGTAGATACATATCTTAAAAGAATGAAACTTGCTACAACTAAAAACTTTATTAGGTCAGATAAAACATTTTACGAAGCATTAATAGATGCAAAAGAAATAGTAAAAAATGGTGATAAAAAATCTACACAAGTATTAAAAAATAGATTAGAAAAACATAAAGGTAAATATAGAATAGCAGTATGGGATGACGAAGGTACTGAAACAATGTCTACTTTAATAGATGATGTTATTACAGAATACAAAGACCAATATCCTGAGTTAGAAAATTTTAGTACAAAGCATACTATAGGTGAAGCTCACGCAGATGTTTCAGCTTTTGATAGTATATCATTTTTATCTAAAGATATGATGATGGAAATGCATACTATTATGGGTCATAGTCCTAACTCTAAAAGTCCAATAAAACCTGTTATATCATCTCAAGGCGAAGGTAAAACATTATTATATGGTAAAACATTATTTGTTTACAGTCCTTCCTTAAGTAAGTTTTTTAAAAATAATCCTGTTGATGTTCTACTTACTAAAAGTGGAGCTAAAGCATATGATGTTAAGGCAGATAAAGAAGGAACAGATATATCTATTATAAGAGATACTAGATGGAGTGAATTAAATGATTTTCAAATTGGTCAAAAAAGTGGTCAAACATATTCAAATCTTGTAAAAGAAATAGATTTAGATGGTATAGGATTAAGACCAGAAAAAGAAGCTGTTAGAATATCTGCTAGTGAATCAGATGCAGATTATAACTATATGAATAGAAGAGAACATGAAGCAGCTTTTAGAGAGATGGTAGATGAACTAGATGCTAGTCTTACTTATATGGATAATATTAAATCAGATTCATTTAAGTTAAGAAGTTTTATGTTAGAGCAATTAAACAAAGGTAATATACCTGACGATGCAGAAGATGGAGCATTAAAAAATCTTAGTAACTTTGTATACTTTTTACAATTAGATAGAAGTGCTAACCCTAATGATTATAGTTCTGCTCAAGTAAACAAGTATTTATCTAAAGTATATATTGATAATATATTTAGCAATAGAAGAGCAATAGTAAATCATGTATATTCGCAAGACAAACAAGATGCTTTTAGATATGGTGGTCAAGGACCTCTTGTACAAACTGCTGGAGCTCATCAAGGTGGAAAATTAAAAACCAGATTACTACCAACTTTATTTAATAAAGATAGAAAGATGATTCTCAGGGGTGAAATAATGCTGCCTGATGCAGAAAGAGAATCTGATTTAACTAAGTTAGGTAGAAAGAAAATACGTATTGTAAATAACGAAGCAGTATTTACTATTGAAGAGTTTAAACAAGATTTAAAAAAGATAGAGCAATATAATAACAAAGAGTTTGATAAAGAGTTTGACAAACAATTTGATAATGCAATGACATTAGAAGCTATTCATGGAGTTTTATTAAAGTATAATAAAGATTTAAATAAAGAAGGTATTAAAAGTAGATACCAATTAGGAATCATATCTAGAAGAAACCCAAGAACAAGACCTAATGATATTACTTTACTGGGACTGAAAGGATTTTTAGATAAAGATACTGGACTAGCAGTAGAGATAAATAGTTATGATATTGCTAATATATATGAAGGTGATTACGATGCTGATAAAGTAGATTACTTTTTTG
>CEPF01004622.1_pt1 | contig 14653 bp, 15 predicted proteins | sample 530441 | NCBI WGS metagenome assembly CEPF01 (sample SAMEA2620094, study PRJEB7988) | marine metagenome | biome: marine biome (ENVO:00000447); feature: deep chlorophyll maximum layer (ENVO:xxxxxxxx); material: "saline water (ENVO:00002010), including plankton (ENVO:xxxxxxxx)" | depth 25 m
TCTACTTCATCACATGTTTCGCATTCTTCTTTTTGCATATTTACTACTGAATCAACAAAATACCCTTCAATAGAAAAACCTTTTATATTACCTTTTTTAACTTGCTCCCAAACATCTGAATTATCAACTTTCATTTTTATAAACCACGTCCCTATTGGTAATTCTTTAAAACCATATTCTTCCGACTTGTCAAACTTGCTTTCTTTTATCCAACTTTCAATAACACTAACTCCACCGATTTCCATTTTATGTTCATATGTAGCATTATTATTTTTTAAAGTTTTCATAAACAATTCTTGTGCTTTGTAAATTGTATCTTCTTTAAAAAAAACTAAATACTCTTCGTTAGTTTCTCCATCTATTCTTGGTATTTTTTTATTTGGGATCAATGCAGGTCCAACTAAAATTTGTTTGTCTTCATCTATTTTAGCCATTGAAATAAACTTATCATTTGATAAGGCTACCCAATTTTCTTCTATTGCGGGGTTTTCAACTAACGATACTGCCTGTATTCCAAACTGTTCTTCGTTCTCATCTATTACTAATTCTACTATTTTCATTTGCTTTATTTTTACTAAATATAATTTCTAATCATTTGTTTACATTGTTGTCTGTTCGTTTACTTCATTTTGTAGCGCTTGACTTTCTGAAATATCGTTTGTAACTACATATGCTTGAACAGGCTCAGGTTCCCAATCTTGTTGATTTGTTGATGCTTCACCAATTAAATTAGGTGTCATTGAAGGTTGATTTGATGGTCCAATTCCAGGTGGTCCCGATCCTCCTGTTGGTGCAGGATCATCCGCAGTTTCTTCTCCTTCTTCATTTGTAGACATAATATCTCTAACACTAGCCATTCCCGACAAACCTACCGCTGCTGCTTGTATAAAATTCCATGGTGGCGGTCCTGATGCTAGTGCTTTTGTTATACCCTGATATGTATTTATTAATGCTTGTGCGACTGCTAATTTTTTTGCCGCTTTACTATCCTTTTTTGCTAAACTACTTAATGCTCCAAACATTTGACTTGCAATTCCTAATTTAGCATCCATTGTCGCTTGATCTATTTTTCTTCTTTGATTTGCCGCATCTTGATCAATTTTTAATAACATATCTTCCAACTGTTGTTTGTCCGATATTGTTCGTCTAGCTAATTCCCTTTTTCTTTCCGCATCAACTTCTATTGCACTATATTGTTTGTCTAATTCAGATTGTCCCATCGCAGTTAATTCCTGCATATTTGCAATCCTTTCATCTTGTAGTGCCGCTTCATTAGTTTTTTGTTCAGATTGCATTCCTGTTATCTTTGCATCTATTCCAATTAATTCTGTTTTTAGTGCATATAATTCTTCTAATCTTTCAGGTGTTTCTCCCTCTAAAGCATTTAATTGTCTTACTGCAGATATTTGGGCATTTATGGCATCTTTTTCTGCTTGTGCCTGTTTTTCTAATATCTCATTTAATTTGTCATTTGCCGCAATTCTTTCGTCTATTGTTAGCCTTACATCATCCCTAATCTGTCTTTGACTTTCTGCTTCACGATCATATTGTTCAACTAATCGTTGTTGTGCTAAAGCCAAAAGTCCGTAATTCTTTTTGGTTTCTGTAATGGCTTTTCCTTGTTCTATTATACTGTTTACAGTTACTCCTTCAAATGTATTTTTAAACTCGTCTGCTACTATTGTAGATATGTTTTTAATTTCTCCTACTGCTTCACTAAAATCATCTACTATACCCTGTCCCGCAGTGACTAATTCATCTGTTAATTCTTTTATTTTTGCTTTTGAATCATCTACCCCCTGTTGTAATTCATTAATTTTAGTTAGATCACCACTTCCTAATGGAGATTTGTGCCATGCTAAAGCAAGTTTTTGAATACCTAATTTTAATCCATGAAAAGCTAATTCCATTGGAGTTAATGCAACTGTCATTATGTTTTTTAGTATTCTTCCTAAAGCATCAAAATTTGCAGAATTTTCACTCACTTTATTATATACTGAAACTAAAGTATCTGAAACCATTTTAAATACAACACCAATAGAATTGAATACTGTTTCTACTGCATCTGCTACCGCTTGGTTTTTCATTAAGGCATCGGTTAATTTGCCTACTATTTGAACTATAATTGCAAATCCTGCCGCCTTCATTGCTAAACCCACTCCTTTGAAACCTTTTGCTAAACCGCCTGTTGCTTGTTCAGTTTTTTTGGAGGACTCTTTTATTTCGTCTATTCCGTCTTTTATATCGTCTAGCTTTTTATTAGCATCGCCCGTATCTAAATTCATTCTAAAATCTACTTGTTCCATGCTCTTTTTATTTGTTTAATAAAGTTTCTAAATGTTTTTATTTTGTTGTTTTTTCCATATAAAAAATCATATTCTTTTCTTCCATATAATTCTACTTTGTTTATTATTTTTATTTGATATAACAAAGATTTTCCTATTGCATTTATATTGTCTTTTAATTCCATAATAAAGAATCTTTTAAACTGTTTGTTTTTGAATTTAAAAATATATCAGTTTCGTCCTGAAATACTGCTCTACCCCCAACACTCAAATTGAAATCTAATTCTTGAAAATCAAAATTGACATCCGCAATCCAGTTACAAATTTGGTTAGGGTTTTGTGAATAAACTTTTAAATATACTCCTCCTTTTTGTTGGTTAGGACTTAATGTAGATTTTGGTTTATCATTTATTAAGGGCTTTACAATACATGATCCTATGTTAGTGTCTGCATATAAAATTTTCTGTCCATGAGAATATCCATTTGTATTTGCTTTAGTTACAGTATAATTTCCATTTACTCTTTTTACTATAAATAAGAATTCTTGAATAGACATTTCTCCTATATTTCCCCTCGTTCCACCAACTACTGATACAGTTAGTTTACCTGAAATTTTTAAAATACCACTAGAACGAAAAACACAGAAATTTCCACAACTATCGTTTGTGGCTTGTAATACTGATGAGCCACTAAAATTATCTACTTGTGCAGGTGGTTTTTCTAAAGTGGTTGCAAATAATTGTGTTGTGTGTGATTCTCTATAAATAGGAGAAGTATAAGGATTATTTGATTTGTAATAAGATTGTGAAACATTAGATTCTGCGGTTTGTTTAAATAATGGTGTTCTATCTATTGCAGAACCATAAGGCTTTAAATACCTACTACTTTTTTCGGTTAGAATTGGAATTCTCTTTTCCATATTTCTATACCATGCATTTCCCGTAATTGTTTTGTTTTTTGCCATATTAATTATTCTTCATAAGCCATACAAAAATAAAGTCCATTGTTAGATTCAATCGGTGTCCCATTCCCCTCTAAACAACATTCAGGATCATCTACAAAAACAGTTGGAGAACCACCACCATCAGGGATCCAATAGGGTATAGCTAAAGCTACAATAAAACTTCCTGTGTCTTGTCCTACATAAAAGATTGATCCATCTGGATTAAGTTGAGGAGAATAACCACATGTAGATAATTCTCTCCTATTAGTTAGGACTATATTTACTAATGTTACTTTTACAGATGCCTTTGCTCCGACTTGATAATTAGATATTTCAATTATTCTCCACCATGAATCTTCAATAAAAATTTCATCATTAAATTTAAATTGTGCTATATCTATTTCATCTAAATGAAAATATCGTATCATAACCCTACTATCAGGGTGGTATAAACTATTTAAATAATCTCTCCAATATGTGTTGTAATATCCATTCAAATTAATTGGTGGTGTTCCAGGATAATTTGTATTTATTGGTAATTGATTTTGTGCTATTATAGGAAAATTTGTTCTCCACAATAAAATTTTACCATCGGGTTGTAATGGAGTTGTATTTGAATATGCGGTATTATCTGCAGTTACTTCAAAAACACTACACAACGGATATTCATCGTATTGTCCAACTTGTGGTGCTCCACTTTCATCTACCCAATGCATGTAATATAATCCACCCTGATCTACAACATTTACAGGGCTACCACCGTAATAAAATAATTTTGGATTAGTCGCAGGAAAGTCCATTTGACCTTCTTCTGTATAAGAATAATTTTTATGTAATAAAACTCTAAATAAATATGTGTCGTAATAAGGCACAAATTCATCTCTTATAATATCAACTATATATGGAGAAAATATAGGTGTGTTAGTTTGGTTTTGTCCTGATGTATATGTATCAAAACTATATACAGCATCGTATCTTCCATAAGGACTTAATTCTTCAGGAAAATCTTGTTTTACATGCCTATTAAAATAATCTTCATCGGGTAAATCTTTTAAATGAATTTCTTTAAATCTTAACTCCGTTGTAGGTTTTATTATTGTTTCTTTTTCGTTATCTATTTTTTTTGTCCAATCTTTTTTTGTCATATTAGATTCAAGCAAAAATTCTTGCATTGGCTCTATTATTAAGTTTGTTGAACTATTAGGATCCGACTGAATCACTAGATTAAATCTACCTATTAAATCTTTTAAAAACGATGCTTGTGTTATTTCAGGATCTAAACAATTATGAATACTAACTTGTTGTCCATATGGATTGACTGTTGTTCCCGCAAATTCCCTATAAAAAGTTAGCATTGTTCTTACTTCGTAACCATCTATTGTCCCAACAACTCCAAAATTATTTACTCCTCCATAATTTTCAGGAGCACCTAAAATTGCAATTGGTATTGGTAATGATGTGTCATATCCATAATCACTATTGTTTTGTCCAACCATTTCATTTTTCCTACAAAACCACGCACAATTTCTACCCTCTTGATCTCCATCATCTATTACAAACCAATTAAAAGTTGAAAAGTCATTTGTATTCCAATTTGATCCATTCCATATACCTACTCTAATTTTTGGCTTTAATTTATCTCCTTCTTGAACTATTGCATATTCGTTTGAAAATTCCCAGTTTATTGGTATCCATGGAGCATCTGAAAGATTACCCGTAACATCGTCACAATGAACTTGAGATCCACTAGTTAATGTTCTATTAAAACTAACAGGAGGATCTTGATTACATAAATTTGCCGATGTGTGTTGGACATTTCCTTTTGGATAATTAACACTTTGAATAGGCGAAATGGCTACCCTAACACCATCTTGATTGTAAATTACTAATTGAACTCCTAATCTTCTATTATAATTAAATGCACCGCTTAAATTACTTTCATAATCTGTGTAGGGTATATTTACATCGTTTGTTCCATATCCACTTCCTCCACATTCGTCGCAATCGCCACCTAAAACAGTTATTAAACATATGTGACTATCAAACTTAATTTTTAATTCATTTAGTTGATATATTTCTGATGATTCCCACTGCATATCCCCACCTCCATCAACAGAACTACCCGATCCATCAGGAAAAAATATACCACCATCAGTTGTTGTAACTGCAGATGAACCCGATGGCAAAGTTGCTAGTGCTCCATCATTTACTAAAGTATTGGACAAAAGAACTCCATCAGGATCGTTTATAGGAATAGTATCCCATTTTACAGAACTTGTATACCAATTATTATCTAAATTATCAATGGAAAGATTATTCATTGCACCCCCCGCTCTTTGTAGCGTGTTAGGATCTAAATTATAACTACCCTGTGTTGGAGAATAAATTATTTGCATTTTTCTTTGCCCTATTCTACAAGCATCTACCATTGGTGGTGCGGTTGAGGGATTAGTTAATGCCGCATGTGTTCCTTCTCCTTCCATCCAATTACATGTTGTCATGTATAATCTTCTAAAATATACACTATCAAAAAATGACGATGTCCACGTATAACCATGTGATTGAAATAATACTTCTAACATTGTTCGTAATTGAACTGCAGGCTTTAATCCTGTTAAAAATAATTTGTGTGGAGAATAACCAAAAACATCTACATATGCTCCTGCCCCTCCTGCCGCAGTATCATCCCAAACTTGATACGATGTATTTGAACCATCATTTCCTAAAAAATCATCAGGATTGTATAATAAAGGAAATTTATTACTGGATATAGGATATACTATTTTACAACAACTTCCAACAATATCAACAAAATTACTAGGCATTGTATTATTCCATGTATTAGTAATGTTTGTAGAGGTTAAGTCATGATTGTATTCTGTAACATTTGCCCACGATTGTTGTAGTGTTTTATTTCCCATTAAAGAAAATAAATCTGCTACATCAGACAATAATAAAACTTCGTAATACTTAGCTTTTTTGTGTTTAGATTTTAAAGTTAATTTGCCTTTCAATTGAACTGCACCATTAAGATACATTTCTGCACTAACTGTGGTCATTGTTGAAAAAGATGAAACTTCTTCTCCACCAACAATAGTTGAATCCCAAAATGAAAAAAACTCATCATTAATATCGGTAAATGGTAATCTAAATGTTTGTGAATAGCTTGATTGTCTTTTACTAGGATCTTTTATATCCGCAAATTTATAATTTATTGAGATATTAGGATCTTCCATTAAATCTAACTCATATGCTTTATGTGAATTTTCAGCTAGAGTTTGTTTTCTATATGCAACTAATTTTATTACAGGTTTCATCTATATTGTGTTTGTTAATACTGCATTAGAAAAACAAATGTCAATTTCATATTTAACTTTATCCTTCTTTGATTTATATTGTTTTGTGTATGATTGTTTTTCTATATAAACCCTTTGTGACATGGTTTTTTTACTTATTCCACCGTAATCGTATTCCACTTGTTGTTCTCTAAATATGTAAAATACTTCAGGAGATGATAATAAAGATTGAATCAATATATTTTCGTGTTCTGATAATTCTCCCGTTCTTAATTTTGCTTTTCTTGTCATTACGGAAGTGACCGCTTTTTTTCCATCTAAAGGTCTTATTCTATATCTATCTGAACTTAAACTGTCTGCTCCAACAACAGGCTCTACTCCTTTGGTTTTTGTTTCCCATGATTCTGTCCAACTTCCTGTAAAATTAAAATAATCATATGTTCCTAAATGATTAATCCATCCTAATCTAATTACTTCTTCTCCTTTGCAATTTTTGTTATCATCGTGAACGAAATAATAAACTTTTGTTTTTTGTTGTATATTTGCATTTTGTCCAACTGCACTCCATCCTGACACTTCATAATAATCGTATTCTTCATGTTCAAAAGGTCCCCAATCTACTGTATTCGTAGATGTAAATAATCCTGTTTCTTCATCGTATAAATTTACATAATGACTTTGTGCATTCATTCCTCTTATGTTTCTACCACCTACACCAACAAATATCAAACTATCTGCATCTGTTTGATTTGTTGTGGCATAAGGAAAAGCACCGTTTGAGTCATTTATTTGAAAGTAAACATCTGTAAAATCTGTTCCTGAAATTTTACATTTTGTTCCATCTTTTTTACGAAATGTGAATTTTATATGATTTACATATGTATATCCATTTCCTCTATTCCATAAGGCTAATGTATGTAGATCATAATATCTTTCTACGTATTGTATGTATCCTGTTAAAACACCTCCATTTTCGTTTAAACAACCTTTTCTGTAATCGTATATATTTTGTTTATTGTATGACGCAGGTAATACAGACAAAAATCTTCTATCAAAATATGTTTGTTGATATTTTTCTGCTTGAAATTGATCAGGAAAAGCATAAGTATTTCCCCAATAATTAAACTGATCAAATGCTGTTTTTACTGCTGCTAAAGTAACCTGTGGTCCATTATTTTCTACTAAATCTCCATTCTGTGTTTCGCTATATTCTTCACTTAATCTTGCTCTAAATGTTATATAATTTCCGCTATTTCTTGAAATAAGTGTTGTGCTATACATACCTATTTCATGAATAGGAGGTTCATTATTAGGATCTTGTCCTGCCGATTGTGAATAATAAGTAAATGAAGTCAATGAATTTAAAATTCCTCTAATGTCAAAAATTGCAGTCGGTGATGTCGTGCTAAAAGTATTTGGTCTTTGTTTAAAAGTCGCATGTAAAGTTGATCCTGTTGAATCATATATTTTTAATACTAATTTATACCTAAATTTACTAGACATATCAGTCGTTTGTTGTCCTGTAATAGGCATAAAAGATTTTGAATTTATAGCATATACTTCCCCCGTTTCTGTTCCTCCTGATGTGCTATTATATTCATCGTCTATTGGTATTTGATTTATTCTTAAAGCCATATTATTTGTCTTCTATTTTTAAGTAATTTTCTACATCTTTTGCAAAAGCATCTGCAATATCTTTTTTAAATTGTTCCATGTTTTTTAATAATGGTCTACTAAAAAATTCTGTTCCTTCTAAACCCCTTTTATGTATTGCAATAGCCATCGCAAACGATAATGATTGATGTGTTATAAATCTTCCTTTTTCATCTCTACCTTTTATGCCTTTTGATTTTATCCACGATATTAATGATTTTGGTGGTATCATTTTTTTGCTCTTTTTAAATGTAGGTGTTTTATTTACATTAAATAATGATTGTGAAAGTGGTGTTAGTTTTTGTTTCTTTTCGTTTTTTGTTCCTTTTACTCCAATATCTACAAACTTTGCATAATTAGGCATCGTGAATACAATTGACATACCATCTTCAAAATCTCCATCAACTCTAAAGTCCATTTTATTATATAAGGATCCACTTCCCTTTTTATTATATCTTGTTAAATTTGCTCTTGCATTTTGAATTTGTTTTTTTCCAAATTCTGCCCAAACTTTAAACACTTCAGGAAAATCACTCATATCAATTATTATCTATTATTACTTTTGTTGTATTATCTGAATCATCCTTACTAATTGCATTTAGTCCTGATGTTGTTTCTACTTGTAAAGAAAAATTATATCCTATAACTTGATTTGAAAAACTAGCTATAAATGGAGTTAAATTTATAGGTGTTACTACATTATATTCAAAAACAGGAATAACACTATCTTGTGCCGCTTCTGAAGTTGCTCCTCCATGTTTTAATTTACCTATCATTCTTTTTGTAAAATCTAATAAGTTTCTTAATTGATATGTTCTATTTCCTTTTGGCTCTACTAATAGTGGTTTTTTATTAGGTGCTGTATTTACTCCCTGTATATCTCCATCATCCAAATCGCATACTGTAATATCAATTGTGTAAGTTGTATAACCACTATATAAATTCACACTAGTTAATTCTGAATACACTAATGGATATGTATCACGATGTAAGTTTTCTAAATCAATTTCTGTGATAGGACCGAAAATAAATTTCATTCCGTCTTCTTGTCCGCATCTTTGTATATAGGTTAAAACTTGCGTTAATGGTAAATCATTAAGTTGATTATGAACTCCAGGCATTTTATTTCTTATTTAATTTTTCTCTATCTAATATAAATTTGTCTTGTTTAAAAGATAAAAATGTTAGTGCTTGATATATAGGAACTTTTGAAACTTCATTCATTCTTAAAATATCATTATTAGCTAATTCAAACAAAATCGGATACCACCCCCATTTTTCTTTGTATCTATCATCTGTTGTTATTATTTTTTCTTCTTTTGTTCCTGCATTTTGCACTACTTCAACTTTTCCAAATAATTGTTCGAATCTGCTAAAAGTTTCGTTTCTAAACGAAAAAAAAAATCAAGAACTCCAAAAGGTATATCCATTGTTAAGTTTAACATTTTTTTATCTTTTTCTTCATCAGGATCGTATGGCTCTATTTCATATCTACCAAATTTATCTACCTTTCCTACCAAAGGTCTATATAAAATAGACATTAATTTATGTAGATTATTGTTTAAATTTTCATCGCAATAATGTTCTAAATCAATAAACTCTCCTGTGCTCATTTCTGACATATTAGGTATTAAAGAATATGTTTTTCCTTCCACCTCTATATGCTTTTTCATTTCTATTTTCTCTCTACCTGTATTTGTCATTTTAACTATTAAACTGTAAGCCTTTTCAATATCTTTCATAAATACCTTTTTTAAGGTTTTTACGGGCACTTTACAGAAAATAGATACTCCTTCTAAAGATTTAATTCTATCCGATTTTTTGCTATCAAACAACTTTATAAAATCATTGTATTGTTTAATCGTAATATCTTCCCATTTTGTAGGAACATTAATTTTAATCTTTTTCATTTTTAATAAATATAATTTTTAATTATTTGTTTTTAGTTAATATAATACTTTCCAAAATTTGGTTTTGCTAGAACCATTAAACACCCGTATCTTATTGCATCTAATCCGTGATCATCTTTTTTAATAGGCTTATTTAATATAATACCTTCCTTATCTACTTCGTATTTATACGTTCTAAACTCCTTTAATAAGTTATGGCTTTTTCTTGTTACATGTAATGTATATCGTCTTAATATATCAATACTCATGCTTACACTATCCTTTCCCTTTGATGTTGGTTTTATATTCCATCCTAAGCGATAAATTTCTTCAATGGACTTAGGTTCTGCAGAATCTCCATATATTGGTGCTCGTCTATCAATCCCCAAAGATAAAAATTTGTCGCATAAGTCATTATTAGTAAGTCCTCGTTCATAAATTAATTCATTAAAATATAAATTGTTATCCTTTTTAAAAATTTGTATTAAAGCGCTTTGACTAACTGCAAAACCAAAATCTAAACCATACACCAAGTGTTTTGCATTTTCAGGAATTTTTTCTATTGTTTTAACATTTGGAAATATAAGTGCCTGTGATTGTCCTCTTTCTCCTAAACCATAAATGTTCCAATAGTTTTCATCGGTATCTTTTAGCCTTTCAATTTCATCAATTAATGTTTTTTCTAAAAACGGGTTATCCTTGTATGTAGATTGAATAAATGTGCAATCATCTCTAGTTAAAACTCTATCGTAGATCCAATGAAATTCATCACTTGGATTAAAGTCCATATATACTCTATTTGTCGTTCTAATAATCAACTGAAAATAATCTTCGTATGATAATTCATTACTTTCATTAATAAATAAAGTGTGTCGTTTTGCACCCCTCTTTTTTTGAGGTTGATCCAATGAAATAAATTCTATTTTATTTGTTCCAAATGTGAATACCTGTTCTGACTTATTATGTATGTTTTCTGAATATAAACCATATTCGGTTAGGAGATTAATAAAATCTCTTAACACTGATATTCTCAAACTTGGAAATGATTTTCTTACTACTGTAAATAGTTTATTATTTCCTTCTAGTGCTTGTATTAATAATAATTGTAATATCGCATATGTTTTTCCACTTCTTGTTCCTCCTTGATTTACAACTATTTTTGTTTTAGCATTATAGTTTTTTTCAAATACATTAGTCGCTTTTAGGTTTAACGATTTCAATTTCTATTTTGTTTATTTGTTCTTCTCCACTTGTAAGATCAAGTTGTTGTTTTTCAACATAACCTCTTGCTTTTCCTATTGTTTTTAAATAGAATAATAATTCAGGAGTATTACCTTTTTTAACCTTTTGTATTAATGATGCTTCTGCTATGTCAAGATAACTTTCTCTAATTTCTATTAAAGTGTCTTTTAATTCAGGATATTTTTCTATGTAATTATATATTGTTTTTCTTGTGCATCCTAAACTTTTACATGCTATTGATATAAAACCACCCGCTTTTTGAATTGCGTCTTTAATTTGTTCTAATGTGTATTTGTCTTTATTAGCCATTATTTAAATAATTTTAAGTAGTGTGTTATATATAAAACAATCGGTGTTCCTAGAATTATTGTAATTATATTAATATGTGGTTCCCCACAAAAACCAAACAAGTGTTTTATTATTTCCATATCCTTTTTTTAATGTGTGTAATAATGTATAATTATTTTAATGATTCTATTGGTATATTTAATGTTTCTATTATAGCAAACTCCATTACTTTACTTTCATTATCATATCCTAAAACATCTTTTATTTTCATTTTTAATTCTAGCCATCTTTTATATGTTTCTTCTGATACTTTTACATTTATAGTTTTATCAAATTTATCATCACTAAATGTATCGCTTAAATCTTCTACTTCAAAATTATCCCAATTAAACTCCCCTACTTCTAACATGTTTTTTATTTCATCTTCTGTATATGGTAAAGTTTTTTGTAATTCTTCTATATCAAATTCATTATTTAATTCTGTAATAATTTCAGATAATTTTATTGGATCACTTTTAAATTTGGTTTCGTTAGTTTCAATTGCTATTCTACTTGCTTGAGTTTGTGTTATCTTTCCAAAATTATAACAATGTGCTTTTTTTAGCTTTAATTCTTTCATAACGTCTAAACGATGATTTCCATTTACTACTTCAAAAAAACCTGTATCTAATTCCCTAATTAATAAATTTTCTATTTGTCCGTTTCTTTTTATGTTTTCAGTTAATTTTTCAGTTAGAATTTTGTTTTCTTCTTTGTAATTCCAATCCGCTTTTACTAATTGTTTTATTTCTACATCTACATATCCTTTTTTCATATTATTGTTTTTAATGGTTCATAATTGTAATACTTATTGTTTATGTGTTTATTTAATTTATTGTATGCTTTTGCACATAAATATAAGTTTCTGTGATAATCTTTTTCTCCTCTTGTAAATTTCATATGTTTATATTTATTAAAATACGATTTCCAAGTATTAGTATGTATATTCAATCCTGTTATTTTATTACCATTAAAATAAAAACCCGTTCCATATTTAACACTACTCATCCAACTTGTTGAATCACAAGAATAATATCCTTTTTGTTCCATTAAATTTTGTTGTGTGCAGCCTAATAAATGTATTTTTATATTTGGGTTTATTTTATTAGCTAATAACACTAATTGCTTAATTGTTTTTTCTATATTACTTTTACCTTTTAACACTATTCTCATTTCAGGAACAGAAATTGCGATATATGGATAATTTTTACATAATTGCCTAAAACCTTTTTCTCCTTCCTCTACATGCCAAACATAAATTGTTTTATCTAAATCATAATGTTTTTTAAATATGGCTCTAAATCTTTTTAAACTTTCTAATCCTAAAACCTTATGCACATCCATTTCCACTATATAATGATTGTAATTAATAGTTTTTAAATCTTTTAGATATTTATAAGTGTATTCTAATAAATCATCTTCTGTATATGTTTTGTCGGATCCTGCTCCAAACATCATCGTAAACAATCCACTATCCATGATCCAATCAAGATTTCTAGTTTTATTATACCATTCTAGCCAACTAGGTAAAAATTTATCTTTATGTTTCCAATATGAAGTAAGCATTGATGGATGTCCCGCTTTGTATATTGGCTCAATATGATAGTCCATGTCTGCTCCTGCTAAAAATAGTTTCATAATTTAATTTCTGCTCCGTTTTCGTTATCTTCTAATACCTTACAATAATTTAATTTAAACTGATCCATTAAAACTCTTGCGATCATTTCACAACTCATTGTTCCAAAGTTTGATTTGTATGTTTTATCTAACCACTGAAGGATCTTGTTTTTAAACATTATGATTTCTATATCTCTATCATCATGATTAACTTCTTTTTTACATGTTATATAAAAAGTGTGTCGGTGCATATCTTTTAAATACTTTACTTCTTCAAGTGGACAATCTGCCCAACAATGGACACCCGCATATTGTAATTTAACTATTATGTTTGTCATTTATTATTATGTATTTGCATTATTTCGTTTCTTGCTTTATCATCTTCTTTGAATATACCTCTCATAATTGAGGTGGTAGTCCATGTATTATGTTTTTTAACTCCTCTCATTTCCATACACATATGTTTAGCTTTTAAAATAACCGCTACTCCTCGTGGTTGTAATTCTTTTTCTAAAAAATCTGCTACTTGCATTGTGATCCTTTCTTGGTTTTGTAATCTTCTCGCAAATGTTTCTAATGTTCTTGCCAATTTACTTAAACCGACAATCCTTTTATTAGGAATATATGCTATTGTTCCATGTCCAAAGAACGGTGCAATATGATGTTCGCATAAAGAGTGAAAAGGTATATTATTTTGAACTATCATTTCATCATATCCTTCGCCTTCAAATGTTGTGCAATTCCATTTCGGAGGACTTAAAAACTCTTTAAAGAATTTTACATATCTTTTTGGTGTATCTTGTAAACCCTCTCTTGTTGCATCTTCTCCAAAGTATTCTAATAATCGTATAACATTTTCTTCAACTTCTTTATCTCCACTATTCTCCCATGGAAATTCAAGCCATTTACCTTTGTATTCTTTTTCTCTTTTATCAAATAAAAAATAGAAATCAGCATTCGGATACTTCTTTTTCCACTTTTCATATGTTGTTCCACTATCGTATAAATCATCAACAATAATGTCTGCTTGTTCAGGATCTTCTACTACCTGAATTTTTTCATTACAAAAACCCAACATACCAACTACCACCTGTCCACCTCTTGGTATTCCATATGCTTTATGTTTTTTATTCTCTAATTGGTTAAGAATTTTATCTATTTGTAGATATATTTCTTCCCACTTTAAACTCCTGTTGTTTGATTCCATATTATTATTTGTAATCTAGTTGAAAAATTAAAACCATGTTTTAAACACAATTCTACTACTTCTGGGGTATTATCACTTAATTCGTCTATATCGCTCGCAGAAGGCATTAAATACACTTTATTTGGAAAGATATTGCATTTATCTATTATGTTTAATATCTCTTGCATGTCTTCTTGTCTACTAACTACGAATTT
>CEPF01014882.1_pt1 | contig 14573 bp, 22 predicted proteins | sample 530441 | NCBI WGS metagenome assembly CEPF01 (sample SAMEA2620094, study PRJEB7988) | marine metagenome | biome: marine biome (ENVO:00000447); feature: deep chlorophyll maximum layer (ENVO:xxxxxxxx); material: "saline water (ENVO:00002010), including plankton (ENVO:xxxxxxxx)" | depth 25 m
CCCCACGGGGTGGCGGGTACGGGCCCCCACTGGCCACACATGTTTGAGTGTCTGTGCTCACTGGGTTCGGACGAAGCGGAGGGCGGCTTCCTCGGTGTAGCCAAGGGCCACGAGGTCGTCCACCTTCTTGCGGATGTCATCGGGCAGGGCTGCGGTGTCGTGAACCACAGGCTTGCCGTCGGCGGTCAAGAAGCCAGCAGCGACTGCCTCCTTGATGCTCATGCCGTCGGGGATGTGGCCACCGTTGCGAACCTTCATGGCTCGGAACTCGTCTTTGCTGAGAAGGCGACCCTTGCCGCCCGGTGTCCATGGGTTCTCAGCCTTGTGGATGGCGTGGAGAAGCCATGCCATGTGGCTGCTGGTGCTCTTGGGGCCGTTGCCGAAGCCCGCTGAGCGAGGCTCGGTGATGGTGGCGGCCAATTGCTTAGCGTCGCCCACGACCAGTGCCACGGCGATGGCCTTGGCTGATGGGTGGCTGATGCCCAGTTCGTTCGCACGAACGAGCACGGCTTTCACCTGCTCGGTCGCTTCGTCTCGCTTAGCAGCGCTGCGACCTCGGAGGGCCTTGGCGGTCTGCTCAACGGTTGGCTCGGTTGCGTCTCGGTATTCTTGTGCGCTCATTGTTTCACTTCCTTCATGTTGGTTGGTGCTGGTGTGCTCGCCACGACTGCGGTCATGACGGATTGGAATGCTGCCTCTGCGGTCGTCATCATTGGCACGCCGTTCACGGTGGCATGGCTGTTGATGGCGATGGCTCGGTCAACAGCACGGCGACTCGGTCGGCTCAAATGCGTCGGTGGTTTGACCTTGAGGCCGGGTATGACGCTGTCCGTGGGGAACTTGGGTGCGGGCGTGCTGTCGGCAACATGCACGAACTTGCGTGCGTTGGCTGCTTTGGCCTGCTCGTTCCAGTAGTCCCGCTTGTCGTATCGCTCGTTGCGGTTGGCCTTGGCGGTCATGGCTTCTTCGGTCGTGTGCTCGTGGCCGCAGTCTTGGCAGACATACACCGTGCCGTCGGTCGTGCCCTTGGGGTTGAGGTCCCCACGGCACAGACCGCCTTGGCGGTGTGTCTGCTCGCATGCGTCACGGATAGGCTTCAATTCATACTTGGTCTTCATCTTATCACTCCTGTGTATGTGTGCCCATCCCCACACCTTCGGGCTGGGGCGGGCACACCCACACCCCAGCGCAGGGCGGGGGGATGGGTGCACCGGCCTCCAAGCGGAGGGGGAAGGACATTGAGGGATTGTTTCAATCCTTTATAAAGAGAAGTCCAAAAAGGCCGACTCACAAAACAGAGCAGAGAGCCTTTACCCACACAGCACAGCAGGGCTTTACGGGACATTGAGAAGCGGAACGCACACCCATATCGGTGGGGCTTGTCCCCCCAAACAAGCGACGGCGACTCGCACGGGGCAGGGTAAAGCCCTCACATCACAGGGGGCCAACTCACACACCACGAACCACAGCGGGGCGACTCACACGGGAGAGCCGTCCCCCTGTGCCAACACAGAGAGCCGACTCACACGGGGCGGCGGCGAGGGCGCACGAGAGATTCTATAGACCGCTACCCTGCGAGGCTGTTAGCCCACCCCATGCGAGGCGGCTGGCCTTACGCACGAGGCGGCTGGCTGTGCCGTGTGAGCCGGCTGACTCGCACGACGCACCCCGTTCTATAGACCGTGCGACTGAGGGGCTTTACCCAAAACGGGCGAGGGCTTTACCCCGCCGCCGCAGGGGGCTTTACCTTAGCCGGAGGAATGGCTTTACCCGCCGGCTTTACCCTCCTTTAACCACACACGGCGCTCCACCAAAATTTTGCTCACAGGCTTAGGGCCCTAAAAATTTCACAATTTTTTTTAAGTCAGCCCGCCTCCGATAGTCATGGCTCAGCCGATGGACATCGCTTGGATGGTGTTGAAGCAAGAAGGCTATGAGGACTATGTGGACCCTACATTAGACCAATCCTCAAGTTATTATCCCCCAATCCAACCTTCGGCACCAAGTCCGGAGCCACAGGAGTATTTTTCTTTACCTCAAAGCCCGCAGGCCCGCCTTATGAGACTGTATTCAAAGGCACAGTCTGTTGGCTACGCTAATTTGACAGATGCAGAACGGGACGAAATAAGAGCACTGGGTGGTATGTAAGCATGCATTCGCTTGAACAGGCTTGGTCTGTCCTCAAGCAGTATGACCCTCAGCGGTCCCTGCATGGGCGCTCGGTCATGTTTCCACAGATGCGCTCACCTACTGTAATAGTTGAGAACCGACAAGTAGGTCGGGATGGACTCCCTTTGCATACTTTGGGTAGAAACCGCGCTTCCGGCGGCTATTCACAGATGGACCCCAAGTACAAGGGCCTCTTTACACCTTATCACGAACAAGACCTACCGGGCCCGCTTCATGAAGTGAGGTTCCAGCATCAGCGTAAAGGCCGGAACCTTACACCCGATGAGCGGCTTGTCCGAGTAACGGCTGACCGCAACCAAGCGATTGACCGGGCCAACCAGTTCCACCAAGACCGCATTGATGCCATGCAGAATTTGCCCGAGCCCGGCAGTTTTTCACGGCCTCCCAACCCGGACTTCAATCCCTTCACGATGTCCGGTGGTCAATGATGTCCCCCCTTGAAACGGCTTGGTCTATCCTCAAAGCACAAACTGAACTGGGTCAACATCACCCCGACTTCCCTTCTTCACAGGGCCCGGTGCTTGGGTACCACGGTCGCAATTTCTCAACCAAGTTCAATAACCCCTTTGGCAATTTTTACGACGCCAAGCGTGAGGTGTTTGATGACGACTTTGAGGCTATGCAAGAAGCCGTCGCCAACATCAAGGCAGCGCAACTTCTTCAAACGGGCCTTGTGCCAACTGACACGGCTGAATCGCAAGTCGGTAGTGGGCGCTTCAATCAATATGACGACAAGGGCGTACACAATTACGGAGTGGACACGAAGTTCAATCCCGACATCCCTGCCTCTATTTCGGTGGCAGTTGAGCCCCACACGGCGATTGGCTATGCAGAAGGTGCGAGAGGCTACAAGGACTCAAGCGGTCTGCCCGGCTTCTACGGGATAAGGGCTGGAGCCATGCAAAACGCTTTGCCCTTGGACGAGCCTTTGCGCCGCTACAAAATAGGTGATACGGACGATTTCATCTACAACAATCAGCGATACCGCTACATCCCGCACGGCATCGCTCCCAACCAAATGGTCCGCTTCGCTGATGCTCAATCCATGGAAGAGTTTGATGAAGGCGTCACAAGTCCGTGGTACGGGCGTGAAAGAAAGCGTGCGCCTTCGCGCTTTATTGGAGTCGGCCCCGGTCAGTTTAGGGGTAGGGACCTTCAACTCTTGGAAGAGGGCAAAATGAATGTGGATGAGTTTAGAAGTCCCGAGCGGGACACTCAAAGGGTGATGGAGTCCGAACAATTCATTCGTGACCAAATTGCTCAGTATCAGCAACAGCAACTCGCCCAGCAGCAAGCGATGGCCCAACGGCAGGCTGACCAGCAAGCCGAGCAAGCGTTTAGGCAGCAACAAATGGCAGCGGCACCTCAACAACAACTTCCAATCGGGGTGCAGTGATGTCTCCCTTTGAGCACGGGGCAGGAACTCAACGACGCGCTCACGGCTGAGGGCTGGAATGTGCCGGTGCGGTGAAGAAACTTTATCTCTTCGCCCTCACTGCGACACACATGGTCGCAGCCTTGGACGCCGCTTGGTCGCTCCTCAAGGCTTTGGATGAGCAGCAGTTGTACACACAAGCCAATCCCGGCCCTGCGGCACCAATGGGCTTCGGCGATGTCCCATATCCGCAATATGAGCAAATGCGACTCGGCACTGCCCATCCGGCGATATCGGGTTTACTTGAGCGTGTAGAGCACATGAGGGCCAACCCCTACTCCGGAACTCAAAAAGACCATCCCCAAGATGTTTACGACCCCGAAAAGCGGTTTGAAAGGTTTGGTAGACTTGGTGGAGGTTATGGGAGCCTCATTCATAGTTTTGGCAACCAGCCTTCTCTCCGTGTAGACTCGGGGCAACTGGCTAATATGATACAGGACAGTGGTATGCGCCATCACTTCGCTACTCAAACAGACGAGGAAGCACTTAGGGAAATGCAAGACAACCGGCCAAGGCATGATTACACCCCTCTTCCGTATATACCACGAATGACGGGTAGGGCTGACCCCACAACGGTAGAGGGTGTACCCGGTGTCAAATTCGGCCCTCCACCTATCGTTTATGACAACTTCCAAACACGGGATAGCGAGGGAAACTTGGTAACGAGATTTGGTAGCCAGCAAAAACACCCAAGGTATGATGCCCATTATGATGAGCGACAAAACCCATTAACGGGCGTCATAGATGATTTTGAATTTGGGCCAATTCAATTTCCTCAAGCGCCAATTCCGGGCGTACCGGGCGGCGCTCACCATCCCAGTCTTGACACACCTCCCGAGGTCGGTATGGTTGGACAAATAAGACCACAACACCCTTCCGCGAAAGCCTTTGGCGCACCAATCAATATCCTAAGTACATCTCGTGGTAGAAGTGGTGTTGCACAAAGTGGATTTTATCCCCCCTATAGCCAACACCTTAGAGACATGCGAGGCCGTGGTGAAGACGATGACATCACTTCGTGGCACCTTTCCCGACAACCTTCTACGGATATTTACCAAGGACATGGTGGTGACAAAGTTGCCAACTTGCGGGGAGGTGCTGACCCCTTCCCGATGAAACAGTTGGGCCAAGAACTGGCTCAAGGCGCTCGTTCTCCCAATCGCCTAAGTAGGGCTCTAAGTAGCATTTTTAATCGCTTCCGCCGCCCTCAAGTTAATGAGCCTCAGTTTGATTTCGCCTTTGACGAACCACAGTATGATTTGAGGGGGCTGTGATAACATGAACCCAATAGACGCAGCATGGTCAATCCTCAAGGCTGACCCCAATCTCCGTATGGTGCACGGCGGCGTCTACCCCAACGCCCGTTTCGGTGGACGGAGTCAAACCATGCACCCTGCTATCGCTGGGATGATGCAAGGTATCGGTGAGGGAAGAAGTCCCATACCGATGGAAGACATTGAGGGCGTTGATACTGGTTTTTTTGACACACACACTCCCGCTCGCTACCGAACTTGGCCCCAACCGTATAGTGAAGCACACGGCAATTTAGACAGTGGAGACCATCTGTACTCTATGGGAAGCCTCCGGTCCATGGTCCCGGTTAGATACCAAGGCGCTCCCAAAACTCCCGACCGACTTCTTTACGAGATGTCAAAGGTTTCTCCTTACAGAATGTACGATACTGCAAACCTGCAACAAATTGATGACCCTTCTCAAAATGAAGAGTTTATGCAGGCTTTCAATGCCTATCCCGAGAAGTTGCGTCAATTCTATGAGCAACAAGGAGACATGGATGTGCACCCGCACACTGTTGCCCGAATAGCCGGTCGCCAAGATTACGGTCGTATAGGTCGCACGGGCAACCCCGACAACATTCAAATGATACCCGACATGATGGGAGCGATGTGATAACATGAGCCCAATGGATGCCGCTTGGGCGATACTCAAGGCTGACTTTTATAGCGATAAGCAACGAGCCCTTGAACAAGCCCTTGGTCCTGTGTACGGTCATGTAAGAATGGCTCGGGGCAAAGCACAAGAAGAAGCCGAGAGGATGCCGTACTCAACAGACCCCAAGGTTAGGGCAACACAAGGTCCGCTTGACTATCTGTTTGCGGGAATGGACATTGAGCCGGAGTTGATGAGGCCACCATCACCTTGGCCTAACCCTCCTACTTACGCCGCTCCTCCGCCGGCTGACCCCGAGTTCATGGCTCGCATCAAGGCTGACGAAGAAGAGTCGCAACAGCGCAAAACCGAGCGTGAAGAACGGAAGCGTTAAGTAGGGGATGCCCAACATAGGGCACTAAGGGAGAGGCGGTACCCTCCAGTCGTGTGTTCTTTTGGGCTCTGAATCACTTCTCGCATTTCTTCATTCCGCCGCCTCTCCCCCCTTTCGGTGAAAAGTATGCCACGGCGCAAAAGTCCTGCTTGCCCTTATTGTCAGCAACAACCTACTCAGCGACTGTACTCCAAAGCCGGCGGTACTTTGCACGGCGTGGCTTGGCACTGCCCCGTGTGCGAGTGCATGTGGAAACTTTGATGTAGCCACCCATGCTGTCACGCCACATGGCGGATGCTATAGAGTGGTTGACCGACGAGGAAATCATCGGAAAGACCGACTGGTCCGATGTGGCGTTTTGCGATTGTTGCTCGCCACTTGAGATTTCTATGGCCGTTGTCAAGGCGAAGCGAAAGTCCAAGCCTTTTCACGGCTACAATCCAAACAAGCACGCCAAGACCGGTGGGCTGAACGCCAAGGGTCGGGCGGCTGCGAAGCGCAAGACTGGGGCCAATCTCAAGCGCCCCGTCACCAAGAAGCCCAGCAAACTCAAGCGAGGTAGCAAAGCCTCCAAGCGACGCAAGTCATTTTGTGCCCGCATGTCGGGTGTCAAAGGTCCGACCAGCAAGAAAGGTAAACTCACTCCCAAGGGAGCCGCTTTGAAGAGGTGGAACTGTTGAACTGTGACTGTGAGCATTGCTTTGGTATGCAGACGGCTTGGGACCTTCTTGAGAAGAAATTGTGCCCGGCTGGTAAAGCGGCGGCGAAGCGGAAGTTCAAGGTGTACCCATCGGCTTACGCTAACGGATGGGCCGTACAATACTGCAAGGGCAAGTTCCGTGGCAAAAAGAAAGGGGGCAAAAAGAAATGAATCCAATGGACGCAGCGTGGAATGTGCTAAAGGCACTACCAAGTCGTGAAGTGGTGCAGAACAGATACCGTTTTACTGGACAAGGGCACCCATTTTTGGATGAAAAAGGTAATCCCACCCCCGAAACCAAAAGAGATTTGGTTGAGCAAATGGGGATTGGAACAAGGCACCCTGCTTTGAATCCAGCGCATGTCATTGAAAGCGTGAGTGGCAGACCCACCAATATCACAGAAGGTTCACACCTTAGCCCAATAGAGCCCACTGACATTTTGCGCTATCCTACGGGCGACAGCATAACCGGTGCTGAAACTGGCAGAGCGGAGTTGGAAAACACGCGTCAACGACGAATTAACGAAAGAAGTCAACGCCGTTTGACGGGAAATACATCCCCTCCAAGGCTCATTGACCATCATCGTTACACACATTTGCCCCCCGGCAACTACTATGGTGGCAACCTTCCAAAAAATAGCGCACTCAGCGACGAAGAAATGGAAAACTTGCGTCAACAAGCGCAACAGATGCCCTTTTCGTATGAAGGTCAATGAGGGATAAAAATGCACGCTCTTGAACATGCTTGGCGCATCATCAAGGGCAAAGAGGATGCTCCAAATTATCGCAAAGCCACGGGGCCAAAGAAGTGCGGCAACTGCAAGGCTTGGGATTCTTCAAAAACTGACGACCCTATGACGGGGTATTGTGAGTGGTACGATTTTACTTGTCGTGCCGACCATGTGTGTGATGCTTGGGCGGGGAAGAAATGAGTGAACAGTGCCCTTGTTGCAGCGTGATGGTTGTCAAAGACCTTAACCGCTGGTTCAAGGAGAAGTGGGTGGATGTGTCTCGCAAAGACAAGGACGGCAAGCACCCACCTTGCGGGCGCAAGAAGGCCAAGAAGGGGAGCAAAGGTTACCCTAAGTGCCGGCCGTCAGTCAAGGTGTCAAGCAAGACGCCGAAGACCTCCGGTTCTATGACTGAGGGGCAGAAGCGTGCGGCGACCAAGCGTAAGCGGTCCAAGAAGCAAGGAGTTGGCGGAAAACCGACGATTGTCAAATCACTGGTGCTCAAGCGACCTGTCAGTCCCGAGGCCAAGCGTCACAAGTTGGAATACGACACCAAGTACGAGTCTACGCCCGAGCGTGTCAAGTATCGGGAAGAACTTAAGCGTGAACGCCGACATAGAGGTATTGACGGTAAAGGGGGTCCGGACATGAGTCACACGAAAGACCACACCCTTGTCGCCGAAGACCCTCACACCAACAGAGCCCGCCACTTCAAAGAGCGAGGCACACTCAAGGGCGACCCTATGGACATCGCTTGGCTCCTTGTCAAAGGTGAGTGGTGATGACCGAATACCCCTTTGACAGTTGGGGCTTTCAGTTCGTGCTCACGCTGGACGACCACCTGCAAATCATGCAGGACTTACTTGACCACTACGCTGACATCATTGACATGCTGGAGGACGCCTGCGACAACAACGATGCGTTGCTCGCCGACCTCGTGGACGCTCAAGAGCAATACATGATTTTGCGACAGGCTTATGAAAAAATGAAACATGGGGGTAATTGGTTGCATGCTGAGTCCAACTGACGCCGCTTGGTCTGTCCTTGAAGAAGGGCACCGTGTGGACAAGGCCCTTCCGTTCCTCATTCCGGCGGCGATGTTAGCCTATGGCGGCTATCAAGGTGCGAAAAATGTCAAGGAAAATCGTATCACTGACCCCTTTTTAGGGGTGGTCGGTACCGAAGGCAATGATTCACTCGGTAGTAACCTTGCCGAGTTTGGGACAGGTTTTGCACAGGGCGTTGTCCCCGTCAAGGGTGGAGGCTTTTTGGCCCGGAAGTTTGGTGGCCGCCGTGCAGCAAAGCGTGCAGCAGCACGAGAAGCCGCAGAAAAGGAGGCGGCTGAGGCTGCGGCCCGCCATCAAGCGTTGTCTGCTCAACAGCGAAGGGGTGTGCTACAGCGGGAGAATCCCGAAGTTGGCTATGTGTTTGGTGAAGTAGCCCCTTATGTTTCTCCTTCCCAACTTGGTGCTGTTCGCCAAACGATGAACGCTGCCCAAGCACGGGCTGCCCGGCTGGCTCCGAGAGCACAAGCACCAGTCGCTCCGTTGACACTGGGTCAGCGTGCAAAGTTGGTTGCAGCCACAGGCGCTGGTGCAGCCACTGCTTATGCTCCCGAAATTATGATGGCACTTGGGCTCGCTGGGAGTCCGCCCACCAGTACAGAATTTGGAGGATTTGGTGCAACAGGCACAGGCGGTTTCGGCGCAGGGCAGGGTGGTCAACAGGGCTTCCAACTCGCAGGTCAACAGTCCGGCGGCGTTGGTGGTGTGCAAAATGTCGGTGTGAGCGGTATGGCTGACCACGACATTTTCCAAGGCAAGCAATTCCAGTCGGCTCCGACATCATCAAATATGCAAGCCCCTTCCATCAAACAGAAGGGGACCCCTATGTCGCTCGGAAACAATCTCATCAACTCCACCTTGAGTGTAATGGAACGCAACATTATGAAAGCCAGTGTGTGTGAACGCTGTGGCAAGAAAGGCTGCGTCAACAAAATGCACTGCATGGCGAAAGCCGATGATGGCAAAAAGAAAAAGCCAGCCCACGGCATGGTCATTGTCATTGGCTCCAAAGCCGGCCCGGGCCCGTCAACGAACGGCAAGCGGGACGACAAAAAGGACGACAAAGAGTGATACTCAAGGGCTGTTTCGCTCCCTCTCAGCGTCCAGCCCACCTTAGAAGGTTTTATTTGGTCGTGTATTTTGGGGTTATATGAGAGGATTGTATGTCAAGCGGTAGCCAAAGCGTTGACCAAAGTGAAATTCGGCTCATGGGGCTTATCCTCATGCAGTCGCTAAATGTAGGACTTGCCATCGGTGTATTCAACGCCGGCATTTGGATTGATTTAGAGAGCACGATGCTGAATGCATTTACTTATGCGATGGGTGCGTTTTTCGTCCAAGGCATAGCGTATTACTTCTTCAAAATGTTCTTCCAACAGGGCATGGACGACAAGGCTCGCCAGTCCGAGATGGAGCGAGAGCGGCGCAACCGCTACCGGGCTATGGAGATGACTTTTGAGCGCCGCCGTCAAGACATGGAACTTCGCATGCAAGAGGCACAACTTGAACAAGAGTTGCGCTGGATGGAAAACAACCCCGGAAAAATGCCACCGATGAGCCTTTCTGACCCTATTTCGCTTGACACTGGCAACTTTAATCCCGAAAAGGGCGATAAGACCCTTTCATTGGGTGTCTCCTTTGACGAGGAGAAGCCACTCACCAATCGTGGGGCTGATGGCAAGTTCAAGAAGAAGGAGTGAGGCCTGTGGGCTGGCTGTTCAAAACGCCAAGTGATGATGCAACGGAGTCAACGCTTCGTGCTATTCACATGGCGAACACTTTGGACACCGCTTATGAGCGCACATGGGGCTGGGTTAAAACGGTCATTTTCTCGTTTATCAGCGCCCTGTCTATCAGTGCCTTTGAGTATCACAACGATTGGAGTTTTTGGGAGCATACTGTTAACTGGCTTGCCAACGAGGTTATGGGTTGGTTTGAATGAGTGCAGCAGCGGGCTCTGCCATGGTGGGTGGCGTTATTTTTGCCAAGGAACTTTACCATTATTGGGTTCCCCGCAGGGTCGGTGTGTATGGTCCACCGCTGGCTGGAAAGACAACGCTGGACAAATACTTGACCACGCCCGGTGAAATGGAAGACATTCCTCTTGACAAGCGCACAACTCACACAAAGGTGCTTGGAAAATTCCTTCTTCCCCGTGCCAGTCGTAAGCGTGTGAAGTACAAGGGTGAAACTCGTGTGATTCATTCCGCAGATATGGGCGGCGAACAGCGGTTTTGGAACCTGTGGGTGGACGATATGGTCAATCGGGGCGTAGAAGCAGTGGTGTTCATGTTTGATGACCGTGCAAATGCAGGTGGAGATACCACCGTTGACGCTGTTGGCGGCTTCAAATTCTTGGTGGACGCTCTCATTTACCGTCAATATCGCTATAGAAACCTACGAAGTTGGTTGAAAGGCAAGAAGTACACGCCCAAAGTCATTCTTTTGGTTGCTAACAAAGCCGATAAGTGGTGGGATGAGCAGGCAAATACGCTGTGGCAGCAGCAGCGTCTTGGAGAACATCGCATTTTTGACCCGTTTCGGGAAGACCTTATTCGTCTACAAAAGGCCGGTATACCTACACGAAGGGGTATGATGGCCACCCGAATTGGCTGGAATGTGGAAAATACGATGGTGGATTTGCTGTCAACATGAGGTGAACGAACATGAATGGATTACGACGCTACGGGCAGGTCCCGCAACAGGGAAATGGCAACTTATACGCTCTTGACGCTAATCAAATGGCGGCTTTGTCGCAACAAGGGAGCCTTTCGCACGAACAATTGATTGAAATGCAAGGTGCGCAGCAAGGAATGCGAGAAGCGGCTGCAAAAAGCAACATTGAGGTGCCAAAAGTCAATTTTTACCCCAGTCGGCACCCCGATTCACGAAAAGCACGCAAAAAAGACATCAAACAGGCCCGAAAACTGCTCAAACCGAGCAAAAGAAGCATTTTCAACCCCTTACGGTGGGTTGGAATGAAGTATCGGTACAACAAATTGCATGAAAGGTGCGTTGTGGACGGCTGTGACTGCGTTGAACTCATCAAATACGACAATTTGTATGCTAAAATCTGTGATGAGGACACTGGAGAGAGCCTTTGGGACCTTTATTGGACAAATCCGGTCACAGGAGAGGTTCAAGCCTTCGTAGCGGCTGAAAATGTCACTGATGGGCGCAAAATGAGGGGTACATACTGCCCCGAACACCTTCATTTGTACCATTTATTGTGTAAATGGGAGGATGAGAACGACAAAGTGCGCCTTAACAGCAAATCCGGTATGCGAGAAATGGTCAAAAAGGGCGTTTCTACGGTCGCTGTACCCATTTCAATGGTCAAAAAGAAGGACAATACACCCCAATTTTTGGCCAAATATGAGCCTTTTTTCAAGCAATTAGAGCAGGATTCACGCCAAACAAGCGGTATTTCCATCCTTCATTACCAAAATCCGGTATCAAAAATGAATGATGTGACCATGATTGTGTTTGATTTGCGCATTTTTCAGCAGGAATTAGGTCAAATTGACCAACAAAACCCGCCCAGCATCCTTGATGCAGTGGGTAAAATGGGTATTACCCTCCCCGATTCCCCACCTCTCCAACAGGTTGAAGAAGAGAATGGCCCTCAGTTTGGCCAAGGGCAGGCTTGAAAGCAGGTGAAAACATGTTATTCGGAAACAATCAACAGCAAAGCGGTGCACTGAACCTTGGTGCGCCAGCCAATACTCCACAACAGCCCTTCCAATTCGGTCAGCAGCCGCCCAGTGCCATGCAAAACTTTGGCCAAAGTGCGTTTGGTGGCAGTATGATGCAGGGTATGGGTATGAATCCGGGCATGATGCAGCAACCCGTGGCCCCGCCCAGTGAAACTGAAATTCAATTGGCACTCATGCGCTCTGTCGCACCTATGGACAGATTCGTGGCATCAGCCCAAATGGCCACGCTTGTGCAGATGCTGAACGACCTTGTTAGTTTCTCAGTGCTGGAAGTGATGAAAAACGCCACTTTTGTCATCAACGAGGACGATGGTACCATGAAATTGGATGTTACTTCACTGCCTTCCAACCTTCAAACCATGAGTGCGGAGAATGTCACCAATCAATTTAACCAACTTCAAAGCACCAGTCAGCAAAACATCCAGCAAATGGAGATGCAGCAGCAACAAATCCTTGCTATGGCTCAGCAATCGCTGATGGGTGGGGCACTTGCAGCGGCTATGGCTGACGAAGGTATGATGCAAAAGGTGGGTGGCGGAGTTGGCTCCTTCGCTCGTAGTATGTTGGGAGGACGATGATATGGTAGATAGTGGTATACCGGGATTTTACTATGGCTTTGCCATGTCAACACGCGACATTTTTGCCCCAAAGAAGAGCGTCATTGTAGATATGGTGATGGTACAGGTTTTGACCATCATCGTCACCCTTTCACTGGTGTTGTTGACGGGCTCGGGTAAGTTGTCTTCGGACACAATGGCTTACATGATGGGAGCCATGATGGGTGCGATTTTGCTTGCTACGGGGATTTACACCCGTATTTCACAACAATAGTCACCACTTGTCTTGTGGACAGGTGGATGATTTGAGCGAGGCTTTTGCTCGCATGAAGCATCCACAGTCTTTGCACCGTGTACCTGTCCAACTTGGGCACTCTTGACAGATAGCGAGTCTGCGACTCCGCTCTTCGGGACTTACTTTTCGTCGCAAAGCCACATCTCTTGCGGCCTTTGATAGCGAAACAGCCGTCTCCTTTGTCATCGGGATTCCGGCGACTTTGACATCCATTTTGGGCAGTCTTGGCACAGTGTTTCCTCGCTGTTCTTTCCTAAAGGCTTATCGTTGGGCGTAGCATGGACCACGCATGGGAGGTCGGCAGACCAAGCGTTCTTGCCCTTTTTGCCAAGACCCCGACCGTGACAAACTTGAGATGAGCATTGCTCAAGGCATCGCTGATGTTCGCACCATGGACCGCGATAAAGGCTGGCGGGCCAACACGGCAGAACGCCACATGAGAAACCACGCTGGTGAAAATTTAGAAGGTTCCAACTATCGCTGCGTGATATGCACGGACGACCACCGAAGCATGTACGAAGTCGCTTATTTTGACGAGGGCATGACCACCGAAGAGATTGCCCAAGAGTTGAATTGCAGTGAGGCTACAGTCTACAAGCACATGAAAGAGCACTTCCAGCCCATCGTCAAGCAAAGTGCATCGGCTATTGTGTCCATTAAGGTGGGTCAAGAGGCTGATATCCTGCGACACAACACTGAGCGCCTCAATGAAAAGTTGTCTCGCTACATGGACGAGGTCAGCATCCACGATGACGGGGCTGTTTCGGACATGGTTAAGTTGAGCAAAGAGATTCGTGAGTCCATCAAGGACTTGACTTCGTTCCAAAAGGCGTGGGTTGAACCCGAGGAGAAAATGGTCGCAAACACCATCAACATCCTCAAAGTTGAAATGGCGAAAGAAAGTCCCGATACTTGGAAGCGTGTCAAAGAAGCCTTGCTCACACAGGAAGGCGACGAAATTGACATCAGCGGCATGTTAGAGCAGGAGGATAGCGCATGACCAGTAGCATGGGTACCGGCACTGACACCCGCATGTACTCCCCTCGGTCCGAATCGGACCACCTGTACTCGGACGGTGAAGACTACCGACACGGTAAGGGCTCGCCCGAACACGAGGACGAGATGAAAGACAAGAAAATGAAGGAGAAGGAGGAGCGTGTCAAGACCCGTGAACTCCCCCATCTCAAGTTCAACATTGAATCGGCCGAGCAGGACATGGGTATGCCTGCTCCTATGCCGATGGACGAGCCACAAGAGGACATGATGGAAGAAACGCCCATGGCTCAGCAGGGTGAACTTAGCGCTCTTACCGGTTCTCCGGGCACCGGCTCACCCGAAGCCAGCATTAGTTTTGGTGCACAGGCGCTCAGCCCGTATGGTCAGCAGACCATCATGGCCAGCGAGCCGATGGACATCGCTTTCCAACTGCTCAAGCGAGATGGCGACTTCTCCACTCAGCCGTTCAAGGCTCCCCCCGGTGGCCGCTCTCGTCAAAAACAAGCAACATCCATGCGTGCTAAGCGACAGGCTCGCACACTCAGCCCTCGCACGGAAAAGGGTGGCATGGTTAATGCTGATAAAGCCGTTGAGATGTCTCACCTTGG